>Ga0302325_10004807_pt1 | contig 31086 bp, 37 predicted proteins | sample Palsa_T0_2_FD_201948 | JGI IMG/M metagenome (GOLD analysis project Ga0302325, IMG submission 201948) | Peat permafrost microbial communities from Stordalen Mire near Abisko, Sweden - Palsa_T0_2 | ecosystem: Environmental > Terrestrial > Soil > Palsa > Peat permafrost | place: Sweden: Abisko... | reverse complement strand
ATGTCGGTGGTATAGCCGCGCTCTGCGAGCCAGGCCTGCGCCCGTGAGTGATCGGGAAGCATGTCGATTCTATTGCAGATGATCTTGTGGAGCATCACTTCCCAGAAGTGCTGATCCTTCTCGTAGACGTCATCCGGGATTTGATTCTCCGTGCGAGTGAACTCGCGTAGCGCTTCCCAGTCGCGATCCACGAGGATCTTGCGCAAGCGCGCTTCGTACTGCGGAGACGGCGCGCCTTGCATCATGCGCTGCGTCGCTTTCCCTCGCGCGGCGCAAGCACAAAACGTTCGATCGCGCGCGAAACACCGTCGTCATCGTTGCTCGTGGTGACGAACGGCGCCGCCGCGATGACTTCGGGCAGGGCGTTAGCCATGGCCACGCCTACTCCGGCCCAGCGCAGCATCGGCACATCGTTGCGCGAATCGCCAATCGCCATCACCGCGCTTGAAGGGATCTTGAGATCGTTGCACAGTTCGGAGAGCGCGCGGACCTTCGTCGCTTCTTCACTCGTAATGGCGAGTTCTTCGAAATCGCCCCACGTTTCAAACTTGAAGTGCACCGGCATGCCCGGGAAACGGGTGCTGATCGCATCGACCGCTGCTTTCCCGAAGAAACGAATGAAGGTCGAGTCCCGCTCGGCGAGCGGCGTCAGATCCGGAACGTCGACCCAGAGCGGGCCCTGCATGTCGTCCATGTAGCGCGGAGCGCCGGCGATGCGATGAAAGTGTCCGCCCGCGTACACGGCCGTGTCGAGGCGGTGCTCCTGCGCGTATTCGATCAGCGCCGTCGCGTACTCGCGTGGGATGGCAATGTGCCGCCGCTCGCGTCCGCTCGGGCAATCCTTGGTCAGCGCGCCGTGCGCGCAGATGATCGGGTCGGTCAAGCCCAGGTCGCGTCCGAACGCCAGCGGGGCGTCGGCCCCGCGCCCGGTGATAAGGACGATCCGTACGTCGAGCGCCTGCGCCCGCTCGATGGAGGCCCGGTTTGCCGGCGAGATATTTTCGGAAGAATCGAGGAGCGTGCCGTCGAGGTCGAGGGCGACGAGTTGGATGATGGGCACCCCCCCAGCATAACGCGAGGCGTCAAGTGAGCCCCGGGGAGGGGGGACCGGCGGCGCAACCGCCCAACCCGAGTAAGCGTTTAAGGAGAACGTCATGCGACGCAGGTACATCGCGTTCAACAATTCCAAAATCCCCGACCGTTGTCGACGCTCGGAGTAGCCCTACTATGCCATGTACGGCCCAAGTGCCGAATCTCACGGCTCGCGAACAAGCGCAGTTCATCCACGATGCGATTCCACCCGGTCTGTTTCGGACCGACGATGACAGCGAACGCATCCCATGGCGCGTCAGTCCCGAGCCGTTCGCTTTGTCCGAAAAGAGCGTTGCGACCATCGAGCAGATCGGGCGCGATCTGTTGGCTTTCTACCGCGCGCTCAACAGTCTTTACAATCGTAGCGCGCGCGGCACTGCCCCCGACTTTATCGCCGAATATCTCGACCACGGCAAGCCCGAGCACATCGTGCGCCTGGCGAGGCAGAATCGTTTCCGGCAAGATATCCCCGGCGTCATTCGTCCGGATCTCTTGATGACCGATACCGGGTTCGTCGCGTCCGAACTCGATAGCGTTCCCGGCGGCATGGGCTTCGTCGGTGCGATGACCGAGGCGTACTGTAAAGCCGGAATCGAATCGATCGGCGGCGCCGACGGGATTCCGCGCGGATTCGGTGCGATGCTTTCCTACGCGAGCCGCAAACCCAATCCGACGGTCGCCATCGTCGTTTCCGAAGAATCCGGTGACTACCGCACCGAGTTGCGCTGGCTCGCCGATGCGGTCAATCGCATGGGCGAGGTCAAAGCGTTCGTGTGCGCGCCGCAAGACGTAGTCTTCACCGAGCAGGCGCTCTTCGTACGACTCGAGGACGGCCGCGAAGAAAAGCTCGATGCGATCTACCGCAACTTCGAACTGTTCGATTTGCTCAACGTCCCCAAACAGGAACTGATGCTGTATGCGGCGCGGCACAATCGCGTGCTGATGGTTCCACCGCCGAAGGCGACGCTCGAAGAAAAGCTCTCGTTTGCGCTCTTCCATCATCCGGCGCTCGCGTCGCTGTGGCGGACCGAACTCGGGAAAGACGGCGCTGCAATCTACGATCGCCTGCTAACGGTTTTTCCGAAAACCTGGGTGCTGGATCCACGCCCGTTGCCTCCGCAGGGGGTCATCGCGGGACTCGAGATGCGCGGCGTTCCGGTCTACGACTGGCGCGCACTCCTCGATCTGGGCAAAGGCGAACGCGACTATGTCGTCAAGCCGTCGGGCTTCTCGGAACTCGCGTGGGGCTCGCGCGGCGTCAAGATCGCGAACGACCTTACTAAAGAAGAGTGGACCGCCGCACTCGAGGAAGGGCTGGCCTCATTCGATCGCACGCCGTACATCTTACAGCGCTTCCACAAGAGCAAGCGCCTGCGCATGCCCTATCTCGATCGTAAAGCCGGTGAGATCAAGATCTTCGACGGCCGTGCGAGACTCTGTCCCTATTATTTCGTGACCAGCGAAACGACCGTGCAGCTCGGCGGCATTCTCGCCACCGTCGCGCCGGCCGACAAACGGCTGATTCACGGCATGGTCGACGCCGTCATGGCTCCGTCATTCGTAAAAGAGAATGGATACTAACCTCTAGGTCTCGCCTTCGACATTCAGCCTCACTAAGCGCCTCGCGTCTCACACAAAGCTACGTTGTCAGGGTGCTCGCCGCTCGGCTAACCCGTTCAGCCGAACGTCGAAGGCGCCAACTAGAGGTTAGTGCTGGCGCGTGACTGTCAAGCCTTGAGAAGTGACGTCGATTTCGTCGGGAAGATTGGTCGCGGGATCGTACCAGATCGTGAACGGCGCGTCGCCGCTGAACGAGATTGCCACATCCTGCGCCGGAACGCCGGCCGGTCGCTGCGGTGTCACCGAGGTGTCTGGGACGAGCGTCGCGGAGCGACCGAGTTCCGGAACGACAACGAGGAACGGTGCGTTGTCCCACGCGCGCATCTGCGCCGGCAGCGGCAAGAGCCCGGCAAAGAGCCCGAAATCGGCGACGACAAAATGCTTCGTGCTCGCGAGCAAATCAAACGATGCGCTCTTCCCATGCACGTCGGTGACCGACGCGGTCGTGTTCTCGATATGTGCCGAATCCTTGAGCGGCGAGCCGTCCTCGGTCGCGTTCATCTGGTAGCTCAGCGGCGCCAGATCCGCGCCAAGAATCAAGGTGTCGCTCGCGCTCGCTGCCGATCCGCTGAGGGCACCTTTGACTTGTTCGTCGATCACCGTCGTCGTACCGACGTTCTTTACGGTAAGCGTTGATGTGCCGACGCTTGCACCGCCCATCGTTGCGGTGTAGGTATACGTTCCCGGCGGAATCAGCGGCACAGGGGCGGTCGCGGCCAAAGCGGTCGCGAGCAAGAGTCCAATCACGGACAGTCCTCTAAGCGGTGAGCGATCGCGCGGCTTTGGGCACGAGTCGCAAGAGCGTGTCGATCTCGTCGTGCGTGTTGTATCCGTGCGGTGAAACGCGAATTCCGCTGGCCCGCCACGTTGTAACAACGCCTTCCGATTGAAGCGCACGTCCAAGCGCAACGGGATCGACCCCAGGGAGCGTGAACGTGACGATGCCCGAGGATATTCCGGGCCCTCGCAGCGTCCGAAGGTTGGCGCCACACGCAAGCAGCCCCTCTGCCAAGTGATCCGTCAACTCCAGAACGTGCGCGCCGATCGCCTCGGTCCCGGCAGCTTCGATCACCGAAATCGAGCGATCGAGCGAGACGGCACCAATAAAGTTCGGCGTGCCGCCTTCGAAGCGCGATGCATTCGGCGCGTACGGTTGGTCGTAATCGAGGAAATCCCAGATATCGGTCACCGAACGCCAGCCGGGCGAACCGGTCATCAGGCGGTCGAGCAGGTCGGCGCGGACATAGACGAAGCTTACACCCTGCAACGCAAGCAACCACTTCTGACCACCGTTGAACAAGACGTCGATGTCGAGCGCGCGCACGTCGAGTGGAAACGCGCCCAGACCCTGGATCGAATCGACGCAGAACCACGCATTACGTTCATGCGTCACCTTTGCAAGCGCTTCCAGATCGTGACGGTACCCGTCCTCGAACGAGACCCACGAAACGGTAACGACGCGCGTACGCTCGTTCATCCTTGAACGCAGTACATCGGGCGTCATGCGTTCGCGCGACGTATCGATGAAGTCGATCTCAACGCCGTGCCGGCGCAGCGCAAGCCACGGAATCGCATTCGCCGGGAATTCGTTGTTCGAGAGAATCACCCGATCGCCGGGCTGCCAGTCGATTCCCTGGGCGACCACGTTGGCGCCGTCGCTGGTATTGCGCAGAACACCGATCTCCGCCCCGCTCGCGCCGATGAAGCGTCCAATATGCTCGCGGTAGCCCGGCATCTTCATTTCGTAACGCGCGATGCCGACGACGCCTTCGCCGGCTTGCGCATCGAGAAATGCCGAAAGTGCCCCGTGCGTCTGCGCCGGCAAGATGCCGGTGGCGGCGTGGTTCAGATAGACGTAGCGCTGCGTGACCGCGAATTGCGATCGGGGAAGGGGTGTCACTCCGTGCCGATCATGTCCTTCGTGTGCCAGGCAATGTTGCCGGCACGATCGCCGACGCGTTCGAGCGAGGCGAGCACGAAAAGATATCGCGTGCCCGATCGTACCAGCTCGGGATCCGCTTGCATCTCTTCTTGCAAAAGCTTGATGCTGCGCTTGTAGAGTTTGTCGACTTCATCATCGCGATCGATGACTTCGCTCGCAAGATGAGCATCGCGTTCGGTGTAGGCGCGCATGGCATCGAGCAACATTCCGTGGGCGACGCTCGCGATCCGATCGATCTCGACTTTGTGCGGACGCAGCGCTTGATCCGAAAGCTTGATCGCATTCTTGGCGATGTCAACGGCGTAGTCACCGATCCGCTCGAGATCGGTCGCGATTTCCAGCATGGCCGCGATCTCGCGCAACTCGCCGGCAACCGGCTGTTGACGCCAAATCAACTCGATGCAATGCGACTCGATGCGCCGCCGCAACTCGTCGACCGCGTCGTCGCCGGCAACGACACGCGCGCCCGCACTGGCATCGCGGCGTTCAAGTGCCTCGACCGCGACGCGAATTGCATCGCCGCAAAGCGCACCTAAGCGAACCACGTCCAATCGTGTCGCCTCGAGCGCCTCGTGATAGGCGGTCCGCACGTCTCTGCATCCTCCCTCTGGGCATAAGTCAAGCAGAAGTAAGTCTACCGCAAGACAGAGAAAGCCCCTGCGCTCTTTATGAAACGATAATCTAGGGGGAAGAGAAGTGAATGAAATTCGCACCGTAGGCGTCTGCGGGGCCGGGTTGATGGGCAACGGCATCGCGCAGACCTGCGCGGCCGCCGGGTTCAACGTCGTTCTGATGGAGGTGGCCGAGGAGCCACTGCGCCGGGGAGTGGCGAGCATCGCCAAATCGCTCGACAAATTCGTCGAAAAGGGGCGACTGCAGCAACAGGAACGCGACGCCGCCGTCGCTCGGATCAAGTCCACGACGAAGGTCGCCGATTTGGCCGGATGCGATCTCATCATCGAAGCGATCGTTGAAAACGTCGAGGTCAAGACCAAGCTCTTTACCCAACTCGACGAGCTGCTCGCGCCGAACGCGATCATCTGCACCAATACGTCGAGCCTGTGCGTGATCGAACTCGCCGCAAAAACCAAGCGGCCAAATCGCGTTGCCGGCCTGCACTTCTTCAACCCCGTTCCGATCATGAAGCTGGTCGAGGTGGTGAAGACGATTGCCACCACCCAGGACGTGATCGATACGCTTTTCGCCTTCGCGAAGCAGCTCGGCAAGGAACCGATCCTGGCCCAAGACACGCCGGGGTTCGTCGTGAATCGGCTGCTGATTCCATACCTTCTGTACGCGATCCGGTGTTACGAAGGCGGCCTCGCCAGCAAAGAAGACATCGACAAAGGGATGAAGCTCGGCTGCGGCTATCCGATGGGACCTTTGGAATTGCTCGATTTTGTCGGTCTCGATACGACGTATTTTATCGCCAACATCATGTTCGATGAATTCAAGGATCCGGCGATGGCAGCGCCGCCGCTGCTCAAGCGGATGGTGCTCGCCGGACGTTACGGCCGCAAGAGCGGGAAGGGCTTCTACGACTATGACTGAGTCGATCTTCGAGACCATCCTGGTCGATAAGGACGGAGCCCTCGGCATCATTACGCTCAACCGCCCAAGCGTGCTCAATGCGCTCAACACCAAGCTGCTGGCGGAACTCTCGTTCGCGCTCTTGGAGCTCGAACGCAACGCCGACGTGCGCGCCATCATCGTCACCGGAGCGGGTGAGAAAGCGTTCGCGGCCGGCGCCGACATCGGCGAACTCAACGCGCTCGGCGGCGCCGTGGCGGGCGCGGATCAAGCACGCATGGGACAATCGATCACCCGCCAGATCGAGCGCTCGCGCACGCCGGTGATCATGGCGGTGAACGGCTTTGCACTCGGCGGCGGTTGCGAAATTGCGATGTCCGGCGACATTCGGATCGCGAGCGAAAATGCAAAATTCGGCCAACCGGAAGTAAGCCTGGGTCTCATGCCCGGCTACGGTGGATCACAACGCACGACCCGGCTCGTTGGTAAGGGGATGGCGATGTACCTGTGTCTCACGGGCGAGATGATCGACGCGCACGAAGCGCACCGCGCCGGCATGGTTGAAAAAGTCGTACCCCTCGCCGAGCTTTTGAACGAAGCCAAGCGCATCGGAAACGCAATTGCGGCGAAAGCGCCGCTCGCGATCGCCGCTTGCAAACGCGCGATCAATAACGGTGCACACCTAGCAATCGACGACGCGCTGGAACTCGAAGCGCTCGAATTCGGCGCGCTCATCGGCACCCAGGATTTTAAGGAAGGCACCAGCGCGTTCTTGGAAAAGCGCAAGCCCGCTTGGAAAGGCGTGTAATTGCACGCTCTCGCGCTCGTTCTCGCGCTCGTGTTCGAATCCGGACCACCTCGTGACGTTGCTGCAATTCGGCACGACCTGCCGATCTTACTCGGCATGAGTAGCGCCTCCGTTGCATTTGACCGCATCGAGGTTCGCGACGATGCAGCAATCGTGTGGTGGCACTCGGATACATTTGGCGGGTCGAACTCACTAGAAAAGCGATTCGGTCGCTGGTGGTTGCTGTCGGGCATCTCGGATCCGTGTATCTCCGCTTGGGACGGAACAATTTCGTTTGGCAAGCAATACCCGCTACGCGCGGCTAACGACGGTTACGTCGTAGGCTTGCAGTTCGGAGCGAACGATGCGCCCTCGGATGCGGCGATCGAATCGTTCATGACCCGAGCTCCAACGCTGGCCGAGAGCTGGGTAACACCAGGCGGCAATGGCTACTTCTTCTTCTCCGGCACCGTGCAGTCAACGCGGCCGGTCCGCGTACGCGCCGGGACGGCGATCGAGATCCAATTTCCGTTCGTACTCGACACGTCGCTGCGTTACAGTTTGACGATTGGTGGCGCGGGATTCATGTCGATCGGCCCGATCGATGGAACGCTCGCCGATAACAGGCTGCACTTCGTGCTGCCCGCGTTTGTCGCGACGCCGGGCGTCGATCTGATGGGCGAAATCGACGGCGACTAGTTGCGCAGCGTTTGCTGCGCGTGCGCCATCGCAAGTTCGATCGCCGGATTGAAACCCGACCAGGTCGCGCGAATGCGTCCCTGCGGATCGATGACCACGATCGTTGGGAAGCCTTCGATCTGAAAGAAACCCTGCGAGCTGCTTTTTGTATCGAGCACCACATCTTTTAAGTGCATGCGCTTCGCGTACGCGGCCGCAACGGCTGCCGGCTCGCCGACGTCGATCGGCACGAGCGTCACATTTGGATGTGCGCGGATGTAATGCTGCACGAGCGGGGCTTCGAGCCGGCACGGTTCACACCACGAGGCGTAAAAGTCGAGAAAGACCACGTGGCCGCGCTCGTCGCTGATGTGGAACGTCCCGCCGTCGAGTTTGGGATACGCGATGCGCGGCGCGGGATACGCGCTCGCAACATTCAGCGCGCGCGGTGCGAAGAAGATCTTCCACCCGATGAAGGCGGCGACGCCGAGAGCGAGCACGTCAAAGACGCGTCCCCATTTACTCGACGAAAAGAACCGCCGCGATGCCCTGCCCTCCGCCGATGCACGCTGATGCGACCCCGTAGCCGCCGCCGCGCGCGCGAAGATCGTTGAGCGTCGTGAGCGCGAGGCGCGCACCCGACGCACCGAGCGGATGCCCGAGCGAAATCGCGCCGCCGTGCGGATTCAAACGCACCGCTTGTCCTGAGCCGCTCGAAGGGCTCCCCATCTCCTTCATACACGCGAGCACCTGCGGTGCAAACGCCTCGTTGATCTCCATCACCGCGAGATCTTTCTCCGCGATACTCGCGCGTTGCAGAGCCTTGGGAATCGCGTACGCCGGGCCGATCCCCATGATCGAGGGATCGACGCCGACCACGCTCGAGCTCACGAGCCGTCCGATCCACGAAAGGCCGTCCGCCCTGGCTTGCTTCACCGTCGTCAGTACCACCGCGGCGGCGCCATCGGTCAAACCGCTCGCGTTTCCGGGCGTCACCACGCCGTCTTTCGTGAAGCGCGCCGGCAATTTGCCGAGCTTCTCCATCGAGAGGCCCGCGCGCGGACCCTCATCCCTGTCGACGATCGTTTGCGCGCCCTTCGGACCGCTCACGGTAACCGGTGCTATTTCATCCGCAAAGTACCCGTTCGCCTGGGACTCGAGCGCTCGCGACTGACTGGTAAGCGCAAACTCGTCGCACGCTTCGCGCACGATGCCGTATTTCTTTGCAAGGTTCTCGGCCGTAATCGCCATCGGCGTATTCGGATACGAATCGGTCAGCGCGCTCCAGAGAGAATCTTCGAATTGCACGTTAGCACCAAACGGAAAACCTCGGCGCGCGCCGCGTACAACGTGCGGCGCCTGCGTCATGTTCTCGGTACCGCCGGCGAGCGCGTAGGTCGCTTCGCCCAACCGCAGCGAGCGCGCGGCTGAAAGTATCGCTTCGAGTCCCGAGCCGCAGAGCCGGTTCACCGTGACCGCCGGCGAACCGACGGCAACACCGGCGCGAAGCCCGACGTGGCGCGCGAGATAGATCGCGTCGGCGCTGGACTGCACCACATTCCCGAAGACGACATCGTCGATCCATTCGACGCGTATGCCGCTACGTTCGATCGCGGCGCTCGCGGCGGCAACTCCCAGGTCGGTGGCGGTCAGTTCGGAGAGGGTCCCGCCGAGATTGCCGAAGGGCGTACGCGAGCCCGCAAGTATGACGACGTCGGTGTCGCTTGGTGGTCTGCTAGCCATGGGGCGGGGCTATTCCAGGAAGTTCGAGGGAGCACCCCTAAAGTTCGCAGGTCATGCCAATCACACGAACGGCCGCCATTACGCTCGATGCCCGGTCGCTGCCGCCTGCCAGCAGAACCGAGCACATCCTCGAAGCATTCGACAAGTTGCAAATCGGCGGCGCACTCGAGATCAACGAGGAGAGCGACCCTCGCGCGTTACGCAACGAGATGGCGCAACTGCGCCCTGGGCGTTTCTCGTGGGACGCGCGCAATCTCGGGGGGAGCCGTTGGACGATTCGCCTTGAGCGAATCGACGAGCACGCCGACGGCGAGACCTTCCTCGCCCACGTAACCCAGTTCACGCAAGCCAAGGCGACGACGGTCAAGGAGCTCGCCAATCAGATGAGCGAGCGCAGCTATAAATCCGGGGACACGATTTTCGATGAAGGCGAGATGTGGCCGTACTTGGGCATCGTCAAGAGCGGCAAGGTCATCTACACACTGCTCTCGCCCGACGGCAAGACGCACACGATCGGTGAACGGCTGACGCACGACACGCTCAACGAGAGCGGCACGTTCGACGGCGGCGGCGCCACCACGCGCGCCGAAGCATTGACCGACGCGACGGTTGTTACTCTTCCCAGCGAAGCGGTGATGCACGCGATCCGCAACGACGCCGAGCTCGCGCTCGGCTTTCTGATCGCGAGCTCCCAAGCGCGCCGGCGCTCGATCGACACGATCGCGGATCTCGCCTTTGCGCACGTGCTGCAGCGCGTGGCAAAATTCTTGCTGGGGTACGCGCGGGCATCGGTCGGCATGACGCGCGGTCTTCCGGGTGTCGAAAATCTTTCACAGGCGCAAATCGCTGCAGCCGCCGGCACCGTGCGCGACATGGCCGCCCGCGCGCTCCTTCGTTTGAAGAACGCGCATGCAGTCGAGCTCGATCGCGGGCGCGTCAGAGCCATCGACCGTGCACGGCTCGAAGCCTTCGCGCACAACGTGCAAGCCCCACCCGTTTGATCGCGCTTATCCGCGCGAGCGAGTATCGCGAACAAACTTGGAATAACGGCGGCGGTCTCACACGAGAGATCGCCGCCGCCTTTTCTGGCGAGGCAACGCCGCGCGCGCTGTGGCGACTCTCGCTGGCCAGCATCGAACGCGATGGCCCCTTCTCAGAGTTTCGCGGCTACGACCGAACGATTGTCGCGATCGACGGCGCGGTTGAGCTCGACGTCGAGGGCCAGCGCGTACAGCTCGAACGCGCGGAGCCGTACGACTTCCCGGGTGAAGCGCAGGTCACGTGCCGCGTAACAGCCGGCCCGGCACGCGATCTAAACGCGCTGACGCTGCGCGACGGCTATGCCCATGACGTGGAGATCGTAACGTCGGTTCAGCGTTTCGTGCTCGACGAAGACGAAATCGTTTTCGTTTATGTGATCGATGGCACGGCGACCGCGCTGGGCGCATCCTGCGACGCAGGCGACACGCTTCGACTGCAGGTTGACGACACCGTCGAGGTCCGGGTGGCCGGCATCGCCGCAGTCGTCCGGATTACGCCGCTCTAACGCCCCAAGAAGAGCGGCGAACACTGCCATTCCGAGTCGACTCCGAAGCCGTACATGGTATTCGCGTCGGCAATTCGGTTGCGCAGGTAGCACAAGGACGGCGGCTCAGTGGCAACCTGCGATTGCTGCCGTTCTTCGAGCCGAGGCGGGCACGGTTTCTGCTGTGGGTGCGCTTGCTGCGACTGGGCGGCCTGCACTGGGCGCGAAGCCGGCGCGGCGGAAACCGGTCGCGAAATCGGCGTGACGGAAACGGGCCGCGAAATAGCCGGCGAGGCGGTCATAGGCGAGACCGACATGACGCCGGCGGCGACGACTGCGATGAGAAGCATGGCTTTCCTCCGACACTCAGGATACGCTCAGGCGCTGACAAGACCTTGACAACGGGTTGAGAGCGTTCGAATTACAGCGCACGATTCCGATGGCCCGCCCACCCAATCGGCGCTATGCTGGCTGCATCATGACGACCACACCAATTGCGCTCAGCCTTGCCTACGCCCCGATCCCGGACGAGGTCGCCGCCCTCGCGCGAGCGACGCTGCTCGACGGCTTCGGCCACCAACTTCGCGTCGAGCGGAACCAAGCTCCGTGCCGTTCGTGTCTACGCATATCGAAAGAGCCCGAGGATCTCATTCTGCTCTCCTACCAACCGTTGCCCGACACCAATCCCTATGCCGAGATCGGGCCAATCTTCATCCATGCGCACGAGTGCGAATCGTACCGTTCGCGCGAGTTCCCCGCCGACTTCCTCGCGCGCGAACTCGTCGTGCGAGCATACGATCTGGACGGACGCATCGCCGATGCCGTGGTCGCCCCGCCCGGCGAGGCCAAGAGCGCCGCGGCGTCATTTCTCGCAAACGATCGCATCGCCGAAGTGCACGTGCGCCATCACAGCTATACGTGCTTCGCCTTCAAAGTAGTGCGGGCATGAGCGATGCACCCTTCTACGGCGTGACCACCACGCATATTTATTGCCGGACTGGATGCGCGAGCCGGCGCCCGCTCCCGCGCAACGTGCGCTTCTTCACCGACGTGCAATCCGCGCGCGATGCGGGCTTCCGCGCGTGCAAGCGCTGCCGCCCCGATGAGGCGCCGGCGATCGACGAACGCATCGTGCGGGTCTGCCGCCTGCTCGATGCGGCCGATGACCGACTGACGCTTACGCAGCTCGGCGAAGCCGTTGGCTTGAGCCCCGCGCATCTGCAGCGCCACTTCACGCGAACGATCGGGATCTCTCCGCACGTCTACGGGAAACTCGCGCGCGACGAACGTTTCGAACGGCCGCGCGGCGGAGGCAAAGGGAAGCAGATCGCCTACGCGATCGTCGCTTCGAGCCTGGGACGCGTGCTGGTCGCGGCGACGCCGCGCGGTGTTTGTCGCGTCGATATCGACGAACGCGACGCAGCGCTCGAACAGCGTCTGCGCGAAGCATTTCCCTCGGCCAACTTCGAGCGCAGCGACGACCGGCTCGAAAGCGCAACCTCACGGATCGTCGCCTATCTCGCAAACGAAGGACCTTGGCCCTCGCTTCCGCTCGACGTGCGCGCTACGGCGTTTCAGCTGCGCGTGTGGGAAGCGCTGCGCGCGATCGCCCCGGGAAAGACAATGCGGTACGTCGAGCTCGCACGCGCGATCGGCTCTCCCACCGCCGCGCGTGCCGTGGCTCGAGCCTGCGCTCGCAATCCGATCGCGCTGCTTATTCCGTGCCATCGCATCGTGCCGGCACGCGGGGGCGCCGGCGGCTACCGGTGGGGAGCGCAGCGCAAGGAGCAGTTGCTCGAGATCGAGCGCGTCTCTTAGTGGACCAAGTAGAAGCTAGCGCCGATCGCCGGGTTCACCATCGCGCTATGCAATCGTGCGCCGCGGCACGCCGTCGTATTTTGCAGCGTCATCTTGACTCGCGTCATCGCGTCGTCGTAGATGTCTTCCACTTGGCACGCCGATAGGTTGCCGCGCACCGCGACTGCAACCATGTAGCGGCCCGGCTGCAGAGCGACCTTCGTGAAAAAGCCATTGCGGTCGGTATTCACGGTCGCAACGGCCGCATCGACATTATGAAGCGGCAATCGGAAGAACGCGACCGGAGCATTGGCCACTGATTGACCGTCCGGAGCGAGAATCGTTCCGCTGATCCCGCCTGGTGCATTGGCGACGGCCGGAAGCGCCATCACCGCGAGCAAAGCAAAGATGCCAATGAGTGTTTTCATGGCACTTCTGTACCCGCTCGGGCGGCCGAGCTAACGCGTGTTCAGCGCGTTAAGCCTTCACCGCATCAACGGATTCGAGTTCCGCGGTCTCTTCTGCCGTATGTAAGTCGAATGCCGCACGCTTGCTTTTCGCCGCCGCGTCAGCCAGCGGCTGTTGCTGCGGAGCAGCTGCCGGCTTCGGCGCATTCGCGAGCGCAGCGCGCCCCTTTTGCACCGAACCGAGCGCCGAGGCAAGACGGCCTTCCATTTCGGCGAGCACCTGTGTCGCATAGGTATCCGCGCCTTCGCGGATCTTGCGCGCACGTTCTTCGGCTTCACGCAGGACGACCTCGGCGGTCGTACGCGCGCGCTGCACGATTTCATGATCGTCGATCATTTCATCGGCTTTTTCTTGCGCAGCACGCATGACACGCTCTTGGTCTTTGGCAATGATCTGCGCGCGTCCGACCTCTTTGGGAAGCGTGGAACGAATTTTCTCCACGAATTCCACGAGCCGTTCCTCGGAGATAACACGGTAGCCCGCGGGAAGCCAGGTTGCCTCGTGTACGTAGCTCTCGAGTTTATCTAACACGCGATAGACCGACATTACGAACCTCCGTTACGCTTGCTTGAGTGCGGTGCGCTTTGTCGACATGACGTTCAGTACCGGCGACGGTACGAACGGTGCGACGTCGCCACCGAGAAAGAAGACTTCTTTGACGAGGCTCGAGCTGACGAACGAATAGCGAGCATCCGACATCAGGAAGAGCGTATCAACATTGGAGAGCGATCGGTTCATGAGTGCGGTCGACATCTCCGTTTCGAAGTCGGAGACGACGCGAAGTCCTTTGACAATCACGTCGGCATCCTGTGCTCTGACATAGCCCGCCAGCAACCCTCGGAAGTGATCGACGCGCACGTTGGGTAGGTGCGCTACGACCAGCCGAAGCATGTGTTCGCGCTCATCGAGCGTGAACATGGGATTGCTTTTTTGTGGATTGACGACGACGGCGACGATGAGTTCGCCAAACGCACCGGCGGCGCGTTCGATGACGTCGAGGTGACCGTTCGTTGGCGGATCGAACGATCCCGGGTAGATGGCCCGCGTGACTCGGTGAGTCAACCTACGGTAAAGAACGCCAGAGCGACATCGCCGTATACTTCTTCGCGCGTCGAGCGATACCCCGGTATATCGGGAAGAATCCGTTTCGCGGCGTGTTCGTACACGACCAGCGCGTCCGGCGCCAAGAGCGATCGCTCCAAAAGCAACCGGAAGATCTGCTGCGGCACCTCGTTCGCGTAGGGCGGATCGAGATAGACGATATCAAACGGTCCCTCGATGCGATAGAGCGCGCGCTCGACCGGCGCCGCGACGACACTGACACGGTCTTCGACCTCGAGCGCCTGGGCCGACTCCTCGATCGCCGCTGCCGTTTCGCGGTGCGCTTCGACGCTCACCACGCGAGCGGCGCCGCGCGAAGCCGCTTCAAAACCGATTGCCCCGGTGCCGGCGAAGAGATCGAGGACGTTTGCGCCCGCGATGCGAGGCAAGAGGATCGAAAAGAGCGACTCCTTGACGCGGCCCGGCGTGGGACGTACGTTCATCCCTTTGGGCGACTTCAACTTTCGGCTCCCCAGCTCGCCGCCAGTGATCTTGGGACTCAAACGCCTGCCTCCGCAGCAACCAGTGTCAGGACCTCCTCGAGCGAGTGGATCACGTGGGTCGGAGGCGGGAGGTCCGGTGGGTAGTTCTTCCCTTCGTGGTCGAGCCAGACCGCCTGGAACCCGGCGCCCAGCGCTCCGGCCACGTCACTGCGCGGATCGTCCCCGACGTAGAAGCAACGCGCCGGCTCGGCTCGCAGTTCGCGCGCGAGCGCCTCAAAGGCCGCGCGATTCGGCTTTTGGACCCCAAGATCAGCGCTCGCGATCACCCGCCCGCCGAAGCCTGCTAGGCGCGCCTTGGCCACCTGAAGCGGATTCCAGCCGTTGCTCAACACCGCGACCGGAACGCCCTCGCGCTCGAGCGCGGAAATCGTCGGGCGAGCGCGCGGATCGGGCACGATAAAGCTCTCCGCCATCGAGAGCGCCACATGTTTGAAGCCTTCAACGTGCGCCTCCGTCGGGGTGACGCCGCGCTCGCTCACGAATCGGCGCACGGCATCTTCGATCGTGCCTCCGCCGCCGCGGGCATAGACCAGAAGCGCATCGATATGCTCGGTCTCCTGCGCCAAACTCCCAAGGGAAACCCCGCCATCGTCGATGACGCGCCCAAGCAAGTGCAAAAAAGCGACGCGCTCGAGTTTGTTATCGATGCACAGCGTGTGATCGATGTCGAAACCAACGGCGCATGGCACTTCCACTATTTCGGACCGGGACCCGTGACGATCCGCACGAAGCCGGTCGGACGAATCCACTTCGCGAAAGCCGCCTGCACTTGCGCAGCCGAGGCTCCGAGATAGTGCTGCGCGTCGATTTGGTACTCATCGAGCGGCAGTCCTTGCGAGGAGAATCGCAAGAACATCGTGGTCACGCCACTGTAGCTCGATTGCTGAATCGGCACGTCGCCGAGCAGCAGCGCCTTGGCGCGCAGCAGATCGTTCTGCGAGAGCGGCGTGGTCTGCACGCGCTGCAGGTCCGCTATGACGGCGGCTTCCGCCGGCACGATATTTTGCGGATCACAAGCGTACGTCACTTGGTAGCTCGAGCGCGTTTTTCCGGTGTGCTGCGCGCTCCCGACCGAATACACGTACCCGTGTACCTCGCGCAGATCGTGATAGAGAATCGAGGAATAAAAACCGCCGGTGAGCGCGGTAGTCGCGAGCAAAAGCGGCGCCCAGTCCGGATCGGTGCGGCGCATGTCGTTCAGTTGCACGAGCTCCACTGATGATTGAACGCGTCCGTGAGCCGGCACCACGACTTGTGATGACGTATTTGCCGGAACTACCGGCGGTTCGGTTTGCGGCTTTGGACCGCTTGCCGTCCAACCGCCGAAATACTTCTCGATCGTAGCGCGCGCGGCATCGGGCGTCGTATCACCGATCACGACGATCGTCGTGAGATCGGGGCGGTAGGCCGCGGCGTACCAGGCCTTGACGTTTTCGAGCGTTAACGCGCCGGCGCTTTTCACGGACGCGAAGTTGCGATATGGGTCGCCTTGCGGATAAAGCGCGTTGCTGAGCGCGACTTGCGCGAGGTAATCGGGTGAGCTAACCTCGCCCTGCATCTGGCCGACGAACTGTCCGTGTACGATCGCGAAGCTCTTCGGATCGAAGGCCGGATGCAGTTCTTCGTCGGCGAGCAGCTCCACGCCGCGATCGAAGTCCTTCGAGAGAACTTGCAGGCCAAAGCCGGTACCCGCGTTGACCGTTGCCGAGATCTTATCCAACTCGGCTTGATACTGCACGCGAGAATAGGTCGTCGTTCCGAACGGGAAGAGCCCCGTCGTCAGATCGTTGACCCCGCGCTGATCGGCCGGTTCTTGGACGGCCGGATCGTTTTCGATCTTTCCCGAGACAACGACCGTCTTGGTGATCGTTTCGGGTTGCACGATGAGGCGAATGCCGTTCGCGAGCGTCATCGACGTTGGGTCGAGCGTCTTCGGCGGGACCGAGAGATGCTTCAAGATGTCTTGTGCCCACGACGGCAACGGCTGGTGCGTTTTTGGGGGTACCATGTTGTCCTCTTTGCCCGGACCGCTGCCCCCAGCGCTCATTGCTCCACTGTTCTTCGGCACCGCGTAAGCGGCGACGACACGGCTGTTGTCGACGTAGGTGCGCAGCACGCGATTCACGTCGGCAGTGGTGACGCGTCCGAACGCGTCCTCCATCTGATCCGGCGACGAAAGGCCTTGCACCGCAACCGCCTGACTCCACTGAAACGCTTGATCCTCAATCGAATTTGCGTTGAACTCGAGTTGCGAGATCTCGCGGCGTTTCGCCGCGTCGACCAAATCATCGGGCACACCGCTCTGGCGATAGGCGTCGATCACGCCGCGCATTTCTTGATCGATCGTCTCCGGCGCGACGCTTACCGGAACGATCCCGATGGCGAGTCCCATCGCCGATTGACGAAACGTCTGCGCTTGAAAGCCGGTGTACAATGCTTTGCCCGCCGCGGTGAGCCCATAGAGATCGCTGCGCTGGCTGCTCAACACATCTTGTAAAATCTGCGAAGCCGCGTAGTCGGGACTGTTGTAGCCAGGCAAGCGATATCCGAGCAACACGATTGTATACGATTGGTCGGAGGTATCGCGAAAGACTTTGGAGGTGACCGCCCCGAGCTTCACCGGCGTCCTCGCGGGAAGCTTCGCGGCCGGCAAATCACCCCACAGCGCCTTGATCCTCGCGATCGTCGCCGGACCGTCGACGTCACCGACGATTACATACACAGCATCGTTTGGGTGATACCACGTGTTGTAGAACCGTTTGATCACCGGCGTGTTCACTTGATGAGCGAACCCGTAAACCGTCCCCAGGCCGTTCTTGGCGTATGGCGTCCCGGCCAGAACCCGGTCGAGCATCTTTTCGAAGACGCGATAGATCGCGTTGCTGTTGTCTTGCGTCACCTCTTGCGTGATCGCACCACGCTCTTGCGCCCACTGATCGGCCGCGAGCGAGAGGCCCGACGCGCGGGAACGCTCGAGACGCAGCGCAATATCCAGATATTGCGAGGGCACCGTGAAGAAGTATTGGGTAACCGCATCTTCCGTGTCGGCATCGAAATCGCCGCCGGTCAAGCTCACCGTGTCCATCAGCTGCGATGACGAGAGCGACGCGCTGCCGCGGAACATCATGTGCTCGAGAGCGTGGGCCTCGCCGTCTACAGTCTGCTCGTCAGAGCCCACCTCGTAATTCAAAACGGTGCTCACAACCGGTGCGAGCGGGTTGTGGACGACGATCACTTTCAGTCCGTTGGGCAATGTTGCCCGTGTGACGGTCAGCGATGACGCATTCGCCGGAAGAGCGAAGCAGAATGCCGCGGCGGTAACCGCTGCAAGAATGGCAAGACGCAACGAGCGCACGAGTGTGCCTCCTTCTTTCGGGCCGGGGTTTGGCCGCGAGCCCTTCGCGCCCTCTATTAAGAGGAGAGAACCAGAGCGCGGGTCGAGGGGCCACGCTCGAGCGCGGCGCGCAGCGCCGCGTGTTCGGGACGGCGCAACGTCGGATCGCCCGAAATAATCCGCTGTGCCTGCTCCTTGGCCTCACGATAAATATCGATATCACGCACGAGGTCGGCAACCCACAGATCCGCCGCGCCGGATTGCACGGTACCGGCGAACTCGCCGGCACCACGAATGCGCAGGTCTGCTTCGGCAATCGCAAAGCCGTCGGTCGAATCGGTCAGTATCGAGAGCCGCTCGGTCACGCCCGCATCGTCGGGATAGACGAGCAAACAAAATGACTTCGCGGCTCCACGACCGACGCGTCCGCGCAATTGATGGAGCTGTGCGAGACCGTACCGGTGCGCATCGAGGACGACCATCACGCTCGCATTGGCCACGTCGACCCCGACCTCCACCACGGTCGTGGCGAGCAAAATGTCGATCTCGCCGCGCGTGAACCGTCCCATCACCTCGTCCTTCTCGCGACTCGAAAGGCGCCCGTGCAAGAGCCCGATCCGACGATCCGGGAAGACGTCGTTCTTCAAACGCTCGCCTTCCGAAATGACGCTGGTCAGCTCGCTCTCCTCATCGATCGCCGGCGCGACGATGTAGGCTTGGTGGCCGCGCGCGACGTTGGCTTCGACGAACTCGTAGGCGCGCTCGAGACGGCTGTTGCGAATGGCGTAGGTTTCGATCGGCGTGCGCCCCGGCGGCAGTTCATCGATGATCGAGAGATCGAGATCGGCGTAGACTGATTGCGCGAGCGTGCGCGGGATCGGCGTTGCGGTCATGTGCAGCGTGTGCGGCGCGACGCCTTTGGCCCGCAAGCGAGCGCGCTGTTCCACGCCGAAGCGATGCTGCTCGTCGATGACCACCAGGCCAAGCCGCGCGAAATCCACGCTGCCGGTTAGGAGCGCGTGCGTGCCAATGGCGAGCGACGCTTCGCCGCTTGCGATACGGCCCTCGGCCGCGTTGCGCGCGCGCCCAGCCTGACTGCCGAAGACTGCTTCCACGGTGATGCCGAAAGGCAAGAGCAGCGGAGCGAGTTTGCTTGCGTGCTGCGAAGCGAGGATCTCGGTCGGCGCCATCAGCGCCGACTGCATGCCGTTGCGCGCGGCAAGCACGATCGCGGCTGCGGCAACCAGCGTCTTTCCGCTGCCGACATCGCCTTGCAAGAGACGATTCATGGGCACGTCGCGCGCCATGTCATCCCAAATTTCACCAATTGCGCGGCGCTGAGCATCGGTCAGGGCAAAGACCAGTGATCCCGCGAATTGCTCGAGCAAATCCGCAGGGATATTCAGCGCGCTCGCGTCGTGCGAGCGCTCGCGCTCGGCGCGGCGCAGCTGCGCGCCCGCGGCAAGCATGAGAAACTCGGTGAAGATGAAGCGCTCGCGCGCGCGTTGCGCCTCGGCGGGGTTTTGCGGCGCGTGGACGGCCCGATACGCCTCGCGCAGATCCGGGTACGACGCCTTCGTGCGGACGTCGTCGGGGAGCGGATCGTCGCCCGCCTCATCGAGCAGACGCGCGAGATTCTTGTGCACGACTGCGGCGATCTTGCGCGTGGTCAAATCCTTGCTCGCGCGATAGACCGGGACCATTTCGCCGTGGTAAACCTCACCGTCGCGTAGGTGCGCGTATTGGCCGACGTTGATGACCGCGCCCGCCAGCGTGCGCTCGACGCGGCCGCGTACAAAAAGCCGCATCCCTTCCTTGAATCGCCCGTAGACGTAGCGATTGCGCCCGATCCACTTGGCGGTAAACTCGCCGGCGTCATCGTGCAATCGGGTTTCGACGATCTCGAGGCCGCGCACGCGGCGCTCCTTCACGGCCGTCACGACGCCGACGGCATTTTCCTCGCCCCCGGTAGTGCCGAGCGCGGTCGACGGCGTCGGATAGCGCAGATCCTCGTAGCGAAAGGGCAGGTAGTCGAGCAAATCGCGCGACGTTTCGATGCCGAGTTCGCGAAACAGCGGCACGCTCTTGGCTCCAACGCCGGTTAGATCGCCAATCTTCACGAGAACGCCGCCGTTCGTGCGCGAAGTTCGTCGTAGACTGCGCGCATACGGGCAACCGGTACGCGCAAACCTTCGCCCAGTTCAACCACCGCGCCGACAATCGGATCGAGTTCGAGCGGACGGTGCGCCAGTGCATCCTGCAACATCGAGGTCTTCACGTCGGTCAAACGCCGGGCGTAGGCCATGCGCGCATCGAGGTCGACATCCTCAACCACGCCGAGTGCGCGCCCGACCGCGACCGACTCGAGCATGAGTTGGTGCACTTCTTCGCGCGTGACCGAATCGGCCAGCATTTGATGGATGGTGAGGTCGTGGATCGTGCTCACCGGATTCAGGCTTGCGTTGTTGATGAGTTTGAGCCAGGTGAAGTGGCGGATGTTCGGCTCGATTTCGGGTTTCAATCCCGCATCGCGCATGGCTGCGGCCAAACGTGCCAGCGACTCCTCCAGCGCGATATCCAACGCACCGAGAATAAAACGCCCACCGCCGCTTTGACGGATCTTTCCGGGCTCGGCGATGTTTCCCGAAACGTGTACGACACCGCCGATTGTACGCGCGTCAGGAATGAACGCGCCGATCGTTCCGCCTGGGTCGACGGTTCGCAGCGGCGGCGTGCGGCGAAACCAAAACGGCACGCCATTTTGTAACGTGACAATCGTCGTGCCGGCGGCGACCGCGGGCGTGAGCTGCGGCACGAAGCCGGGCCATTGGTGGGCCTTGAAGGTGAGCAGCGCGTAATCGAATGCGCCGAGCGAGCGCAGATCATCGCTCGCTTCGACGCGCACCGTGAACGCCCCGAGATCGCTCGAGAGCACGGCAATGCCGTGACGACGGATCGCTTCGAGATGGGCCCCACGCGCAACGACGGCGACACTGATTCCGGCGCGAGCGAGCACCGCGGCGATGTACCCGCCGATTGCACCGGCACCTACGACAGCTATGCGCATGGGGAGATATTCAGGCGACGGGCAGATTCGAACTGCCGAATGGGGCTTTTGCAGAGCCCTGCCTTACCACTTGGCTACGTCGCCGCAATCGCTCAAACAAACGATTCGAAGCCGCGGTTGCTGGAGCGGGTAGTGGGAATCGAACCCACGCATCAACCTTGGGAAGGTCGCAGGCTACCATTACATCATACCCGCGAACCACGGCAGGCCGCCGATTCGGTGCAGGCCGCGGCGCGTCCTGGCGGAAGGGTGGGCGCATGACGTGGGTCTATGCGATTCCGGCCTGGCTGGTGTGCATTCTCTTCATCGGCGGCATGAGCGCGCTCGCCGCCGCGGGGCTGCTGCTTGCGCGCGGTCGGCACACGAGCAGGTTTCGTAGCGGCGCCAATGACTTCGCCGGCCCGATCATGGCCACGCTCGGCACAATTCTGGCGGTCATGCTCTCGTTCATGGTAGTGACCGTGTGGCAAGAGTACGACCAATCGGCGCTGATCGTGCAGACTGAAGCGGACGAGATCTCCAATCTCTATCACGAGGTCACGGTCTTTCCTCAGCCGCTGCGCAACCAAATCCACGCCGCGATCGAGCACTACGTCGACATCGTGATCGATCGTGAGTGGCCGCTGATGCGCGACGGTAAATCGAGCGCAATGGCACATCGCGCCGCAGCTGACGTCGTCACGTTGATCGAATCGTACAACCCGGTGACGCTCGGGCAGCAAACGGCGCAAGCCGACGCCCTGCAACACGCGCACGCCTTTATGGACGCACGCGGAAATCGTCTCTATCAAAATCAAGAGTCGGTACCGCCGCTAGTGTGGGTGATGCTGATCTTCATAGCCATTGTAACGCTCGGGTCGTCGTACTTCTTCTACGTGGAGGATGCCCGCGCGCACATTCTCATGACGGCCGCGGTGGGCGCGGTGATCGGCGCGATCTTTGTCGTCATCGCGGAACTGGATCTGCCCTTTCGCGGCGATCTCCAGATTCCACCGAGCGCGTTCACGCACGACTATACGACCTTCCTCGACGATCCTGTTCCCACGCCAACGCCCAGGCCATCTCCCTAGCTGAGAATATTGACCGAGCGGGCCAGAATCAGTGCAACGGTGATGAACGAGATCAGCGACTCGCCGAGCATCAGCATCTTAGCCGTGCGCGTCAGCGGCATTGTATCGGTCGGACTGACCGCCAGCGCGTTGGTGAACGAGAGATATAGGTAGTCGAGAAACATCGGCTTCCAGTTCTCGGGAAGGCCTTTGATCCGATTGCGGTCGACCGACATCTGTGGGAAGAGAAAATCGATCGAGGGCGTGTCGCACGCCGACGGAAAGCGGTCGCGATCGAACGGTCCGTCGCCGTCGAGCTCCCAGTACCACAGCGCAAAGATAAGCACGTTGGTGATCCAAATTGCTCCGCCCGACGAGAGCAGTTCTTGCGCCGTAAGGTTGGCATGCCCGGGCGCATGGACGTTGAGCAGCTCGTTGATCAGCAGCACGACCGAGGCGACGTTGAAGAAATTGAGCGTCGCGACCAGCGCGATCGTCAGTGCACGCATCACGTGCAGATCGCGCATTTTGGTCGGTGTCATTGCGACGAGCGGCGTCAAGAGCACAGCCACGAGAACCAGCACGACCCAGCTCGGGCCGAGCTCCAGCCTGGGCGGCAGGATGAGATTGAGCAACACCGCGAGGAGCACCGCGAGCCGAGCCTGATAACGATCCTTCACGCGGCGTCGGTTCGCGCGCATACGGCAACCGCCTTCGGCCCTCACGCGTTCTAGGGAATATGGCTACTGATTTTCGAGACGGCAAGACCTTTCCACGGCGCGGCCGCGATGCAATCGACGGCGTGATGTGGCTCAAGCGGGTCTCAGACAAGGCGCGTGCCGCCGCCGCAGGCACGATCTTCGACTACATCTATCCCTGCCCGATGGACAAGGGCGTGATGGAACGCTGGGGCATCACGCCGAGCGAATTCGAGGGCGCGATCGCCAAGTATAAGACCGACGAAGATTTGGTCACCTGGCTGCACGGACGCGTGCCGAAAGACCACATCGCGCGGGCGAACGACTGGCTGGTGAACGAGAAAATCGAAAACCTTGATCGGCAAGATTCCGAGGAGGGCGTCGTAGTTGGGTAAGATGGTCGAATTTCCGCGCCCGGACGGAAAGACCGCCCCGGGATATTACGCCGCACCGTCCAGCGAGGCCAACGCGCCGGGCGTCGTGATGCTCGAAGAGTGGTGGGGCGTCACCGATCACATCAAGCACGTGGCCGACGAACTCGCCGCATCGGGTTTTCGCGTGCTCATTCCGGATCTATACCGTGGGCGCGTCGCGGCGGTCGGCGATGAAGCCAATCACTTGATGCAAGGCCTCGATTTTGGTGACGCCGCAACGCAAGACGCTCGCGGAGCCGCACAATATCTCAAATCGACCGGATCGAAGAAGGTCGGTGTCATCGGCTTTTGCATGGGCGGTGCGCTTGCGCTTCTCGCCGCAATGTACGACCCGGAGTTCGACGCAGTCGTAACTTTCTACGGCTACCCGCCGCCCGAAGCGGGCGATGTCGGCAAGATCAAGATTCCGGTGCAAGGGCACTGGGCGACGAACGACGCCTTCTTTGCTATCGCCGGAGTCGAGGCCATCGAAGCTCGGCTCAAAGAGGCGGGCGTGCCGCACGAATTTCATCGCTACGACGCCGAGCACGCGTTTCACAATCCCAACGAGCCGGGCCACGCCGGCCTCGGGCACTACAACGAGGAGCTCGCGAAGGTCGCTTGGCGCCGCTCCGTCGATTTCCTCAAATCACATCTGGCCTAAAGAGAAGACTCCGCCGAATTTTCGGCGGAGTCTTAGAATGGTGCCAAGGGCGAGAATCGAACTCGCGACACCGCACTTTTCAGGCGCGTGCTCTACCGACTGAGCTACCTTGGCTTGTTGCCATCGAGGGCTTCGCCCTCGACCGCCATCCTGGCTTGGCAACTGTATCCGCTTCCTGCGGATACACCTTTTTGCCCTAGCCTGACGAGGCGACCGCCGTACGTTCTGCGCTTGGAGTGCGGGTCCTGTCGCTTATTGTTTTTCGTTACGTAGCGACGCTCGAAGCGCTTCTTCGAGCTTCGGCCCGGGACTATGCCCGTGGCTGGAAACGGCGTGCTCGGTTGCCGCCTTGAGCACTTCGGGTTCCGTTCCCGAGATGGTCAACGAGCATTTCGAATCGCTCGGGAACTCGCGGCAGTCAATGAATTTTCTCGTCGTTGTTTGCATGAAACGATCTCCGCGCTTTAGTGTTTCTTGGCGTAATTACTGGCGCCATACCAATCCACGACGACGACCGGCTCTTCGCCGACAACCCAGGCATCGTGGCCACTGGGCAGCGACGTCACGTCTCCCGGGCCCGCGACGAAGGACGTCCCGTCGTCCATCTGAATCGCGAGTTTGCCGGAGACGTGATACTGAAAGTGGGGTGCTTCGCAGCTCGCGGTGTTCGCGATCGGCTTGACGTCAGCCGACCATTTCCAGCCGGGTGCGAAGGTGAGGCGGCCAATCTCCGCTCCGCCGACCGTGAGGATCTCGGCCTTTCCGTTAGGGAAGGTCCGGACGTCTTCGGGGTCCCGGAACGACTTGTGTTGGGCGCTCTGGTCGAGACTCTGCATGGGAGCCTCCTCTCTTCTCAGGATTCGATTATTACCTACTAGTAGGTAAGAGTCAAGAGCATGACGAACCATCGCCAGGCAGTGAAAAGTCAGTCAGCAGCTCCCAAGGGGCGCTCCGAGCGGATTCTGGATGTGGCTGAACAGCTTGCGCAACGTCGCGGCTTCAACGGCTTCAGCTATGCCGACATCGCCGAAGAACTGGCGGTGACCAAGGCTAGCCTGCACTATCATTTCCCCTCGAAGGCGGACCTTGGCGTGCGATTGATCGCGCGCTATCACGAAGCGTTTACCGGCGCTCTTGCGGAAATCGATGCGACCATCGACGACGAAGCCGCAAAGCTGCGCCGCTACGTCGCGCTGTATGACCAGGTGATCGCGCAAGACCGGATGTGTCTGTGCGGCATGTTTGCGGCCGAATACGCGACGTTGCCGGCGCCCATGCAAGTCGAACTACGCGCCTTCTTCGACGCGAATGAAACGTGGCTCGCCTCAGTCCTGGAACGCGGACGCAAGTCCGATCGCCTCACGGTTCGCATGTCCCCGAACGCACACGCGCGCATCTTGGTGCAAGTCTTGGAGGGCGCGATGTTGGTTGCTCGCGCGTACGGCGATCTCGATCGGTTTCGCTCGGCAGCAGACCACGCATTAGCCGAGCTCGGCGTCGGCGTCAAAGCCTCATAGAGGAGCCCCGGAGCGATTGCCCCGGGGCTCTGGAAAGATGGCGACGCTGGTGGGACTCGAACCCATGACCTCCGCCGTGACAGGGCGGCGCTCTAACCAACTGAGCTACAGCGCCACGTTGGCGCGCCAAAGTTTTAAGATATGGGCACGGTAGGGCTCGAACCTACGACCCTCCGCGTGTGAAGCGGATGCTCTCCCACTGAGCTACGCGCCCAAGGCCGCCGGTCCGCGAACCGGCTGCCAAACATTGGACAAGCCGAGAGTTTATCCTACTGGAGGGGATGTTGTCTAGCCACCTCGGTCGAAACGGCCTGCCCATGCTCGAAGGCTTTCCTCTCGTGACGCGTTTCACAATCCCGTTTTCTGACGTCGACATGCTGCAGCACGTCAACAACGTGGCCTTTATTCGCTGGTGCGAAACGGTGCGCACCGAGTACTTTTACACGATCATGCGTTCGGATATAACGAGCGAACGCGGCATGATCCAAGCGAACATCAACTTTACCTACGAACGCCAGCTCAAATTTCGCGAAGCGATCGTGGTGGGCGTGCGGGTCTCACGCGTGGGCACGAAATCGTTCGATTTCAGCTACGAGATTTGGAGCGAAACGCATGGCCATCGCGCCGCGCACGGCATCACCACGGTGGTTGCGTACGATTTCATAAATCAGCACACGATCGAAATCCCGCAGGAGTGGCGCAACTGGATCGACGAGGCCGAGCGAGGGCCTCAGCGCTCCTTTAGCTAGAGCGTAAACGCGATGATCGAGGTCGTCTTCGGATCGTTGCACCAAAAACGCTGACCGTCGTGCGCAAGCGAGATAGCGGCGAACGGCAGGGACGCGATCACATCGACGCTCTCACCGTTTACACGGCCCAGTTTCGGGCCACCCTCTTTACCGTACCAGAGCGACGCGTAGAGTGCCCCGTCGACAAAAGTGATGCCGAGAATTTGCCCGCCGGCCGTAATCTCCCGGCGAATATTCGCGTTCGCATCGAGCAAGAGGATGCGTTTGTTGAAGCGCTGGCTCAGCCAGAGCGACTCTCCGTCGTACGCCAGGAACGATCCGGTATCGTCGGGGCACGCAAGCTTGTCGTGCTCTTTGAAGCCATGCCCTGGAATGAAGCGCCTAATGAAGCGATGATCGTCCTCGCCGCCCTCGCTAACCACGCCACGCAGTTCTTCACCGATGGCAACCAGACTCACGGGCTTGCCGGGCACCGGGCGCTCCTCGAAGACGGTGAAATGCGCGCGATCGATGCCATAGATGCGCTGCGTCTCCCACGAGCCCATCCAGAGGTGCGCACCAGCGCACGCGAGCGCCTGAGGCACCGGCGCCGGGGACGGCATGCGCAAGACTTCCTTTACGGTCGTCGCTTGTTCCATGAGGCGCGCTTCGACCCGAGGCCACGGTCCCCCGCAGGTGCGGTCCGCCCCCGAGAATAATCGTTTGACCCCGCCACGAGCCTTTGGTATAGTCTCTGAGTTCCGGAGGCGAAATATGCTCCAACAGGATGTTGGTGCTGGTTTTGAGTCCGGATGACGTCCCTCGCGAAGCGAGGGCAAAACTGTGTGCGTGTAGCTCAGTGGGAGAGCACCACCTTGACACGGTGGGGGTCGTAGGTTCAATCCCTACCACGCACACCATCTCCAATAGCCTTACAGCAATGCGAGGCTATTTTTGTTGCCAAGGAGACTGCGGACTTCGGGGTCGCTTAACGCGAATAGACGGATCCATCGCGAACTCGTTCTTCGCGAGCGTACTCCCTGACCATCAGGATTCGTATCGATTCGCAGGCTAAACGGACCTCACAACCGTTATTCGGCGGCATTAGGATGGAAAAGCGGCCGCTCTCGGTCCTCTCTATGCGAAGCTCGTCGATGACGTTTTGGCGATTGAAATCTTCGAGGCGTTCCAGTTCGATATTGCTGAATAGAAATTCGACGATCACATGATTACGGGTCACGAAGTGGCCACGCTCGTCGACTTCGTTCGCAGTCCCAAAGACGTGAATTGCGCATTCTAAAGACGGATCTTGCGGCCCACGTCGCAACAGGATCGATACGATCTCGGCATCGTGAAACGATGGCCAGGAGCCGAACACGGAAATCAATGCCGCCGAATTCGCGACGTCTTTTTGTGGATCAAACGCCATGTGCCGCACAATTGGCTTCCTCCGCCTGATTCCCCCATCGCGCGCCGGCGTCGTAGCCGCTCCGCGCCTCTCGGCCGGCTTCAGCCGCATTCCAGGCGATGCCCTCGGCGCTTTGACATCGTGGGGGTCGTAGGTTCAATCCCCACCACGCACACCATTTCAACCCCGATTTATTCGGGGTTTTTCTTTTGCGATGACGCAGCGGTTGCAAAACGGTTGCAGCAGGCTCTCCGGGAAGCCCCGGTCATGTCAACGGCGCGACTCGAACCATGTCGGGTCCGACCGAGTACTGGTGCTGCATCAGCTTCTCGAAACTGCCGTCGGAGAGTTGTTGCAATGCATAGTAGGACATCATCGAGTCAAACGCCGACTGTGAGGCGATCGTCAGCAACACTTCAAGCGCTGGCACAGCCAAGCGAGGCGCTTCCTCAAGCTTCTCCGTGCATGCGTGCTCATGGAAATGGCTGATGTGACTGCGTAGCGCACAGATGATCTCGTTGAACGAGCGGCCTCCGCCGAGAATGGAGCCTGCTTTCAGATTAAGCACCGCCCTTTCGCTCAGCCCGCAAACTCTCTGCCCAAAACTGGAATTCAAGCCATACAAAGTCGTCACGATGCCGTCGGCATAAATCTCCGGCGCGTACCATGTCTCGAAGTAGTGCTCGTCGGCCGCCTTCTTATAAGCGACTCGGCTTTCTATACCACTGCCTAGCACCGGGATTGCGGCGGCTGCCGCTTCTTGGTCGAGCCGCGCCTGCGCCGCTAATTGAAAGAGCGTCCTCAATCCACGCTCGCAAGCCCTCGTCTCGTCATTGAATATCTGAAGCTTTTCATCCGACGAGAGTTGGCGTAAACGCTCTGCGTCAAGCCGATAATTCAGCATCTTAATCCTTCAAGAGGTCAAGCACCGGGGGCGGAAGATAGCCCACGCCGTCGACAAACTTGCCAAGTTCCTCGCGTCCTTTGGGAGTGGTTGTAACGCTAGGGGACACTGCCAAAGCCTATTCAATTGATTTCGCGGACGGGCCGGTTGTGGTAATCGTACATGTCGGGAATATCATCCTGATATCCGCGGTCTCTGGAATCGCCATGGGGGTTTACGCCGGCTCTAAGCGCCTCGTTGAGCAGCTTTTCGGTATTCACCGTAGACCCAGGCCCTAACGCGTCTTGCCGTAACGCCGACGAGAGATGCGAAGTTAGGCCGGGGTTTGCGGCGCCGCGCGCACCGTAAATGATGTGCGGGCCACTGGTGCTTCGTCGCCATCTATGTAAGCAACCCATTCGTACGTTTCCGGCGGCAACGGCAGATTGGCGACGTGGAATGCGAAGGCGAAGGGTAGCTGTGTGCCCGCGGAAGTTCCTGGCGACGGGACAACCTCGAATTGGCTCTGTACCTCTAACGGCGCTTGCATTACGCCAACGGGTGTTGAAACCATAAAGGGCTGGCCATTGGCATCTATCAACGCGACGCGCAGACCCAAGCGTTTGCTTCGGTCTTCCCACGGTAAGAGGACCTCAACTGCAACTCCCATTGTGATCGGTCCAGGCCCTAGTAGATAAATTCCGCCGCCAACCACAAATAGTTTGCCAGCATGTACTTCAGCGAAGTCCGCTAAGGTTATCCAAGCTTTCACGCGACGGCGCGTGTCCGTTGATGCTCGAAGTGTAACTCCCAGAGCGGTGCGGCGTTAGAGGACGGGCCAAGGATGTACTGCGCTGCTGCCTCAGTAGTATGCTGGAGAAACGTTCGATCGAGAATCAGCGCCGCCTCGTAACCTTGCTTTTCGACCGGTTCAGGTATCGGCAATCCGTCTTCGATAAGGCCTTCTACGTGCCACCGTACGGCTTGGTCGAGTAGCTGCAACGCTTCACCTCGATCGCTGCCGACTACAGCGACGCCAGGCATATCGGGAATGTACGCGCCGATGCTGCCATCGGCGGCGACCTCAAAAACAACTCCGTACATCATTTCAGACCTGCCTGCTTGGATATACTCGATAACGTACCAGGTGGTACGTCTTTCGCATCATTGCCAGCGACCGTAACTCGGCCTGCCTTTGTTGGGTGCCTCCATTGCTCATGGCTTCCCTCCTGGCGGACGACGATCCAGCCGTCCTCTCGTAGTAGGCGGCGAACGTCCCGGAACTTCAACGATGCCTATCCCCCAACGTTCTTCCCTATCCATTCGTTGCGCCGTACCTACCTTATCGGCTGGCGAGCCCAGCGACCTAATTAATGGCACCCGTTGTTACGGCCCGGGAGCATCCACGGTCAGCGACCAAACCAGGGAAATGACCCAGCCGATCAGTGACCATCCGAGCAAGAGGTTCAGAGCAAAGATCGCAACGGTATTCCGTTTCCTTCGTCCCGCAGCGATCAATGTCGGCAGAAAATAGAACGCGAGGCCGCCAATGACGAGCAGCAACAACACGACCTCACCGGAAATCGCGCTATTCGTCGCGCCGGGACTTTCCGCAGCAGCAGGCGGTGTAGCAAGTGCATCAGTCTGTTCAGGACTTCCCGTCACCGAGTCGCTAATTAATCGTAACCGAATTCCATCGAGCTCGTTTACTTTCGTACGCATCTCGCGGGGGCAGCATGTCGGCCACGCAATATATATCTTGCCGTCTTGGATCGAGGTCGATAGCTGCCCTAGGCCATCATTCTCTGCGGGAATCTCACCAACGAATCTCGCGCGACCGTCGATCCAAACCCACATGAGCGAGTAAATATCTCCCGTACTCGCGTTCCCAGATGAGAGAGGAACGAACAGCACCCAACGCCCATCGGATAACTGACCACTGATCGTCCGATCCGCGTCGGCTGTGCCCTTAGCCGGGGTATCGGGAACCACAGCATAAGCGGTTCTTCCATCCGGGTTAGTCGAAATGGTAAGTTCTTTGGTCGCGCGCAGCAGCGGAAGAACTTGGTCTTGATCGATAGGCCCATCGGCAAGAGCAGGCAACATAGCAACGCACATCGCCGCGGAGATGACCCACAAAGGCACTAATAGACGGGGCACCTTCACACCCATCTGCTGGCTTGGGAATTGTCCATACTTACCTATGTCGCCGCAGAGGCGGGCGCTCCTCGGGCTCAAGGTCCCATTACGATAGGCGTAAGTGCCGTTACCCGCGGTTGCAAAACGGTTGCAGACCGAGACGACTCTCAGCGGCCCTGGGCAACCCGTCTCCGCCCATAGCCCTCGTGTCTTTCACTACCCTGTCCTTCGGTAACCCGCGGTGGCTCCTACTTGGCTTTTTCAATCCCTACCACGCACACCATCCCATCGCGGCTTCGCCGCGACCGCACATCCTGTGCTAAAAGGTCAGCGTCACCCTCCGGGTGATGCACCACTTTTTCTTTTAGTACGATTGGCCTTTGAGCTCGAGGAAGATGCG
>Ga0302325_10004806_pt1 | contig 31089 bp, 27 predicted proteins | sample Palsa_T0_2_FD_201948 | JGI IMG/M metagenome (GOLD analysis project Ga0302325, IMG submission 201948) | Peat permafrost microbial communities from Stordalen Mire near Abisko, Sweden - Palsa_T0_2 | ecosystem: Environmental > Terrestrial > Soil > Palsa > Peat permafrost | place: Sweden: Abisko... | reverse complement strand
ATATTTCAGCATCTCGAAGTATTTTTGAAAGGTTTGAGGCTCCGACTTTTCCATCTACTCCGTATCTTTTGTAAGTCTACAAGTCGTTAGTCTATCAACATCCAGACTACGACTCGGATCTCTACAGTGCAGTCTTTTATCATTCTTATTCTCGTCATACACTGCTGGTATTCTACTTTTCATTCTGGTTTTTGCTCTCATTTCCCCAAGCCCAGGCCCGAGTATCGGCCTCCCTAGTAATTCCGCTCTGGTGATGACTAAAACCTGCTGGTCCGTTGGCGAGAATTGAATCGTTTTGAGCTTCACCAGCTTCTGGAGTTTTGCATCGCAGTAATTTTCATAATCATTTCGCGTTTCATTATCAGAGATGTTTTAACCACCGCGAGTGAACATGAAACTATCAACAATGTTGGTGTTGGCTCTGGAGCTAATTCGCGCAAGGAAATGAGGTCAATTCCGACTGTGGGCTGTTTCTCGGTTTCGGCATACATGAATTCTGCCTGTAACCAATATGGACTATATGTTGAATTCACATATGTTTTTTAGACTTCAATGACGAATCACTCGAAATTTGCCAGCTTCCTGTAATGTGGATAGAGTTAAAAGATAGACAATGTGACAATTTCATGCTGCAGTACAAATATTAATAAGTTTTCATCCCCCTCCCAACCGGGTATCGACTCCAAGTTTTACAACTTCAAGGAAATGCTCTTAAAAATGCAGGTTACAGAAAGAGATGTCCGACGCCGATTCCGAAGAATAATGTCACGAAGTTGCTAGTAGCCGTATTTACGCCCATGCTTGACTTTGTTATACTTGGTGACGGGAATGAAGTCGTAGAAAAAGTAGAGCTCTTTGAGGTGCTTTGGCTGCTCACTGAGCTAGTGGAGCTTGTGGATTGCGAGGAACCGGAGGATATCGTCGAGCTTGAAGACAACAACGAAGAACTTTCACCTTCAAAATTTGCTGCTGCGTTGCTTCCTCCAATAACTGAGCTGCTGGAATAAGAAGTGCTTTCCCACTGGCGTCTTGTATGAGAATATATTCGTATGCGCCGCTCTTATCATGGTAGGTGTATGTTGTTCCAGATGTTGTATAATCCTGAATGGTTATGTTCGCCACGAACATTGTGAATGGTGCTTTGCTGAGATCTGTGGGACCACCAGTCCACTAGATAACGGGGGAGTCGGCATTTGCTTATACGAGAGCGTTTCAAGAGTAAGGGCTTCATGGGTAAAGAAGACTTCTTCTGACTGTCTCTAGAGTACATGAAACTAATGCATGTTTCTGGAGTAAATGGAGTAAAAAGACAAAGGATATAAGGGGTCCCGGGATTCATACTTCAATACATTCGGTGTTCCTTCTGGCTCTCCTGGAGCTCCTGCAGCCCAGTTTCCAAGCATAATTCTCATCGGAGTTTGTGGGAAGTTCTGTCCATCAAGTGCGTCCGAGTACGCTAGAGTGCGGAGGAGGGACCCATCGGCGTACCCTTTGATATGCGGGAGTCCAGTCGGTATTGTAGTTATGGAAAGTGCCTTCGGGATCTGTTTCTAGAGGATAGGTAGCTCTATTATAACTCATTGTATTAGCTTTACTGAAGTAATTTGTTTCGACTTGGTTGTTCTTTCTACCTAGCTATTCCTTATGTCTGTTAGTAAGTAGATGGTGGGAAATTATGATGCTACACATACCAGTCAATTTCGTCTCAACACATCAGATTCTAAGACGAAACTGCTGACGATTTCCTGCCTAGTTGTAAATCGTATCCAAGCTTCCACCCTCCCCAAAGGGATAATGGTTGTTAATGATCGTGCGGGCAACGCCAGAGGAGTCGATCGTAAACTCCACACCGGAACTGTCATACTTGAGGTTCGTGCGGCCTCCAAGGTAAATTCCGAATTTGAGCCTGCAGTGAAATCGACTACTACAGTCTTCCCCGAGGGCAGGATCTCTAGAGCATGCTCTATAGATCTTTTAATGAATAGTTAAATGTTTCGCGCGCATCAACGTACTTGAGTTTAACGGGTCGCATGCCGTAAAAGTTTGTCCCAAAACGAGGCGGGATAAACCCAAAGCAATAATGGCGCCTGAAAGGACGTGAAGAGGCCTTGTGAGAGAAAGACTGAACGAAGCAAAAAGCGAATGACTGTTGTGGAAACAAAACAACTACCGGAAACTTGTGAAGTTATGAAGAATGAGGAATCAGAGGTGCAGCTAGAGCCTGGACAAAGTCATTTTAACCACAATAACGGGTAAATTTGCAAGTATTATTAGATCGTGAGAATAACAGCATTTACTCGCGTGCTGCGCCGCTCGTGAGCAAACTGTGCGAGGCCTCAGTTGGTAGTACTACTGCACCGCCGTTTGACCATCCAATTTGGGGCACCAAATCCGACGACTCGCCGAGACAACAGCGCAATACCAATTTGGGCAGCTGGGAAAGAATGAATCTTCAGCCTTCAGGCTCGTGTCCCCTTAGCACAACTGAATAACCCAAGCATCTCAATATATGTTGCGGCAGTTTCTCTATTGTCGCAGGGCTGATGCAAAAGATCATGAAGTCGTGGTCTTTCAATTTAAGGTTCATAGCGTTGGTCCCTTCTTTTAGCATACCCGCCCCCCGTGTCCGATAGGGGTCGGTCACGTGATGAGTTCTGTCTTGGCTGGCTTCACAACGGCCCGCCGCAAAGATAGCCTTTGGAGACCAGAGAAATGGCTAAGACGACAAAAAGTAGTATATAAAAGTGGGGTGGCATCATCATCTTTGCAACAAAAGCTAAGAACATCCAAGCAAGCATTCAAGAAATGATCGGCGTTGAAAGGAAGAACAGATTGATTTGGAAAGGCACGCCAACATCACCTTTCCGGGGAAAAAAGTGAACCTCTTCACTGCTTTCGCAACATATTGGAAAATTGAACAAAAGTTGACCTTAAGAAAAGTTGGCCTCTTGGCGATACAGCGAAGTGCTGAAAAAGTTGCTGTTCTATCGACCCTGCAGATCCCGAATTTCGACCCGCTGCCTATAATCAGCCACAGTTCTATTCCTCGGACGGCCCCAACTTATCAAGCCCCAATAGAGGGCTCGATTTGTTCGACAGTGTGCGCTCAGCTGTGTCTTATTCATTCCATCGTACGCCCCATTTGCATAATATCTACCCCTCCCTGTAGCATCAAGATACTGCACGCAGGCTCTTCTTGTAATACGCCTGGCTGGAGGAACTCCATTCCTCCTTGTCGACAGCCTGTCGGGGCCCCGATAGTTTAGAGGATAGCTATAGTCACCCGCGTTGTCAAATTTCCCATGCCACGCCTCGGAGAGAAATCTCTCTCTCCTTCGAAGTATATTCCTGCCAATGTGATTCAAATGATAACCAAAAGCAATAGACATCATGTTCGCGGTGGTATGTATGCCGCAGTCTGCGCTTCCAGGTGCTTGCTTTATAGAGCCATCGAAACGCATTCGCCAGTCTCTAGGATTGAAAGCTCGACCAAGATAACGGGAAAGTAGGCCGAAGAAATGGCCCATGATGTCCTGTTCGGGCGGCCAATTGCCTGAATCTAAATAATCAACTGTTCGCGCTAAAGGGGAGACAATGATGACGAATGCATGACCACTTCCGGCGTTTGGATTGGGGGGATAGCGTCTGGTAAGAATGGTGAAAAATACATTTCGCATTTGAAGAAAATTTGCTGGATTAGTGTACAAAGCGTTTAGTTGCCCAATTGCGAATGGATACCACTGAGCTACCGTTCGAGCAGGAGGTGGGGGCCAGGGATTGCCAGGATAGAAGTCTCCAGGCATCAGGCCACAGACTGGGGTTGTGCCTGGCAAATGCTGGGGGGGTGCATTGTTTCTGTTGACATACTCACACATCATGCGACAATAATGAGTAATTGACCTGCCATATGCTCCTGGAAGGGTACCATCAGGCTGGACTTGGAATGGCCCAACGATCCAGCCCAATCTGATATGATCCGGCGGGGTGATATTTGTCGGCACGTTGGGATTTTGTGGGCGAAGAATATTCTGAGCCATTCTGGCGGCGTCATAAGGCATTGCCATTCGGGCTTGAAACCTCGCCGCAACGGCCGCAGTTCTGAGGGCAAACATTAAGTCGAGCCCGGCGTTCTGGTTTGCGCGACCCGCAGCTCTTGCTGCCGCCATATTTGATTATTAAGAATGAATGATGTGAAAAATTGGACGACCATACAGCCACTGATGAACCTTATATGAAGGGTGCGTGTGAGGTCTGATATGGGGTAACCAAATTGAATGGGATTGAAATTATCTCCGCCACTCAGAGGTATGATCTGTGAAATCATATATTCATTCTTTGTTGAAATGCCGTACAATGATCCCTGTGGAGAAAGGGAAATTGGACTTCTCGACTGCTTGGGGAAGACCTAGTACAGTAACAAAGGGTCATAACTTGAATTTTTATGGGAATCTTGAGGCGTTAATCACGCACAACCAAGAAGAAAGGAGGAGCTTTGTTTGCTTAGTTCCATCACTTGAAAGTAAGACACTCCTCGCCAGCTAGAAAGAAATGCTGGCATTTGACGCCTTCGAAGCCGGAATAGCTCACCTAATAACTGGCAGGTAGAATCTCAAGACGAGCAACAAGAGATCATTACAGTGCTTCGCTTGAAAGGCCATTGCAATGTCCGCCCTTCCCATTATCGATACTTGACGTTGGATTTGGACTCCAGGGCTGAAGGGGAGGGATCAAGAAATGTGGTGGTAGAAGAAGTAAACACGCACAATTCGTGAACATCGCTCATAGAACTAAAGCTCGGCACGCAGCCCCGGCACGACGAAGTCACCACCTTGCAGTACCGTAGCAAAACGACCTTGACCAGCACTTCTGACTCGCACTTGACACTCTGAGCCCTTATGTGAAATGGTGTCGTATCCCAGGTTTCCCAACAGGGCTAGCGCTGAGGCGGACCTCGGCCTCATCACATGCAGCGAAGTGACGGCCAAACTTGAAGCCGCCTTCTATTACTACCTTAACTAAGAATACGAGTACTTAGACCGCAACTTCTTTCTGTCCTCAATTTCATCTTCTTCCTCTCCCGTATGATCTGCAACAAATCGCATTTAATTTGAAAGAAACTTCTGCGACCCTGACCCATCTACCAAACCACATAACATACGGTTCACGATGTCTCTCAAGAATGGTAATTGCTCCCATCCAGTCTGCTGAGCATACACTGATGCTCTTCGCAGATGCTTATCCCTCTTCCGAGGCCTTCGATGCGATCAACGCTGCTCTCCAAGCCTCCGATGCCGAACGCAAAGACGCGATCAAGCAAGGGAATGCCGTGTTTGCTTTTACACTAAAGAACAAGGCGGGCGAGACGGAAAGCTGGCACATCGATCTTAAGGATAAGGGTGAGGTCGGAAAGGGACTTGGAGAGAAGCCTACAGGTAGGTAATGTTTGCGTTTGGAGAAGCAATTGTCGTGCCCGAAGTGAACGAAGGACATCTCTACCTCAGGGCAGTTATTTTGCGCAGAACAACGGCTAACGTTCTGCCTACATAGTTACCCTATCACTCTCGGACGAAGACTTTGGCAAATTGGTTGCCGGCAAGGCGAATGCGCAACGGTTGTTTATGGGAGGCAAATTGAAGGTTAAGGGCGACGTTATGAAGGCCACAAAGATGGAGCCAATTCTCAAGAAGGCTCAGGCGGTGAAGGCAAAGTTATAGACAGACTTACACGTGCACTGTACAATACCATTTCTGAAACTCAAAGCTTCCCGACTGCAACTTTTGGGAGACTTTGTTATGTTCAATTATTCCGGACTCACCTTATCTCCTTCCTAATTTGTTATCGGGGAACCCCGCCATGACGGGATGAATGAAATTATTTGCTCTACCTATTCCTGCGCCCTTCATGTCAAGAGTGGGTTTAGATCATATTCTTTAGATTCGGTCGCGTTCTTACGTAGAAATGACTCCTTTTCTCCTGGTCGGGGGCCTACTTAGTGCCGCTAATCCCAACTTTCGCCAGCCTTCTTCTCCCCTCCAAAACAACAGCCATGTCGCGAGTCAGAGATCTAGCATGGCCCTCTGAGATGCCAGATGATGAATGGGCGGAGGTCGTGCAAGGAGTTCCAGCTAAGGACGAGCCGTTCATCAAGAAGTATCTCGATGGCCGCGAGGCGCTGATTGCACAAGAAAAGAAGCAGAGGAGCGGTAAGCAGCAATCTGTCTCCGTCGAGGTCTTGAATTGATAAGAACCCAGACCATGCATTTCGCCAATCTCTCTCTCCTCTGGCTAAAGAGGCCTGCTCAATCGTGGACCAGATCCGGGAAGAGGAACAGCGCACAATATGGACCTCAGAATTCGAAAATGTCCTGGCGCAGAAGACAGGCGCAAATGTATATCCAGGGATGATGTTCAGCTTAGCAAAGGAAAGAATGGAAAGGACAAAGCTATGGCAAATTGTGAGAAAGATGCCGAAAGGTGCTCTGCTACATGCCCATATGGATGCCATGGTGGATTTCGATTATTTATTTGATGTGCTGCTCGAGACGAAAGGGATGCACATCCATTGCATACATCCTCTTTCCACACCAACTTCTTTAGAGGGTGCCCCAATTAAATTCAAGTTCATGAAGGAAGAGAACAGTATTATTTTAGTTCTTGGGGATTAATTAAGTTGCTGATGCTTAGCAGATGCTGGAACCTCGATATGGAGCTCGGATTACGCTCCAAACACGCCAGTCCTCCTCACCAAAGCAGCCGAATCATTCCCTAATGATGGTAAATCAGGTTTCCTGTCCTGGCTTAAAGAACGGTGCACCATTACAAACACCGAATCGATAGAGCATCATCATGGAGTTGATGCGGTCTGGAGAAAGTTCTCCTCTGTTTTCACAATCCTCAACACCATCATCTTCTACGAGCCGATTTTTAGACTCTTCATGAGACGGATGATGCAGCAGTTGCTTGCGGACGGAGTAAAATGGGTTGATTTACGGTTGGCATTTATCTTCTTCTATTACGCCGAAGGCAAGGAAGAGCCGGAAGCCAACTATGAGAGAATGTTCAAGGTTTTCGGAGAAGAGATTGAGAAGTTCAAGGCCTCTGAAGAAGGCAAGGACTTCTGGGGCGCGAGAATGATTTGGACAGGTATTCGAGTCCTTGACACGAGAAAGATTGTCGAGGATATGGATGCCTGCATTGGGATCAAGCTGGCCTACCCGCATCTGATATCAGGCTACGATCTCGTAGGCCAAGAAGATGGCGGACGACCATTGAAAGATCTCCTTCCTGAGCTCTTCTGGTTCAAGAAGCAATGTGCCGAAGAGGGAATCGATATTCCCTTTTTTTTCCACGCCGGGGAATGTCTCGGCGATGGTAGTGACACAGACCAAAACTTATTCGACGCCGTCTTGCTAGGAACACGAAGAATCGGCCACGGATTCTCCCTCTACAAACACCCCTTGCTCATCGACATGGTCAAAGACAAGAAGATCCTTGTTGAAAGTTGTCCCATCTCAAATGAAGTTCTCCGTCTCTGCGCCTCCGTCATGTCACACCCGTTACCCGCGCTTCTCGCCCGCGGCGTCTCCTGCTCCCTCTGCAACGACGACCCAGCGATCCTGGGTCAAGACACTGCCGGCATGACCCATGATTTTTGGCAGGCGTTGCAAGGTTGGGATAACCTCGGACTCGCTGGTCTTGGCTCTCTCGCTGAGAACAGCGTCCGATGGGCAGCGTTTGAGGACCAAAATACTGCTAAATGGGTTCATGACATCAAAGAAGCAACCTTGGGCAATGGCGTCAGAGCGGAGAAGATGAAGCAGTGGAGTGTCGAGTGGGAGCAATTTTGCTTGTGGGTCGTTACTGAGTTTGGTGATGACGGGGAAAGTATCAGGAAACTTGGAAAGGAGACAAGTCTTGATGCTCAGGATTAGATTTTGTGTGGTCTTCGGCGTTTTGAGATCTTGGAATGATTGAGTAGATTCTATCGAACCCTAAATAGTTGGTAAGGCATCAGGTGGGGATATAAGGAGAGATAGAATCAACTCCCTGGAGTCTAATTTCAACATTAGCATAGCGTTTTGGTTTAGGAAGGGTTTGAAATCTAAAATCGTTGCATGTGACAGGCATAAGTGTTATCATCACGAGCTCCATCATGGTGGAAGAAAAAAAAGTTCAATGATCGTCCTTCCATTGCTTTATTTACTAATTACCACCACCAGTATGCGCGTTGTTTCGAAAGGTGAACGAACCTATCTATGACATCTAAACCCAGAAAAATCATCGCTATGCAACGCCAGGTCAATGCCATACAGTTCCTTGATGCTTTTTTAGACACGAAAAAACTGAGAACCTCCCATATCCATGCCCATTTCTACATAGGTCTCATTCTTCCACAAACTGTATGTATCGAAAATCAAGCCATCAGTGCCGTCCATGTTGAACAAATCCAGCAAAAATAACAAAGAAGCGCGTCAGACTACGTCAAGTCATTCGAGCGACCTGATCATGTCTTCAAGCTTTGTTCGCCTCGAGAACTTCCGCCAATGTTTTTGCAAAGTCCTCGGTCTTGACTTGCAAAAGCCACGTCTCTATCCCATTTCCATGCTCTCCTGCTGTCAAAAATTTGACCGTCTTCTTTTGCGCCTCATATCTGACTCCAGAAAGGAGAGCCTTATTTAAGACAATTGTGCCCCGTGGATCCGCACGAAGTAGGATTCTGGACACGCCAGTCTCCCTGTGCTTAAGAACTCTCAATGGTCCCACGCCCTGTGTCTCCCATTTGTTGCTACTGTCACCACCTTCCCCCTGAAGAAATTTCAGTGCCTTTGCACGAACCTCGTGAATAGCCTCCTCATCTTCCTCGCCTGGTCCACCGGCAGTGAGGTTGATTTGCTGTTCTTCCTCCTTCTCCGCGTCACCATCGCCCGAATTGTCGCCGTCTGTGGTGGCTCCTGGAGTTGTAGCACGAGAGGTAGTTGTAGATGCAGCTGCAGATGGGAAGAGTGAGGAGGTTGTGCTAGAAGCACCGAAACCAAAGCCTACACTGGCTGAAGTTGAACCCATGGCATTGCTAGGAGTACCAAATATGTTGGAGAAAGAAGCAGCCGGCTTGGATTCACCGCCAGTGTTTCCAAAGAGACTTGAGAGAGGCTTTGGGGTCGATCCGGTAGTGTTAGTTAAACCGCCAAAGAGATTTGAAGGACTTCCAGTCTTGGTCGGCGTAGCGGCCGTAACATTGACTGTTGGAGCCGAATCCTGCCCGTCTTTGTGTGGTGTAGCACTGCCAAACTTAATTGGGCTGTTAGGATCCCATGTCTGATTGCTTGGAGCGCCCGTGCTCTTGTTGAACGGACTCTTGACACCACCGAATAGGTTGGCTGTAGTGGGTTGTGTATTCTCTTTCTCATCGGTCCCGGGTTGCCTTGGGCCGACTCTGTCGAAGAGGCCTCCCGATGGTGTGCTAGTTCCGGAAGGTGAAGCACTTTCGGCTTTAGAGCCTCCAAAAGTGAGCGAATTAATCTTCTTCGCAGAAGCGATTCCAGCGCCTGTTTCTTCGACTGGCGTACCTGGACAACTTTTATTTTCTCCACCCGGCTGATAAGTGGGGTCTTTCTTTTCCGAATCTCCTTCGGTATCACTTGCTTCATTTTCACTCTCATCGTCAGCAGCACCACCCTTGTCACTCTCATCGTCGGCAGCACCACCCTTGCCACTTTCATCGTCAGCAGCACCACCCTTGCCACTCTCAGCATCGGAAAGGTAGGCGAAGATGTTGTTAAAGTTTGTAGGCTTTGCTGCCGTATGCCCATCAAAGACAGATCCAGTAGAGCTGCCATTGAGACCAGGAGTTGGGGTTCTGGAAGCATTTGGGGTGCTAAAGAGACTGTTGCCAGACACTTGGGAGGATGTGCTCTGGCCAAACAGAGGCTTTGATCCAATTGAGGATTGAGCAACAGCGCCGGATGGCTCCGAGGTTGTGTTTGCTTGATTGCCACCCATCTTGAAAGGAGATGAAGCAGTGGTTGAAGTGGATGCTGTTGGGATCATTTGGAAGCCCTTGCAGCCTTTCGCAGCTTCCTCAATTGCCTTCTTCTTCGCCAGCCGTTCTGCCTTCCAATTCACCTTGAATTCCTCAAGGTCATCATCCGAGTCGTAGTCCTCATCTATGGCTTTCTGCAGTTCCTTCTCCTCAGTTTCACCCGCCTTCTGCTTAAATTGGTCAATTGGATTGGTTAAGACTCCAAATGTCGGAGGCTTCAAAACGTTTGGTTTCTGCTCCGTACCGTTTGAACCAGCTGCGTCTGAGGGAGCCGCAAGCTCCTGAGCAAACATGTTCGGAGTTTCCAACGTTGATTTGGGAGCGAACACGTTCTGAGAGGACACGGTTGAGGTTACCGATGTCGCTTTCGTAGCTGGTGTACTGGAAGATAGGCTACCAAATGTAGACTTCGTGAAAGGCGAAACACCTGGAAGACCTGCGAAAGGATTGGGTCGAGTGGTTTCATCCTTGGAAGTTTCCGGCAAGGCTGCCATCTTCTTCTCTGGACTGCTCTTTCCAGGAGACTTTGATGGGCTGTCAAGGATATTTCTGAAGATATTTGACGTGGTGGAGCTCGAATCAACAGTGCCATTCATCTTGGGGGTCTTCATGGGTCGCAGAGGGCTTCGTTCGACGAAATCTTTCGTAATCTGGTTCTCGGCCTTCCGCTTCAGGGGCGTTTCGGATGTGGGGAGAAGTTGGGAAGTAGGAGCATTCCAAGGTTGAACATTGTTTCCATTTGCTGGGGTAGAAGCATGTCCATTAGAATTGAGTTCGCCGTTGGAAAGACCTCGAGCGGGATTTGAAGACTCGGTTTGTCTCGTTCGCTTGCTCGGATTCTCATTTTCCTGATTCTCATCATCGTTGAGCTTCCGCTTTGACTGCTGCTCATGCGATTCAGTTGCTACAGATTGAGAAGTCTGTTTCGATCGCTTGGCCGGCTGGTCAACTTCTTCACTTTGTCCCTCACCAATCTTCCGCTTCACGGCCTCGTTCCGCTTCACAGTGAGGGAGTCACCAATGATCAATCTACGCTGTTCCTTGTAGAACTCCAAGTCGGGAGCTGGATCCTCATCGTGGCGAAGAAAGGTGTACAGCTTTGCCATGGCGTTATTCAGAGTACGAATTCTGTATCCTATGAAGAATTTCTTTCTCTGGAAATTGTTGAAGTGTGCAGGTGGGAGATGCGCAATAGATTCGTCTGTCATTTCAGTTGCTTCCTTCAATTGCTCCCGTGCTGCGGTCATTTCTTGTCGCGATATTTCTCTTTGAGAAGGTTCCGCAGTGGATGAGGCAGCTGGATTTGGGGAGCTAAATGAGGCTTTCTGAGGGCTCTTCGCTTGCTCTAGGCTTGGGAACACTCCATTAGAAGGCGGTTGGCTCGCGCTGGCAGGTGCTTCAACGGGCTTCATAGGCGAGAAGATGTTACCACTGTTCAGAGACATTGCGGGTTGTGTTGATCCGAATGAAACTGCAGGTTTGATACCATTCGTGGTAGCCTCAGCTGGCTTGGCAGGCGATGGAGCGAACTTCACGGGGTTAGTATTTTCTTTGCAAATATCATTCAAAACAATCCGACAACTTACTGAAGATTTGGCCGCTCCTAAAATGTTAAACGCTGGCGAGGCTTGTTTGCTGAAGAGGGAAGAGCTGGAATTGACACCGTTCTCAGCAGTTTTGCCATCAACCTTTGGCTGTGTGACTGATTGATCGACCGGCTTGTTGAGATTTCCGAACAAATCATTCGTTGACCTCGCCTCTTTGTTCCCAAATGAGCTGCTAGTTGGTGCCTGCTGATTTTGATCATTAAATTCGGAGGTTGATGTTGTCGGCTTGTTGAGGTTTCCAAACATATTGCTTGAAGAAGACTGCGGTTTCGGCTGCCCAAACAGAGTCGATGTACTCGATGTAGTCGGAGCCTGAGCCGAATTTCCAAACTGACTGCTCGGTGCTGGTGCTTGAACAGAATTCTGGGTGCCAAACATCGCTGTTGGTGCTGCAGTCTTTTGCTCCTGTTTTCCGAAAGCATTGCTCGCAGGTGAGGCTGGCACATTCAAGTATGCAAACGGGTTGGATGAGGAGGCTGCATGTTGGTTCGTTGGTCCGAATGAATTGGTAGATTGTGTGGGTTGCTGTGATTGAGTAGTTCCGAAGGGATTGCTTGTGGCGGGAGCAGTAGCTGGAGTAGAACCAAAAGCCGGGCCAGAGACTTTGCCGAATTGGAAAGGCGAGCTCGCAGGTTTGTCTTGCGCATCTGTTGTCGCTGGCACAGTGCCGAAGAGGTTGCTCGATTGGGGAGTAGAGGTTGAAGTAGCGCCGAAGGAACTGGGGGACGGAGCAGTTGTTGTAGGAGCGCTAAAGAGACTTTGGGAGGGAGCAGATGTTGCACGATTGCCATAGAGACTGAAGGAGGGAGCAGTTGTCTTAGGAACGCCAAAGACACTGTCTGCTGGGGGAGCAGTTGCTGTAGTTGGGGGAGTGCCGAAGGCATTACTCGTGGGGGCAATAGTCGCTGGATTAGAACTGAAAGTGCCACTAGAGCTCGACGGTTGTCCGGCATTTGCAGTGAACAAGAATGGCGAACCTGCGGAACCGTTATGAGCCTGAGCTGACGGCTGATTAAAATTAAATGGACCTGAACCGAAGCTGGTGCTAGGAGTAGATAGTGCAGGTTGTGAATTTGGTTGGAAGGTGAATGGGTTGTCTGCAGGCTTGGCAGGTGTAGTAGATCCGGAGTTGAAGGTGATTCCAGAAGCTCCCGACTGTTGAGAGCCTCCGAATGGAAACATGTTTCCTCCAGAAGGTTGTTGCGTCGAACCAAAAGGGTTGCTTGGCTGACTTTGACCGAAGGAATTGGAGTTGTGGAAGATGGAATTGGTCTGCGAAATTGTCGAAGGACCGCCAAATTGTCTCTTTGTAGCCCTGTCATCGCCCTCGAAGCGCGCGTTGTTCTCTAAAACCCCTTGCGATTGAGTATCCATGGTGTTCGATCTGGGACCGAAGGAAGGTGGAGGAAGACTGAGACCCTGCGCTGGAGCAGAGAAGTTGAACTCGCCAGTACCTTGAATGCTGCCTCCAAAGAGGCCAGCGCCGCCGTTCTGCGACGGTGTCGACATCTGTGGAAACTGTTGTTGTGACGTTGATTCAGGAGGTTTGGATCCGGTGCGTCGAGATCGTGGTCTTGCTTTGATATTTCTCGCCGCGAGTTGAGCAGCATTCGCGCGTTGAGCGGGTTCCATTGTTGCGATTTTGCAGCAGAACGCGCGCTATTGTGCTTCACAAATGTTCACCTGACAATAAAAAGACTCGGTCAACGTATTGTTGGTGGCTGGAGGGTGTGTGTGGGTGTGTGTGGTGAATGTGGTGAATGTGGTGAACCAAAGGCGAACTCGAGAGTGAATCCGCAGAATGTTGTACTCGAGATGACGATGGTCGCGAAAGGCCTTTCCCCAGCGCAACGGTGGCCGGTCAACACCCAGATGATGAAAAATAGAAGCAAAGGAAGTCGTGTGCGTTACATGAGGCGCATCGCGAACCATCCACGAGATGCAGTTCGTGCTGGGTCGGAGTTTAGGACGCGATGATGGGATTAGCAAAAGATTATTGCCCCATCCCTGAAGCTGAGGAGATCTTAGGGGTGGACGGGCACGTGATGCTGGCGACCTGGTGGCAGCCTTATTTACTCGGCCTGATCGGATGAAGCCTTCCAGAAGTACTCTAAAATGTAATGGCCGCTTCAAAAGCTGCCTTTTCACGAAGTTCATTGCGCCAAATTTTTCATGGTTTCTCACGGAGGTACCAAATTGAGAATTCAATAAAATGAGACATTCGACGCTACATGGGTTTCAAGATCACAGCAGATATACTGAGCTCGTTGCACGTAATGGAAGCCGGAAATAACTTTTATTGGACATTCCTATATGTGCACTTCCGATTTCATGATTGACATACCCCAAACAATCCAATTCTTACAGCATGCTGCGAGGCATATTTTTCAACGCCTGCCTCACTCCCAGATCTCCTAAAACTTCTGTGAACTTGTCAGCTTTTGCTTCCTCAGAGAAACACTGGCAGTATTTACCTTCCGCCCCTCCAAGAATCGCATCGAACTTGTAAGTTCGATGGAACATCTCAATTGTCTTGCCCATGCCAGTCTGTGTCAAAGCCCTTCCACCGAAGATTTGCACTGCTTCATCTGCAATCTCGTGTGCTGATCGTGTTGCGAACTGCAAGATCGGGAGGTCAGCATTTTCCTATCTTTGCGTATGAAGGCGGAACGTCTCGAAAACCTGGGATAGTGTATTTTGGAACTCGACTGTCCTTACCATCTTGAGGAGACCGATGGGACCAGCCAGATGTGTAGACTGCTGTTTATAAGGCATGAGACTCATTTGGTACGTGATGTTTTCGAGCCACGCCTGATTGGCCTCACAATGAGCTATCATCTTTGCAAGTCTGGGAGCGTCAGCTTGACGGAAAGAAAAAGGGTAGTGAAAAACAGACTTCTGGCGAATCACTGGCTGCTCAATTAATTTCTTTCCAAATACCAGGCGTTGATTGCTCCACTTCATGCACTCTTCGGTTACCAGTCGGCTCATTCGAATTACCGCGCAAGCCATCATCCATCTCTCGTGGTTAAAATTTGACAGGATAACGTGGATTCCCTTATTTTCTTCCCCCAAGAGGTTCTCAACGGGCACTTTTACGTTGTCAAATGTGATGTAAGTTGTGCCAGCAGCCGGAGAATAGCTGGTCTTGATGGCTGATGTTTCCACTCCTTCTCCCCTCTCAATGAGGATGACAGAGAGACCTTTGTCTGTTGCATTGCATTAGCGCTCCTAAATCCCGAATGTTCTCAAGCATGATAGATATTCGAAGGAAAATTCTATACCTGTCTTCGCACCCGTAACAAAATAATCTGCAAAAACCCCATTTGTAATCCACTTCTTAGTACCGTTCACAATGTAGTGCTTTCCATCCTTCGTTTTCACTGCAGTAGTCCGTAATCCCGCGACATCCGAACCTGCAAATGCCTCTGTGATGGCCAAACAAATTTTTTTCTTCCCTGATAACACTTCTTGAGCGATCTTGTTTTTCCAAGCCTCGTCATTGGCAAATTGTAGCACAGCTGTCAGGCTGATAGTCATTCCAGCCATGTTTCCGTCTTGGAATCCCCTGGCATTCGCACGAACCATTTCTTGAGTGACGATTAAGTCATGGAAATAATCAAACTCCTCTCCTCTCAACTAATACGTAGTCAGTATTTCCCTATGCTTGGCAAATTGCCTCAGAAGCTTGATGGCAATGACGTCCGCTCGATAAACTTACGGCTCCATTCATCAAGTCCACACCATGCAAATGCTTGCCAGGTCCAATACGCATATGCAATATCCCCTTCTGGGACATTGAATCTATGAGCTCTTGAGGAATATGCTTGCCGGTCTTCTCGCACTCCTGGGCAATTGGATATAGCTCCTTATCCGTGAATATTCTCATGGCCTTTTGCAGTCTGCGATGGCTCTCCTTGTAGTATGGGCTTTTAAACTGGGGTGTAAGCCAAGTCGGTTCTCCATAAGGAATCACACTCAAGTCGCCGGGATTCTGCTCGATAACCTTCGATTTCTCGCCGTCTATGGTACCTATGCAGAGGTTCGAGTACTTTTGGAGGACTTCTTGCCGATGGAGGTTGTAGAATGCATCTGTAGCATCCGTTCCACCTACTTGTTTGAGCACAGCCTCTCCACCTGGATGAGCATCGATGAAGCCCGTAACATCGTAAACCCGGCTGTCGATGATAAACCAAAGGGATTCCTCGCTGTTATTATTTGCTACCTCCTCGCGAGTCAAAGTCTTGTGAGGCATTGCGCGATGCTTCTGAGGTTTCGATCTCTGGATTGGGGTCAAATAGAAGAAGAAAATGACGATGAAGGAGAGACGGGAATTTGAAGTCGCTCAAGACAGCTCGCAGTTTCGTAGCTCTAATCTTAGGATCACAGATACAGTACGAAGTACCGAGGTTCATGGTCCCCACCAATCGACGGCCTCGATTTACAAGCAAAGCCCCACTACTCCGTTCGGTGCAACGCGTCGAATTTTAGTGTCGTGGAGCCTTAAGAGAACGGCCGTATTTGCAAACCATATGGATAGAGTTTCGTTTTCAAAAAAAGAAACCGTTCAGGAGTTAACTCCGTACTTTTCAACAGTTCTTGTTGTTTAAGAGATTGAGAATGCGAGGAAGGCTCATTCCCCACCGGTGCAGAACAAGACACGGTCCACGGCCAGTCTCCAATAATTCAGGTTCTCTGGGGGGAAATTCCCTTGGAAATTTTCCTCTTTTAATTGAAAACGAGTAAAGGTTAAATCTGAAGCCATTGCGGGAAACTGCGCGGTAACGCGCCTGTCACGTGACGACTCCTAGTCGCACCACTTCCGCTGCCAGCTTATCGATAGGCACAACAACCGCCAAAGAAACCCCCACCACCATGACCTGGCAAGTATGAGCTACCTGGAAAGCCACGAACACATGAACGTCTTTTTCGTGGCGTCATCAACAAAGGCACAGCAAACATCCTTACTCTATAAACGATAATGAGAGTCCGACTTGGAGTTTCGCTCCAAGTTGTGCACGCGGCCTCCCTGATCAGGAGGAGCCGCAGCTCTTGAAAATCACCAGGCCCTTTCAGTTGGGCTTCTGGGCTTCTGGCAGGATCACGAGATTTATTCCGCACAACCTCCTCAAGCTTTATTTAACCCGCCTCTGTCACCATGGCGTCCTATTTGCAAGCATATTTCCAGGCCTCCTCCATGCCGAAGCGCCTCCTTCAGTATGCCCTCTCACGGCTCGAGATCCTGGACACGAACGGTTTGGATTTGGATAATCTAGATATAGCTTTGGGCAAGAATACCGTCCTTGAGTTTCGAGATGTGGGCCTCCGTCTGAAGGTAGAGTTCCTCGCCAGCTGGATATCTCCCGTTAGTTTTGCTAACGCTGTTCTAGAAACTTGAAACGCTTCTTCAGCTGCCTCTCTCGCTCGAACTCATCAAAGCTCGGGTTATGCTTCTTCGTATCACGATCCCAGTCGATGTTTACAGCAGCCCAATACAGGTTGAGGTGGAGGGAATCGAGAGCCAATTACGCGTCAAGTCTAAATCAGAGAAGCCTGCCCGTACAAACCATGAGCGGATACGAAGAGGGCCGCAATCGAAACCCCCGAGTAATCCATATTCTCATACGAAAATAAACAAAGGGAGAAGGAGTTCGGATTTTGTTGAAGATGAAGAGGAAGACTCCGCCATCCCAACGGCGGCGGATCTAGCCCAATCTTTTTTGCAAACTGAGCCAGAGGAAGAGAGGGCTGAACTGGAAGCCGCCATTCTGTCAGAGACTCAAGAGATTGGCACATCGTCTGTTTTGAGTGATGATGGGGAGCTCCCTGTTGGTACGGGGACTACCTTGTCCCTGCCAACCTTCATGACCAACTTCCTCCAGGGTATTGTGGACCGCGTGCAAGTAAGAATTCGTGGTGTTACATTCAACCTAGACGTCGACATTCCCAACGAGAATTCAAGATCACCGCCTTCCAATATATCAGACCCCGTTACCATCCAATTTAAAATAGACGACATAGATGTTGAGGGAGTTACCCATGGCTTGGAAAAGAATCTACAAACAACTGACAATGACCCATCACCTCGATTCAAGGAAGGCAAACGTCTTGTCTGCCTGTCGAAAATCCGAGGGTACTTGATTTCAGAGGCAACCTTTTTTTCCTCGTTAGCTCGATCGTCGGCGTTGTCTTCACCATCCGTTGCACATTCTGATATCTTTGATGAAAGAAGATCGGTCTCGAAATCCACCTCGAGCACTCGAGGGGGCGTCTTGAGAACAGTTGACCGAGGCTCATCACCTGAACAAAGGTCGACAGCATCGTCTAGACTGTCTATGAGATCCTTACCTAGGAAAACCACCGATCCAAATCCTCTTAGTAGCTCAGTCATTGCTAGTGATAGTGGACGTTTTGATGATGCTTCAGAGGACGGTGATGGTTCGACTGTTTTGGAGAGTGGTCATCTTAGTGAAGTTGGAGACAGTATTTTCCGAAACTCTGCGTATCTAGACCAGGTCGGAGAAAGCCAGTATTCAGTTGGGAACGATAACGAGAGCAGAGGCTCTGCTTTTCTACCTTCTGCTCATCGCGGTTTTAACAGCGATGATCTAGCATCGGCATTGTCTACCCCGCGAGCTTCAGCTCATTTCCCTGATCGGCCTTTCGTGGACCCCCGACCTATCGAGGAGGATTGCCCTCCTTCGATGCTGCAATCCACGATATTGCCGACACGACCCCACACAAGATTTTCTGCAGATCGTGTATCTCAATCTCAGCCATCCCTTCCATCTGGGACTTCTAGATTGTCCAGAGGTGACAGTTCTTTGCAGCATCATGTGGTTAGGGATGTACCTGAAATGACGGAGTATGCTCAAGAAAGCGACGACGAAGAGGACAGTTCTACGCCTATGAGAGAGGAAGACCTTGCTCAATCGCAATTGTTTAGTCATGAGGACGCTGAGAGTATGTATATGAGCGCTCTGTCTCATGATTCTTCTTCGTCAAGAATACCCGGCGGCTGGAATCATTCAAGTAGCGCGGGCGAGAGATCTGCATCAGGCAGTCCGACATCTCCGCACGCGTACAATGCAGAGCCCTTGGATAATTTGGAGAATGCTCGCCACGTTCCACCTGTTCAAGGATTCACAGAAACCAAACACTTCTCTGAGTCCATCTCGGCCTCCGAGACACTCGCTTCGTCACAACGGCTGTCAACGACCGCTTCAGTTGCCCCTCCGGAGAGCCACAATGTACCATCAGTTCCTCAGAGCTCAAGTGGAGTCTCGGAACGCTCCACAGCATCATCAGACGAATATTCCCGCCTGAATAAACAAGTGTTCACTCTCGATCGCATCGACATCTACCTCCCCCCCGTGGCCGCCGACAGCGTCTCAGACCCTCACGACCTTTCTACTACCAGCTCTATGTTCAGCTCTACTTTTGATGGCAAAAGTGATACTTCACGGTCTGCTTCAATTAACATACCTGGTGCATTCTCCACTCATCTTCCAGCTCAGAGGATGTCCTCGACATCGCATAATATTCCACCTAGTTCACAGTCTACTGAATCGAAGAAAGAGTCTGAAGCTTCGAAAAGTACGATCGAGTTGGTGATCGGCCACTTGCTTGTGCACTTTGATATCTCGATTGGGCGGTTGGTCTCCAAGCTTGTCCACCAGCTTAAGGATATTTTGAATCAAGGGTCACCAGCTGCGACCTCATCGAAGCCAGAGTCAAGTCACATTGATAGAACTTTTATTCTGAAAGCAGAAGAGATATCCCTGAAGTTTCTGGAAAGACTTGAAGGCACTTTGGGCCCCATTAGTGAACTCGATGCAGGACGATGGTCAACACCGCCCGAAGCCGATGTCCTCCTACGAACGACCCTCAGTGGTCTTGACATTCAAACACAATCTCTGAGATCAACCACTAAAACCTCACTGATGCTCAAAAAATTTCTTTTTGGGTATGCTCATGAGAATATTGTGTCTTTCGATGCCGGCTTGCAAATGAAGGCCTCTGTTAGAGATCCCAAAGCTTCTGCCGGCATCGACGTGTCTGTGAACATCACTCACACCGCAGAAGTTACTCGTTGTGAAGTAACCACTCTCCCAATGCACGTTTCAATAGACCTGCAAAGGCTTGATGAAACATTCAGCTGGTTTGGTGGACTCAGCAGTGTCTTGAACCTAGGCAGTTCCATCGCTTCGAACGCTACTATCACTGCCGGTAGCCCCAGCAAACCAAAAGCTCGTGGTGTTCGATTTGAGACTCCCATTAGACCTGACGACAAATCGATGGCCTTAAAAAACAAAGCAGATGTCAGGATTGGGGGGTTCATCCTGGATTTGGTGGGCACGGAATGCAGTGTCGGAGTGGAAACCTCAGCCGTCAAAATCGTTAGTCGTACTGAAGGCATAGGCGTCTTCGTCCACAAAATCAGACTATCTGGGCCGCATCTTCGGCGATCGAACGAGGATCCTGCTATCAACGTGGAAATTACTTCCACTAGCATAGAATATTCTCCTTCTCCAAAAGACGCAGACTTGGACCGCCTACTGTCACTTATCACTCCTTCGAAAGCCAAATATGACCAGGACGATGACATTTTGCTTGACACCCTTCTGCGCCAGCGGAAACAAGGCGCTGTTCTGAGACTATCTGTTGATGATATTCAGACTCGAATAGGTCGATTACATGAACTGAGCTATCTACCAGAGCTGGGTGAAGAAGTTTCCAGGCTATCCACCGTTGCAAAATACCTCCCTGATGACGATCGACCAGGTTTGCTGTCCCTGATTACGGTCAAAGGATTCAATGCGCATATGGATGTCAATAATAGCCTGGGGACGATACAAATCTCATCGACTGATATCGAAATCGCTCAGATAGCGTTCCCAGCACTCATAGCGCTCAGTATTAATACTGTATCCGCTCGTCGCAATGCTTCGGAAGATCTCATCGGAGCTGCAACAGACTCAGGACTGCGGCAACCAGGGGCCAGGGCACCCGCAATCATGGCAAGAATGATTGGCGACGAAATGGAGCCAGTGGTAAAGCTCAAATTGTGGAACTTGAAAGTCGAGTATCGAGTACCTACTTTAATCACTTTACTCGGGTTAGCGGAGAATGCAACTGCTCAAGACGTCTCTGCGAGTCTCACGGCATCAGTTGCCACTTTGACAGATTTCGCGCGATCGAAAGAACCCCAGCGTATCATGAATGAGCGTGTCCAACCTGGACGTTCTAGCAGCTCTGATTCCAAGCCGCTCATCGTTGACGTCGTTCTTCGAGACTGTCTTTTGGGCTTGAACCCGTTAAGCCAACCTTCAAAACTTCTTGTGGTGTTGACGGAAGCACATTTTACGGCAGCGCTTCCAAAAGACCAGAATGCTAATGCATCCTTGGACTTGAGTAAGGCCTCGTTGCTGATTATCGATAACGTTGCAAACGTTTCTTCTCTAGACATTAACTCAAGGCCACGGCGGCACTCTTTCGATGGTGGGAGCACTCAAGTAGCAGATTTGGGTGACATGGGCTACGTGGAAATTGGTTCCTTGTCTTCAGCTAAGGCAATCGTTCAGATGACGACAAGCGAGGAAGGGGAACGCTCCATTGACGTGGAGCTTCGAGACGACCTTTTCGTTCTGGAATCATGTGCCGACTCAACCCAAACGTTAATTGCTATTCTGAATGGCTTGACGCCACCTACTCCGCCGAGCAAGGAGATCAAGTATCGAACTAAGGTTATACCTGTGCAAGACCTTCTCGCATCCCTATCCGGCGACGCCTTCGGTACTGCAGAAGGAGACTACAACTTCGATGATGACTTCGCAATCGAAGGATCGGAAGGAGAATACCCAGCAGGTGATGATGGTGATGAGCTTGACTTTGACTCTCATTATTATCAGAAAGATCCAGATGAGCAACACAATGAAACTATTTTGGAATTTGAGGCCGGTTCTTCAGCCTCGACGCACCTAACAAGCCGGGACACTCATGATGGAGTCTTGCTTGATAGCATTGTGGAGCCACATGAAGAGCCCGAGCGTGAAGCACTTGAATTTCAGGAGGACCACTTTGGCGCGGGTTCCATCTTGGAAGGCACCGCGCATAGGTGGAATTCTGCAAAGAACACCTACGACAGGTCGAACGTGCAAAAGGTCAATAGGAGTCCCCTCAAGGTTTGTATTCGTGATGTACATATCATTTGGAACCTTTTCGATGGCTATGATTGGCAACACACCCGCGATACTATTACAAAGGCAGTTCAAGACGTTGAGTCTAAGGCCATTGAGAAACGAGCACGAAATGAAAGACGCCCAACATTCGATCAGGACATTGAAGATGAGGAGACTGTTATCGGTGATTTCCTGTTCAACTCGATTTATATCGGTATACCAGCCAATCGAGACCCCCGTGAGCTTGCTGCGGCGATCAATCAAGAGCTGAATGACAACGCAACAGAGACTGAATCTATTGCGACTACATCACTGTCTTCCTCACCAAGTAGGCAAGGCGGTGCGCGCAAGAGTAAGGGCAAGAAACTACGACTAAAGCGAAGCAAGCATCACAAGATTACCTTTGAGCTTAGAGGAGTGTCTGTTGACTTAGTAGTCTTTCCACCTGAGAGCGGTGAGACTCAGAGCTCTGTTGATATCCGTGTACATGACTTTGAGATTTTCGACCACGTGCCGACATCGACATGGAGAAAGTTCGCTACGTATATGCAAGACGCAGGGGAAAGGGAGACCGGAACCAGCATGATTCATATCGAGATACTCAACGTCAAGCCCGTTCCTGAACTTGCAGCATCCGAGATTGTTCTTAAGGCCACAGTTCTTCCACTGCGTCTACATGTCGATCAAGATGCCCTTGATTTTATCACAAGGTTCTTTGAATTCAAGGATGAATCTGCTCCTGTTCATACGTCGCCAGGCGATGTTCCATTTCTACAGCGGGTCGAGGTCAATTCGATCCAAGTCAAGCTGGATTTCAAGCCAAAAAGAGTAGACTACGCTGGCCTGAGATCTGGTCATACAACGGAGTTCATGAACTTCTTGATTTTGGATGAAGCAGACATGGTTCTTCGGCACACGATCATTTATGGCATCTCTGGGTTCGATAAGTTAGGGAAAACTCTCAACGACATATGGATGCCGGATATTAAGCGCAACCAACTTCCTGGCATTCTTGCTGGTTTAGCACCAGTACGATCTCTAGTCAATGTTGGAGACGGCTTCAGGCATCTTGTGCTAGTTCCCATCCGCGAGTATAAGAAAGATGGGAGAATTGTGCGGGGCATTTCGAAGGGTGCCGCTGCCTTTGCGAAAACGACTGGGACTGAGCTAGTCAAGCTAGGCGCAAAAGTTGCGATCGGTGTACAAACAGTTCTTCAGGGAGCAGAAGGCCTTCTTGGTCCTGGTGGCGAATCTTCAAAGACTGTTATGGACGAAGACGACTCCGAAGAAGATACCAAACAGATCAGTCTTTATGCCAACCAACCCGTAGGCGTTCTTCAGGGTCTCAGAGGTGGCTATGCAGGGCTTCAGAGGGACCTTATGCTTGCACGAGATGCAATTATCGCAATTCCCGGTGAGGTCATGGAAAGTGGAAAGCCAGGCGGGGTACTCGACGCTCTGCGCAATCATGCGCCAACTGTGATACTTCGACCTGCCATCGGAGTTGCAAAGGCAGGGGGTCAGATCTTTTTGGGTGCTACAAATGCATTAGATCCTACAAATAGACAGAAAGCGGAAGCAGTAAGTCATCTGAAGTTCACGTTAGTTTGGAGATGTGCTAATTTTGTACCAGAAATATAAGAAGTATTGACGATATAATGAGATTGAGGCACAGCGAGCGTTTTTGCATCAGATTGGAGCAATCCCCGGCATTTTCTCAATAGCATAATGTGGTGCGAGGCGTTCTTGCATATGGAGACAGGACTTCACTAGACTCTCTCCTACTGTTCTTTTGTAATAGAGTCCACACAAAATTGAATTAATGAAGACTCGATTTGAAAAATGCACAGCTTTTAAATTTATATCCCGACCTAGTATTTCATCTTAACCTCCCACCCAGTGGCCATCATTCTTGCCACTAGAAACGCGACAAGTCCCCCAGCATAGCAAGCCCCAACAAACAAAACAAAACCAACCCCCTATACCTTCCCCCATCCGCATCCAGAATCATCCCCGCAAGAGGGACTCCGGCAAGACACCCAAACGACACGATACTGAAGCAAGTGCTATAATACCTCCCATACAGCTCCACACTACAAAGCTGCCCAATACAGACTGGCGTAAGACTGATGTTCGAACCACTGGCAAGGTCAAAGACCAAGGCAAAAACAATTAGACCTAGTGCTGTGTCTCCAAACGGAAGCCAGATATCCATCACAGCCAGGACTGTGATAAATATAGTTAAGATAGCGATGTTATACCGCCCATATGTATCAGCGAAATACCCAGGAAGACAACGCCCAAATACAGATCCAACATTCAACGCCGGAAGCACGGTGGCAGAAAAGGAAGATGAGAAGCCCATTGAGGTAGAGTAAGAAGTGATATACATTAACGGAACGAGTAGGGCGAGTTCTAGCAGAAATACTCCTAGCACAGTCAGCGCGAATACTGGGCGTTGAAGAATGAGGAGGTTCGGCTAGGCGTTAGCGGTTGGACCTGGTAGAAGGAGTGGCTGCATGAACACGTTTACGAAACTGCGGAGAATGAGAGAGATCAGGGTAATTATCTTGGTGGACTAGAGGAAGCCGATGCTAGGAGTGAGGAGTTGGAGGGTTAGAGGGTAGATGATCCCGCCGAAGGCGCCACCTGTTGCTGCTATGCCAGTTGCGTAACCTCGACGGCGGCTGAAGTAGTGGCCTACTGTGGCGATGGAAGGGGAGAAGAGCAAGGCGGAGCCGATGCCGACCAGGAGAGAGAAGCAGACTATGAATTGCCAGAATTCTACGTAGTACTGAGGTTAGTAGAAGATGGATTTTGTGAGGGGGGGAGAAAGACGCACCAGTACAATTTCCGATTAAGTCCATGCTCAAAACTACCAGGACGCTGCCGGACAATATCAGCCATTTCGGGCCGTATTTATCGAAGAGGGGACCGACGAAGAGTCCAACTCTAGAGGCCAAGAAGGCGTAGAGACTGAAGATCTAGCCAGCGGTTGAGACATCTACATCTTTCAATTGATAGGTTGATATGTACTGTTCGAAAGCGTCCACGGTGTTCATTAGTCCCAGGGAAAGAGAACAGAGCACACCATTATCCGAAGACTACCAGCCAGGCTCGTCGACCTCCTTCAGGGAAATCGATGCCTTCATCAAGGGATTTAGGCATCGGATTACGGGACGAGGAGTCGGATGTTGAGAAGTAACTCCCGTCGGAAGAAGTAATGCCAAGGAAAGCTACCTCCTATGCATCTCTGGGGTCCTGGAGTGGAGGCAATTCGAATTCTGTCGAGGAGAATCTGTTTCTTGGGTGGGGTGCAGGAGGTAGACGTAGCCCTTCCGCCATATAAGACACGCTTGAAATAAAAGAGTGTCCAATGAGAAACACATTTCGCTGAGAGAAATTGGAAGCATGATTCTCAAAGCCGTTGATCTCATGAAGACCTTTGTTCGCCGATTAAATCCCTCTTTGTGGTTGACTTCTAGAACTGCGAGAGGTGATGATTTCCGCATGCAGACTTTGAGCACAGCTTGAAAATGGGCAGAAATAGGAAAGAGCACGGGATACTTTGATTATGAAATTATACTGTAGAACTAACTGAAATTCAAAGTATGAAGTTTTGGTTTACTTTACGGTTTGTTGAGGCTTATGAAGCAATCAAGAAATCAAAGCAGCTAGCTATGTGCCCGGCTAAAGAAGTTCCTACAGACCGAGATCGGAGAAAGCGGGCTCAGCTCTACAAGTACAGTACAACGTCCTTCTCACCGTGGTATGACATGACTGAGACAATGCTGGTGATGACGGAAGCACAATTACCTCAGGCGTTTTGTCGAAGGAAATATCGAGTAGTAAGAAGACTTCCCGATTGGGTCATGGATTCCGGAATGCTCGGCCGATGCGAGCCCAGTTTGCTGGGCAAGAGCGATGACTTCAATTCCCTCCCGTGCCCTTCCTTAAATCCGCATGAGTGGTCAAAATGGACAGGGCCGGTGGGGTAATCCGCAGAAATTGCCCTATTGCCCTATTGCCCTATTACCCTATGCCCTGTTGCCCCTCGCTCGTCAAGTGCCGTACCTGTCAATGGCCAAACAGGGGGTGTAACCCGAATTTGGCAATATCCTCCCCGCGCCCCCTTCCGCGTTTGCGAGAAAACTCCGAAAGCTTTAACCTACCAGACCCCTCCTTCAAATCCCCAAACCTATACGTCCATGTCAAAGGTCCAACCACTCCTCTTGATCTGCTTCTTAAACCCCTCTCGCACAAAGTAGGACATCAAGGTTCTCCAACCCCAAAACTACTAATATTGTCATCGACACGCATATCCGAAATGGCTTCAACAGTTGGAAAGGTATGTACCGGTATGCGCCTGCTGAGGGGAGAGGTACGTCATGAGCTGATTGTGCGAATTGATCTAGACCATCACTTGTAAGGTTAGTAACACATGAAGCTCCTACATATCGAGACGCATATTGATATTTGGTGAAGGCGGCAGTTGCGTGGGAGGCAGGAAAGGATCTCACGATTGAGGATATCGAAGTTGCCCCGCCAAAGGCTCACGAGGTTCGAATCGAAATCTACTACACCGGAGTTTGCCACACCGGTACAACTGCAATTCCGTCACAAAACATGAATGGTAGAAGCTGACAAATCTTTCTAGATGCATACACACTTTCTGGAAAGGATCCCGAGGGAGCTTTCCCTATTGTTCTTGGCCATGAGGGTGCTGGTATCGTAGAATCCGTTGGGGAGGGCGTCACCTCGGTCAAGCCTGGAGATTACGTTGTTGCGCTTTAGTATGTCGGCAACTTGATCCCGAAAGGCAGTAACTGATGATTTGTGCAGTACACCAGAATGCAGAGAGTGCAAGTTCTGCAAGTCCGGCAAGACGAACCTTTGCGGGAAGATCAGAGCTACACAAGGAAAGGGTGTTATGCCTGATGGCACATCGAGATTCAAGTGCAAGGGCAAGGACTTACTCCACTTTATGGGAACTTCCACCTTCTCCCAATATACCGTCGTGGCCGACATATCTGTTGTCGCTATTACTAAGGAGGCGCCTATGGACCGAACATGTCTGCTGGGATGCGGCATCACAACAGGTTATGGCGCAGCCACAGTGACTGCCAATGTTGATGAGGGCTCCACCGTTGCCGTCTTCGGTGCCGGTTGCGTTGGTCTCTCAGTCGTCCAAGGTGCTGTGCAGAAGAAGGCTTCAAAGATCATTGTCGTGGATTTGAACCCGAACAAGAAGGAATGGGCGGAGAAGTTCGGCGCCACAGATTTCGTGAATCCTTCCGAGCTCAAGAACCAGACCATCGTAGAGAAATTGATCGAAATGACTGATGGCGGATGCGACTACACTTTTGACTGCACCGGAAACGTTGGCGTAATGCGTGCAGCTTTGGAGGCTTGCCACAAAGGCTGGGGTCAGAGCATTGTTATTGGTGTCGCGGCTGCTGGACAGGAAATCTCGACTCGACGTAAGTCAGGCCATGGCTGAATCGGTCTCAATTGCTAACGTCTCATCAGCATTCCAACTTGTTACTGGCCGTGTTTGGAAGGTAAATTCTCTCTGTTCGTGTGACCCGAAAACTTGCTAATGAGAAATTTTCTAGGGATGTGCTTTTGGCGGAATTAAGGGCCGCACCCAACTCCCTGGCTTGGTTGATGATTACATGAAGGGCAAGCTCAAGGTTGACGAATTCATCACTCACCGGAAGACGCTCCCTGAGATCAATGCAGCTTTTGAGACTATGAAGCAAGGCGACTGCATTCGTTGCGTTGTTGATATGAGGAAGTATTGGATTGCATATTGAACAAAAAGCCGGTGGCAATATCACGCATACTCTTGGAATGGGCATTAATTAAGAAACATCAGAATTATCTAGTGTTACTGTGAAGCATGTGTGTTTGTGAATGGTGGTAGTATTATTAAGTCTAGGCGCAATGAACCCAAGGAGCATAAGGAAGATCATCTTACGCCCGCTAAAATCATCGAGGACTGTAAATACAGAGTGAAAATGCCGATCGATTGATCAAAACGCCCCCAAATCCCATATACATATCCATGAGACGCTCTCTAAATCCCCTTGATAACCTGTGTTCGTTCGGCGTTAAGCTGTGCAGCGTTCCGGTCGTGAGACTCCTTCTTACACTGTTCATCAAACAACATGTCAGCCATAAGTTCATCACTGAGACCGATGAGCCACCATTGCGGTTCTCCGCTTCTGAGGCGCGGGAAATTACTACTTACGTCTTCCAAGCCATCGCACTTGTGGTCCTCCAGCAAGCGGTGCTTGCCACAGTAATGCCCGTTGCAGAACCCGCAGTCGCCGATGATTCTCTGGGCTCCCTCCCTGCAGTCCTTGTAGGTGCAGCGGATCCTCTTGGGCGGCATCCCGCCTCGGAGTGGCATGGCGAGGTGTAGGGTCGATTCCCGGTGGATGTTGCTGCCTGCGAGCGTACTTGAGGTGGAGAGGTGCTTGCCTGCGTACACGAGGCGGAGGTCTTCTTCGGGGAGCGAGGTCCGCACTGAGAGGAGGGTTCTGAGGTTGCGTATTGAGAGGTCTTGGGGTACGGTCATGGGGATCGCTGGGAGGTGGTTAGTAGGGTGTTGTTGAGAGTGGGAGGGGGAGGCCTTACTGTCACCGGAGACGTTCTTGACGAAGATTTGCATGGTTTCTGCGGGCTCTGGTGATGCGGATCGAGAGATTGGGGATGAGGAATGCATGATGATGTGGTTTCGATGGGTGTTGAGGACGGTGCGAGTGTTTGGGAGGGAGATGAGGTCGTGTGATGGGTGGCCGAGATAAGCACAATGCTTAAAGCGAGGCGCTGACGAGGCTTTTACACGAGGCCTAGAAGAATCGATGGACTGTTGGGATAGAGGACGGGTGTTGTTGGCAAGTTGGTGACGGGCGTAGAATAGGGTGCAGTTGTATGGGAAGGTTTGTGTGTTGTCGTTAATGGATTGACGGAGGGATTGCACAGTAGTCATTCATTTATGTATGGGCGAGGTCTGTTTGATTTCGCCTTCGCCTACGAAGGTACGCCTCGGGAGCCTTCTTCGTGGCGTCCGACTAAAGGGGTCGGCTGTGCGGTTCTATCAAAAACCAAAGCATTTCCGTGGTCATGATCCAGCACCGCGGCTACTGCGCAGCTACAGTACTGTATTCTGCTTATGATCTCAGATCTGCCCCCTTCTCTCCAGCCTGTGTTTGTCCGCTGTCTCTGTGCGACTCTGAATGCGCTGCGCTGCTTGCGCTGCTTACGCATTCTTGGTGTCTTTGAGTCTTTGAACTTTGACACGGCAGCAGGTCTCAAGTCTCTGCTCTGGGGTCCTTCGTTCGCTTCTCCTGAGTCCTGCCCTTCAAACATCTGATCATCGGCGCCTGGATTCATTCAGCCTTCCCTGGGAACCCTCCCGCCAGTCCCGTTCCCGGTGGCCAGTGCGGCAAAGCCCTGCCCGTCCCTTGGGCTTTAGAATCCTAAGGAACACGGGAAGAGAAACTCTCAACGCAACCGACACCGAACATCCTTGGGCCTTGAAACGAGTCAAGCAGCTTGATGCTGTACTGAACTGGAAGCATCGCGGTCAAAGAGCGCAAGTAATGTTCGAGGCCGATTGTATCTGGTCAAGTCCCAGACCTGCGAACTCAGACTCGCACTCGCAGAACCTCCCCATTTGATAATCCCACTCTTGCCTCACCACGCTTCCACGACATCAGACTGTACTGCAATCTCGTGCTTACATTTCGAGCCACCAACGTCTGGGCTCAAGACTCAAGAGCCCAACCAAGAGCTGTCACAGGCGAGCAAGACAGGCAATACAACACATCCAACGCAGCCCAGATTTCAACGCCTAGACACAGCTCATCCGATTGTAGTCGAGTGCATCGCCAACATGCAAGTGGCCGCAGCCCTCGCCAAACGTGGTGCAACATGCATGCGTTGCACAAATTCCCCTTGCCAGGTTCCAATATCCAACATGCATGTTGATTGGTGTAGGGCGCACCATGCAGCAAGGCTGAAGTTGAACAGAAGGCTGATATGAAAACCTTGCCGAGCTGCCGGGAGAAGTCCCATCCCAACGGTATTACTCATAGACCTCTCATCCGAAACATGTGAGTGCAGTGTCTCGTGCACTTATTAATAGATCGGAAGTCAAAAATGGTAAGGTTTTTGACTTCTTCGTCACTTCTTCGTTTTGGGTCAGAAATCAAGCACATCGGCAGTCTTACGGTACTTACTATAAGATGTCAACTCCTAGAAGCTCATTGAATATCGGAGACATTAATGGGCACTTTCAGCCCAGGTAGCGTGTCTGTTCTCTACGATTCGGTGCTTCCGAAAGGAGGTGGCTTTCTACCACTATTTGCCGCTTTCAGAAGCTACTGAGATTGTTAAATGGCCTAGAAACTCTCCTATTCTGGTTTCAATACTCACTTGATTACTAGTCTATTAAGTCCTTAAGACTTTGAGGACGGTTGGCGGACAACCTTTTCCTTTCGCCCGTTAGCTACGGACATTGCGACAGCTCCCACGAAACTTCCATTGAGCTGTATAGCGAATTACTGTTTTTACGTCCTTGGTAGTACTTCGATTTCTCTCGGGAAGGAAATATGGTGAAATTCGACCGTAGTTGTCCACAGAAGACTGAAGTGTGCTAATCGTCAGTGGCTTGCCGTTAAAATTGATCAGAGAAGTTAGCGCGGGGAATGGCGGCTATCTGGTCGCGGTGAAGTTCAGTCCCAGACTACTGAGAGCGGGGTGGCGAGGTATTGATAGGAGCTATATGGGGGTCTTAGTACAAGGAATTCAGTCCAATTGTTCTGTTTATGGGTTGAAGCGGGGTCAAAGATGTGCGCTTTGAGGTGATCGCTCTCCGCTGAGCAAATCTCCTCAAAATCTCGATGCAGGGTTGGCCTAGTTCTGAAGAGCACTAACTGGACTCTGGGAAGGAGTGGTCCTTCATCATTTCTTTTCCTTTATGGGCGAGCATTTTCAACTCTGGTTGCCCCGACATCATCATTCCGGCCTTGTCAGCTCCATGCTCGCAACTCAAATGAGAAGTAATGAGACTTTTGAACAGTCGTTCTGCGCGAAGAGATGACTTTCCTTGAGAACGGGAGTAGGAAAATGAGTAAATCACCCTCTTCTCTGTTTGCACGGAGATGCCATATAATTCTCGAGCAGGTCTCTCACTTCTATGTATTAATTCTAGATACTCTATAGCTAGTCTTCAACCCATTAATATGTACAT
>Ga0302325_10004805_pt1 | contig 31090 bp, 29 predicted proteins | sample Palsa_T0_2_FD_201948 | JGI IMG/M metagenome (GOLD analysis project Ga0302325, IMG submission 201948) | Peat permafrost microbial communities from Stordalen Mire near Abisko, Sweden - Palsa_T0_2 | ecosystem: Environmental > Terrestrial > Soil > Palsa > Peat permafrost | place: Sweden: Abisko... | reverse complement strand
CTTGGCCATCGTGGTATCCCTTTCGCGGAAAGTTGTGGTGCAAAAACAACCTTCGCCAAGAGCCACGATGGCCGCTTTCTAGGCTACAGAAGCGGCCCTCTCATACACCACGCCCTGGGACACGATCTTGTTTTCGCTTGCTGGGCGTATCTCTAATCCGCTCGCAAGCACCTAGCTTCTACCATCTAGCCACGAATGCTAGTAAACTAGGCGGACCCATGCGAAGCGAGACGAGGGTTCCGTCGTCATCGGCTCGCAGGGTCCCGACGCTCGAATCGAACGGCCTGAGCGTGAGCGAATCGGTCCACCGGGCCAAATACTTGTTCCGATGCCTGCCGACAAACGCCTCGGCGGCAGCGCCGCCCATTTGGCTCACGGTTCCGAGTAGATACGGGTTCGAGAGATACGTATGGTTCAACAGGCCGGCTGCTGCGAGATCGGCCCGTATGACATCGTGCACTGCAGTCTGGCGAGAGAGTCTTAGAAACTGCACCTCTGCACGCGAGCGATGCAGATAGTCGGCCGGAACGTGAAACCTCACGTCTTCAACGCGCGACTCAGCTAATTTTGATTGTACGCCGAGTCAAGAAATATCGCTTCGTTCCCTCGATTGCATCCGGCAATTACATAGACGGTTCCAAGTGCTGATGTTGTTAGCGGCGGAAAGGCATAGGCGTCGGCTCCGACCATGTATTCCATCACGGAAAACAGCTACGCTAGGCTCGTATATAATTCCAAGGTCCCTTGTGGGCCGGGGAATTGATCGTAGACGTCCCAATGTCACAGACGATGGATTCCAACTTCCCGCAGCCGCATCATGAGATGATAAGTCAGGACGGCGCCTAAGGCGCCCGGTTCAGCGCTCGCGATCCTCGAAATGCGCCCTGGCGCCGGCCAAGGCGCGATGCCGAACTCGTGAATCTCGCGCGAGGCGTTCCGGAGCTCGGGGACGTGCTGCCCGAATGTCCTCCATGTGGCCGCGCAATTGACGGCGTTCGCGTCCGGATCATCGCCGGGCCGGAAGTAATCGGAAAAGGCGACCCAGTCAAAAGCCTTTGGGATGCGCCCGTTGATCTTGTTGGGCTCCTGAAAGCAGTCCTCGGCGAGCGGCAGGGCTCTGACGTGGCCCTATCGGCGAAGGTTCACATAGTTACCGGAGTTGTGCACCGTATCCTACGTAGCTTACGACCTGTGGCCTGGGGTCGCGCTTCACGCCACAACGTCGCGGGGGGATGGGAGGTGGCCATCAGTCGTCGAAGGCCTCGGTCATCGGTGACATGAGAAATTTCGGTTTAGATGGCTTGGGCCGTTACGCTTTTGGAGCCGCGGCGCTGTCGTTGGGTATTGCCGCTCTCGTCTTGAACGATCAGCTGATTTCGAACTGGCAACTGCCGGGCACCTGGGCTTTCATTATCGTCACATCGGTCGCGCAGATCGTCGGCGGAGTCGCGATGCTGTTACGCAAGTCTACGCGGCTGGGCGCCATCATCTTGGGCATCGTGTATCTCGTCTTTTCGCTCACCTTTGTGCCGGATATCGCCGGCGAGCCGGGAGTTTACGCAAGCTGGGGAAACGTCTTCTACCAACTGGCTCTCGTCGCAGGGGCAGTGGTCGCGTATGGATCGGCGTCGCCCTCGCGGCCCAAGATCGCAAACCTTTGCAGAGGCGCGGTGATGCTTTTCGGCCTGTGTAACATTTCGTTCGCGATCGAGCAGGTCGAGTTTCTGGCCAGAACGGTCAGTTTGGTTCCGCCGTGGATCCCGCCGAACGGTACATTTTGGGCCATCACCACGACGATCGCCTTCGGGCTCGCGGGCATCGCGCTCGTCATAGGCTACCGAGCGCTGCTAGCCGCGCGGCTTCTTGCGCTGATGCTCGGGATATTCGGAGTTACGATATGGATTCCGATCCTGATCGTCTATCCAAAGACGCACTCGAACTGGAGTGAAGGTATCGAGACCTTTGCGATAGCCGGGGTCGCGTGGATGATCGCGGACATTCTCGGGCACGAGAGCGCGTAGCCGCAGCCTGAGCGGTCCGCCACCGCTCAGGCCACCTGGGCAGAGCGCTACTGCCCTTTCCTGCCGTCTAACCTTAAGGGCAGCGCAGCGAAGCTACGCTTCAGTCAACGGAACTGAGGGTTCATGGTCTGCGCCGGCGTGACGTCGCGGTCTCGAGCGCTGTGGCTTCCGCTTCCACCGCCTGCGCGACGGTGCCGATGGCATCGGTCACCGCCTTTACCGTATGACTGACCTTCCGAACGGTCGTCGTGGCCTTCTTGCCTCCGCTTGCGATTTTTCGGGCCGTCGTAGTGACGCGCTGCGCGACGCCTTTTTTTTGACCCGTCGACTTGCGTGTGGTCTGTTTGCGGCTCGTTTTCTTCGCGGCCATCACAGGTCTCCGCACGAGACGTAGTGGGACAGCTCCGCCGCGCTCTTATGTACGTTGATCGCGTAGTGCGCCTTCTTGAGAGCGGCGATGGTCAATCCGGGTATGGTAGTGACCGACACGCCGTTGACGACGTTCGAGAGCGGTTTCCATGGTGCGGGATTCAACTTAGCGCACGTGCCTTGATGGATGTGCGACGGCTCCGACGCACCGGCCGGCTCGTTCTTTACCTGCAGCTTCACTTTAAGGCCGCCCGCGGTGTCGTTGAGAAACGCTTGCCCATCCTGTCTCGAATGATTCTGGGCTCCGAGGTTGATCGTCATCGCGTGCGGGGAGAGTGCGTTGGTGATGTGATTCATCGTGTTTGTGGCGGCGAGGGCCGGCGTCCACGCAAACGCGTAGAGCGCAGCAACCAACGCTGGGCGTACGATCGTCATCCTAATTGTCTCCGTTCGCAAGAAAGAGGTCGCTTTAGTAAAACGGGGGAGAATAGACGTTGAAGGTCACGGCGGTCCGGTCCGACGCGCCGGAAAACCGATGCGGCGCGCCCCTGGGTACGATCACACTCTGACCAGGCTGCAATAGCACGCGTTGGCCGTCGATTTCAGCCTCGACCGCGCCGTCGATGATGAACAGGACTTGTAGGCTGCCGGGATGCTCGTTGCCGAGCTCGCCGCTCGCTTCGCCGCGCTTCAAGCGCATGACGGCGGTCTGCGCGTCACCGCTGGTTTCGAGCACCCCAAACGAGCCAGATACGTCCTCGATGTCTTTCATGCAACGTCCTCCCGCGGCTTATACCCTCTTTAAGAAAGCGATATCATACTTATCGCCGGTCGGCAGGGCTAAGCGTTGCCGGCCGGTGGCCACGTCGAGGACGCTGCCGCGCAACGGCTCAGGTGCGTCCCCAGCCTCTCGCCGCACACGGACAATGAACAAGAGCTCGATCCTACGCCTCGGGCCCGTGCAGGCCGCTAGGGCCCGGTCCGCTCGATCTCCCTCTTGATCGCTTCCGACATGGCGAGCGAATCCGCTGGTACCGCCATCGCTGCCGCTTGCGAATCTTCTCGGTCCGCGATGAGCGGGTCGTCGCGACGCAGACCCTCGACCAGCCCGATCAGTTTGCTGAGCTTCTGCTCGCTCAGGAGCGCGAGCTGCAGAGCTAACCGGTCGCGTTGGTCGCCGATATCGTCGTCCCGCTGTTGCGTCGAAAAAATCAAGATCGTCATGAGCAGCGCGAGCCCCGATACCGTGCCTTGCAGCCAAGCGAAGGGCGGCGGGTCGAATGGCCGCCACCCCGTATGCACGATAGCGACGTTGAGGAGCATCCACGCGGCGATGCTGAATATCATCGCGGTTAGGAATGCGGGCCGGCCGAGCATCCTCGTGAGCCGAGCGATGCCGAAGCGCACCGGCGACGTCCCTCGCGAGTGCTGGGCATGCAGTTCGGCGATCGAGCCGATCGCTTCTTCGACGTGAGGCGGGAGGTTGGTTCGATCGATGCCCATATGTCGTGCAGTCTAGCGCATCGCCCGAAAGCCGTCCACCCGATAACATAACGCAATGATGCTTGGACTCTAGGTAGATCGAAGCTCATGGGTCGAACGCGCGTTCGACAACGGTCGAGTTGGAGTTGCTCTCGTGCAATGCGCCCTGAGTCGCGCTTAGCCAAGCTGAAGGTGATGCCAAGAAGCTATTGACTTCAGGAGTTGCGCGGAGCCGAAAGACGCTTCCTTCGAATTGTTTGAGTTGCGCTAGCACGCGCGGCAGTTGATCTCGTCGATATTGCAAGACGAACTTCAGGAATGCAACGTCGAGTTGTTCCGGGCAACCGGCAGCCATGTCGGGGCGTACGCGACCGTACTGCGTCGCGACGCCGCGGATGACGCGTAAGAAACAAACCCATGTCGGGATGTCAAGCAAAACGACCGAGTCGGCGCGCCGCAGACGTTGTGCCAATGTCGTCAAGTGGGAGCCATCGATAACCCAGGAGGGTCGAGAAATCAGGTCGGCAAGCCGGCGCTCCCAAAAATCAGGATCGGGTTCCACCCAGCCCGGTAGGAAGTATTCGGCGTCCAGGTGGATGACTGGCAGGTTCAACGCCTCTCCCAGCCGTTCGCTTACGAACGACTTTCCGGCGCCGCACGGACCGATTACGAGAATGCGCTGCATGAGTTTCGGCTTTGTACGCGAGCTACGTTCCTCGGCCCTCGAGCTCGTCCTAGCCCAGCAATGGTCATCGGGGGCGTCTGCATTCCCTCCGGCTTATAGGTCGCAATGGGGCCCTCATAATTCGCGACTTGGGCAGACAATTGTTCTGAGGCTGAATTAGACGAGCGGATTCAGATCGGCTGCGGCGAGCCTGATTGGTCAGCCTCATTGACGGAGTGTTGGTCTACGCGCGGTCGCCTGCTACGTGAGCGGCGAGAGGTGCTTTGGTTGGTAGAGGCCGAGCTCGTCGCCGCCGGGGAGTTCGAGCGTCGTCACCAAGCCCCAGCCGCGGTCGGCGACCGGTGTCGTTTTGATTCCTTTTTTCTCGAGCTGCCGTACCGTCGCGGCGATGTCGTCACAGATCAGCCACAGTTCGTGTTTGGGGTCGTCTTCGGTCTCATGGACGGCGAGTTCCGTCGGCGGTGCGGCGAAGAAGAGCCGCCCGTTGCCGGCGTCGACGTAGTGCAGGTCGAGCACGTCCTTGAGAAAGTCGTACATCTCCTTAGAGTGCTTTGTGTAGAAGATCGCGTGGATGCCGGTGATCACTCTGTCCCCTTCGAGGAGGTTACTGCGGTTTTTATCGCGCTTTCCCGAGCTAGGTAGCCCCCGAACGCGAAACGATCGAGTACGTGACGTTGACGTAGAGACCAAACTCGACGTTGCCGTCTTCCGGTAGCGTGGTCGCAACACCGAGAGGGCGCGCGCGGCTTGGGCTGCAGGGGAAGAAATAGCCCGCCAGCGCGCCGGGCGCGATGGCGGTGGGCGCGCCGAGGTTCACACCGGCTGCGTTTGCGAGCCGTTGCGCGCGCGCCCGTGAGTCGGCGATCGCAATAGCGTGCAGCCGCCCTTCCACTTCCTCGCAGTGCGTTAGCCCTAGAACCGGCATGAAGCTTTGCTGCACGGTACCCGGGAAACGTTGGAGCGCCTCCGCGATCGCTTGTGAAACCTTCGTCAGACCTGCGGGGGTCGGTTCCCGCACGGTCGCGGTAATCGAACGGCCCTGCAGGCCGTGCCCGTCGATGACGTCGCCGGTGGATGCGCTGATTGCGCCGGCGCTCTGCAGAGCTGCAACGACCGCTGCGCTCGCGCCGTCGATGTCAGACGGCCCGTTGGGTGCGGATGTCAACGATTCAAAGACGTACAGTACGTCGGCGTGGGCGAGCAACGTCGCGCGTCCGGTTACCGTGATGCCTGGGACGGGATGCCCAAATTCCTGGGCGGCGGTGGGACCGGTCAATGCAGCAAGGCACAAAAGCGCGCAAATGACTCGCATGAGGACAAACTAAGGCCCGGAGTCTCCAATCACCTCCCGGACTCCTTTCGATAGTCCCAACGCGGGCGCGTGAGGTGTGCTTTCTGGCGCGCGCATTTTGCCGGCGCGCCGGGGCGCCGCGGTCTGCCAAAGCCGGAATCTCTAGCCTCTCCGGCGCATGACCGCGCATGCACGTTCGACTTCGACGCTTCCAAGGGTCTCCGTTCAGCCACGTCGCCGCCGTCGTCGCGCTGATGCTGGTGGGCGCGGCAGCTCTCGCCGGATGCTCGCGCTCCTCGTCATCGGGAACGACCTCCGAGGCAACGTCAGCCCTGGCGGCGGCCCCACTCATCATGACGACGACGGGACCGAAGGATGCGGTGCGGATACGCATTACGACTTCCGAAGGCACGATCGACGTCGTCCTGGACCGGACCCACGCGCCGAAGACGACCGCCAACTTCCTGCACTACGTCGACACCGGCTTTTACAACGGCGGTTCTTTCTTCCGCTCGGTGCCCGGGTTCGTGATCCAGGGCGGTAACAAGCCGCTCGAACGCCCGACCGATCCGAAACTCCCGCTCGAAGACCCTATCCGAACGGGTCTGCGCAACGTTGACGGTGCGATCTCGATGGCGCGCACGCGCGAACCGAACTCGGCGACATCGGAGTTCTTCATCTGCGATGGCAACCAGCCAAGCCTCGACGGGTCGATGTCGCAACCCGGCTACGCCGCATTCGGGCGCGTGACCTCGGGAATGGTGGTCGTTCGTAATATCGCGAACATGCCGGCCGAAAATCAGCTCCTCACGAAGCCGGTGACCATCGTCAGCATCAAACGGATCTCGCGCTAGAGCGCCGGCGCTGCGAAAGTCTCGCAATGCGGAAACCGCCCGAAGCCAAGCGCCAAGAAGCAAGCCGCGCAGAGTTGGCCGGCATAAGACGTGATAAGCGTGGCCGGCATCGTGAAGCCGGGAGGAATGCGATGAAAAGAGCGGTGTGCTTGGCGCTCGCGATATTTGCCCTCAGCGCCTGCACGCGCTTGGGAAGCGCCGATCGAACCGGCGTTTCGCTGCATCCGTGGACGATTCCCGATACCGTACGAATCGGACTTTGGGAAGAGCCGGATACGCTCAATCCTGTGGTCGGAACGATGGCCTTCTCAACCGACGTCTTTCAACTGATTTTCGATGGACTGATCCGTTACGACGATCGCGGAGATGCGATCCCCGACCTAGCGCGCGAAGTGCCATCGCTTGAAAACGGCGGCATCTCGCACGACGGCCGCACGATCACCTACCATCTGATGCCTAACGCGCGCTGGTGGGACGGCGTCCCGGTCACGGCCGGCGACGTCATCTTCACGTGGCAAGCCATCATGAACCCGCAAAACCTGGCCGTCAGCCGCAATGGCTACGATCGGATTGCGAGCATGGACGCGCCGGATCCGCACACGGTTCGCGTTCATCTGCGCGAAGTGTATCCGCCCGCGCTCCATCTCTTTGCTTGCGGAACCCTCGGTGCGATCGTGCCCAAGCACGTGCTCGGCAGCTATCCAAACCTCAACCGCGTACCGTTCAACTCAACGCCGGTCGGCTCGGGACCGTATATCCTGCGCTCGTGGGAACATGGAAATGCCATCCGGCTCGACGCCAACGATGCTTATTTCCGCGGCCGCCCCAAGATCCGCCACGTCGTCCTTCGCTTCGTTCCCGATCAGAATACGATGGTCTCGGAACTTCGCACTCACGAGATCGATGTATATTACAACGTTTCGCTGCAGCAACTTTCGCAAGTGCAGACCATCCCGGACATCAATATCACCCACGCCAATTCGACGCTGCACTGGGAGCATCTGGTGTTTAACACTCGCCGGGCGCCGCTGAACGAGCGTGCGGTGCGGCTCGCGCTGTGCTACGCGTTCGACGAACGCGTGCTATTCGACAAGATCTATCACGGCTTTGGCCGCGCGAAGCCGACGCACTTCAACCCGGACTTCGGCTGGGGAGATTCGCGTATCGGTTACTACCCGTACGACCCGAAACGGGCGGCGGCGCTGCTCCAATCGGCCGGCTGGGCGCTCGGACCGAACGGCGTACGGACAAAAAATGGTAAGCCGCTATCATTCGTTTTGACGACGGTCGCCGGCGTGAAGCAGCGAGAAGCGATCGAGGTCTACTTGCAAAATGCCTGGCGCGCGGTCGGAGCGGAAGCGATCGTCAAGAACGCAGCGGCACCCATGATCTTCGCGCCGGCCGGCACCGGAGGCTTGCTTTTTGGCGGAAAGCTCGACGTCGCGCTCTTTACCTACGAAAATGGATGGCCCGACCCCGACGATACCAACGTCCTGTCTCCGACAAAGCTACCACCGAACGGCCAGAATGCCAGCTTCTACGTCAATCCTGAGGTCGCTCGCCTCGAAGCGCTGGGCCTTTCAAGTTTCGATCCCCGCGTTCGCCGCCCCGCGTACGCACAGATCGATCGAATCCTCATTCGCGACGTTCCCGAGTACGTGCTGGACTGGTTGCCTGAGATCGCAGCCGCAAACGTCGACCTCCACGGTCTGCGTCCGGCGCCGATTGGCTCGGACTTGTGGAACATCGCTGACTGGAACTACGGTTCCGCCCCGGCCGGCGCGCCTAGGTAGCGACGCTCTATCTAGCAGGAGGCGGTGCCTTGAAATCGCACTCCGGCAAGCAGCATCCCTTTTCTTGGCGGAAGGTTTAACACCTAGCTACGGAGGACTCAAACGTGCGTTTTAACCTCCTTATTGCGAGCAGTCTGATCGCAGCAGGGCTCATGTTATCCGCCTGCAATAGCGGCGGCGGATCCTCTGCGGCGCCGGGCGGATCCCAGCAGTTAACATCCATGAATCATCAGGGCGGCATCGGGGCCCTCAAGCCCATCGCGATGATGAACCGCGACACGAAGAACGAATGCCCGAGCTCGAAGTACCTCTTCTGCGTAGACATCACACCATCGAGCTCTGGGCCGTACGTCTGCTTCTCCTCAGGCGGCTCCTCATGCGGCGGATCACAAGAAAGCCCGCCGTACTACGCGTACGGGATAATCGTCAACGATAAGGACAAGCCGCCCATCAGGAGGCTCACAGAATATTGGGATCCATTCCCGGGTGATCCGACGGGCCAATACATCGTCGAGACCAAGGCTTTGACGCCAAGCAAGAGAGTCAGGTTCGTGGATCAGGTTTACATTTGCTACGAGCCCAGCGGCGTTAGTTGCGGCACCATCTCCGACATCGGATTGATTCCGCAGTAAAGGTGCCTCGAGATCGCTGCGACGTAACGCAGTCGTTGCGCACTCGGATCCCACGGGGTTGACGCTAGCGGGGCTTAGCGCACGCGAATACCGTGCAACGAACCCGCCCCGAAGGCGGAGTGCGAGCGCCGCACGTTGCTTCCGGGCGGACTTAGGATTCCCCAATGTCCGCTAAAGCCGTTTCCACTCAGCTCGACGAGGATCTGTCCGTTGTCGTTGAGCCCGTACGCGACGAACGTTTCGTCTCCGCTGCCGCGTGCGCCGACTGCCTGCCGCCTTGTCCGCGTGGGCTACGTCTTTCTAAAGCGACGGCACGCCCAAGATCACGTCGCCGAACGGCGCGCCTCTCCCGCGCGATAGCGGTAAACGATGCGTCCTTTCGTCAAATCGTATGGCGAAACTTCGATGTCGACGCGATCGCCGGGAAGAATCTTGATGTGATGTCGGCGTAGACGGCCGGCGATATGGGCTAAGATGGTATGTCCGTTATCCAGTTCGACGGAAAACGTCGTGCTGGGAAAGACTTGCCGGATGCTGCCAAAGACCTCCAGAGGAGCTTCTTTGGTGTCCTTTGTGGTGTTGGTCTTCGAGACGCGCGGGCTAGCCTTGCGATCCCGATTGCGCTGTGGAATAGCGAATCCTCCTCTTCGACTTTAAGAACATCGGTGCCGCGCGAACGCCCGGGGCGCGAGCGGCCTGACAAAAAAGTGCTTCGGTCCAATGCACGATCCGTTGTCGCCCCTCCGCTAATCGGAGTGGTGCACGGGTCTGTGTATTTCGCCGATTTCCTGACCTGATGAGCGATTGCGGCAGCTCGCGAGCCGCGCTCTGGCTCAGGCGGCGCGATCGCTGCAGCGCTGGAGCAACCTTTGGAGCAGGGGAATTTCGAAGCCCCTGACTTGTCGGCTCCGGGTTGGCACGCTCGTAAAAATGCCGTTGCCGGCCAGCGCAACGGAAATAGCCTCCGCCGGACGGGCGTGAGGTGTTTAGAGTAAAGCTCGTCGATGCGGCATAGTAAGCGAGCGTCAGCGCAAATTCTCTGAGAAAGTGGAGATTTTCTTGCCTGTCTTTCGGGGGGCGCTACTTATCGACCACTCGACGTATCGACCACTCGAAAGATCGCGCTTTATGCCTCTTATACCCGCCCGGGAGCGGAGAAGGTTGCATTCCGGGCTCCCTCGGCCAGAGACCGCAATCGTCAACGGAGCCGCAACCTTCCGAGTAGATGGAGCCGCTCGCCGCCTTGCGCGCTCGCAAAGAGAGACGCCGGCGTCGTCGTCCTTCGCACCGGCAGGGCTCCGGTCTACCGCGGAGCGGTACTGAAGCTTGCCACGCGTAAGGCCGGCGCCTCGTGGTCAGCGCGCGCAGGCCGCGCACAGCCCATACAACGTCACGTCATGCGTACGAATGCGAAACTTTGGCGGCACGAGCGTACGCAGATTTTCTAAGCATCCGGCGATATCGAAGACGCGGGCGCACTTTTCGCACTGGAAATGATGGTGATGACCCTTGTTCGCGCGCTCGTATCGAACCGGCTCGCCAGGGATCTCGACGGCCTCGATCGCGCCGTCACCGAGCAGGGCGCCGACCGTTCGGTAAACGGTCGCGACGCCCAGGCCGTCGACGCGCTTCGCGGCTGCTTCGAGCAGTTCATTGACGCTAAGGGGCCGCTCGGAGCGTTCGAGGACTTCCCGCAGGGCATCGCGCTGTTTAGTTTTCCGGGCCGGCTGGGTTTTCACGGGCGTATCCTCAAAGGGGCTTGACTATCTGATAATGATACACTATTCTCATCTAGGCGACTACCCATCGTACCATATCTTCCCGCGAGGTCCCCTATGTACCGCCCGTCAGCGCGTCTTCTTCGCGCTGCACTGTTTGCCATCGTCCTCAATCTTGCGTGCGCGCTTCCGTCTTACGCGGGCAATGCGAGCGCATTCCTTGCTGGTGAAGTAACTGCAAACGGAGCTGCCGTCGCCGGTGCCCAGGTCACGGCTAGCGGGAATAACAGTACCTCGGTGACCAAGACCGACGCGGATGGGCGCTTTCGCTTTCCGCCGCTCACTCTCGGAACGTACCGTCTAGAGGCCGTCTCGGGAACGCTGCACGCAAGCACGCAGATCGATCTCGCGCCGAGCGGGGCTTCGGTGACGCTCGCACTAACGACGCTCAAGCAAATCGCGGTTGTTGCGGCGACGACAAGCACGGTACGTGGCAGTGGAAGCGACGTCGTGCTTAACGGCAAATCGCTCACCGAAATGCCCTACGCCAACAGCGTTAACGGCTTCGCGCAAATGATGACGCAGTTGCCCGGCGCCGCGCAAGGCGCAAACGGCGTCGTTCATATGAACGGCGACCATGGCGTGATCGACTTTCAGTTGGACGGCGTCATGCTCCCGCAGGAACTCAATCGAGACCTCGGCGGGGAAATCAATCTGAACGATCTCTCGTATGTCGATCTCATCGAGGGCGCGTACCCCGCACAATATGGTTTGAAGTTCGGCTCGGTCTTTAACTTGCAGACCCGTGCCGGCACCGGACCGGCCGGCCTGGATGGAAATCTTTCGTATGGATCCTATGGTACGGTCAATTCGACCCTCGGCTATCATTCGCCGCTCGCCGGCGGCGGCGGTTACGACGTCGCGGTCACCGATATGCAGACAGATCGCGGACTCGATCCGCCCGACTTTTCCTCACCGCATAATCATGCGAGTTCGACGAGCCAGTTCGCGCGCTTCACGCTCCCGGCCGGCAAGAACGATTACACGAACGTCACGATCCTTCATAGCAATGGAACGTTCCAGATTCCTAATGACCTTGACTTCGGCGAGCCGGCCTGGACGGACGATAACGAGGATCAGGAGGACGCATTCGTCTCAGCGCAGTTCCATCATGCGATCGGCGATGTCGGCGCATGGAACTTTGGTCCCGCCTTCAAGTCCTCGCGTATCCAAGATTTCGGTGACCCGCAAGGGGACTGGGCCTACGGCGAAGCGATCAACGTCACACCCCCGCCGTTTGGGAACGGCGGCTCACCGACCGATTGCGCGAATGCTGCTTCAGTCTTCGCGCCCGCGAAAGGGAATCAGGCGAACTTTCTGCTGGCGTGCGGGTACTCGCTGAACGACGATCGCACGTCGCTCGACTCCATCTGGCAAACTGACTTCACGCGCAACTACGGCAATCACACCTTCCAAACGGGCGCGACGTACGATAACACGCGCGTTCTCAAATACTACGCGGTCACGCTGCAGCCTGACAACTTCTTGGCGCCGCTCGTGACTCCGGGAACGCCGGACGCCCCGAGCACCGTGGTAGACAACGCGCCAAACATCGGAAATACGTATTCTACGTACGCGCAGGACAGCTGGCGTATCGATCCGCAGCTGGAAGCGGATTACGGACTTCGTTACGATTTCTTCAACATCAAATCGACGTCCTTCGACGAGGGCTTTGGCGGGGTGAGCCCGCGCTTCAAACTCACCCGGTTCTTCGGGACCCGGGCGAGCATCTACGTGTACGTTGGGCGTTTCTTCGAACCGCCTTCCTTCGAGAACGTGAGTCCGCAGGCAGCGTATCTGCTCGACATCCCGGTGCAATGTCCGGTATACGGCCCTGCCTGCCTCAAAGAGCCGGGGGCGCAGTACGATCTTACGCCCGAACGCGACACGAACCTGGAAATCGGCGGTCATCTGCCGGTTGGCAACGGTGACCTCGGCTTTCGTGTGTGGCAGAAGAACGCGAACGATCTCATCGACGACACGCAAGTCGGCTTGACGCTTCTTCATCAGGACATCAACTACGTGCTCGGCCGCTTGTCGCAAGAGGCGCTCAACTACACGGAGCCGCTTGCGCGAGGCGGGCGAGCCTACTTCGCGGTAGCGCACGTCATCTCGCTCAACAGCGGATGTGAGACGGAGCTCTTAGCACCGTGCGAAGGGCAGCCGACGGGCTTCACGCCCGCAGACCACGAGCAGCGATGGACGATCAACGGCGGCGTGCTGTTCCCCGACAGTCACAGCGGATGGTTCTCCGCGGACGGCTACTACGGCGGCGGTCTCTCCTCTGCATTTTGCGCACCGGCGAACCTCTTATGCAAGGAGACACCGCATACTATCTTCGACGTCGAAAAAGGCGTGGCCGTGGGTAACAAGAGCGCGCTATATTTCGGCATCCAAAACCTGCTCAACGACCGGTACTACGTCACGCTACTCAATGCGCAGGGCAATCACTTTGGCCCCCCACGCCTGTTCACAACGGGGATACGCTTCAGGCCGTAGCCTAGGTCATGGGCCAGATGCACGGGCAGCTAGCTTGTTCTTGCCGTTAGTTGTGTTCAGCGGAGGTCGGACGTGGCCGTGCGCCAGACTCGGCGCGTACACTTCTGCCAGTGCATGTGTGGCCCCCGGGCTGCATACGCACCCACGATAACCGCCGGTTCCCACGCGCGAGTCAGCGGTTGCGGTCTACGAGCACCCTGATGAACGCGTCGCCGTTCGGCGAGCCAAAGCCGGTCACGAGATCGAAACCGGCTCAGCGTAATAAAGGCCGTTGTAGCCGGCGACTTCGTCGTGGAAGGCCTTTGCGTAGACGGCGTCGGCACCGATCCGGTACAGTTCGGGGTTCATGAAGCCGATCGGCGGTTTTCCGGTTGCCGCGGCGTACTGATTGGCGAGCGCGATGAATCCGGCCCAAATCGGCGCGGCAAAGCTCGTTCCGCCGACGCCGGTATAGCAGTGCGAACAACGTTCGATGTCCTCGGGCTCGAGCGCCTCGAGCAAGAATCGGCCCGTCGCCAAGGCCTCAAAGTTAACGTCGTCGTGGGGTAGCCCGCCTCTTAACGAACCTAAACCAAGCCTTCCCGATGCGTAGGGAGTCTGGGACGTACGCGCTGGTGCGACCGAGCCCGTACGGACGCTGCGACCTCGACGTGCTGGTCGGCCGCGTTCAGCGGATTGCGCTAATGACGGGGCAGACTCTCGAGGTACGCGGCAATCGCGGTTGCGTCGTCGAGGTTGAATCGGTACTGCGGCATCGGCGGGCGCGCAGGCTTCCCGTCGGGCAGGATTCCGGTGTGCAGGAACCTGGCAGCTTGCGCCTGCGAAAGTTGTGGCAGCCCCGCGATTCTGGGTGCCTTTCGCTGTATGATCGCCGGCAGGGCCGGGTTGAGAAAATCGAGCCTTTGACCTTGCAAGTGCTCGCCGTGACAGTCGGCGCACTTTCCGGCGGCTACGACCTTTAACGCATGCGAATGGTGCGTAACGAGCCTGCACCGAAGGCGGAGCGCGAGCGCCGTAGGTTGCTTCCGGGCGGACTGAGGATTCCCCAATGTCCGCTAAAGCCGTTGCCGCTCAACTCGACGAGAATCTGGCCGTCGTCGTTGAGCCAGAACGCGGCGAACGTTTCGTCCTCGCTACCGCGTACGCTGACCGCCTGCATGCCGGACGCTGAGGTCCACGTCCAGTAGACGTTGTCGCCCTTGCTGCAGTTGGCGGCTTCGCCGAGCACCTCGCCGGATGCGTTGACGGAAATCGGGACGTACTCCGTGCAAGAACTGCCCGCGAGCGATCCGAGGCTGGCCGAAGTGCCCGTCGATGGGTCGTAGATCCAAGACGTGCCCGAACCGGACTGCTCGTAAATGACGTTGCCTTTGTCATCGATGCCTACGATGGACCCGACCTGCGATCCGCTCGCTAGCGGGAGCGTAAAGTCGACGGCTTTGCTGCCGTTCGCTTCGACGTAGTAACCGTCCAGATCGGAACATCCGAAGACGGTGCCGTTCGTCGAAATCGAACGGACGCCGTAAGAGTTCGTGTTGCAGTCGGCCAAGCTTAGCGTGTCGGCGCTGCTGCCGCCCATGGCCGGAGCCAACATGCACCGGTTCCCGCCCCCGGCGCATTTCTTCTGCAGGATTTGCATTTTCTTGCCGGTCGACGTAACGGAACTCACGTTGTCGTACCATCCGCCGAAGGGTCCGTAGTACGTTTGGCCGTCGGCGGTGCCTTTCGCGTTCATGTCGGTGAGCACGGACGGAGAATTGAGATCGAAGATGGTCATCGTTCCACTTGACGCGCCCACGTTTGCGTCGTACCCGACCATTCGGTTGCCTCCGATCGTTGGATAGCTGGTAGCTCCAACGGAATGGAAGGCTCCGTTTTTCGCATCGGTGATTCCAACCGACGGGTAACAGCCGTATTGCGCCAAGTCGCTCGGCCCGAAATTGACCCAAGCGCTTCCAGTCCACGCTAGGCAGGTCCGCCGGTCGTAACCGTTGTTGGGATATGCCTGGCCGACGATTTGGCCCGTGTCATTCAACGTAATCGGACCGAGTTCACACCCTGAAGGGCTTCCTCCGCAGCCCTCGGAGTACAGCGATGCCGGCGGCGATCCGATGTCGTCGATCGAATACGACTTCGATTCGCGAGCCAACGGCGAGCGCACTTCGCGGGCCGCCCCGATTCGTTGAACGAGACGTGACGTTGCCTCAGATCGCATCGACGGCGCTGGGCGTGCAGCGAGCACCTCGTCGAGAGGCGACGAGAAAGCCGGCCGGTTCGCCGCTGCCGGCTTCGCTCCGCGGTAGGCCGGCTCGAAGCCCGACATCGAACGCATGCGAATGCCGTAGCGTGAGCCGAGCCGGGTCGCATTCGATCCGCCGCAAGACGAACCCGAGGGGCACAAGAGCGCCCAGTGCGTCAGGCTGCCGCACGCCATCGGCAAAGCGAACTGATCCTTGTCGTTCATCTGTGTGATCAGGTCGAAGAACGGGCTGCTGCAACCGTTCGGTGCGGAGCCGAACGTCATCGCAGACCAACTGCCGCTCGACGTCGTCCAGAGGTACCAGCCGTTGTTGCTGGGCGACGAGCAGTCATTGAAGTAGGCGAGGACGTCGCCGCGCCCGTTGACCCACTGCGGAATTTGTTGGGAGCAGCCCGAGCCACGCCCAAGCTCGGTGGCTTTTTGGTTTGCCGGGTCGTAGCTGTAAACGCCGCCTCCGCTCTGCATGTAGACGACGTCACCCTTGTCGTCGATGCCTGCGACGATGTTGTTCCAGTTTGGAAGTTGAAAACCGTTTACGGCGCCCGTCGTCGCACTGACTTCTGCGAAGGTTCCGTTATAGGTGGAATCGCCGGTAATGTAACCGAGAACCGTGCCGCTCTTATTGACGACGCGCCCGCCGCCGAGCGGATAGCTCAAACACGGTTCACCCGAGGCCGTGCCCGTCGCGCAGTTCGGTTGCAAGGGAAAGTGGAGGGCACCGCCGTTTTGCTGCGTGAGGGCGGCGATGCCGCCTTCCCAGCCGCTCATCGGAAGGTAGTCCGTGTAACCGGCCGCCAAACCGTTCTCATTGATGCCGTCGAATGCCGACTCCGAATACTGACCGTAGCTTTGGAGTTTCGCGCTCGATACTCCAACTTTCGCGACGAACATGTTGTTCGCGCCATGCATCGAGGCTGGGGCCTGAACGGTCGGCAGTTGTATCTGGCCGACGGCGAAAAACGTACCGGACTTGCCGGCGTCGCTGAGACCTTCTTGCGCTGGAGCGCAGCTCAGGCCATTGGGCTTTTCGAGCGGGATCCAGGCTCCGGCATTGTAAACGATGCAGAGCGGATACGAAGAACCGGCCGACACGAGTCCGATCGCCTGGCCCGTGTCGTTGACGTAAACGTTCCCGCCCTCATAATACAGCGCGTAGTTCGAAGCCGGCGCGCCGAGATCGACGATCGAGTAGTCGACGGCCAGTGCCGCCTGGGTGGAGGTGACGGCAACGAGCGCTGCGAGCGATATCGCTGCTGTCCAACGCAGGCGAGCAAAGCTGCGAAAACAAAACATGGGCCGACTCCATCCTTTCTTAATTGAGAACTTCTTCGACGGCTCGATCTTCGGACCACGCCGCTCCTTCGGCGGCTAGTTTTTCGATCTCGTGATCGTCAAGTTTCACGCGGAGCGCAGCCATCAGGCGGCCGTGTCCGCGCTTCTCGGACGGGCCACGCGTGTACCCGAGCGCATTGTACCGCGCTTCGACGTAGCCCCACAAGCGAGCGGCGCCGACTTGCTCGCCGTCGAGCGCCATCACGACGGCAAGATGATCGAGTGCGATCGCGATGATGAATTCGTTGCGCCCCTTCCGTGCCAAGCGCAACGCCTCTCGCGCGGACGCTCGCGCTCCGCTGAGATCGTCGAGCGCGATGCGATACGCGGCGATGTTGCCATGGCTGATCGAGAGCCCCTCATTGGCTTTTGTGTGCGATTTCATCGCCAGCGCCTCACCGGCCAGTCGCAGCGCTTCGCCGGGACGACCGTCGTTGAACTCCAACTCCGCCAAATTGCCTAACGCGAGTGCCATACCGGGCTCGTACCCTAACGCTTTGTAGGCCGCGTACGCCTGGGCGTAGAGCTCGCGTCCCAGGTCGAATTTGCCCGCCTGCCATGCGCGCCACGCTTGTATGGAGAGATTCGCGGCCACGAGCCGTTCGTCCCCACACTCGCGCGCCGTCGCAAGCGAGCGCGCATTCCATTCGTTCGCCTCCTCGAGGCGTCCCATTTGCGCGAGAGTTATTGCGGCGCGATATTGCGCTTTGGCGACGCGACCGAGAGGCCCGGCCAACTCGTACAGGTGCAGCGCTCGCATGGCGAACTCGTACGAGGGCTGGCCGGCTGAGAGCGCGGCCAGCTCGGTGTACGCGCCGGCAACGATACCTGGGTGCTCCGATTCCCGAACGCGTTCGATTACGAGCTCGTTCCAGTAGCGGCCCTCAACCGGGTTTTTCCGCCACATCGGTTCGAGAGCTGCAACGATGGCGGCGCCCAGCACCGCGTCGTTACGCTGCGTGAGCCCCCACTCGAGCGCAGCGCGATAGTTGTCGAGGTCGAGCTCTCCTTCGGGCACCCACGCATAGAAGAAATCGGCGCCAAAACGTTCCTTCGCGGCGCGCACTTCATCCAGGAAATATTCGGCGTGGCGGCGAGCGAGCGCAGCGTGCTGCCCGGACGCCGTCAGCCTCTCCAGCGCGTAAGCGCTCGTAGATTCGAACAAACGGTACCGCTCTTGCGCGCCCGTCGTGTCGGCGACGAGGAGCGACTTGTCGCTCAACGAGCAGAGCATATCGAGGATGTCGCTCTCGTCGAGTCCGGCGCCGGCGCAGACGGCTGCAGCAGCATTCAAGCCGAACTCGCCGGAGAAGATGCCAAGCCGCGTGAAGAGCAGTTGCTCTCGCGGCTCGAGCAAATCGTAACTCCAGTCGATGAGCGCGCCGAGGGTCCTCTGGCGCGGTACCGCGTCGCGCCTGCCTCCCGTGAGCAGCTTGAAGCGATCGCTCAGCCGCTGTGAAAGGTTTGCGATCGATAGTGTGCGCAGGCGCGCGGCGGCAAGCTCGATGGCAAGCGGGATGCCGTCCAGACGGCGACATACATCGGCGACTATCGGCGCGGTGCCGTCACTCAACGCAAATCGATTGTCTACCGATTGGGCTCGATCGACGAAGAGGGCGATGGCGCCGTATTGCATTGCTTCATCCGCCCGCAGGTTTGCACTGCTTTCCGGAACAGCCAGCGAAGGCTCCTTCGGACAGAACAGCTTGCCTAAATCGGGAGAATCGACGAGCTGATCGGTGATGACGTTGCCCTTCGATACAGACTTGCATCGTATCGCGCCAAGACCGTTCCTCGCGCCCTCCGTACAAGTCTCCTCTGAAATAGTCCACGCGGAAAATCTTTGACGCATAACACGCGAAGCCCCACGTGCCGCTACGCAAAACTCCGTATCCGCTAAGTCATCTAGGAGCAGTACGCCGTTGTGCGCCAAGGAGATTTCACCTGGCCGCGGGATCGAGCCTCCGCCACAAAGGGCGACCTGGCTGATCGTATGGTGCGGCGCGCGGAATGGCCCGGGCGGGTACGACGCCGGCGTCCTCGCCGATGAGCCCGGCGACGCTGTGAATCTTGGTGACCTTGAGCGCCCTCATCGAACGACATCGCCGGCAAGATCGATGGGGGGCTACAGCAGTCCCAGCGCCCATGACGGCAGCGGCTCAAATTGCTGGCGCCTGTTCCCTTCGATCGAGATGATCGCGACTGGAACGTGACCAGAGTTGTCGACAAGCAACGCGCGATCAACGAGCGCCAGTGCCGCCGAAAGGTTCGCGAGCGACCGCGAATATCGACGTCTGATATCGCCTTCGGGAATATGGTGGCCGCCCTGCGATACGCGCGCTGCAACGCGCACAATGTTGATGTCGGCGCTCGTAGTTCCGATGTAGACCAACTCGATTTCATAGCCAAAGGCCTTTGCCCGTTCCATCAGCTTCAGCGTGTGCCGTCCGGCTAGCGTCGTTTCTGTGGCGATTGACTCACGTCGCTTGAACGCTTCTTCGACGCTCGCAATGGCCTTGCGACCCGACGCGACTGCGGGACCGGGAACACATCGGGGTCGACCGGGTTTGGGCCGATGAGAATACGGGCGGCAGCAGCAAATGTGCTCTTGCCGGCGCCGTTGGCGCCGGCTACGATGGTGAGGGTCGGCAGCGCTAACGGAGCTCGGCCGCGGCGATCGCTTTACGGACGGCTTCTGCGAACGCAGCCACGCTGCGTCGCACGAATTCGTCCCACGTCCGCGTTTTCATATAATCCCGGTATTCTAGGCGGGCTCTGCTCGCCCTCGTGCGACCGGAGGGCTACTCCTACGCAGCTAGGCCATGTCGTTCTAGCGAGCGATAGCCGATCGCTTCGGCGACATGGCCCGCAAGGATGTGCGACGTGCCGGCGAGGTCGGCGATTGTGCGCGCGACGCGAGCGATGCGATCGAGGGCACGCGCCGACAGGCGGCCTTTGGCTGCGGCCACGCGCAGCAAAGAACTGGCCGGCTCATCAAGCGCGCACCATTTGCGTACATCGTTTCCCGCGACCGCACCGTTGGCGTGAATTGCCGTTCCTTTATAGCGCTCGCGCTGTTGTTTGCGCGACGCTTCAACCCGCGCCCGGATCGCCGCGGACGGCTCCGCGGCCGTACGCGCGAACATTTCGTCGAATGGAATGCGCGCGACCTCGACGTGGAGGTCGATGCGATCCAACAACGGCCCCGAAAGTTTTGCAACGTACCGCGCGACCGCCGCGTCGTCGCACCGACAGTCGCCCGTTCGTGTGCCTCGGAATCCGCAGGGACACGGATTCATCGACGCGATCAGGGTGAAGCGCGAGGGGTACGTGAACGCGCCCGCGGCTCGCGATACGACAACCGTGCCGTCTTCGAGGGGCTGACGCATTACCTCGAGCGCGCTGCGACTGAATTCCGGGAACTCGTCGAGCAGCAGCACGCCGTTGTGCGCGAGGGAGATTTCGCCCGGCTTCGGTATCGAGCCCCCGCCGCAAAGCGCGACCTGGCTGATCGTATGGTGCGGCGCACGAAAGGGGCGTGCGGCGACGACGCCGGCCTCCTCGCCGACCAGGCCCGCGACGCTGTGAATCTTGGTGACCTCGAGTGCTTCGTCGAACGACATGGCCGGCAAGATCGAAGGAAGCCGCTTGGCGAGCATTGTTTTCCCGCAACCGGGTGGCCCGATGAGCAGGGCGTTGTGTGCGCCGGCGGCCGCGATTTCGAGCGCGCGTTTTGCTGCTGCTTGCCCGCGAACGTCGGCAAAGTCACCGTGCGCTTCGGGCACGGCTGTATAGGACCGGCCGTGCTCTTCGCGCCGGAACCTGGCTCCGTGCCCTTGGATCACGGCGACCGCGTCGAGCAGCGTCTCGATCGCATAAAGCTCGAGTTCGTCGACCAACGACGCCTCGCGAACGTTTGCACGGGACACCAGAATCTTCTTGAACCCGGTATTGCGGGCGCCGATCACCATCGGCAGAATACCGCGCATCGGTCGAACGGCGCCGTCGAGCGCGAGCTCGCCGAGCGCGAGAAAACCCTGCAAGGCGAGCCGGTCGATTTGCTCGTCGATCGCTAGAAGCGCAAGTGCGATCGCGAGATCGAAACCCGGACCTACCTTGCGGATGTCGGCGGGCGCAAGGTTGATCAGCACCTTGCCCGCGGGAAAGGCGAGTCCCGAGTTTGAGATGGCCGATCGCACGCGGTCGCGCGACTCGTTCAGCGAGCGGTCGGGCAGCCCGATGATCGCAAAACCGGGGGTACCCGGAGCGCTATCGGCTTCGACGCGAACGACATAACCGTCGATGCCGAGCATAGCGGCAGAATGAGCCAGCGAAAGCAGGTTGCGTCGCCTCCGGCTTCCCATCGCGACAAACCTGGCAACGGCAAGGTCTCGACCAGACTCTAAGCTGGTTTTATCCGTTGTGCACTGAGCGCCGGCGCCCACCACCAAAGCCGAGGGGCGTCAGCCCGGCGTGCGAGGACCGTCTAAATGGATGGCGCGACGCAATCCCTTTCCGTCCGCCTCGGAAAACGCGAGCAACCAATCGCGTGAGTTCGCCGCCTTCGACATCCTCGCGTGAAAGGTCGATTGTTGTACGTTGACCTGTACGTGCCGCCCTTCGCTTCGTAGCGACATCAGCCCCGCGGCGAAATGCTCCAAACAACCGTGATCGGGCGCATCGACGCCTTCCATGTCGATTAGGATGGAATCCGCCCCTTCCCTGCAGACATCGGCTACCATCTGCAAGAGCGCCTGCGAAGCTTCGGCGTCCAAGATGCCGTTCAGCGTGATCGCCGTGTATACGCCGCGTTTTGCCGACGGTTCACTTCCATCTTGTTTTTCAAGCGAGTCGTGGCGAACGGCGATGTTCAGTTCAAAACTCATCGTCTTAGCAGACGCACAGACAAATCATCACGATTTGATTTCGAGCCCTCGAACACCGAGCGGTTTGCAGCGGTCTTAGCGATTAGCGTGCATGCGTGCTTTCACCTTCAGATCCCCGTGTAGAAAACACGCGAGACTGGAGATCAGCAAAGCCTCGATAAACTCTGCGCCGGTTTCTATTCGTTGTTCGCTGCGCGTAGGCGCCGTCCGATCTCGGACCAGTAAGCTTTGCCTCGTTTATAAGGCGCTTTACCGCGCCGGCACGCTCGGCGTTGGAAGACCGCTCAGGAACGTGCTTATCGCTGCGTTGACGGCGGCCGGCTGCTCGATCGTCGAAGAATGGCCTGCGCGTGGAATCACCACCAGGCGCGATCCGGCGATGCCGTCGCTGATACGCTCGGCGAGCGCGGGCGGGGTGGCGACGTCTTCGTCGCCGACGAGGATCAACGTCGGCACCTCGATGCGGCTGAGTTCATCCTCGACTCCCGATCGCGTGAGAACGCCCTCTAAGGCGCGCTGAATCCCGACGCGGTCGTTCTTCAGCAGAAACGTGCGCCAGCGTTCGCGTTCGTTCGCACGCGCGGGGTCCGTTAGGAACGTCGTGCCGAACATGATCGGCATGACGCGCCCGATCACCAGACCGTAACCGAACCAGCGGCCGATGAAGCCGAGCAGCCGGTACGAGCCGACCTTGTCGGGCGCTTCCGGGCCGGCCGACGTCTCGAGCAGCGTCAGAGAGCGGATGAGTTCGGGATGGCGCGCGGCGAGCCGCAGGCCAACGAATCCACCCATCGACAGGCCGGCAAAGTGAACCGGCGCGATTCCGAGCTTTCCGATCAACCCGATGGCGTCGTTCGTCAAGCTGTCGAGGTCGTATCCGTCTTGCGCGACCTCGCTTCGGCCTTGTCCGCGATGATCGTACGTGATGCAGCGATAGCGCGCAGATAGCTCGGCTACTTGTCCCCCGAACATCTCGCCGTTCATCAAAAGGCCGTGCGAGAAGAGAATTGTCTCCGCTCCGCTGCCAGTGTCGCCGTAGTGGAGGTTTGCGCCGTTGACCGTTAACTGGGGCATGTTTGGACCTCGCTTTCGCGGGAACCAAGCGCTTCTTCCGGTGTCAGATGCGCTTGCCGCCCGGAGCCCTCCTAGCCAGGACGCTCCCAGAAAAGTCTGCCCCATTGCGAGATAAAGCGCCTTCGCGGCTATTTTGGCTCTTAACCATTCCTGAAGAAACGCCGTTTGCAAGGCCGCAGGAGCGGCCAAAGCACCGTTCCGCCGCATCGAATTGGAGCGAATCGGAAGGAAACGGCACGCAAGCTTTCCACACGTTGCACAGGCAGCGCAGCCCGAATGTGGATAAGATCGAAGAGGTTCCTCGTGCTTTCCGAACACCCCGATACCGTTGCCGTCCATGCCGGGCGGCTCGAGATTCCAGCGAACACCGCCTCCAGCCCACCGCTTTTCCAAGCCTCCTCGTACGAGTTCGCCGACCTAGCCGACGTCGAAGCAATTTATCAAGGTGAGCGTCGCGGGGCCATCTACGGGCGCTATGGCGGTCCCAATACGGCCCAATTCGAGCGGGCCATCGCCGAACTCGAGGGGGCGGAGGCCGCCGTCGGAGCGGCCGCCGGCGTGGCCGCGATCAACGCCGCCCTGGCAACCAACCTGCGCGCCGGCGACACCGTTCTGGCCGGCCGCGAGCTGTATGGCGGCACTTACTCGCTGCTCGAGAACGATTATCGAACTCGTGGGGTCGACGTCGCCTACGTCGACCAGCAAGATTTGCGGGCTGTCGCGGCCGCCTTGCAACAGGCGCGACCGAAGGTGCTCTACCTGGAGGCGCTGACGAACCCGCTGATGCGTGTGCCCGACCTAGCGGCGCTGGCCCAGCTCGGCCATGAAGCGGGAGCAGTCGTGGTCGTCGACGCAACCTTTGCCACGCCGATCTTGCTCCGGCCGCTCGACTTGGGGGTCGACCTGGTCGCCCATAGCGTCGGAAAGTATATCGGCGGCCATGGCGACGTCGGCGCCGGCGTCCTCGCCGGCCGGGCCGGCCTCGTCGGGCGGGCTCGGGCACTGCTGGTGCGCACCGGCGCGATGCTACCGCACTTCGAAGCGTGGCTCGCGCTGCGTGGACTGCGCACGCTCGCGCTGCGCATGGCGCGGCACTCGAGCAACGCCGTCGCGGTCGCGAGTTTCTTGGCGTCGTCACCGCACGTCCGACGCGTCCACCATCCTTCGCGCCCGAGTCATCCCGAGCACGAGCTTGCGAAGCGGCTCTACTCACGGGGAACGGGCGGCATCGTTGCTTTCGACCTCACCGATGCGCGCGCTGTCGATCCTTTCCTACATGGGCTTGAAAGAATCGCGATCGTACACAGCCTGGGCGAAGTCGCGACGACGATCTCGTATCCGGCCGTGGGTTCGCATCGCTCGCTGCCGCAGGAGCAACGTCTGTCACTCGGCGTGAGCGACGCGACCTTACGCATTTCGGTCGGGATCGAGGATCCGGAAGACATCCGGCGCGATCTCGCCGGTGCGCTCGCAGGGCTCGATGCCGAGCGTAGCGCATGACGGCACGGGGTTTAAGAGAGGAGGCTTCCGGATGACGTTTCGCTTGGCCGCTCCAGCCGGCGTCCTGCTCGTGGGACTGCTTGCATGTAGCAATTCTGCGAGTACGTCGTCGTCGAGCAATGCGACGGCCGGCGCCTCTTCGGCGCAAGGCTCCAAAGCGATCGGCGTCTCCATTCAAAATCGCGAAGCGCAGTTCTACGAACAGATGGAATCGGGAATGAAGTCGGAGGCGGCGAAGTACGGCTACAGCATATCGGTCGTCGACGCGAGCCGCGACAATTCCAAACAGCAGAGTCAGGTCGAGGACTTCATCTCGCAAAAGGTTGCAGCGATCGTACTGACGCCGTATGACTCGCAGGCGATCGGCAGCGCGATCGTCGAGGCGAACGACGCGAACATCCCGGTGTTTACCGCCGATATCGCGAACGCGTCCCGGCAAGGAAAGGTCGTGGCCCATATCGCAAGCGACAACGTGCAGGGCGGTGGTCAGGCCGGCAAATTGATTTGCAGGGCGGTCAAGAGCGGCCCGGTCGCGATCATCGACGAACCGGAGGTCACGAGCGTTCAAGACCGCGTCAAGGGCTTCAAGACAGCGCTCGTAGGCTGTCCCGGCGTGAAGATCGTGGCCGACATCGACGGCGGCGGCGAACGCGCGAAGTCCTCGTCGGTCATGGAAGATATTCTGCAGGCACACAAAGATCTCAAGGGCGTCTTCGGAATCAACGACGACTCCGCGCTCGGGGCCGCGAAAGCGATCGACGCGGCCGGCCTCAAGGGAAAGATCGTGGTGGTCGGCTACGATGCTACCCCAGAAGCGCGTGCGGCGATTGCGAGCGGTTCCATGTACGGCGATGCCATCCAGCATCCCGACCAGATCGGCGCGAAGACAATCGACGCGATCCACGACTACTTCGCCGGCAAGACGCCGCCGCGCAAGATCAGCGTTGCGGTCGGTACCTTTACGAAGGCGGACGCAAAATAGAGGCGCGGCCGCTCCTGCGAATGAGCGGCATCAGCAAGGCCTTTCCCGGCGTCAAGGCGCTCGACGGTGTTTCACTCACGGTGCAGAGCGGTGAAGTCCATGCGCTCGTAGGCGAAAACGGTGCGGGCAAATCGACGCTGATGAAGGTGCTTGCGGGTGCCTATCGGGCCGATGCGGGGCAGATCGAAATCGACGGATCGCCCGTCACTATCGACGGACCGCGCACCGCGGAACGCTACGGCATCGCGATGATCTATCAAGAGTTCAACCTCGTTCCGTACTTGGACGTCGTGCAGAATATCATGCTCGGGCACGAGCCGGCCCGCGGACTGCTCTTGGACCGCGGGGCCGCACTGAGAACGGCCACCGCCGTGCTGACCGAGCTCGACATCGCCCTGCCGCTCGACCGGCCGGCGCGGCGCCTTTCGGTAGCGCAACAGCAGTTGGTCGAGATAGCCAAGGCGCTCGTTCGCAAGGCGCGTCTCATCGTGATGGACGAGCCGACCGCCGCCCTCACCGATCGCGAGATCGATGCCCTCTTCGCATTGATCCGCAAACTCAAGTCACAGGGCGTCGCCTTCGTCTACATCTCGCACCGCCTCGAGGAGCTTCCGCTGATTTCCGACCGCATTACGGTCATTCGCGACGGGCGCACGATCGAGACGAATCCGACTGCCCAGATGCCGCAGGATCGCGTGATCCGGCTGATGGTCGGCCGGGAACTCGACGCACGCTTTCCCGATCTCCCCGCCGTGGATGCCGGCGCCGCGGTGATCCTCGCCGTCCAGCACCTCAGCTCAGCGAGCGGCGTACACGACGTGAGCTTCGAGGTGCGAGCCGGCGAGATCGTGGGGTTGGCCGGCCTCGTCGGGGCCGGTCGCACGGAGATCGTGCGCGCGATAGCCGGCGCCGACGTGCCGACCGGCGGAGCGGTCGACGTGGATGGGAAGCGCGTTACGGTCGACGGGCCCCATACGGCAATCGAGGCGGGAATTGCTTTGATTACCGAGGACCGTAAGGCGCAGGGGCTCGTGCTCGGCATGACCGTGCGCGAAAACGTGACGCTGGCGCACCTCGATGCGTATTCGCAGTACGGCTTCGTAAACCGCGCCGAAGAGGAGACCACGACCGTCAAGGAGATCGCGGAGCTGCGCATTCGGACGCCGAGCACGGAGCAGCTCGTGCGAAACCTTTCCGGCGGAACGCAGCAGAAGGTCGTTCTCGCCAAATGGCTGATCGGGCGGGCGAAGGTGTACCTGTTCGACGAGCCGACGCGCGGCATCGACATCGGCGCGAAGGCGGAGATTTATCTCCTGATGGTCGAGCTGTTGCGGCACGGCGCGGCGATCGTCATGGTTTCGAGCGAGCTGCCCGAAGTGCTTGGGATGTCGCATCGCATTCTGGTCGTGCGGGAAGGCCGCATCCGCGCTGAATTCTCCAAGGCAGAGGCCACGCCCGACAAAGTCATTGCAGTCGCGACCGGGGTCGCCGCCTGATGGCGCACGACGTGCAAGCCGCGCTCGAGGCCAGTTCCGACGCGGCCCGTGCAAAGGCGAACCGCGGGCTCGTCATCCGCACGGGAGCCGTCGTTCTCGGGCTGCTGATCGTGGTCGTGGCGGTGAACGGTTTTTCTCACGGCACGTTCCTCACGCCGGGCAACCTGACCAACGTTCTGCGACAGATTACCTACGTCGCAATCTTGGCGATCGGGCAAACCTTCGTCATCATCACGGCCGGCATCGACCTGTCGGTCGGTTCCCTGATCGAGCTGACCGGCGTCGTCATGGCACAGTTTGCCAACGCGGTATCCTTCGGCGGGTTTCCGCTCGTCGTGGCGACGCTCTTCGTCGGGCTCGCCGTCGGCTGCTTCGCCGGGTTCATCAATGCCGTCCCGGTCGTCAAGCTGAACCTGCCGCCGTTCATCACGACCCTTGCGATGATGCTGATGGCGCGCGGGCTAGCGTTCAAGCTCGGACACGGTCAGCCCGTGCCGCTGCGCTCCGATGCCTTCGAAAACATCGGCATCGGCTTTCTGCTGGGCGGACAGCTCAGCCTGTTGGGCCTTCCCGGAATACCGATCGCCGTGCTGTGGATGGTGGGGCTCGTTGCCGTATTTGCGGTCGTGCTGACGCGCACGCGTTTCGGGCGCTACGTGTTTGCCATCGGCGGCAACGAGGAGGCGGCACGCCTGGCCGGCATCAACGTCGGCTTGGTCAAGACGATGGTCTACGTGATCTCCGGCGGCTGTGCGGCCATCTCGGGACTCCTGCTCATGGCGCGCTTCGGATCGGGTTCGCCCAACACAGGCATCGGCTTCGAGCTGCAGTCCATCGCGGCGGTGGTCGTTGGAGGAACGAGCCTTATGGGCGGCCGCGGCAGCGTGATCGCAACGTTTCTCGGCGCGCTGTTGATCGGTCTGCTAAATAACGTGATGAATTTGCTACAGATCGAATCGTACACCCAGGACATCGTCCTCGGCGCGGTCATCCTGCTCGCCGTCGTGACCGACGAGTTGCGCAAGCGATACCTGGTGCGTTAGGCGCGCGCTCGGGCTTGCGGTCCGGTAGGCGGGGTTAGCATCCTGCCTTTCCTGCCCTGGACGCCGATCAGCACGTCGCACTGTGCCATGGCGGTGATTTGCTCGATCTCGCGCCCGAGCGGAGCGCCGGAATACTTTCCTTCGCGATACGCGCCGAGGATGATCAGGTGCGCAGCCCGGCGTTTCGCAAGGTCGACGACGCCCTGACTCACCGAACGCGCCGGGATGATTTCCGTGCTGATCTCGACGTCGGCAGCCCGTGCGATGGCCTCGGCGTTGGCCAGCGTCCCGAGTGCTTGGCGGCGCTCGATCTCCATTTCGGCATCGATGGGCAGCGTCAGCGGAACTTGCATAACGTAAGCCGCCAGCAAGACCGCCCGCTCGCGATGTGCCAGGCGGACGGCCAGCGCCATCATGTGATCGGAATGAATCTCTTCGGAAAACACGACGATGATGCTGCCGATCAGCTCCTCCAGGTCGCGCTGCACGACCTTGGCTGCACGCTCCGCGACGGTCGTGGGCGGGTGCAGCATCCAATACATCGTCAAAGCGATTGAGATCAGCACTCCGAACGCAATCGCCATGCCGGCGATGTGCGGTCCGATGGCGTTCACTTTCGCACGAACCCGAAGTATTCACGGAAGCGCCATACAGCCAACGCAATCATCGCCAAGCCTAGCACGTAGCCGGAGAACCCGCTCCAACCGGCTCCGCCGGCGGCGGTCCGCACGATGACGACCGCGCCGAGCGCGGCGAACAGCGTGCCCGTCACCAGACGCGCGCGGGCGTAGCCGGGGCTGCGGACGAGACGCCTCACGTGACGGTCCGCTCCTTGGCCTTGCGCTCATCGAGCGCCTTGACGTTGGCTAAGTACTCGTCCATCATATCGAGTTCGCCCGCCTGCTGCAGGATGTTGATCTGCGCTTTGCGCCAATCGTGCGGCTGCGAGCGGAGAACTGGGAGCTGTTTGCGGGCCCGGTACAGCAGGTATCCCAGGACGCCGAACACGATCCACGTCGGCCCGGCGATGCGGCCGAGCTGGTGGGTGATCATCACGAACGAGAGGATCGAGGCAATCCCCAGGAATCCGATAACCGCCGTTACCGGGAACTCGACGCGGCCGCCCCTGTACGTGAGCGGAATGTTGAGCGGCATCTTGAAGCGCCGCGGGCTTTGCGGGTCCTTGAAGCGCAGCGCGATCAGAGCCAAGAAGACGAGCGAGTAACTAGCCGCGGCACCGAAAGCGTAGAGATCCCCCAAGAACGTGATGCCGTCCTCGCCGCGAAAGAGCCGCGCGTAGAGGGCTTTGAATGCGGGGTGGAGGCTCGGGAGCGCAGCAAAAATCAGCTCCAAGACGGCGACTCCGCAGAAAAAGGCGATCGAAATGGCGGGCGTCCGGTAGCGCGGATGGACGCGCTGGAAGATGCTGGGCAGCAGCTGCGTGCCGCTCATCGCGTAAGCGATGCGCGAGCTGCCGAACACGCCGGAGTTGCTCGAAATCAAAAGCAAAATCGCGCCCAGCACCGGAACGTAGAAGGCCGCAAGGATGCCCCAATACGGCACGAGCGATGCAAGCACGGCCACGGCGGCGCCGTTGTTCTCCTCATTGCCCAAATAATGCCACAGCGGCTGGACGTGTCCGTGCGCGTCGTGCGGAATCGGCGTTGCGGTCTGCATGCCGAGCGCAAGGTTGGAGTACGCGAGCGCAAAGATCAGAATCGTCAAAATGAGGCTGATCGACGTGCGCGGGATGACCGAGGCCGGACGTTGCGTCTCTTGGGCCGCCTGCGAGATCGACTCGAGCCCGACGAAGGAGATGATGGCGAGCGACACGCCGTTCATCAGCTGGAAGGACGTCGGCCAGGCGGTTTGCATCGTGTGGACGAGCGTCTCCGGATGGAACGCAAAGAAGAATCCAAAAAAGAGAATCGTCGTCTCGCTGACGATGTCGAGACCGCTGACCAGCTCGTTGAAGGCCGAGCTCTCGCGTACTCCCACGATGTTGAGTACGGCGAGTCCGGCGATTAGTCCGAAGACGAAGAAGAAGTGCGTCCACGGATGCTGCGTGAACGCAATCACCGGCAGCAGTTTGCTTAAGTAGTCGACGCAGCTCCAAGCGAAAAGCACGATGTCGATCGTGAAGTCGAGCAGAACCGACCAGCCGGCGATGAACCCGAAGATGTCGCCCAGCCCGCGGAAGACGAAGTACTGGCCGCCGCCGGCGACCGGATACGTGGCAGCAAGCTCGGTGTAGGCTAGGCCGATGCAGACGTAGACGATGCCGGCGAACAGGAACGCGACATTGGAGGCGCCGGCGGCCGCCCCAAGCACCAGGCCCAGGCCAACGAAGATGTCGGCGCCGACGTCGGAATAGCCCCACGAAAACGAGCCCCACGGCGTGACCGCGCGGCGCAGCGAGGGCCGCTCCGAGGCTGAGTTCTGAACGCTGACGTTAGCCGCCATCGCAGCCCAGGAAGAGCGCCTCCCGGCGGCCGAGCGCGACCCCTACGGGCCGCATGCAACGGTGCGCCGGCTTTCCCAAAAACCGCGTGGCAGGCAGATACGCGACGCTGCCCACGACGCCCGTCCGTCCCCGCCTCGCCTCAGCAAATCCTGCAGCGCTTAAGCAAAGGCGGCGCGATGGAGCTTCATGGTCGCGCCGTCGATGGCAAGGACGTCGAAACGAACTTTCGGCTTGTCCTCCATAAACTGAAGAAAATCTGCGGCGAGCGAACGGATGCGCCGCCGCTTGCGCCAGTCGACCGCCGCGATGGCGCCGCCGAACGAAGCGGTCTGGCGGGCTTTGACCTCGACGAACACGAGCGTGCTTCCCTCGCGCGCGACGATATCGATCTCGCCGCCCGGGCCGCGCAGATTGCGCCGGAGGATGCGGAAGCCGAGCGACTCGAGATAGGCTGCCGCGGCGTCCTCGCCGGCTTTCCCACGTTGGGTACGCGAGCTCACGATTCGAGTTCGAAGGATTCGAGTTCGAAGAGGGTCAGCGCGTTGCGCACCCGCAGAAAGCTCCGGCGATGGTGCTCGCACGGACCGTGATCGTTGAGCGCAGCGATGTGACGGGCCGTTGCGTAGCCTTTATGGTCGGCAAAGCCGTA
>Ga0302325_10004804_pt1 | contig 31091 bp, 27 predicted proteins | sample Palsa_T0_2_FD_201948 | JGI IMG/M metagenome (GOLD analysis project Ga0302325, IMG submission 201948) | Peat permafrost microbial communities from Stordalen Mire near Abisko, Sweden - Palsa_T0_2 | ecosystem: Environmental > Terrestrial > Soil > Palsa > Peat permafrost | place: Sweden: Abisko... | reverse complement strand
CGGTACAGACCTTCGTCAGCGTGATGCTGCCGGTATTGTGGCCGCCGATGCTCACCGGATTCGCCCTGGCGTTCGCGCGTGCGCTCGGCGAATACGGCTCGGTGATTTTCATCGCCGGCAACATGCCGAAGTCGACCGAGATTGCGCCGCTGCTCATCGTCACGAAACTCGAGCAGTACGACTATGCGGGTGCGGCGGCGATAGCCGTGGTCATGATGGTGCTGTCCTTCGCCATCATGCTGGGGATAAACGCCCTGCAAAATTGGGCCATCACGCGCCATGGTGAGCGCTGATGAGGCGGCGCCTTCTGATCGGCATCGCGCTCATGTTCATGACGCTGTTTTTGGCCATACCGCTGCTGACGGTGTTCGCGCAGGCCTTGGCGCGGGGCGCGGCGGCCTACCTGGCGGCGATCACCGAACCGGCGGCGCTGTCAGCCATCAAATTGACCTTGACGGTCGCCGCGATCTCGGTGCCTGTGAATCTGGTCTTCGGCGTCGCCGCGGCTTGGGCGATCGCCAAATTCAACTTTCGCGGCAAGAGCACCTTGATCACGCTCATCGACCTGCCGTTCGCCATTTCCCCGGTGATCGCGGGCTTGATGTTCATACTGCTGTTCGGCACGAACGGCTGGTTCGGCGGGTTTCTCAGAACGCATCACATCCATGTGGTATTCGCGGTGCCCGGCATCGTGCTCGCCACCATCTTCGTGACCTTCCCGTTCATCGCCCGCGAACTCATTCCCGTGATGCAGTCGCAGGGCAACGACGACGAGGAGACCGCCTTGTCGCTCGGCGCAACGGGCTGGCAGACGTTTTGGCGGGTGACATTGCCGAACATTCGATGGGGATTGCTGTACGGAGTTCTCTTGTGCAATGCCAGAGCCATGGGTGAATTCGGCGCCGTGTCGGTGGTTTCCGGGCACGTGCGCGGACTCACCAACACGATGCCGCTGCACGTGGAGATTCTTTACAACGACTATAACTACACGGCAGCCTTCGCCGTGGCCTCGCTTTTGGCCCTGCTTGCGCTGCTCACTCTGGCGGGCAAGAGCTTCCTGGAGTGGCGTCAGCCGGAATTGCGGCGCACGGGCCATGCGCGCCAACGCCCCAAGGGAGGCAAACGGTGAGCATCGAGTTGCGCGGCGTTTCCAAGCAGTTCGGCGAATTCGCCGCTGTCGAGAACATCAACCTCGACGTTCCGACGGGCACCTTGATGGCCTTGCTGGGTCCGTCAGGATGCGGCAAGACGACGCTGCTGCGGCTGATCGCAGGCTTGGAGATACCGGACGAAGGTCAAGTATTGTTCGACGGGCAGGACGCGACGCTATGGTCGGTCGGCGAGCGCAAGGTGGGATTCGTGTTTCAGAATTATGCCCTGTTCCGCCATATGACGGTTTACGAGAACGTTGCCTTCGGCCTGAAGGTCAAAGGCCGCCGCGAACGGCCCACCGCCGCGGCCATTCGCAGCAAGGTGCACAGTCTCCTCGAGCTGGTGCAGCTGGGTTGGGCGCACGACCGCTTCCCCGCCCAACTTTCGGGCGGCCAGCGGCAACGCATCGCACTGGCCCGCGCCATGGCGGTGGACCCCCAAGTGCTGCTGCTCGACGAGCCCTTCGGTGCACTCGACAGCCAGGTACGCCACGAACTGCGCCGCTGGTTGCGCCGGCTGCACGACGAACTGCATTTCACCAGCATCATCGTGACCCATGACCAGCAGGAAGCCATCGAGGTTGCCGACACCGTCGCCGTCCTGAATCGCGGCCACATCGAGCAAACGGGCATTCCGGGCGAAATATACGACTTGCCGAGATCGGCGTTCGTGCACCGATTCCTGGGCCAGGTGAACGAATTGCCGGTGCGCGTACGCGACGGGCGAGCCTATATTGGACCGTTGGACATCGGGGCTGCCGCCGAGACGCTCAAGGGCAAGGGCGAGAACATCGCACTGATCAGACCGCACGAGATCGAGATCGGGCCGCCTTCGGCGAATTGGCCCGGTACGCTGGTGGCGGTGCGCGTCATAGGACCCATCGTGCGTTTGGAAATCTGCGCGGACGGCCAGCCCATTCACGAGCCGCTCGAGGCGGAGATCAGCCGCGAGCGGTTCGAGGCGGAACGCTTCAGCGTCGGGCAAAAGGTAGGTTTGCGCCTTCGTCGCTGGCAGGTGTACGAGCGCGGTACGCGGCCCCACAACGACACGATCTGACAGGCATCAAGGATGCTGCAGCTTCACCCCAAGTCCGCGATCGTTGGCCGGCTGGTAGGCCGCGGTGAAGGTCGAGAATGCCGCCGTGGCGGAAGCCAGGTCACCATCGGCCAGCTCGAAACTGTTGAAACCGCAGCGCGCCAAAAAGAACAGCTGATCGGTGCGAACGTAGCCTACGGCGCGCAGCTCGCCTTGAAAGCCATAGCGCTCGCGGAGCAGGCGCCCCTGCGTGTAGCCGCGGCCTTCCGCGGGCCCCGGGAAGCTGCACGCCACCAGCGACAAATGGGGCAGATCCGGCGCCAGTTGTTCGACCTTATGTTCGGGAAGCAGCACCACACCCAAGCGCCCGGGCCGGGCCATCCACGCAGCGCGTTCGCGGCGCCACTGATCGAAGCTCAAGATGACCGCGTCGGCCCCCCCGCCCTCGCCAAGTTCCCCGGCGTAGCGCCAATCATCCTCGACTGCTTGTCGATCACGCAGCAACTGGCGCGGCATAAACCCGTTCCTTGAAGGGCTTGATGCCCAAACGGCGCACGGCGTCGAGGAAGCGCTCCTCGGGTTCGCGCAGCTCGACATAAACCTCGAGCAAACGCGCCAGCGTTTCCGGCACATGCGCCTTGGAAACCGACGGACCGATCACGGTGCCCAGAGAAGCGTCGGCGCCTGCCGCGCCGCCGATCGTGATCTGGTACCACTCCTCGCCGCCTTTATCGACGCCGAGGATGCCGATATTGCCGACATGGTGATGTCCGCAGGCATTCATGCAGCCCGACATTTTCAGATCGATCTCGCCCAGATCGTACAAATAGTCGAGATCCTCGAAGCGCTCGTTGATGATCTTCGCCACTTCGATGGAACCGGCGTTCGCCAGGCTGCAGAAATCCAGTCCGGGGCAACAAATCATATCGGTGAGCGTGCCGATGTTCGGCGTCGCAAGCCCCGCGGCGCGCAACGTCTGCCAGAGCGCGAAGGTAGACCCTTGCTCGACATCGGCGAACAACAGATTTTGCGTGTGCGTCACGCGTATCTCGCCGAAGCTGTAGCGATCCGAGAGATCCGCCAGCAGTTCCATCTGTACATCCGTGGCGTCGCCGGGCGCGACATCGGGTTTTTTCAGCGAAATGTACACGGCGCGATAGCCGGGGACCTTGTGGGCCACGGTGTTGTAGCGGTACCAGGCGCGAAACTCGGCGTTCTTCGCGATGGCGTCGACCTCGGCCGGCGGATCCAAGTCGGGCAACTGCCGGTAGGCGGGAGGAGCGAAAAAGCCGCGCATGCGCTCGATCTCACGCGCGTCGAGCGCCAAGCCGCCGTCGCGGATCGAGGCCCATTCCGCTTCGACACGCCTCTTGAATTCCTCGATGCCGAGCGAGCGCACCAGAATCTTGATGCGCGCCTTGGTCAGGTTGTCGCGCCGGCCTTCGAGGTTGTAGACGCGCAGAATGGCCTCGAGGTAGGACAGCAGATGTTCGCGCGGCAGAAATTCACGAACCACCTGCCCAATGATGGGCGTGCGCCCCAGCCCGCCGCCCGCGAGCATCTCGAAGCCGAGCTGGCCGTCGGGTCCGCGCACGATGTGCACGCCGACGTCGTGTACCAGGGAGGCGGCACGATCCTCCGGTGCGCCCGTGACGGCGATCTTGAATTTGCGCGGCAGATAAGCGAATTCAGGATGGAAGGTCGACCATTGGCGAATCAGCTCGCACCACGGGCGCGGGTCCTCCAACTCATTCGGCGTAACGCCGGCGAGATGATCGGAAGTCGTGTTGCGTATGCAATTGCCGCTGGTCTGGATCGCGTGCATTTCGACTTCGGCCAGCTCGGCCAGGATGTCGGGCACTTGGTCGAGCTTGGGCCAGTTGTACTGAATGTTCTGGCGGGTGGTGAAGTGTCCGTAGCCGCGATCATAGCGGCGCGCGATCCGGCCGAGGGTGCGCAACTGATTCGAGGACAGCAAGCCATAGGGTATCGCCACGCGCAGCATCGGGGCGTGGCGCTGCAGATACAAGCCATTACGCAGGCGCAAATGGCGGAACTCGTCGTCGCTCAATTCGCCGGCCAGGAACCGCCTGGTCTGGTCGCGAAACTGCGCAACGCGCTCCATCACGAGGGATTTGTCGGTGGTGTCATACCGATACATAGCCAGTCAGCCTAACTTCCGCCATGCCGGAAATGCCAATTACCTCACGGCATGAGCTTATGCCCGCCCTTAAGCGGCAAAAACCGTGATTGGCTCGGCAGCCGGCATGCCCATTCGAGCGCAGGATCCGACCGGTTACACAAGAGTGCATCGACGGTGGCTAAAGATCTGACTGAGGTTTCGGTCGCGCCTGACACATACCATGTCTCGCCCGAACCTTTGCTCCTGACCGCCGAATTGACTGGCGCTCTCGCGCTCTGCCTGCACGATGAGGGACGGCGGGTCGGCGGGCTGCTGCATTTGCGATTCAAAGGCGGCTCGGGTCGCCCGAGCGACGTGAGCGACAACACCTTGAGTTCGGTACTCGTCGTGCTGGACCGCTTCAAACGCGCCGTGATCGGCAACTCGTCGAAGCGCGACGACGTGCAGGCGCGAATCATCGCCCATGCGCTGCCACCCACCGATGAGGATGAGCCCAGCGCGAACCTGGTCGACCTGATCCAGGCAGATCTAGCGGACGGCAAAATCTCCTGTGGAGCGCAAACCATGCGCCGGGTCGAGCCGGTGCGCGTGTGTTTCCAGCCTTTCGAAGGCCGCGTCTGGGTCGCGGCACCCCACGATCTGCGAGCCTCCGCCCGGGCTTCACTGTAATATTCCCTGCCTCGTGGGTAGGGGAATAAGAGCTTATGCGCGCCGCCGCCGTGGTCGTGGCCATCTTGATTTTGAGCGCCTGTGTCGAGGAAAAACTGGCCGCCAACCCGCCGCCCGGCGTGGATTTCAGCGGCCAGTGGAAACTCAACGAAGCCGACAGCGATGACCCGCAGCACTTGGCACAGGCTGCGAACGGCACCGCTCCCAACAGCAATAATGTTCCGCAAACGGGTCGGGGCCGAGGCCGCGGCGGCGGCGGCGGCATACCCGGGGCAAATCAAGGACCGCCGCCACCGCCGATCAGCACCATGGCCGCGTCTCTGCGCTGGCCCGGCAAGGCCTTGGAAATCAAGCAGGTCGCGGGTGTGGTGGCATTCACTTCGGATAGCCGCAATCGCGTGTGCCAGCCCGGCAGCGAGAAAAAGCATCATCGGCACCGGGAAGACGACTCGCGCGACCGCGACTCGATGCCCTCCGGGCGCGATGCGCCGCCGCCGGTATGCGGCTGGTCGGAACGGATGCTGGTGGTGCGCGGAGGAGATCCCGACGATGACCGTCCGGCTTACGAGGAGGATTACAGTCTGTCCGAAGACGGCGGGCGCCTCATCGAGGTCGTGATTTTCACGGGCGGCAGATCCAACGGATACACTCTGTCGCGTGTATGGGACCGGGTGCAGAAATAAAAAAGCCGGGCTATATAGCCCGGCTTTTCAAGTCCCCATGCCTTCGCGGCGCTGTAAGTCGCGCTCTGGCGATGATTGGTCTTTTTACTTCCCTAGAATCCTATTGCGTGCGAGCAACACTCTAGCTTCGCCGCAATACCGATGCCAGCTAAATTGCAAAGAAATGCAAAAATTAATGTAGCAAAAACACCACAATCGGCCAACCGAGGCCCCTGCGGGTTATGGGCAGCACTTCAAGTATCCTAACCTCATAAGAATCCAATGCTGGAGACCCATTCAAGTGGCTAAGCACCTCAAGCTTTCCGCAGCTCCGGGCGCCGTACGCACGCGCCGTGCCTATTTCGACTTCCAGCACGGCCAGCTGCACGTTCGGACCGCGTTTCCGACCACAGGCGGCTTCGATGAACTGGTGACCTTGTTTTGTCTGCATGGCGCTCGCGCCTCGAGCCGCGCCTTTGCGCAGCTGCTGCCCGCGATCGCCGACGTGCGCTCGGTATACGCGCCGGATCTCCCGGGCTGCGGTGAATCCGATCCTTCGCCTCATGCGACCGTCGGCGAGGCGGCTGCGGCGGTTGCCGACCTGGCAGCAGACTTGCGCTTGCGTCAAATCGATCTGCTGGGCATCCAAATGGGCGCAGCCGCCGCGCTCGAGCTTGCCGCCGCAAAGCCCGATCTGGTGCGGCGTTTGGTTTTGATCGGCGTGCCGACCGCGGAGCGCCTGCCGGCGGTTAAGCAGCCGGCCTTGATCATGCGCACCCAGTTGGAAGGATCCGACGTGCTGCCCCGAATCAAAGAAGCCGTACCCCACGGCAAGTTCGTCGAGGTGCTCGAGCACGCGCACGATCTGTTCGAGGCAGCACCACCGGTGCTGGTCAAACAGATTGGTGCCTTTTTGAGCGGCCGCGTTTAAGCCCGGTGCGGTGCGCCATTTAAGCGATGCGCTTGAACAAATACATCGCCGAAACCGGCGTTTGCTCCCGGCGCGAAGCCGACAAATGGATCGAATCGGGCCGGGTCACGTGCAACGGCAGCGTCGCGACGCTGGGCACGCAGGTGAGCGCGGACGATGAAATTCGGGTCGACGGCGAATTGCTGGGGGTCAGGAAGAAGCCGATCTACATTGCGCTCAACAAGCCCGTCGGCATCATCTGCACCTCAGAGCCCGACATCAAGGACAACATCATCGAGTTCATCGGTCACCGCGAGCGCATATTTCCGGTCGGCCGTCTGGACAAGGACTCGGAAGGCTTGATCCTGTTGACCAATGATGGCGATATCGTGAATGAAATCCTGCGCTCGGAAAACAACCACGAAAAGGAATATCTGGTGACGCTCGACCGCGCCATCACCGATTTGTCGCTCGAGATGCTGGCCAAGGGCGTCAAGATCATGGGTGAGATCACCAAACCCAGCAAGGTCAGCCGCTTAGGGTCGAACGCGTTTCGCATCATACTGACGCAAGGCTTGAACCGGCAGATTCGCCGCATGTGCAGCGCGCTGGGTTACAAGGTGCAACGCTTGAAGCGCGTCAGAATCATGAACATCAAACTCGGCAATCTCGAGACGGGCAAGTGGCGCTATCTCACCGGGAGCGAACTGGCAGGATTATTGCCTCAATAAGGCCGATAGCGTCGCCGGAGCGAGGCCTTCGGTCCATTGCGTTCGGCAGGCCGTGCGCCAATCCTGATCTTCCGCATGCTGGGCGAGCCAGTGGAAGAAATCACGTCCCTGGCCGCGCCAATAGCGGTGGCTGAACAGGATGCCACCGGAGCCGGATTTGACGAGGAAACGCCGGCGCAATCCGAGAAGGACCCAGCCGCTGCGGCATATGATGCGCGGCGAATTCTCGCCCAGTTCATATTGGTTGGGGCCGATTTGCAGCAGCAGGCGCCCGCCCTGGCCATACACGCAGATATTCGTTCCCGTCGGGCTGATCAGCGCGACGCCATGGGCCAACGAAGGCGGAAATTCGTACGCGGTCCAGGTCCCGCCGAGCGCATGCCAGCGCAACACCATGCTGCGCCGTCGGAAATCGACGACGGGAATCGTCGCGGAATTATCGACGGGCGCGCTCATGCGCCATTAGATCATTGCCCCACCGTATCAGCGAACGCATTTTGCACCACGCCGGCCGTCAGAAGCTGCGGCAGCACCAACGGCGCGCTGGCTCCAGGCTTGGCATTGTAGACCACGTAAAGAGGCACGCCTGCGCGTCCGAACTCCGACAAAGCCTTGGTGATCGCCGGATCGCGGTTGGTCCAATCGCCCTTCATCAGCGTGACCTTCTTGCTGCGGAAAATCTCCTGCACCGCGGAATCGGCAAATGCGTTGCGTTCATTGACCAAGCAAGTCAGGCACCAGCTCGCGGTGAAATTCACCAGCAGCGGCTTGCCGGCCGCCTTAAGTTCGGCGACACGCGACGCATCATATGGCTGCCACTCGCCCTCGGAGCGGGCAGCGACCGCCGATTTGCCGGCCGGCGCGCCCGACAGCTGCGCGGCGCGCACCGGCAAGAACACGGCTGCCGCCAGGGAAATCACGGCCGTCGCCAGCACGGCGGCTTTGCCGCCGCCCGCACTGAAATGCGATTTTTGGTACGACCACGCCGCCAAACCGATGAGAATTGCGCCGGCCAGCGCGGCACCTAAGCCGAGCGAAGAGGTTTGCTCCGCCAGCACCCACAAGAGCCATGCGGCCGTGGCGTACACGGGAAAGGCGAACAGCTGTTTCAAGGTATCCATCCAGGCGCCCGGCTTCGGCAACACCCGGCGCATCCACGGCGCAAACGACAGAAGCACGTAAGGCAGGGCAATACCCACGCCAAGCGCTGCGAATATGCAAAGCGCGTTGAGCGTCGGCTGAGTCAATGCGGCGCCGAGCGCGGGCGCCATGAACGGCGCGGAGCACGGAGTCGCCACCACGGTCGCCAGCACGCCCGTGAAAAACGAGGAGCTGTAGCTGTCGCCCTGCGTCAGGCTATCGCCGACGCCTGCCAAGCCGCCGCCCACCTCGAACACGCCCGACAGATTCAAACCGACGGCCAACAACAGATACACCAGGAACGTCACGAACAAAGGCGACTGCAATTGAAATCCCCAGCCGATCTCCTCGCCGCCGGCGCGCAGCGCGAGCATGACGCCTGCCAAACACAGCATGGATGCGATCACCCCGCCGGCGAACACCAAGCCCTTGGCACGCACGCCGGCCGGATGCGTCTTGGCTTGCTCGACGACGCTGAGCGCCTTGATCGACAGAACCGGGAAAACGCAGGGCATGAGGTTCAGGATCAGGCCGCCCAAGATGGCGAACAGCATCAGCACCGGCAGGGAGCGCTGCGGGGTGAGCGCTGCGACAGCGCCCGTCAGCACGGGTACGCCCGTTCGGACGGCCCCCGTGGCCCCCGAATGCACGGCGCCGCCAAAATCGGCTGCAATCTCGATCGGCACCGCCCTGGTGCCGTTGTCGTTCTGTTCCGTGGCCACGAGGACGCCCCGGATGGCTCCCGGCCGTGGAGGCTGGTAGCCGACCTTCATCGACAGTTGCAGCGCATCGCCGGTGCGCGTCAGGGTCTGCGGCGCGGCGTATTCGATGCCGCCCTCATCATAGGGAAAGAAAGCCAGCGATTTGATTTGCGACACGGTCGCGCCCCACTCCTTGCCCAAGGAGATGATCAGCTGATCTCCCTGGATGCGTGCAGTCGTGGCGGCGGGCTCGGGACTGGGCACTTCGCTGCGCGCCTCGGTGAACAGCGCCGCGTCCTTGGGATCGACCATCCCTGCCTGGGCACTGATCGGCAGCCGCAACTTGAGGTCGGCGGTCTCCGGAATGCACACATCGGAGCAGACCAGCCAACTGGCCTTCGCCGCCAGATCGACGGGTGCGCCTGCTTTCAGCTCCTTGGGGGCGGTAATCTGCACCAGATGCATGGCGTGTTTTGCATAGCCGTAATTGACCAGCGGCTTGAGCTCGAAGCGATGCGGCGTGGTCCAGACGATATCGCCTGCGCTGAAGCCCGCGGGCAGCTCCCAGGTGAGTTTGGTGGCTTCGCCCGAATCGCCGGGGTTGCGCCAATAGGTGTGCCAGCCCTCGCGAATGTCGAGTTCCAGGGCAACCCAGCCCGATTGACCGGGACCGATGCTGCCCAGTTCGCTCACCAGCCGCGCCTTGACGTTATCCGAGGCGACCACGTTGCCGGCCAGCGGAAAGGCGGCAGGCGAGAGGAGCAGCAATCCGAGCAGACCCAGTATCGATTTGCGCATAATCATATGGTACCGAATTGGCAGTGAGTTCCGGCGCCCATGCGGGCGAGGCTGTGCCCAGCCTCACACTATGAGCCAAAAAACCGGCCACTTACGCTAAGGTACGCCTGTTAAATCCAGAGTTCTCATGCAAGAAGATTACGTTGACCGCATCTTAAAAGCGAAGGTCTACGACGTTGCCGTCGAAACCCCGCTGGATATCGCGCCGCGCCTGTCGAGGCGTTTGAACAACAAAATCCTGTTCAAACGAGAAGACCTGCAGCCGGTCTTTTCGTTCAAAATTCGCGGCGCGTACAACAAAATCGCTCAGTTATCCGCGATCAGCGCGCAACGCGGAGTCATATGTGCCTCGGCGGGCAATCATGCGCAAGGGGTGGCGCTCGCAGCGCGGACGCGCGGCATCCCCGCGCTCATCGTCATGCCGCTCACCACGCCGGAAATCAAGGTTCAGGCGGTCGCGGACTTCGGCGGCGAGATCGTACTGCACGGGGACGACTACGACCAAGCCTTCGAACATGCCGTCGAGCTTGGGCGGCATCGCGGCCTGGTTTTCGTACATCCGTTCGATGACCCGGACGTCATCGCCGGCCAGGGCACCATCGCGATGGAGATTCTGCGCCAGCGGCATGGCGACGCCATCGACGCGATTTTCGTGCCGATTGGCGGTGGCGGCCTGATCGCCGGCATCGCCGCTTACGTGAAGTCGCTGTATCCGCGCATCAAGATCATCGGCGTCGAACCCGAGGATGCGGCCGGCATGTACGAGTCGTTGCGCGCCGGCAAGCGCGTCACCCTGGATCGCGTCGGCATCTTCGCCGACGGCGTCGCGGTGCGGCGCGTCGGCGAGGAAACTTTTCGCCTGGCGAAGCAGTACGTGGACGAGGTCGTGCTGGTGACCACGGACCAGATATGCGCCGCGATCGCCGATATCTTTCAGGACACCCGCTCGATCGCCGAGCCGGCGGGCGCGCTGGCGGTGGCCGGCATCAAGAAGTATACGGCGCGCGAGCACTGCGCGGACCGCACTTTCATTGCGCTCAACTGCGGCGCGAACATGAATTTCGACCGGCTGCGCTACGTCGCCGAACGCGCCGACATCGGCGCACAGCGCGAGGCCCTGTTCGCCGTGGAAATGCCCGAGGAGACCGGGTCATTCTTAAGATTCTGCGAGCTGCTCGGTCAGCACAGCGTCACCGAATTCAACTATCGCTACGCGGACTCGCGCAGCGCGCAGGTCTTCGTGAGCTTGGCGCTCACCAAGGCGCGGGCGGAGCGCGATGAGCTGTGCAGCAGCATCCGCGCGGCGGGCTTTGCCGTCAACGACATGACCGACAATGAAATGGCCAAGCTGCATGTGCGCTACATGGTGGGCGGCAAGGCCCATGATTTACGCGACGAACGCCTGTACCGCTTCGAGTTCCCCGAGCGCCCCGGAGCGCTGCTCAAGTTCTTGCGCGCGATCAGTGGCAATTGGAACGTCAGCTTGTTCCACTACCGCAACCACGGCTCGGATCATGGTCGGGTGCTTGCGGGAATCCAGGTGCCGGCCGAGACCCGCACCGATTTCCTGCTGCATCTGAACGAGCTGCATTATCCCTACACGGAAGAAACCGACAATCCTGCCTACAAGATTTTTTTGGGCGGTTGAGGCGAGGCCGGGGCGGGCGATCGCGCGGTAATCTCCGCCGGCGCCTGCATCGGACCTGCAGCTTTGGCCCAGAGCTGCACGCGCCGTACCAAGGGATCGTCGATGCCGCGGGCTTTGATCAACACCGGCAACGCAGCTTCGAGTTCCCGTGCGGCGTCCTGAGATTTTCCGGTGTGTTCCAACGCGTATGCGTGGAAAGCGTGGGCTTGCGCCAGGGTGATGGAGGAGGCCGAATCGCCATAGATCTTCAAGGACTGCTCGCTCATGGCCAATGCCTCCACCGGCTTGCCGAGATCCACCAGCAGCCGCGCGTACTGGGTGAGCAAAGCAGCGCGGTATTGATGATTCGCGGGCAGTGCCTTGTCATAGATGGCGAGCGCTTGACGATACTCGCTTTCTGCGCCCGCCAGATCTCCCTTCTCATGCAGCAACATCGCCAGACTGACGCGTGAATAGCCGACCAGGTAGTGCTCAGGACCCCATTTCGACAGCCTGGAATCGACGGCACTGCGCAACAGCGGCTCGGCTTCTTCGAGACGGCCCTCGCGCTGCAAGAGCGCGCCGAAGTTGCTTTGCACCGGCGCGGTCTGCGCACTGTGCAGTCCGTAGGCTCTTTCCTTGCGGCGAATGGCGTCGCGGTAAAGCGCTTCGGCCTGTTTCAAGTCGCCCAGATTCTGCATCACCAATGCAAGGTTGCCGATGTGCCCGCCGAGTCGTGGATGATCATCGCCCAATATGCGCCGGTCGATATCCAAGGCCCGCTCATAGGTTTGCCGGGCCAAACTCCACTGCTTCTCCAGCGCGTAGGTGCCCGCCAAATCGTCCAGGAGCGCCGAAATATCGGTTGCCGGCGCTTGCGTGCTCTCCATGATCTGCAAGCTCCGCTCAAACAAATCACGTGCCTCGGCAAGGCGGGTTTGCTGATGACGCAGGCGGCCAATTTCCCACAGGGCGCGTCCTGCTTCCTGACTGTCGGTGCCGAGGGTGCTTTGAGCGGCGTGTAGAGCCTCATTGAGCGGCGCCTCGGCGCCTTGCAGATCCCCCGAACCGGAACGAGCTCGACCCAGTTCGAGCAGCGTGTCGATGCGAGGCTTGCTGTCGGCGTCCGGCTGCAGCGCCAGCGATTCGGTCAATAGGCCGACGGCGTCCTGGTATTGCCCGAGGCTGTCGTAAACCGCGCCGACGGTGCCGAGCAGCGCCGCTTTGGTGGCGGGTTGATCGCGCAGCTCAGACCGCAATTTCTGCGCACCCACATCCAGCAATTCGCGCGCGGTGACCTGGTTGCCGCGATTCTCTTCGGGGTCGGACAATTTGAACAGGTTCACCAAGAAGCCCGAGACCTCTTCGGCCCGAACGCGCTCGCGGTCAGCCAGTTCGCGTTGTTGGGCGACGCGGTCACGTTCAGCGGCAATGCGCAATGATTGTTGATAGGTGGTGGTGGCGAAGGCGATGATGAGGAATACGATGCCGGCGGCGGCCGACACCGGCAGCCAGTGGCGTTTCATGAATTTCGCAGTTCGATACGCCATTGTGTCGCGGCGCGCGATGACCGGTTTTCCCTCCAGATAGCGTTGCACGTCGGTTGCAAATTGCTGTGCGGAGCCGTAGCGCCGGGCGGGTTCCTTGCGCATGGCCATGGCGATCATGTTGTCGAGATCGCCGCGCAGCATGCGGCGCAGACGGCTCGCGCTCATATTGCGCGCGGCGGCGATGCTTTGCGCGGCCGGCGACTCGTCGAGACTGACGGCGTTGCTGGCGGGAATCGGATCCTTTTCGCAGATAGCCCGCTCGATCTCGGACAGGCGCATCGAGGGGATGACGAAGGGACTGGCGCCGCACAAGAGCTTGTAAAGCAGGACGCCCAGGACGTACACGTCGCTCGATGTCGTGATCGGCTGCCCTCGGACTTGTTCGGGGCTGGCGTGATCGGGCGTCATCACGCGGATGTCCGCATGCGTCACGGCGATCGTGTGCTGCGCCGATTGCCGATCGTCCAGCAGTTTCGCGATGCCGAAATCCAGCAGCTTGGGTACGCCGGCAGGGGTCACCAGGATATTCGAGGGCTTGAGGTCTCGGTGTACGATGAGGTTCTGATGGGCGTAGTGCACTGCGGAACAAACGGTTTGAAACAATTTGAGCCGGGCGTTGATGTCGAGGCGATTGTTGTCGCAATACAGGTCCAAGGCGACGCCATCGACGTACTCCATGACCAGGTAGGAAGCGCCATCGGGCATCGAGCCACCGTCCAGCAGACGCGCAATGTTGGGATGATTCAATTGGGCGAGGATCTGCCGCTCCATTTTCAGCCGCGAGTGCACGGCGCGGCTCACCATGTGGGCATGCACAACCTTGATCGCGACCCGCTGGTCGTACTGCGCGTCATCGCGTTCGGCCAGGAAGACTTCCCCCATACCGCCAGCACCCAGGGTGCGCAGTATGCGATAAGGTCCAATGCGATCGACCGTCATGGTGCGAAGCATGCGCCCGGCTCTTGGGTAATCGCAATCGCTCACGGACCTTGCGGGTCAAGGCTGCTTACGTGTATGTAGACTAGGCCAAAGATAATAAATCAGGAGCGGCACATGACTGACGTTCAACCTCCGCAGGAACTATACGTTGAAGCCCGCAAGGGCGGGACCCGCGGCGGGATCATCGGGGGCATCATTGGCGGCATCATCGGGGGGCTCATCGGCGCCTTGATCTGCTGCTATTTTCTGCAACACAGTTAGTTGGACAGCGAGGCGTACCAGCCGCGGAGACCTGCGCGGCACGAGACTCTGCGGGTGCGCGGACTCGACATGCACGTGACGCGATGGGGGCCGCCGCCTTCGGTCGCGGAGTCGCCGATATTCATGCTGCATGGCTTTATGGATGCGGGCGGTACCTTTCAGCTGCTGGTGGATGCGCTGCGGAAGGATTGGCCGGTGGTTGCGCTGGATTGGCGTGGTTTCGGGCTCAGCCAATGGGCGCCCGAGGGCTACTTGTTCCACGACTACATTGCCGATCTCGACGAACTGCTGGAGCAGATTTCGCCGTTCGCGCCGGCTCGCATCCTTGGGCATAGCATGGGCGGCAACGTGGCCTCTCTGTACGCGGGCGTGCGGCCCGAGCGGGTCCGCTGCCTCGTCAACCTCGAGGGCTTCGGCCTGCCGCGCACGTCCCCGAAGGAGTCGCCCGGACGGATGCGTCAGTGGCTGGCGCAAATCAAGAAGCCGACGAACGAACGCGGCTACAACTCCTTCGAGCAGCTTGCCGCGGTACTGCACTTCCGCAACCCGAGGTTCTCACCTGCCACCGCTGCCTTCATCGCCCGGGTGTGGGGCACCACCGACGAGGACGGCCGCGTGCGGCTGGCCGCCGATCCACGCCATCAATGGGTCACGCCCTTGGTGTACAGACGTGAAGATGCCGAGGCCACGTGGGATGAGATTCGTGCGCCGATGCTGATGCTTTTGGGCGAACAATCCGAGTACCTGAAAAGATTGGGGGACGACGGTACGATGGAGGGGTTGCAGCGCGTATTCCCCGGCGTCGAGATCGCCAGCGTTCCCGGCACCGGCCACATGTTGCACATCGAGCGGCCGGACCTGGTCGCCCCGCTGATTGAGGCGTTTTTGGATGCAAATTGAATGATCCGGCGCATATATCCCACTCGCTTTGGGCAGATGCACTTGCGCAGCAACGAGGGCAAAGGCGTGCCGCTGGTGCTGTTGCACATGTCGCCGCGCTCGGGAGCCATGTGGGAGATTCTGCAGGAGCGCCTGGAGCGGCCCACGCACGCGCCGGATCGCTTGGGCTATGGATTTTCCGACGCTCCACCCTGGGCGCTGTCGCTGGAGCAATACGCGCAAAGCACGGTGGACGGTCTCAAGGCCGCTGGCATGCAGGGTCCAATCGACCTGTTGGGCATACACACGGGCTCGATCGAGGCGATCGAGATCGCGAACCAATTGGGCACGCAGGTGCGGCGGCTGGCGTTGGTGGGCATGCCATTATTCACCAACGAAGAACAGGCGCGGCAGATGGAAAAATACAGCGAACAGCCGCTGCGGCCGGCCACCGAAGGCGGCCACGTGCTGGGTGCCTGGCGCGGCGGGTTTGCATTCCGGCAACCGCCTTATGACCTGTCGGACACGCACAGCCGATTCATAGACCACGTACTGGCGGCAAATCCCGGCGCCGCGTTTCGTGCCGCGTGCGGCTATGCGGTCGAGAAGAAACTGAAGTCGATCAAATCGCCGCTGATCGTATTCGCTCCGCACGATGAGATCATCGAGCAAACCGCGCGCGTCAAGCCATTGCTGCGGCCCGATGCCACTTATGTGGATGTTCCCGATGTCGGCATGGATGCGTTCAGCAAAGGGATAGATCGGATGGCCGCGTTGCTCAATCGTTACTTGCCGGCTTGAGAATGGTGTCGCCGCCGCCGGATGTGGGTAGCGGAGCCACGGCCACTGTTCCTCCCGCACGCACCGGCACCTCGAGCATCTCGGGCGCCGAGGCAGGCGCGCCGGCGCCAAGCGGCTTGAGCGGAGCGCTCGACCGCGCCGATATCCGGCCCTTGGACGTACCCGCTGCCCTGCAAATTTTGATTGCTGAAGTGCGCGCGGTGTTCGCCGAGGCCGGCAATGCAAGTGATTTCAGCGGTGGTGCCGCCGCGGCAAGCATCGACGGCGCAGTGCCGGCGGCGCGGGTCATCGTGGAAATGGTGCTGCAGTCCTTGCCGGAGACCTTCGAGCCGAACTCATGGAGCGCGGCGCTGCCGCGCTCGGAGCTAGCCTTGCAGGCGGCCGTGCAGCGCGCGCTCGACGTGGTCGGCGCATGGCGGGATGCAACGCCGGAGGTGCTGGCCGCGACCCAGGAGTCGGGCGCATTGGCGCTCCGCCTGATCACCGATGAGCCGCCATTCCCAACATGGCCGCCTCCCGAGTGGCTGGGCCTGGCGCCGCCGCTCACGCGTCTGTGGCGCCGCCGGCGTGCGCTCAGACGCCGTCTGGTCGATCCAGACTACGCCGCCAACACCAAATGGGATGAGTTGGATGAACTCGGACCATAATCGAGCGCCGCGTCGCGCCACCCGACAATACGTTACGATTGGCGCATGCCAGCCGCACCCAAACTGACCGGACTATCGGGTAACGAGATCTACTGCATGCGGCTCAAGGGCTTGAGTCCATGCGGCGTCGTGATCGGCAACAGCATCCAGTCGATGGGCTTTCTTGGCGGCGTGCGATCGGCGTTTCGCGGCATCGTCGGCGGTGAGATACCCGATGTGACGCAGATGATTCACGAGGGACGGGCCGCCGCTTTCACGCGCATGCGGGCGGAAGCGGACCGCGAGCAGGTCCACGGCGTGGTGGGCGTGACGGCAGAGCTGCGCAGCCTCGGCGGCAATTCGGAATTCTTGTTCGTCGGGTCCGGCGTCAGCGGCAGTGCCGAGACGCCCAAGTTCACCAGCGCGGGCGATGCCCAGGAACTGTATTGCCACATGGACTGCGGGTACGATCCGAAGGAGTTCGTTTTCGGCAACATTGCCTATTCGGTGGGCGCCGTGGGAGGAATCGCCGGTACCTTGAAGACGCTGGTGCGCGGCGAGATCAGGGAGTTCAGCGACGTGTTCAACCAAACACGTCATCATGCACTCGACCGGCTCGTAAGCCACGCCCGGACCGCACATGCCAACGCAGTGGTCGGCGTGCGCACCAACGTGCTGCACTTCGCCGGATTCCACGAAATGTTCATGACCGGCACCGCGGCATTCTGCGCGGCACTGCCCCAGCAATACAGCGCGGCGCCGGTGACCAGCGACCTGACCGGCGAGGAATTGTGGAGCATGACCCAGCTGGGCTACATGCCCATGAAGCTGCTGATCTCCACATCGGTTTATTCGCTCGGCGCGATCGGCGGAATCAAGGCCGCGCTCAAAGGCTTCGTGCGGGGCGAGATATCGGACTTGACGACCCTCATCTACGATGCACGCGAACAGGTCTTCGAGCGCATCAAGAACGAGGCTGCCGCACTCGGGGCGGAGGAAGTCGTCGGCATCAAGACCTACATCGTCGAACTCGGACCCAGCTTGGTGGAAATCTTCGCCGTGGGAACCGCCATTCGAAAATTTGCAGGCATGAAGGTGGCGACGCCGGCGCTGCCCGCGCAGGCCATCATCCGCGACAAGGATACATGGGTGAGCGGCGTGGGCGGTTTCGAGATTCAATCCCTAAGAGCCGGCAACTGAATTGCAAAATCGTTCGATCGCCACTGCTTGCGCACTGATGCTGGTCTGCGCCGTTGCACACGCGGGCGGCGCGACCGCCTACCTGCCGATCAATCTCGAGCCGGAAATGGAGCGCCAGATCGAGCGCGTGTTGATACTGGCGGACGAGCCGATATTGAAACGGCCTTTCGCCGTGGCCTTGGTTGAACTGGCGCTGCCGCAGGCGTGCGAGGTCGACAAGGTGCTGTGCGAGAAGGTTCGAAAATACCTCGAGCGCTACTCGCGCGATTATGCGTTGACCCATGCCAGCATCACCGGGGCGTACACGCACGGCAGTACCAACAGCGTCATTCCCAATCAGCATGGGCTGCCCGTGGACAGCCACGATGAACTGTCGATACAGGCCTACGTGCAGCCCAACGATTATGTGCTGGCCAGTGCGGGGGCCATTTCCTATGCCGGACGCACCGTGGCCACCGGCTCGATGCTGAGCGTGGGCGGCAATTGGGCGCAATTGGACATCGGCTACCGCGATCATTGGTTCTCGCCGATGACCGACAGCAGCACCTTGATTTCCACCGAGACGCCGAGTACGCCGTCGATAACCTTGTCCAACTACGAGCCGCTGACGCGCTTAGGTGTTCAGTACGAGTTTTTTTTGACGCGCCTGACGTCCCAACCGATTTTGTATCAGGGCGTGGAAGCCTACGGCAGTCCGAGATTGTTCGGCACGCAGTTGTCCATCGAACCCTTCAGCGGCTGGTCCCTCGGGGTCAATCGAATGCTCGAGTATGGCGGCGGCGACGGATTGCCGTCCTCGGCGCGCTTCTTGCTGCGCGATTTCTTCAAGCCGAGCGGCCTGTCGCAGAACCAGGGCAACCAGCAGGCCTCGTACGTGAGCCGCTTCATCGTGCCGACCAAGACGCCGTTCGCCGTCTACTTTCAATATGCCGGCGAGGACAACTCGGACGGCGGCAGCTATCTGCTCGGCAGTCCGTCGACTTCCGCCGGCATCGACTTTCCGCGAATTCTCCGCCATTTCGATGCGACCTATGAAATTTCAGAATGGTCCAACATCTGGTACGTGCACAACATTTTCTTGGGCGGCATGAGCGTCGACGGGTTGGTGCTCGGCAACTGGGGCGCCGATCAGCGCAACTTCGGCGACGGCGTGGGTGCCAGAAGCCAGATGCTGCGCGTCGGTTGGTTGCCGCCGTTCGGCGGCTATTTGGAGGAGCGGGTGCGCACGCTGGCCAACCAGACATATTACGGCGGCGACAACCGCACCTATGCGCCTTATCCACCTGCGTTCCCGTATCACCGCTATTATGACTTCGATATCCGCTACTCGCGCCCTTGGGATGGGGTGACGGTCGGCGGCGAGGTGTTCGGCGGAAGAGATGTTTACGGCAGCACATTCACGCGTTTGTCCGCCTTCGTGCGCTACGGCGGAGACTCCCGTACACGCGACGACGATGTCTATGACGACGACGATGCGCCGCCGGTCAAGGACGATCATGGCGCGCAAGTGTTCGTCGATGCCGGAGCGAACACGAATCGGGTGATCACCAATGTCGAGCCGAATTTGCCCACCACCGCCTCCTCCATTGATTTCGGCCCGCATTTCGGCGTCGGAGCGCGCCGCGCCGTGTCGGCGCACAACGATCTCGGCGTGCGCGTGGAGGTCGATCAGGTGGACGGACACACGTTGATCGGCCTGCGGCCGATCGATTACCGCTACCGGTTCGATGGGCCGATCGCGCTCGGCGCATTCGCGGGCGTGGAGCGCTGGAATCTGGCCACGCCGGCGACCTCCGAGTACGCCGGTCTGGGTGTGCAATGGCGCAACATCCTGCGCGGCTGGGATCTGGACCTGGAGGGCCGCTACGGCCAGAATCTTGCCCGCGATCACGTGCTCGCGAGCGATGTTCAAGGCGTGCGGCCCGAGACCTTCTATAAGATCGAGAGTCTCGTGCTGTTCGTGTCGCGGCATTTTCCGTGAAGAATCCCATCATCAAGCGGCTTTCCCGGAAATTACGCGGCCGATGGCGGTCGCGCTCGCTGGCATCCCACGGCATCGCCATCGTGGCGCAGACCAAGAACGGACTGCTCGCGGTTGAGCCGGGGGATTTCAACGTCTCGCGTGAACTCCTGGCGCGCGGAGAATACGACTGGCAGCCGATCAAATGGCTGACGAAACTGGTGGACGCCGGCTCGCATCTGGTGTTCGCAGGCGCGCACATCGGCGCGGTGTTGATCCCCATCGCCATGGCATGCGGCGCGCGTTCCATCCTGGCGTTCGAGCCCAGTCCACGCAACTTTCGCCTGCTGACGATGAATCTTTGTCTCAACAGATTGGATAGCGTCGTGACGCGAAACGTCGCCCTCGGCAGGCAGCCGGGCAGGCTGCACTTCACCGAAAATTCCATCAACACGGGCAACAGCCGCATCGCGGAGAGGGGCGGCGAGATCGTCGTGAATGTAGACACACTGGATCGCTGCCTGCCGCCCGAGTGGGGCGCCATCGACCTGATGGTCATGGACATCGAAGGCAGCGAGGTGGCCGCCATGCGCGGCGCGCATGAGGCGCTCAGCAAGACGCGCTATCTGTACGTGGAATTCGCGCCGGAACAGCTGCGCGAACAGGGCAGCAGCGCCGCCGAGTTCCTGGAATTGGTGTCGCGCTACTTCACATCCGCCTATGTTTTCGGATCACCGATCGTGTTCCTCGGGCCGGCGCAGTTTTCGCGGCACCTGGAGAACTTGCAGCATCGTGACGGCTTGCTGCTCAACGTCTTGTTCACCCAGGACAGCCAGGCTGATCCTTCCCGCATGAGCGTCGATGGCCGGCACTAGCGGCGGCTTCTCGGTTCTCAAGAACCGTGACTTCAGCCTGTATCTCTCGGCGCGATTCCTCTCCAACATCGCCACTCAGATGCTCATCGTGGCGGTGGGCTGGCAGGTGTACCACATCACCGGCAGCGTGCTCGACTTGGGGTTGATCGGGCTCTCGCAGTTTCTGCCGTTCCTTTGCCTGGTACTGTTCTCCGGACATGTCGCCGACCAATATGACCGGCGCATCATCCTTATGTTCGGCCTGTGCGCCTATTTCCTGTGCAGCGCGCTGCTGCTCACCTTCGCGCTCGAAAAGATCGCGACCACGCTGCCGATTTTTGCAGTGCTGGCGGCGTATGGAGTCACCCGCGCCTTCCAGCTACCCGCCGCGCAGTCCTTCGTGCCCACCATCGTCGAGACGGACGCGCTGCGCAACGCGCTGGCACTCAACTCTTCGGCGAACCAAGTTGCGAGCATCGCTGGCCCGAGCGTCGGCGGGCTGCTGTACGCGCTCGCCGAGGTGCACATGGGGCGAAACAGCGGCGCAAGCCTCGTCTACGGCACTGCCGCAATTTTGCTGCTTACCGCCGCGGTCCTGCTTCGGATGATTCGCAAGCGGCGCACCGCCACCCCCCGATCGCAACTGTCCTGGGAAACGCTGCTGCAGGGTATACGCTTCGTTTGGCACCGAAAGACCGTCCTGGGTGCCATTTCGTTGGACCTGTTCGCCGTATTGTTCGGGGGTGCCGCGGCCTTGCTGCCCGCCTATACGCGCGATGTGCTGCACGCGGGGCCGGCGGTGTTCGGCTATTTGCGCGCGGCGCCCGGCATCGGCGCGGGCGTGACGGCCCTCTGCCTTGCATTTCGGCCGGTTTCGCGCCGCGTCGGCGTGACCATGTTCGCGGGGGTGGCCGCCTTCGGCGTGGCCACCATCGTGCTGGGTTTGACCCGGCAATTTTGGGTGGCGATGATTGCGCTTATAATTCTCGGCGTGGGCGACATGGTCAGCGTCTTCATCAGGGGCTTGTTGGTGCAGCTGGAGACGCCGGACGAGATCCGCGGCAGGGTCAGCGCCGTGAACTCCGTGTTCATCGGTGCGTCCAACGAGTTGGGCGAATTCGAATCGGGCACGACGGCGGCATGGTTCGGCTTGGTGCCCGCCATCGTTCTGGGCGGCGTGCTGACATTGGTCGTAACGTTCTTGTGGGCGCGGGTATTCTTTCCGCGGCTCTGGCGCATGCAGTCTTTCGAACAACTCAAGGAATACAAGTCGCATGCAACCTGACAATAAACACGGCCATGAGCATCATGAGCATGAGCATCACGGGCATGAACATCACGAGCATGAGCGCGAAGGCGAGCACGAGCATGAGCATGAGCATGCGCACGGTCACTCGCACGGACATGCACACGCGCTGCCGGCCGATGGCATCAACACGCGCATGGCCATCGCCGTGGCACTGAACGTTACGTTCGTCCTGGTCGAGGGTGGATTCGGCTTCGTGTCCAACTCGGTGGCCTTGATCGCGGATGCGGGGCACAACCTGAGCGATGTACTTGGGCTGCTATGCGCCTGGGGCGCGATGCTTCTGGGCCGTCGGCCCCCCGGCGCGACATTTACCTACGGTCTGGGACGTTCATCGGTGCTAGCTGCGCTGATGAACGCCGTTTTGCTGTTGCTGGCATGCGGCGCCATCGCCTGGGAAGCGGCGGCAAGACTCGCAGCACCGCCGACGGTAGCCGGCGCCACCGTCATGATCGTCGCCGCCATCGGTATTGTGCTCAATGGCCTGAGCGCCATCATGCTGCACGCCGGTCATCACGGCGATTTGAACCGACGCAGCGCCTACGTTCACATGCTCGGCGACGCCGCGGTATCGGCCGGAGTGCTCGTGTCGGGGTTTCTCATCACGCTTACCGGCTGGAATCTGCTTGATCCGCTCGTCAGCCTGCTAATCGTCGCCACGATCCTGCTGAGCACGTGGCGGCTGTTGCGCGATTCACTCATGCTGTCGCTGGATGGCGTGCCGGGCAGCGTCAACTCGTCGGCCGTCATGTCCTATCTGGCGGGGCAGCGGGGCGTAACTGATGTTCACGACCTGCACATTTGGGCGCTCTCCACGACCAGCGTCGCGCTCACCGCGCATTTGGTGGTTCCCGAGCGCGGCGCGGAGGATGCGCTGCTGAGTTCGGTGACGCCAAATCTCAAGAAGCGATTCCACATTCATCACGCCACGCTGCAGATCGAAAGGGATCGCTGCGAGCACGGGTGCGAGGAAGTTTAAGCTGATCCTAAGCGGTGCGCGCCTTGTTGAACAGGTAATGGGACACCAGCCACTCCTGACCGCCGGCATAGCCCCATAACTCGGCGCAGGACATGAAAAACACGCGCCAATACACCCACCAACGCAGCATTTGATCCTTGCCGTAGGTCTCCGCCAGGATGGGCTCGATCTCGGCGCGATGAGCGTCCATGTTCTCGAGCCAATGTTCGGCGGTGCGGCTGTAGTGGCTGCCGTCGATCCGCCAATGGTTGCTCAGCGTCAGGTCTTTCTGAAAATACAACAGAAGATCATCGCTCGGCATGATGCCGCCGCTGAAGAAGTGCCTGGCCATCCAATCCGTCTCGTCACGCACCTCGAACGGATACGCATAGGTCTTGTGCGTGAAAATGTGCACGAACAGCGTGCCGTTGGGATTGAGCCAGCCGGCGATCCGCCGCAGCAGCGTTTCGTAGTTGCGCATGTGCTCGAACATTTCCACGGACACCACCCGATCGAAGCGGGTCTGCGCGTCGAAGTCCAGAAAATTGGCATCGGCCGTGATGACCTCCAAATTTTGGAGGCCGAGCGCGGCCGCGCGCGCATCGATGAAGCGCTTCTGGGTGCGGGAATTGGAAACCACCGTGATGCGTGAATTGGGATAATGCCCGGCCATCCAGAGCGACAGCGAGCCCCAGCCGCATCCGAGTTCGAGGATTCTGTCCCCGTCCTTGAGTTGCGCCCGTTCGGCGGTGAGCTGCAGCATATTGGCTTCCGCCTGTTCCAGCGTTTCGCCGGCATGCCGGTAGTAGCACGACGAGTACTTGAGGTGAGGGCCGAGCACGCGCTGGAAAAAAGCGCTCGGCACTTCGTAGTGCTGCAGATTGGCGTCGCCGGTGTTGATGGCCACGGGACTCGAGCGCAATCGCGTGATCAGTTTCATAAGATGCGCCTGTTGGGCCTCGGGACCGCCGCGGTTTTCCTCGTCCAGACGCGCCTTCAACAGGCGCCTGATACCGTGCCGTATCAGAAAATCCGGCAGCAAATCGCGCTCGAGCAAGCGCATGGACCAGGAGAGGGGTAACGAGAGGGCTGTTGCGTTCATGAGGGAAATCCTGGCGAGCTACGTTTGGGAAACTGCCTGGCGGTGCGCTCGAACACCGGCGTCAGCACCTTGTAGAGCAGAAAGACGGCACAGGGTGCGACCAGGATCCATGCGATCCCAGCGTGCACGATGGCACTCCATAGCGTTTGCACCGCCTGCCATACGCCGCGCGCCAGCAGCTGCATGCCCGCCTCGATGGACAGAGGTTGCGGCGGGTCGCGCATGATCCATTCGCCGAGCCGCACGAAAGGAATGATGAGCAGTATCTGCGAGGGCGCCATGGCGGCTTGCACGATCTGTATGGCCGGCAGGTTCAGACGAAACAGGAGCGCGATGAGGCTGCACAGAATCGTGGAGACGCCGAGAATCGGGATGTTGCCGACCACGATGCCGATCGACACGCACAGCGCCAGCCGGGAAGGCGACACGCCCTGGCGCAATAGCGCCAACAGAGGCGCCAGTATTTTTCGGTAAATCCAATTTTTCACACCCGCCGCTCAGCGGCTTCTCGCGAGAACGGCGGACACATCCTGTTCGGGCCGCAGGCGAAACAGCTGCAGCAGCACATAGCTCGACATGGCCATATTGCCGAGTGCCATGATGGCGATGAACCAGAGAATGCGTGGCAGCCAGCGCGATTCCTTATAAAATACCCAGACATAAAAGGTTAAAAACCCGAAGTAGGCGTCCAAGAACGTCGCGATCGTCCAATAGCGGTCCTGTCCTGTCGTGAGGCCGCCCCATTGCAAAACGTTCTGCTGGGTCGCGGCCCATGAGTTGTAGACCAGCAGCGTGATGAATATGCAGGAAAACAGGATCCTCAGGGTGGTTTTGCTTGGCATGGGGGGTGGCTCCGGAGGTAATTCGGACGACAGGCACTCTTGGATGCATCGGCGACGTAGCGCGAATGGGGCATAAGCCGCTACAGTCCGGCAAGGAGACCATAAATGTCCAATGAAAGTGCGATCCGCCGGGATGTAGGCGCCATCGCGCTGATGTTCACCGGCTTAGGCTCGATCATCGGTTCCGGATGGCTGTTCGGGGCGTGGCGCGCCGCGCAGCTTGCCGGTCCCGGCGCCGTCTATGCCTGGATCATCGGTGCCGTGGTCATTTTGTTCGTTGCGCTGACCTACGCCGAACTGGGTGCCATGTTTCCCGAATCCGGCGGTGCTGTGCGCTACGGCCATTATTCCCACGGCTCGCTGGTCGGATTCGTCGCCGGTTGGGCTGCCTGGATCGCGATCGTATCGGTCATCCCGGTCGAAGCCGAGGCGTCGGTGCAATACATGAGTTCGTGGCCTTGGAATTGGGCGCAAGCGCTATACGTGCATGCCGCCAATGGTCAGGGAGAATTGACGGTGGGCGGCCTCTCCATTTCCGCCGTGCTGGTGGTGGTGTATTTCCTGCTCAACTTCTGGAGCGTCAAGGTTTTCGCGGATACCAACAGCGCCATCACTTTCTTCAAGCTGATCGTGCCGGGCGCCACGGCCATCGCCTTGATGTGCACGGGTTTCCATTGGGAGAACTTCCACGTCGGCATCCATGGCGGCGCGCACGTCGGCAACCTCGCCGCCATTTTGACGGCGGTGGCGACCAGCGGCATCGTGTTCAGCTACAACGGCTTCCAAAGTCCGGTCAATCTTGCCGGTGAAGCACGCAATCCGGGCCGCAGCGTCCCTTTTGCCATCTTCGGCTCGATCGCGCTGTCCACCGTCGTGTACCTTTTGTTGCAGGTGGCCTTTCTGGGTGCGGTGGCGCCGGATCATCTGCACGAAGGATGGGCCGCACTCGAGTACAGCTCGCCCTTCGCCCAGCTTGCGTTGGCCTTGAATCTCAATTGGCTGGCCATCCTGCTGTACACCGATGCCTTTGTCAGTCCGAGCGGCACCGGCACCACATACACTGCCACGACGGCGCGAATGATCTACGCCATGGAAGTGAGCGGCACTATCCCTGAAGTTTTCGGCCGCGTGCATCCTCGCTACGGGATACCGCGTCCGGCGATGTGGTTCAATCTGGTGGTGTCGTTCATTTTCTTGTTCTTCTTTCGCGGCTGGGGAAAGTTGGCGGCGGTGATTTCGGTTGCGACCATCATTACTTATTTGGTGGTGCCGATCAGCGTCATGGTGCTGCGCCGAACCGCGCCAAATCTACATCGTCCGCTGCGAGTTCCGGGCTTAGGAGTACTCGCGCCGATGGCCTTCATAATGGCGACGTTGATGCTTTTTTGGGCGCGCTGGCCGCACACCGGACAAATCATGCTGCTGTTGATACTGCCGATGCCGGTTTACCTTTACTATCAGGCAAAGGCAAACTGGGGCGATTTTGCGCGGCAGTTGCGCGGCGCGTGGTGGCTGTTCACTTACCTCGTGGCCATCACCATTTTGTCGTGGGCCGGCAGCAAGGAATTCGAAGGGCACGATTACATCGGCTATGGCTGGGACCAACTGTGCGTCGCCGTGACGGCGTTGATCTTCTACTTCTGGGGGGTGCGCAGCGGCTGGCGCACGCCGAGCGTCGTGTCGCTGGAAGCCGCTGCAGGAAAAGGCTAGGCAGAGCGGCCGCGGCAGCGGCCGCGGGCTCGAGCCGCACCATGCTACCGCCGGCGCTAAGGTGAGCCCAGTGCGGCGCCGCTGGTCAGATACACCGCGAAGGTCCCGAGCCAGTGGCCGCCTTCGTAGTGCTCGCCGGTCACCTGCGGCAGGGCCGCCGCAGCGTGCGCGTGTGCGGCCGCCAAGAGGGCCGGCGCGCGCGGGTCTTTGCCGGGGAGACCGTGCGCAATGCCTTCCAGCATCCAGCTGCGGCTCAAATTGAGTCCATCCAGATGGGCCAGCTTCGGGTCGGCGCGATCGGTGACGACGGCGGGCGGCAGCCATGCAACGCCGCCGCCGCGCGGAATCATCGGCAAGAACGCCGAGAGCCAGCGTGCGAATGCCGGCGGCGGCATGACCCGACGCATGAAGTCCGCCTCCGCGAGACATGGCGACAAGAAATCCTGACCTGAGGGTTCATAGCGCAAGGGGCAGGCGCGATCCGCGGCGTAGAAGCGATTGCCGGCGTCCGCGAGCAATGCGCGCATCTGCGTGTCACCGGCGATCTGCGCCCAATCCCAGATCAAGCCGAATGAGAACGCGGTCTGATCGTGCTCGCCGATGCGAATGGGATAATGCAGCTTCGGCAGCCAGCTCTTGATGCGCGAGGCGGCCTCGGTTTCCAGGGGCAGGAGCGTCGCCGACCACTCCCTACTATCCGGGTCATTCCATTGGCGAAGTTCCGCGGAAAGTTTCAAAAGCCATGCAAGACCGTACGGCCGCTCGAAGGAGGCACGGCCTTCGCGTTTCAAATAGGCGACTTCGCCGGCGATGTTCTCTGCGGTGAAGCTGTGCGCAAGCTCGGCACGCGCCTTGAGGGAGAACGGCGCACTGGGCATCAGGCGCAGCAGCCGCACCAGCAACCAATGTCCATGAACGTCGGAATGCCAATCGAAGCACCCATAGAAGGCCGGCGTCAGCTTGCGGGCCGGCAACGCATCGGCATCGCTGTCCATGGTGCTGCTGATATGGTTAGGATACTCGTCGTGCAGGCACTTCAGCGCGAGCGCGGCGAAACGAGCCGCCGCCTCGGGGTCCATCGCCGCTTGCGGCGCCGGGACTGGATCGGCCGCAGCGTGAGCGGCGCGGGACAGCACAAGAAGAACAGCAAGCAATCCCCGTGGGTACATCATGAGCCCTTTCAAAAAAATCAGCGAGGTCGAGCGCGGCGCGTGGCCTGCGCAGTATACGGATCATCGGGCCAGTAGTGTTTCGGGTAGCGGCCCTTCAGATCTTTTTTTACCTCGTGATAGCCGCGATCCCAAAAACTCACCAGATCCCGGGTGATCTGCACCGGCCGGCCGGCGGGCGAGAGCAGTTTCAACAGCAGCGGCAGCTTACCGTCCGCCACGGCCGGCGTCTGCCGCAAGCCGAACAGCTCCTGCAGGCGGACCGAGATCGAGGGAGTCTCGCCGTCGGTGTAGTCGATCGGGATCGAAGAACCGCTGGGAACCGTGAAATGCGTCGGAGCCTCGCGCTGCAGAATGGTACGTTGCGCGTGCGTCACGAAGGACTCCAGCGCATCGCGCAGATTGAGTTTGGCAAAATGCTCGCGCCGCGTGAGTCCGGTAAGCCACGGCGCGGCCCATTCGCCCAGCGTTCGATCGAGCTCTGCATCGCTGATGTCCGGCCAGGGCGAGGGCGCCGCGACCGCATAGCGGCGCATCAACATCACGCGCGATTGCCACTGGCGCAAATCCTTGGTCCAGGCCAATCCCGCGACGCCCAACTCCTTAAGTCCGCTCAGCGCGGCGCGCAGCATCGCGTCGGGATCCGGCGTACGGATATCCGACGATTCGATCAGCAGCGCGCCCAAGCTGCGTTCGCGCGTGGCGCGCACGGCCGATTCGCGCTCGTCCCAACGGATCTGCGCGCTCTCGACGATCAGCGGCGCGAAATACTCCTCGAGCGAAGCCGCACTGACGGGCGCCGCGAGAAAAATTCTCGCCTCGCGTTCCGCACCATCGAGTTCCGCGGCGACGATGAACTCCGCCTTCGACATGGCTTGTGGCTCCGCGAAGCGCGCGCCGCGGCCGTTTGCCAACAAGTAGCGCCCGCTCTCGCCGCGCGCCCGGCCGATGCGATCGGGATACGCCCATGCCAAAAGAATCCCCGCCGCGTCGTGCGGGTCGGCACGGTCGCGCTCGCCGCGCGTGAAGTCGCGCCGCCAGTTGGCGGCGCTGCGCTTCGCCTGCCCCAAGGCGCGTTCGTCCACGCTGATCCCGGGCGTCAGATCCCGCATCTCGCCGCGCATCACGGCCGCGCGCAGCCGGATATCGACGTCGCGAGCACCGGCTTGGCCGCGCAGAATGTCGCGTTCGCTCAAAACGGCGGCGAGGTCGCAGGCGAGATTCGCAGCACCGATGTCCTTCGACTTGATCAGCATATGGCCCAGGCGGGGGTGCATGCCGAGCGCCGCGAGCTCCCGGCCATGCGCGGTGATGCGGCCGCCCGTCTCGATGGCGCCGAGCTGATGCAACAAATCCCGCGCCTGCGCCAGAGGTGCGGGCGGCGGTGGATCGATCCATGCCAAGCTCGAGGCATCGACTGCGCCCCAACAGGCAAGCTCCAAGGCCAGCGGTGCAAGATCCGCGTGCAGGATCTCCGGTGGTGTTTGCGGGCTCAATGCCGCCTGCGACCCCTCCGACCACAGCCGATAGCAATCACCCTCGCTGAGGCGCCCGGCGCGCCCGCGGCGCTGATCGGCAGCGGCCTGCGACACCTTGCCCGTGACCAGGCGGCTCATGCCGGTGGCGGCATCGAATTCCGAATAGCGGCGCAGCCCCAAGTCGACCACGACGCGAATGCCCTCGATGGTAAGACTGGTTTCCGCGATGCTGGTCGACAGTACGATCTTGCGCTTGCCGGCAAGCGCCGGCGCGAGCGCCGCATCCTGAGCGGCCGGATCGAGTTCACCGTAGAGCGGCAATACGCGTGCCGATGATCCAAGGTCGCCGCTCTCGAGGGCACGCTGCACGCGGCGGATCTCCGCGGCGCCGGGCAGGAAGCAGAGAACGTCGCCCGAATGATCGCGCAATGCGCCGCGAATCACCTGGGCCGCTTGCAGTTCCAAGTGCATTTCCGGACGGCGCGGCACGTAGTGAGTCGCCACGCCGAAACTGCGGCCGTGTGCACTGACGATGGCTGCACCGGGAAGGATTCTCGCCAGCGCCTGCGGGTCCAGAGTGGCCGACATGACGACGATACGCAGATCCTCGCGCAAGGCCTGCTGGCTCTCGATGCAAAGCGCCAATCCTAGATCGGCATTCAAGCTGCGCTCGTGGAACTCGTCGAAAATCACGCAACCCACGCCGGGCAGTGCCGAGTCCGACTGCAGCATGCGAGTCAGAATGCCCTCGGTAATCACCTCGATGTGCGAATCGCGGCTCACTTTTGTCTCGAGCCGCGTGCGAAATCCGACGCTGCGTCCGACCGGCTCTCCCAGCAGCGCCGCCATGCGGTTCGCCACCGCGCGCGCCGCCAGACGCCTGGGTTCAAGCATTAGAATCTTGCGTCCCTCGAGCCATGGGCTGTCCAGCAGCACCAACGGGACGATTGTGCTCTTACCGGCCCCTGGCGGAGCCTCCAGCAGCGCGCTGCGCCCGTCCCGCAGGGCGGCCGCTAGCGGCGGCAAGGCCTCCATGATGGGTAAGTCGGGTAGCGCGGGCAGTTTCACAAGCGCCGTAAGATAACCCACCATGGCGCGCCGGCCACGCGCGGCCGCGTGGTAAACTGCCGGCCGTCGGGCCTGTAGCTCAGTTGGTTAGAGCAGGGGACTCATCAGAAAATGGTGCCTTCGCATCGCAAGGTGCGAAGTGGACGGGATGAATTCAGGGAACCCTTAACAGCTCGGCTGATGGCAACCCTGAGCCAAGCCGGCGGTGCACTGCCGGAAGGTGCAGAGACTACCTGAGCGCTTGAAGTCGCGCTTAATGACAGGCTAGAGCGTCCCGCACCCCACGTGGGTGAAGAGATAGTCCACTCCCTCCGGAAACGGCGGGGCAGAAGTGAATCCCTTGGTCCTCGGTTCGAGTCCGAGCGGGCCCACCAATCCTTCATCCGCGGACGTCTTAGGCTGTCGGCCGGCGTCCACTGAGATAACTTCTAGATCATATAAAACAAGGTCTTACGTCCGATCCGCGTCTGCCGGCGGCAACGCAGGTCCATTGACAGGACGGCATTGTCGGGGGCGATGTTGGGTCGCGCCAGGGTCTCAACCGCGAAAATTCAGAATGCCACCGCTCAGAAGAAAACCGTCCGCTTGTTCGACGGCCGCGGCCTCTATCTGGAGATCGCACCGACCGGGAGTCGTTGGTGGCGCTTCAAGTATCGCTTCGCCGGCATGGAGAAGCGGATTTCGCTCGGCGTATACCCGGACGTCGGATTGAAGAAGGCGCGCGACCGGCGCGACGAGATGCGCAAGCTTGTCGCCGATGGCATCGATCCTAAGCGCCGCGCGCAAACAGCAAAAACTCATGGCCCTCGATGCCACCGCG
>Ga0302325_10004798_pt1 | contig 31113 bp, 20 predicted proteins | sample Palsa_T0_2_FD_201948 | JGI IMG/M metagenome (GOLD analysis project Ga0302325, IMG submission 201948) | Peat permafrost microbial communities from Stordalen Mire near Abisko, Sweden - Palsa_T0_2 | ecosystem: Environmental > Terrestrial > Soil > Palsa > Peat permafrost | place: Sweden: Abisko... | reverse complement strand
ACATCTGCTCCCAGATAGAGAATTGCCAAGGCCTGATTGAGCTTGCCGAGAGCGCATTGCTCGCCGCCGGACTGGTTGCAGTCGGGACTGGGGGACGGGCTCTCGGTCTCCCAACGCAGCAAATCGATGCGTCGTGTCTCAATCTGCGAATAAACGCGCGATATGTCGGCGTCCGTCAAAGGTGCGGCGTACGTCGCACCGGCGGCCATGAGCGAATAGGCCGAGAACAGCACCGACAGCCATACTCTGAGATATTGCATGGAGCGCTCCGCCAATCGAGGTTCTCCGCCAAGCCGCAGCGCGACAGTCTAATTTGCCAGGAACTCCGAAAATGCCACATATTCCGTGTATGCCGCCTTCTCCACGGAATATTCGAGGGATGTTTCAATCGCGGCGTTTCGCATCGTGCGGCGCGTCTTGTCGTCCAGCGACAAAAGGTCCGATACTGAGCGCAATATTGCTTCCTCGTCTCGCGTGTCCACCACCATGGCATTGACGAAATTGCGGGCGAATTCGTCGGCGCCGCCAAGCTGCGGCAGAACCGGAATGCACCCGCATGCCATGCCTTCCAGCGCCGTGCGGCCGAACGCCTGATAGTCGGACAGATCCAGGAAGATGTCGGAAGTCCGCAGAACCGCCGCCACGCCTTCGCGCGTGAGATGTCCGCTCTGGGTGATGCGTCCGGACGGCCGAATGCCGTTGCGGAACAATTCTTCGGGCGACGCGCCAAAGGCCAGAAGTTCGACCTTGCCGTCGAATTTTTCAGCGATCTGCTCGAGGATTCGTGCGGTTCTCCGCGGTGCGCGGCGCGGCGTCTTGGGGCGGATCATCGCGCAGATGGTCGGAAGGCGACCGTCATGCTCGGGACCCGGATAGTAGGTCCTGTGATCGATGCTCGGGCTCACCTTTATAACGGGCTGGCCGTGATTGGTGCGCACCACATCGCAGAGCCAATCGGTCTTCGCGAAAAGAAGCTGGTCCGGCATGGCCGAATAGGACGTGCGGGCGCGCGTCCACTCCGGTGTGCCGGGCGCAACGAAGAACGGCTCGTAGTCCTGCACGTAATAGGCGGTCCGCAACTTCGTGTTTCCGCACAGAGGCCTGGCGTTCTGCAGAAGGTGAAGCGACTCATATGTGGTCGCGACTGCCAGGTCGCAGCGGACAAGCGCGTCCGCCAGATCCCTGGCATCCTGGAAGACAACGATATCGACGCCGGCTTCATCCAGCTCCGGATAGTTCGTGCGAAAGACGTCCATCGTATGCTCCGTGGTCGCAATCGCCGGCCGCACTCCGAATTGCTTCAGCCCCACGGATTCCTGAACCACAGAATGGGCGCCGCCGCCGCCGCCATGCCCGGGAAGGATAAAGGTAACATTCATGCGCGCGCCCTCATTTGGTCTTGTAGAGCGTTCGCAAGCAGTCGCGGATATGCGCCAGCGCGGCGGTGTCGCCCAGGCGCCGCCCCAATGCCGAGAAATCGATATCGGGGTGGAGCTCGCGAAGGGCCTGCGATCCCGCCTTGGCGAGTTCCTGCCGCCGGCCCGCGCCGAAACTGGCGGATTTGTGATGGTAGACATAGACGTGGTCCGCGACCGACAAGCGGTAGCCGGCCTTTGCGACACGCGCGCACCAATCGTTTTCCTCGCCGTAACCGGCCGGGAATGCCACCTCGTTAAAGCCGCCCAATTCGACGAAGATGTCGCGTTTGATCAGCGTGCAAAACCCGTTGAGAAGGGGAACGGACGGAAAGGCTTTCAGCGAATTGGCGCGAACGAAGCCGCTCAGGTCCTCCAGACTCATATCGGGCGGCAACTCGTTGACGCACCACTTGCCGTTGATGTCGTGCACCTCCGGCGCCGATTGATACGTGGCCGCGTTGGAAACCGGGCCCACGCAGGCGGTGTTGGGGTGGCTCGCGGCACATTCGAGCATGCCCTCGATCCAGCCTTTTGTGACAATCGTGTCGCTGTTGAGAAGTATGACCCAATCGGCTTCCGATCCGAATATCCCTCTATTGGCGGATCTGGTGTAGCCGATATTCTCCGCGTTCCGAACGATCCTCATCCAGGGTTTGTCCCGGATGAATTCGCCGATGCGGTTGTGGGCGACGATCGAGGATGCATCGTCGACCACGCATACCGAATGCGGAACGGACGACGCGCGGCACAGCGATTTAAGGCACTCGAGCGTTTCGTCGACGGCATTGTGCATGCACACGATCACGTCGATCGATCCGAATTCCCGGTAGCGCCACGACCACCGGGAAATGTCGTCCCCATCGGCGGCAGTGGGCGGCGTCTTCGGGCTTGCGCCGTCGCCGGCGACATTTCCCTTCAGCGCGCGCAAATAGGCGCCGTCTTCCAGATAGGGAATTTGCGCGGTGATATTTCCGTCCTCAAAGGTCAATTCGCCGAACCCAAACTCCGTTTCGGGTCTCGGAACCTTGATGAGCTCGATATCCTGCAAATTCACCGAAAAAGGTTCGTTGAACTCGATCGCGATGAAGTCTTCCGAGGAGCCCCGTTCCTCATCGAGAACGGCGGCGGCGTCATCGCGCACATCGACCCAGGACCTGAATGCGAACTTCTGCGGACATTTTGTGACCAGTACGCGGCTGCCGATCGCGGCGACGCGGGCATCGCGCGCCTCCTTGCCGCCGTCAACGAGGTGCGTCGTTCTCCGCAGCAGGAAGATGCGGCTGATCGTGGCCCATTGCCGGGTCTCGGCCTTCGTTGTGGGCAAATGCATGTCGGCGCTTGCGACGAAGCTCAGCGTGTAATCCGCCAACTCCTCGATCGCAACGCGTTTGATGCGGATTTCGAGACGGCAATAATTCGGCACCTCGACGGCAGAGAAGCCGAAAGCGTAACGCACGGCACCCGACGGCGCTTGACCCGGGAGCGGCTTTGCAGGGCGAAGCATGATCGAAGGCGGCCCGTATGCCCGCTTGTTGAAGACGAACCAGCCGGCTGCCGTCTGGAATCGGCCCATCGCCTGGCTGAAATCCAGGCCGTTCGGCCAGGACGACAATTGTGCGTTCTCGATCAGATTTTCCGAAGCGCTCTCCTGGAACGCAGTGGCGGATTTCCTACGAAAGACCGCCTGCTCGCCGCAGGCCACGCCCGCGATCTCGCACCACATGTCGCTGGCATTCACGTCCCCGGTGATCAAAGCACGGACGAAGCAATCCTGGGCCGGCGGCCGGCCATCGCGCGTTGCTACCGTACGCGTCAAGAAGCTCCAATCCGTTCCGATGCCGAATGTGGTCGACGCAATCGGTCCATTGTGGTCGCCGAGTTCGATCGTCACCTCGATGGGTCCCGTCGCGCGAGCCGCCAGCCCGAAGAGAAGGCTGGCGCCAACCTGCTCTACCGCTTCGGAAGAAATCGGCTGCCGCAGTATCTCGACGCGATCACAGCGGCCCTCGGGACATTTCAGCGCAATCAACGTGCCGGACAGGCCATATTGCCGCGACGTCTCCTGGCTGAACGCGTAATACGACTGGAAGGCTTCGCCGACGGCCTTCCCCACCGCCCATGCTCTGGGCGCCCCATCGACCCAATCGCGAAACGTCGGATCTGCAACCAATTCGCCGAGGCGCCGAGGCAGGCATTCCGGTTCCTTCCACGGCGTCTGGTCGCCATCGGCGACGATCGCAACATAGATATCTCCGCCTGGCGCGCGATCGAGCACAACCTCATCGCTTCCCAGCGACAAATCCACGTCCGCGACAAGGGCCGGCGCCCCCGACTTTCCGCCGAAATAAACGGCCAGCTTCAGACCGAGCGCCAGCGAGTCCGGAAGCAGCACGCGCGAGGAGACCGTCAACGCATTGTTCCAGCCCCTGACAATCGTAATTCCAAGCGCGTCGCGCAGACTGGCGCTTTCACCGACTTCGTAAGCCCCGGCCATTCCGATGTGCGCGTCATCGCGCAACAGGTCGGCGATGGTGAGCCTCGGGAACGTCAGGCGGAAACTCTTGAGACTGTCCCCGTCTTCCGAAATATTCAGCCGGACTGCATTCGGCGGCAACCGCTCCCCGCGCAACCTCACGCTGATAATATTGCGGCTGACGATCATATCCGGCGGGATTCGCAACAGTCCCGAGATCTCGCTCGACGACACTTCGACGATTTTGATTTCGGGACATATCGTCTCCGGAGCGATCGTGAACGCACGACACGGCGCAATCGCGCTGCCGTCCGGGGCCAGAACCGCAACCTGGTGGGATTTTCCGTCATAATATCGCGACGGGACCAGAACCTCGAACCCGTGATGGATATCTTCTCCAAATAGCTGTTTGAGACTGGCCCGCGCACGGTCGGCAAGAACAGTCCCAATTTCGACGTCGTCGACCAGAATCGAAACGCGCAGGCTTTGGGACGGATTGCTGCGGGCCGAGGCCCAGCCGCGCAGGAACATTTTGTTTTGAACCGAGAAGTGTCCGTAATGCTCGTTTTCCTCGCCGACGACTTGCGAATCGAGCTCGTCACCGGCATCGAGCGTCGCGCGCGCATCGCCAAATCGCCTTAAGGCGCTGTCATCCTTCAGCACCGCGTGGCCCGAGGAAACCGCGTCGGTCACCGGCCGCCCGGAAAATGCGGCAAGTACGCCCGAAAAGCGACGCGGCTTTATTCCCGCCATGTCTGGTGTCCACAGATTGGCTGCGCGGCAAACCTAATTTCGTTCATATTCCACCTTATCGCCGTCCGCCGACATTATTCGAGCAGACTGACAAGATACTCGCGATAGGTCGAGCTTTTGATCGCCGCCAACTGCTCGCGAAATTCCGCTTCGGACAGAAAACCCTGCTGCAGGGCTATTTCCTCCAGGCACGCGATCTTGAGTTTTTGCCGCTCCTCTATCAGGCGAATAAAGACGGCCGCATCCAGCAGGGCCTCATGCGTGCCCGTATCGAACCAGGTGATGCCGCGCCCGAGCCGTTCCACCTGCAATTCGCCGCGTTGCAGGTACACATCCATCAAAGCGGTGATTTCCAGTTCGCCCCGTTTCGAAGGCGTAAGACCGGACGCGAAATCCGAGACGCGGCCGTCGAAGAAATATAGGCCCGTCAGCGCCCAGTCCGAGCGCGGATTGGCCGGCTTTTCTTCCACCGACAGCACCTTTCCGGTTGTGTCGAACTCGACGATTCCGAACCGCTGCGGATCGTGGACGCGATAGCCGAACACGGTCGCGCCGCTTGCCCGCGCCACGGCCGCGTGCAACAGCGCCGTCAGGCCCGCCCCATGAAAAATGTTATCGCCCAGCACAAGCGCGACCGGCTCTCGGCGGCAAAATTCCCGACCGATGATGAACGCCTGCGCCAACCCCTCCGGCTTGGGCTGAAGTGCGTATTGGATGCTCAGTCCCCACTGGCTGCCGTTGCCCAGAAGCCGAACGAAATTGCTGTTGTCCTCAGGGGTCGTAATCACGAGGATTTCCCGGATGCCCGCCAACATGAGGGTCGACAGCGGGTAATAGACCATCGGCTTGTCGTAAACCGGCAGGAGCTGTTTGCTGATCACTTGCGTTAACGGATGTAGCCGCGTTCCCGCGCCGCCTGCGAGAATGATACCCCTCATTGCCGTGCTTCAGCGGCCGCCGCAGCCAGACCGAGGCGGTCCCCACGATACATGCCGGCGCCCTTCCGCCAGTCGCTTTGCTCGACATACCAACTCACCGTCTTCGCAAGCCCGGAAGCGAAATCCTCGCGCGGACGCCACCCCAGGGCATTGCGGATCTTCGACGGATCGATTGCGTAGCGCGTGTCGTGCGCGGGGCGATCCGTGACAAATGTTATGAGCTTACGCCGTGAGACGCCCCCTTCGGGAGGCACGAGCCCATCGACGAGATCGCATATGGTCTGCACCACCTCTATGTTCTTACGCTCGGAATTGCCGCCCACATTGTAGCTTTCGCCCAGTTTGCCGCGGGACAGGATGAGTTCCAGAGCACGGGCATGATCATCCACGTAAAGCCAATCGCGAATCTGCGCCCCGTCGCCATAAACTGGCAGCGATTCGTAACCGAGGGCCTTGAGGACCATCAGGGGGATCAGTTTCTCGGGAAACTGCCAGGGACCGTAATTGTTCGAGCAATTCGACATGACGGCCGGCACGCCGTACGTCGCGTGCCAGGCGCGCACGAGATGGTCGGAACTCGCCTTCGATGCCGAATAGGGAGAATTGGGCGAATAGGGGCTTTCCTCATGGAACAGCCCGTCGGGGCCCAGCGAGCCGAACACTTCATCCGTGGAGACGTGATGGAACCGGAACTGCTGCGCCAGAGGGCGCGGGCTGCGCGCGAGATAGCCCCGCACGGCCTCGAGCAGGATGTAGGTGCCCACGATGTTGGTCGTGATGAAACTGGCCGGACCGTCGATTGAACGGTCGACGTGGCTTTCGGCCGCCAGGTGCATGACGGCGCGCGGCCGGTGGGTGTCGAAGATCATGCGCAACGCGTCGGCGTCGGTGATGCACGCTTTGACGAACCGATAGCGCGGGTGCTTCTCAAATTGCGCCAGTGCGTCAAGATTGGCGGCGTAAGTTAACTTATCCAAATTGACGACGACATCGTCCGTATGTGCCAGAAGGTGCCGGATCACGGCCGAGCCGATAAACCCCGCGCCACCGGTTACAATGATTGCAGATGACATCTGCTGCCCCAACCCTGGAAATAGCTAAGTCCCCAGCCTATCAGAAAAATTCCGGAAGGCCAGCGAGGCGGGGGTGGGCGCGGTCGCGCTCGAGGACGATGGCCTCGACTTCCTCGATGGGCCAACGCACGCCAAGCGCCGGGTCGTTCCAGAGAAGACCCCGCTCGTGGTCCCGCGAATAGGGCGCATCCACCTTGTACAGAACCTCCGTGTCGGGCTCCAACGTGCAGAAACCGTGTGCGAAGCCATCCGGGATAAAAAGTTGATTGCCCTGTTCGGCGCTCAAGGTTACCGCCGCGCTCTGTCCGTAGGTTGGAGACGCCTTTCGAATATCGACCGCGACATCGTAAATGGATCCGCGCAAAACCCTCACCAGCTTGGCTTGGGCGAATGGCGGAATCTGGAAATGCATTCCCCGAACGACGCCTCTCTCACGTGACAGGGACTGGTTGTCCTGCACAAAAACCCGGTCGATGCCCACCGCCGCGAACGCAGCGCGGCTATAGGTCTCGCTGAAATAGCCGCGAACGTCGCCGAAACGCGGCGGAGTGACGTAAAGAACGCCGCCAACGGAAAAAGTTTCGACCTTTAGCGCCGCCATCCGATCACTCTTGAACTCGGCCCCCGAAGGGGCGTTAACCTTTATGCTGCTGCGCCGTTTGCGGGTGGCCTATCTGCCGGCTACCCGCCGGCGGCCGGTCGACCCATCTTAATCTCGGTCAACACGTCCGAAAGGGCAACCCGCCATGAGGGTTGCACAATTCCGAATTCTTGCTGAATCCGGGAACAATCGAGAACGGAATTGGCGGGCCGGACGGCAGGGGTCGGGTATTCGGCGGTCGTGATCGGGGATATCTTTGGAACAGACGCAAGCGCCGCCCCTTCGATGACGGCTTTGGCAAAGCCGAACCAAGTGGTGGGGTCTTTGCTTGTGAAATGAAATGTACCCCAGGTGCCGCGACCCTCGGCACGCGCAACAACCAGACCCCTCAACGCCAGCGCGATGTCCCGGGCGGACGTCGGCGCACCGTGTTGATCGGCCACCACACGCAGCTCAGGCCGCTCCGCGCCGAGCCGCAACATCGTTCTCACAAAATTGGCGCCGTGACCGGCAAATACCCAGGATGTCCGGACGATCAGATGTCGCTCCAGCTCAGCGCGAATCCCGGCCTCCCCTGCTTCTTTCGTCCGGCCGTATGTCGAGATCGGACAAACCGCATCGACTTCCAGATAGGGTGCAGCCTTGCGTCCGTCGAAAACATAGTCGGTTGAAATATGAACGAGGGCGGCGCCGAGGCGTGCGCACGCCCGCGCAATCTCTCGGGGAGATTCGCCATTGACCGCCATGGCGAGTTCGGGCTCGGATTGCGCCCGGTCGACCGCTGTGTAAGCCGCGGCGTTGATCACGAAATCGGGCGCAATCGGCTCGATTGCCGCGGCAATGGTCGAAGGGCGCGAGAAATCGCACGTCTCGCGCCCGAGTTGAACGACTTCCGTTTGTTCGGGCCACGTCAACCGCGCAAGCTCGCGGCTCACCTGACCCGATTTGCCGAATATGAGCACGCGCAAGCAAAATCTCCCACTGCAATCAATGCTTCAAGGTGCCTTATCGGCCCTTGAACGCCGTCCTGACACTAAACGACTTCCTCCGGTCGCAACCGGGCTTTTCCGTCTTCATGATGTTCCAGAATGTCCACGCCGAACCGATCCTGAAGTGCCTTGGCCAATTTTTGAAGCGTTGCAAGCCTCGCGGGAAATGTCGTTGAAAAGTTTGCGGAAGCCAGCTCAACCGCCTCACACAACCTGCCGACATTGGCTGCAATACTCAACTCCGACCTGAAATACTCCATGCGCTTCTGCCGGTCCGCGACAGTGTTGAACCAGCCATCGCGAATTCCGTCCAGCGCGATCTGCAATTCTGCATCCGTGTCGACCGGAATCACGATACCGTCCGAAATCAATTCGGAGAAGGGCGCGACACGACTTACCAGGACGGGCAGGCCCATGGCCAACGCTTCACCCATCTTTGCCGGACTCTGAAAGGCGGATATTCCGGACGAAGCATCCTGAAGAAGGCAAATCGCGTCGGCGCACTGAATGAGTTCCGGCAGCCGCGCATAGGATTGCGTTCCGAACACGCGGACGAACGCCGGATTTTGTTTGGCGATTGTGGCGATCGAGCCGATGCTCTCCTCGAAACCCATCACGCACATCGTCAAATTCGGGTCGGCTCGTCGAACGATTGCGTCGGCAATGCGCGCGATGCCCTTATGGTCACGCGTGGTCCCCAGAAAAAAAACAACCTTTTCCCTGTCGCTGATCCCAAGCGAACGTCTAACGTTCGCGCGAACGCTCTCGTCGGGACTAAATCTTCTCTCGTCTCGCGCGTGTCGCAAGACGATACCACCGAAGCGGCGTCTCAACTGTTCATTGCAAACGGTGATCGCATCTGCTTCGCGAACCAGCGTGTCGCAGTAACGTGTCCATATTTCACCTGTAGGATTGTCGATTTCCGCCGCTTTGCTCCGCAATCCCTCCGTCAATTGCTCGAGTGTCAAAGGTGCCTGATTCCGAAGAAATGCGAGCTCCAGATCATCGATGTCCAGGATCAGGGGACATTTGTTGCGCACACTCAGAATCATTCCCAGCAGCAAACTCGTGAATCGAGGCTTGCTGACATAGACGACATCGAAAGCTTCGGCGTTCGAAAGTGCGCGCAGCGCAGAAAGATACGACCGCACATTCGACGCAACAAAGCCGCGGATCGGCAACGCGGCATCGCGCATAGGAGCCCACAACTCCCCGCCGCGCTGCGGGATCAATGTGCCCACCAACTCGACATGGAATTCACGCGACGCGACTTCGCCGATGGTGTAAGCTCGCCCCAAGGCGTTTTGACCCAGGCTGCAGCAAATGACAGCCATCCGGGATTTGCCGCCGGGCCGATCGGTCAAGGCCGATCCCGGATTGAGCAACGTTAATGCCGGATCGGATTCCGGCGCCCGCGGCGCACCTGTCACGGGCGACACGATATTGCGCAAAGGCCCCACAGTGCGCGGCACGGCGAATGCATTCGATTCCAGCGTTGCGCGCGTCTCGATCAACGCAGCGGAGCCGAGATCGACCGATCTGCATTCGCTGCTCAGTTGGATGCAGAAAAACGTATCGAGTTGAGGACCGACCTGCGGCGTCTCAATTTTCGCCGAGCAGGTTTTGCCGCCTCCCCCGTCGGCGATGGAACCGAAAATCCGGGAGATCATCTCCAACTTGCCGGAAGCGTTCATCGCCACCAGATATACCCCATCGATCAAAGGATGCATCTCTTCGCTGATGGATCCCCGCAACGTAATCTCCGCGAGGAGAGAGCGTGACGCGATCGCTGCGGGGTCAAGCGGCGTGAGAAGCCGCAACGCGCGCGCCGCGCGAGCGACGGTGATCCGCAAACCCCGCGCATTCGCCGGTTGAGACACGGAAACTGCGAATTCGTGGGAGCTGCCCAGGAAATCGATAAACCAATGAGGCGCAATCTGGTGCATTCGGGACAAGGACCCGACGACAGGCGCGGCGTCTCGGAACTCTTCGTTGGCGATGAGACGCCCGGGTCTTCGGGCAGTGTGAGTCGGAATGCGTCCGGTGCCGTCCAGGCAACGAACGGCCAGCCGCCCGAAGCCGGCGATTTCCTGCGCATCCCGCACATATTCTTCGTCGAAATGTAGATCCGAGTGTCCAGAGGCAACTTTTTTCCGTTTAATCCAGCGCGGTCCGCGCGAGATGCATACTTGCGCAATGCCTCTGCGGAAGCATTGAATTGCAAGATTCAGGGGCGCCTGAGGCGCCAGAAGATCGATCGGCGGAAAGTCATCGACATCGCTGCGACGAAACACAATTCCTTCAAATCCTAGCTGGTTGACCAGTTGGAGACTCTCAAGACGGTCGTCGCATCTATATTGGAGTTGAGATTTCGGCTGCCCGTCAAAGAAGTCGGAATAGACGACACCCTCGACCCCTACGACTTTCCGCTCGACTGCGATATTGTCGTAGGCAGCAATCAGTCTGCGGACAAATCCCGCGGGATAGACCAGCCCTTCCTTCAGGAAAAGACAATAATCCAACCGGCTCAACTGCGAGACATCGAAATTGCCGTCCGGCATCACCGTGACATTCTTGAGCCGGTCCACCCACGATTCTCTCGGAAGTCCTCTCCGTAAAACCAGATTGATCCGGTCGACGCTTTCACCGATGCCGGTAACAACGTCCGCCGTCGCCGACGCATTGCCCTCGGGTGCGACGAGCCAGGCGACAATCACCGGTCAGCTCCGCTCGACGACGGTAACGGGGCTCGGTTCGAGGATGTTTCCTGTTGCAGCCAGTGCGGCAACAACCTCGTATTCGGGCAGGACATTGGAGCCGAGAAGCCTTTGACGCGTCGTGATTTCGGCAAGTCGCCGTCGCGCGGGCCCGCGATAACCGTCTTCCAGTCCCTCGCATCCGGGATTTCGAGTGAGCGATGTCTCCGACCATAAACTCACGATCAAGGGTTGCTTCATTTGGTGGACGGCTCGGTCTCCCTCGGCATTCCTTATTCTTTCTTTCAATTCCGTGTCTCCTCCGAAGCGCACCGAACGGTAGGGTCCATAGCGGACAAATGTCTCCTTTGGCGCCATGATCGTGACAGGCGCATTGCGCAAAGCCGACTGGTCCTTGTAAAAAACGAATTCTCCCGACGGCCGCACACGAAGCAGGCGTGCAACCACGGCGCTCGGCCGTTGAGAAACCAGAACACCGACCTGCTGTCTTATGCGCGAAGGCAATGCGAAGTCGTCCGCGTCATGAAAGGTGACATATTTGCCCTGCGCAACGGCCAATAACGCGTTTCGAATGTTGTACGCGCCCTGGTTCGCATCCGACCTGAAAACACGGACCCGCTCGTCGCGCCCCGCTTCCCGCTTGATGACCGCCATTGTTTCATCTTGGCTGGCGTCGTCGCAGATCAGGAGTTCGATAGCTTGATATTCCTGGCGCAATATCGATCGAATGGCATGTCCCACAGTGCTTGCCGCGTTATAGGCCGCCATAATCACAGATACACGCGGCCCGCCTGAAACCGGCAAGCTGCGATGGAACTGCATATTGTCCAGGATGTTGGCGCCGAACGTCACGGTCGCCACTTTGCCGACTTTGTGCGGCGCCAGACATTTGTTCAGGTACTTGCAGTACGAAGTCTCCGACTTGCCCAGTTCAGCATTGCACAACAATAGATAGTTCTGCGGCTCGAGCACGAACAGGCGTTTCTTCGTTCTGTGGAGAGTGTGGATCGCGACGGTAGCGTCGGCGTGCGACAAGGAAAATGCATCGAGCTTTCCGGACGGAAGCAGGAAATCTGCCGGGTCCCGAGCTGGCGCGATACCGAGCATTCGGGCGTGGGTGACCAGTTTGTCGTTCAGCCGAACCGCACCTGCATTTGCTTCCAACAATGTGCGCGCAACTTCGGCATTGCCGACGGCGGTCAGCGCTTCGACCAGCGGAACAAGCAGGGCTACCTGATGCGACGCCTCCATATCCGGCCAGGTCGCAAGCGCATAGCTCGAGAGGCGTTCGGCCGTCTCATAACATTCCAGACCCACGGCAAAGCTTAACGCTTCCCCCAGCCACGCTGCTTTGTCGGACTTTCCGCCCAATGCCAGCTCGTCGTTGAGTTTGCGCAACCTGAGTTGCGATCGGCTCTTCGCCGGAGCGAGCGAAGCGTCATTGCTGATTGGACCCCCGGCGCTTGCCGCGCTTCGCCCGGCTTTCGTCGCAAGCGCGGCCACTTTCGACGTCAGGCGCTTCGCGCCGCGCCGTGTCAGATCGATACCCCTCGCCAAATGCTGGCGGTCGAACTTTCCCGCCTGTCCGACCACCCTGGCCACCAAGTTCTTCTTGTTGACTCGTATGTTGGGTGTGGATCCGGCTATGGCCACGGAGAGGCTGCCATCGGGAGCCATATCGGCTGCATCGAGTCGCGTGCGAAACTCGCCGAATTCCACCGCGCCGCGGCCTGTCAATCGGATTGCGATCGTGTAGGAGGCGGTATCGCGCGCAAGCGTCAACGAACCGTAAAACCGGTCATGCGCATGACGCAGTATCGCTTGCCGGAGCCGCAAGCCGTCCGAATTATACTGAAGGACGTAGAGCGTGAGTTTCGGCGCGCCTCGAACGATTTGGGCAGACAATTCGACAGTCAACTGCCGCTCGCGCGCGAGCTTGAGAGCGGACCGCCCGGGACCCCATTCGAAGCTCGCGCTGTTTCCCTTCTCGACGACATATCCCGCTTTGCCGGTCTCGATCTCGAATTCGACGGTTGTCGACGCGCCCGCAACCAGGCGCGCACTTCCGACGCGCTGCAGATACGACAAATCGAAAGTCACAAACCCTTCGTCCGACTCTTCGAAAAATTGAGGCAACTTCATGAGCATAGAACTGGAATCCCCACCGATCCCGTAACCCGCCAATGCAGGTCGTATCGGTCGCCACGAGCGTCTCGCAACACCCTGTCTAACACGCCGGGCGGCGGAACAGCATGACTGCCACAGTCATTTCGGAGCCAAATCCTGATAGCTCCTGGTGTTAATTCCCACCCAGTGGTCGAAAATGCTGCCAAGATCGAGTGCAACGCCACCCCGGGTCTTCGCCAAATCCACCAGCCATTTGCCGAGATAGCCCGCGCCCACGAGAACCAGCCGATTTCGCGGGAGATCCCCGAGCCTTTCCGCCACACCTCCAATGACCTCCGGTAAAGGGCCGGACGCAGCAGGTTTTTCGCGAAGCAATGGCAGAGACGCGTGACGCGGAGGCACAATGATGTTTCCCGCGACGCTCACTCCAAACCGCTGCTGCACGACCTCCGCCAATCCGGGATGACAGGAAACCAGGACGACTTCTTTCGAGCGCGCCAAGAGCTCCGGGTATAGATTCCATCGCGCGAGATCTTGATGCAGATGGCATGAGGTAAATCGTTGCTTGCCGGGACTTTGGGAACGGAAGCGCTCGACATTCTCAAACGTATACAGGATCGAGCGCAGTCCTCGTCCCGTTCGGCCTCCGTCAAGCTCATCGTTCTCGTGAAGTTTGATGTCGCGCAAAATGCGTGAGACCGTCGGAATGCCGATGCAATCGGCGTTCCAGATTGCGGATGAAACCTGCTCTGAAATTCGGGCTCGGTCGAATGCGTCAAGCTCCGTGCCCCACCATGCCCGTTCCCTGTCGGCCATGTCCTCTAGCGCGAATTTGCCGAGATGCGGCTCGTAGGGCAGGCAGCTACTCTCCCCGTCGCCAACCCGAACAAATGAAAATGATCTGCCGTTTGCGAGCCGGTCCGTGACCAAAGTAACGAACTTGCGGCACTGGGCTTCCGATATATCCGTATCGAAGAGAGCCAGGGGCGCCGTCGACGCCAGCACGCCTTCGAGGGCAATGACGCGGCGCAAAATCGATTTCGGTTTTGGCTTTATAGGCGATCGCTCCAGCATTGTGAGAAATCGCTCGTCGAACCCGCGCTCGCCATTGTCACCCGCCGCTGAGCCATCCCGCGGGAAATATGCAAAGATCAATCTGCTGAGCCGGGCGGCCGCTATTCGGTAGTCCGGCTTTCGACACAGGCTTCGCAGATACTGCCTGACGACGAGACGAATCTTGGCACGATCAGATTGCTCGGAGTAAACGTTCGCCAGACCGATCACGAAGCCGCTGTCACGCGATCGCGTGCTGCGGTTCTCGATCAAGGTGCGAACTCCTGCCTCCGCCACTTTGATATTTCCGGCCTTCAGCGCCGCGTGGATCGTCTTGCGGACAAAGGTCGCGTCGGCGGGGAATCGAGCTGCTGCCGTCGCCCAGAATTCCGTGTGGTCCTGGTGGGGTTGCGAATACGCCAATATCTCGCCCCGCAGATGCGCAGCGCGTCTCGGGTCAATTCTCGCAAGCCTGTCTGCAAGCTGGCCGGCTTTTGAAACATTCCCGGCGGCGAGAAGTTCGCGTCCGCGCCGTTGATGCGCCATGGGGGTCTGCGGGATGCGACTGAGAATCCCCCTCAAGCCGCCTAAGACCAACCCCGGAACGCTCCTGGCTTTGTGCATGGGATTGGTCTGGTCCGCGACATCATCCAGTCTAAATTTTGCGATGATCCCTGACGTTGGATGCAAGAAGATGGAAGATCATGAAGACAACCGATGCCACGAGCAAAATTCCGGCTTCATCGAGCAACGCGTCCGGCACCGCCGTATCGGTTGGCAGCGTCGCATTCGACACGGGAATCAGGAACACAACCTGCTGCGATGCCATACTTTCGGCTGCGGCCATCGCCTGCTCCGCCGACGACAATTCTGCTTCTGCAACAGGGCGATCGATGGGCTGGGCAGTTTCAACAGCGTTCCAAGCGAAGGTCAATTGGTCCTTGGCATATTTGATCGTTGCCTGCTGCATCGTCTGGGTCAGCATGGTCACAAAGTTTGTCGACGCGGCCAAAACCGCCTTGTTGATGGCTTGCGCGCGCTTCGCATCCCAATCCAGCACGTTGACCGTAATCAGAAGCGTGGTGGAATCCTGCGAGACAGTCACCATCTGCTGATAATACGCCAGGAAATCTTCATCGCTGGCATCGGGCGCCAAGCGCCAGAAAGGACTGTGAGACGGCGACGAATAGACACTGCGCAGGTGAAATTTCTTGTCGAGTACTCTCAGCATCTCCGGCGATTGGATGTACGCCATTACTTCGCCGCTCTCGGTCGAGCCGCCGGCGCTCCCGAGCAGGCTGCTGCCCATCATCGAGCTGAGACTGGAGGACGACGAAGAGTTCTGCAAATTGACGAGCGCTATCGATTCGTAAAACGAATCGGCAAAGCCATAGAGATAGACAAATCCCATCAAGCCGATGATCGGCACGACATTCCAGAACGTGAATAGGCGCCACAGCCTGCGAGCCCATTCCCAGGACAGCCCCGGCTGGGCCCCACCTGCAGAATCGCGCACGCCGCCCGGCGACGGCAGCGCGACATCGACCGGGTTACCGACCACGGTCGGTACCTGTCCCAAGGTTGTCTGCCCGGCTGATGGCACGTGAGCCTCCTTCTCGCTTCCACAGTGCTAGCAGAGAACTGGTATACCAATCAACGATTTGCGCCTAAGTCCCATGGTCAATGATCCCCCGCAAAGGCGGCGACGCAATACGAGCCGGCCGCCAGTGGCGACAGCCCTCGCGGAGGGTTCCGGTCGCGGCTGGAAATAAGCTCCTCCAAACAGTTCGGCTGTCGCCCTGCCTTGGTCGGCGCGCGATACGGCGGCGATCGTTGACCGTTTCATCGTCGACCGCTTCGCAGAAGGAAACGCCGCCAAAATTGCGACAGCCTGCCGACGGCTTCTAGATACCTACTTCAAGCACAAACTCATCTTCGGCCGCTTCGCCGCCCGCTTCCCCCTCTTCGGGTTCGTCGCCCGCGGCCTTAGCGATGAGCCCGTTATAGTGTCCAATTCCTTCCTTGACGTCCGGAAACCGCGTGAGCTTCCCATCTTCCAGAACGAATACCGTGTCGCAAAGATCGGCGACTTCTTTGTGCTGGCTGGTGGCGACGACGATCGCTTTCTCAGCGCTCAGCGACTTAACTATTTCAATCGCTTTCGGCCTGAACTCCTTGTCCATGGACGCCACCCGCTCATCAAAAAGGCAGATGTCGAATCCCAATCCGACGCCCAGTCCGAAAGCGAGCCGCGGCCTCACATGGCGCGGACATTCGCCGAGCCGTGAATTCAGAAACTCCGTAATCTCGACCAGGCCAGCCACGTCACGCAGGATCTGCTCGTTATCCAGCCCGTAAAGTCTCGTCAGAAAGCGCATATTCGCGGCGACAGTCGAGGCAGGGACGAGAAAATCGCTCAGCGGTATTGGCCACGAAGCACTCGACCCCCGCTCGATCGTGCCGACGTCCGCATGGTCCGTCCCGCAGATTATTCGAAGTAGCGTGCTTTTCCCGGATTTCGGCAGGCCAAGAACCGCGAAACGTGCTCCCGGATCGATACGGAAGTTAAGGTCTTCGAATAAAATGTGCGTACCGCCGCCGCGACGCACGGTCTTGCCGACCTGGTGAAGTTCGATGCTCACACCGGCACTCGCAAACGAACATAGCGCTCAAGCAGGAGACCCAGAATCAACACACCTATCGTGCACTCCATGACATAAAACGGATTGCCGACCGGCGTCTGATACGTAGAGAACCAATAGGTGCGCATCAGTTCCGAAACATGCAGCATCGGATTCCATGTCAGATAGATCCAGTACTGCGCCGGTATCGACGTAACCGTGAAATAAACCCCCGAAAGTATCAATCCGAAGCGCCAGATTACTGCGAGCAGTTTCGGCGCGGGCGGAAAAACGCGGACGAGGGGCATCGTTATCATCCCGAATCCAATTCCGAGGAACCAGCTCAACAGGTAAATCAGCACCAACCCCGCCAGCGATCGCGGAGCCCCCGGGCTTTCGAAGAAAACACACCCTATGACCGCAATAAAGAATATCAGGCCATATGTGCAAAGAACCGACGTGGCCTTTGCAAGCATGATGTCGATCGGCGTCACATGCGGAAGCAGCAGCAGTTTTTTCCTCTGCCCGACGATCTGAAGCATTCCCGCCGCCGTATTGTGAAATGTAAACCACGGTACCCCGCCGAGCAGCAGGAAAAGCACAGGCGGCATATTGGGGGGGCTGAGACCGCGAAGGAAGACCTTCAACGCCATGAGAGCCGTGAGTGAAATGCATACTTCCGCCACGGCCCATGCATAGCCGTAGACGTAGCTCGAGTTTGAAGACTGCATCTCGCGCACAGTGAGTGCTATGACGACCCGCAAATGGGCCGAGAGCGACTCGCTCATGCTGGGAGTTGCTGCGCTAACAGATTCCAAAGCTTGCACGCCCCGCCGCTGAATGATCGACAATACCGGAAGGGCCGCCCCCGGGTCGCCCGGCTCCGCAACAATCGAACTTGTCACGAAATTCAGGCCATGACAATCCGTTCGCGTCTGTTCAGGACATTTCGCGTGGCGTTTCGCGTATCCACAATCAAATCCATCGATTCCACCAGCGTGTCGTAATCGACAATGTCGTGATCCGTCACGATTAATGCAGCGTCGAACTGTTCGGCGAACGCGCCGGGCTCCCACAGCACGGATTTCCGCCCCGAAAACTCCCTGTATTCTCGTGTGGGCGGAATTTCCGGAACCCAAGGATCGAAGTAGGCAACTTTGCTGCCGCAGTCCTCGAGAAGACTCATGATCGCCAGCGCGGGGCTCTCGCGCATGTCGTCTATATTTTTCTTATAGGCCATTCCGAGAAGAAGAATGCGAGCGCCGTTGATGCTCTTTTGTTTGCGTGAGGACAACGCGCTGGCCATGATATTTACGACCTGACTCGGCTCAGCCGTATTGATTTCTCCCGCCAGCTCGATGAATCGCGTCGGAACCTCGAATTCGCGCGCCTTCCAGCTCAAATAGAAAGGATCAATCGGGATGCAATGGCCGCCCAATCCCGGACCCGGATAGAACGGCATAAAGCCGAACGGCTTCGTCGACGCGGCGTCAATGACGTCCCATATATTGATGCCCATTTTTCCGTAGACGTGCTTCAACTCGTTCACGAGTGCAATGTTGACGGAGCGAAAAATATTTTCGGTGAGCTTGACCGCCTCCGCCGTCGCGGTCGACGAAACGGGTACGACCTGGTCGACGATCGATCGGTAGAAGGCCTCGGCAAGCATCCGGCTTCCCGCATCGTCCGCGCCCACGATTTTGGGGATGCTCTTGGTGTTGAATTTGCGATTGCCCGGGTCTTCTCGTTCCGGTGAAAATGCCAGGAAAACGTCGCGGCCCACCTTTAAGCCCGTCGCTTCCAGGATGGGGCCGAGTATCTCCGCGGTCGTGCCGGGGTAGGACGTGGACTCCAGACAAATGAGTTGACCAGCCCGAAGGGTCCGAGCCACGCATTCGGCCGTGCTTCTCACGAACGACAAATCGGGTTCCCGATTCTTGCTGAGTGGAGTCGGCACGCAAATGACGATTACATCGGCATAAGCCAATTCGGCGAAGTTGGTCGTGGCACGGAACCGCTTGCTAGCGCGCATTGCGGCGGTCTGGTCGTTGGAAACGGTTCGTAACGTCGAGCGCCCCTCATTGAGGGCGGCGACCCTCTGGGCGTCGATGTCAAATCCGACGACGTGACAACCCTTGCTGTTGGCTGCCAATGCTAACGGCTGGCCGACATACCCCAGGCCGATGACCCCAATGAGCGCCTGGCGCGCTGCGATACGCGCGACACAATGCTCGATGTTGGTCGCCTCAAGATCGGTCGCTGCAACAGGTTCCAACGCCATTTCCCAACCTCGTTTGATCGGACAAACTCATCTTGGCTAATCCCAGCAAGAAACGTGCCAAAAGCAGACATTTTCGGCAGCTAACCCGGGGAAACGCGGCCAATTCTGCAGCCGCCAAGCTACCGCCAACGGGGTTTCGCGCGCCACACGAAAATATAGCCGCAGAATCTTCGGAATCCGTGCCATTTCCATAGTTGATCGTCTTCGACGATCCCGGATTCGAGCAAGGGAAGGTCGTTCAGAGCGTCCGTAGCGTACCTCCCTCGCAGATATATCGCTCACCAGTCCTGGGACAGACCAGATTGTCGCCCAGGCGCTCACCCGTCCGGCTGACCCAGCCCAGGAACCGTGCGGGGGTCCCGACGACGAGCGCATAGGACGGAACATCCGCTGCCACGACGGCGCCCGCGCCGATCATTGCGTATTCGCCGATGACGACACCGCAGACAATCGTTGCGTTGGCGCCTATCGAAGCCCCACGCTTCACGAGCGTCGGCTGGAACTCATCTTTTCGTTCGACAAAGGCACGAGGGGTGCGCACGTTCGTAAACACTGCGCTCGGTCCGCAGAACACCTCGTCCTCGATCGTCACGCCCTTATAGATCGAAACATTGTTCTGAATTTTGCATCCGTTTCCTATCGTAACGTCGGGACCGACGGCCACGTTTTGGCCCAAGACGCAGTTCTCACCGATGACGCTGCCCGTCATCACATGACAGAAGTGCCAGATTTTCGTGCCGTCGCCGATGACCGCGCCATCGTCGATGACCGCGCTTTGATGGGCAGAATAGGTCATCGTCATTGGCGCGGGTCCTCGATGGTCTGCGTTGTCGACCTTAGCTCGACGATACAGCCCGCCGCAGCGCGGCGGCCAGTCGCGCCGACATGGAGACGTGGAATCCGGTTCGAACTCATCTCGCCAATCTCGAATCGATCTTCCGTCCCGATTCCGGTGTGTTCTGCTGCGTGTTCGCCGTGATGGGTCCAAAGATCGGCTGAGCGTCCGGGTTCAACGAGTCATAGAGCTCCGTCAGTGGACGCACATAGGCGGATTCCCAGGAATCGTCTTCGATAAACCGACGGCATCCTTCGCGCGCCTCGCGAAACTGTTCGTCGGTCAGGCCCCGGATCATTTCCGCGAGAGTATTGGACGTGCAGATTTGGGGGAGTATCCAGCCGCAGCGATATGTTTCGACCACCTTCCGGAGTTCCGGAAACGGCTGAACGATAAGGGGAACGCCGGCGCCGGGAAATTCCCAAAGCTTGTTGGGCGTGCAGAACCAGTGATTGAGCACGTCTCCTTCGTAAGGAATGATCCCGAGGCTCGCACCCGCGGTCCAAAGCAGAACTTCTGCGCGCGGGGCACCCCGGATGAATCTGACTTTGGTAGGATCGCGCGGCGCCGCTGCACATTCCTGAGCCTGCGGCCCAGATGGCTCGGTTAACGCGATTTCGCGAAGCTCGTTTTCCAGGGGCCCCCAACCCATCATCACCAGCGTCCAGCCTTCCGGCAGGCGGCCGGCCGATCGCACCAATTCCTGCAAGCCCCGCCGCGCGGTGAAGCCGCCCTGATAGAGCAAAATCTTTTCGGACCTCGGCAGCCCCGCCGCTTCGTGAAGCCTGCCGTCGTAGACGGACTTAGGCATTCGTGTCGCCGCGTTGCGGATGACGACGGCCGGGCTCAAGTCCGGATGAATGTGGCGATAATAATCCGCGATGCTCTGATTAACGGTGATGAAGCGATCGACGATCGGAAGATATCGGCGGTGCAACAAAATGTAGTAGTCGACGACTGCGCGCCGCCTGACGGCGGCTTCCGCGTAGATTTCGTGGGCGTCGTAAACGACTGGAATTCCCAGAGCTTTCTTGACAAGCGCCGCCACTGGAAGGGCCGTACAATCGTGTGCGTGGACCACATCCGGATCTAGCTCGACGCAGAGCCTGGCCATCTGACGCGCGCGGTCCTGCGACAGTGCGAATTGCGCAAAACGCCTGCCGAGAAACGCCAGCGGAACGGCCAATGCATCGACCAGTTCGGGTGGCACCCACTGAGGAATCCAGGAACGGGGTGCCGGAAACGCCTTCGACTCCGACAAGTTCCGGCCCGAAAATGAGTCCGCGTTGCGCTCTCGCCCTGGCGCGCGTGCTACCGCCCTGTATCGAACGGCGATGGCGGCTGTCACAAGTGCAAGACCCAGGAGCACGCAAGCGAAAGCCAGCTGAAGGTTCTCCTGCCGCAGCTCGTGCGCGAACTTTGCCATGTTCTCGGCGAGCGCGACCGTCCCCCAGACTGCGGCGACGCAAAGAATTAGAATGAGCGTGGCCCATGGAATTTTCCGGATGAGAAGTCTGCGGCTCGCAAGTGCGCGCCAGTCGACGCGGAACAGTTTGACACCGTCTTGCATAGTTTCGACGGGGACATCTGCATCACCCGCTACAATTCCCACCACCGAAACCTCATGACCGGCGGCCTGCAAAGTCTGCGCCTCGCGCAGCACACGATTGTCTCGTGTGAGATTGTTGCAAACGACCATGCAGATATTCATCGCTGCGAACGTCTCCGATTTGCGAACGAATCAAATCGGCCGCCCGATGGAGATGGCCGCGCGTCCGGCGTAATGGCCCGATACCGTCCGACTCGTCTTGATCGCTCTAAGCGGCCGCTTACGGTTCGGTGAGCGGCTAAAGTGCCGCCGCCGGCGCGTTCGGCCGTCCGGATGGGCTAAGGAGATCGAACGTCCGTCAGCCATTGCGATCGAGCCGGATGCCCAAGAGGCCCGTCAGACAGGTTCGGGTCTGCCAGATTTGAGCGACCTCGTAGCGGCGTCAAGTACGGAAAGCACGCCCAGTGCCTCGATGGCGTCCGTCCGGGGGGCGACTCCCGTGAGAATGGAGTCCAGAAAATGCGAACATTCTTCGCGCAGAGGCTCCTGCCGGGTCACGAGGACCCGTTCCCCATCGCTGCGCTTTTTCCAAGGGCGGGAACTGCCCGGCTTGGTCTGGCGGTCATAGATCGTCAAGCGGTCATCCCACTCTGCGCCGTCATCGAACACGACCGACGCCTTGCTTCCCAGGACCGTAAGCCGCTGTTCCTTGTAGGGGTTCAGCCAAGACACATTGATTTGGGTGTTGAGACCGTTGGCAAATTCCATATGGATGCTGGCGATATCGGCGATGTCCGGATTCAGAATGCTGGTCGCTTCGACCGAGACCCGCGTTGGAAGTTCTCCCAAAATCGTCAAAATCACGGAGATGTCGTGAGGGGCGAGCGACCAAATCACGTTTTCTTCTTTGCGAACCCGTCCGACATGGAGCCGGTTGCAGGAGATATGCCTGATGTCGCCCAAATGGCCGCCATGAACCAAATCAAACAGCTTCCTGACGAGAGGATGATATTGCAGGAGATGGCCGACCATCAGGATACGGCGCTCGTTTTTCGCGAGATGCGCCAGAGCGTGACCTTCGGATGCCGTCAGAGCGAGAGGCTTCTCAACAAACACGTGCTTGCCGGCCCTCAGCGCGGCTCCGGCGTGTTTGACGTGCAAAGCGGCCGGTGATGCGACCGCGACGCCGTCGCAGGCTCCGTCGTCCAGAATCTCGGCGAGGGTTCGCGCGGGAACGCCGTATCTTTTGGAAAATTCAAACGCTACGTCGGAATTGATGTCGCAAACAGCGGAAAGCGCACCGAGTTCGGCGAGATTGCGGACGATATTTTGGCCCCACAATCCACAGCCTACGGCTGCAATCTTTGGGACGTCGGCAGCTCTTTCGAAACACGCCGTCCCCATTGACCCGCCCCCTTTACGAATTCTGTTTTCCAAGCAACCGATACCGACCACCTTAACAAACCGTTATCTGGTTGTCCAAGACAAGAATTGAGAAATTGCGCCGAATTTGGGCAGATCGCCAAGCTGCCCACCCATGCGGCGGATATGGGGACCATGGCCCTGAAATGGCTCCCACGGCCGACCCCTCCAATCGCAGATTCGCGCCATTCCGTGGGGAATCGTTATGAATGGCGGGTTTGGAAATCGCCATGTGGTACTCTGCGGCGTGAAATGCGAGCTGGCATATGAGGGATTCGCGAGACTCGATCTCGCCGACCCTGTGGATTAACCAAAAGCAAAACCGTACGACAAAATCCGATCGTGCCATTTCAGCCACACGTGACGATTCCGGGCTCGGAAGAATCCTCGCGGGACCGCATGTCCTACTTTTCGGGTCTCAATATCTCCAGCGTCAGTGCGTCCATGTCCGGTCGGAAATTCTGCACGCTCTTCCAGACGTAGCCGGTCGCGGCATCTCGCCAGAAGTCGTTGCTGAAACGCCAATGCAATTGCTGGGCTCTGCAGTCCTCGACGATATGTCTCGTATCGTGGGCAATACCGATAATCACGACCTGCTCCGCACCTTCGTCGTGTTGCGTACAGCTTGCGAATACGCCGTATTTTCCCATGTCGACCATGTCGTAAAGATAGTGGTAGGAGCCCCCGCGTTCGGGCGCCACCGAACGCGAATCCGGGATCGGCCCCTGCAATCCATCGAGATTGTGCGCGAAGCCGACAGTATGCGTCACGTGACCATCACGGGTGCCGATCACATATTGGGTTCCCGCCTGCCAGTGCAGATTGTCGCCTGACGACGTCGCGAGGAGGAGCATCGCTTCCTGACTCGAGCCCAACCGGATGCCGATCGAAGCATAAGGAACGGACGCCGCCTTCTCGCGGGTAACGTTGTCGTCGTCCCCGCCGATCAAGCCGGTTTGCTTGAGAAGAAGATTCCCCATTCTCAGGAGATCGGAGTCGTCCTGGACTCCGCTGCACGCCGAAACAGTGGACGCAAGCGCCAGAATGACGATGAAAGTCCTCACTCGGCGCATCATTTGAACACGCTCGGCCATTGCCGTTGCAGGTCGCCATCGCTCGAGGACTGCGTCATATCGAATAGCGTGGCGTCGTTGTTGAGTTCCTGTCCGCCATCGCGCTGAACGGGCCGCAAGTCCAATTCCTCGATGGTCGACGTACCGAATGGCAGCACCCACTCCATGGGGATCACGATACGAATACCCTTGTCGAAGCTGCCTTCGCCGAACTTGCTGAACGGCACATTGGTTAAAGTAAACCACCCGCCGATCAGGATACCGGTGTCGAAGCGCCTATAAATTTCGAATGTTCCGCCATAATCGCCGGCCAGATAGCGACCACCGCGCAAAACTGTCGTGATATTGTACCAGGGCGTTTCCCAATAGAGCGATACATGGCCCGTCGTCACATTGTACTTCTGGAAGCCGAACAAATCGTCGAAATTGCGCTGATAGACCTGCCACAAGTCGACGCCGACCGCCCAACGGGACCCGAACGGGCGATAGAGCACTTCGCCGCCGGCGCCGCCGAACATGGTCTCGAGATAACCCCCGCTCGCGCGTGCATAAACATCCGGGGCGAGTTTCGAATAGTAAGTGAGCGTCACGTCGTCGATGCCGGAGGCGCCATATTTCAGATACAGCGCCGCGTCGCTGCGCACATGGGGCAGTAAGCTATCGCTTGTTCGCGTGATGCTCGCGAAATTGTTCCAGATGCTGTATGTCGCTTCGTCGTCCAGCACGAGACCGGGCAAAAGCTCCGTATGCGTGCTGCCCGAAACTCCGACTCCGATATAGATCGGGTTGTTCGGATCGAAAAGTTCCTTTTGAAGCGCGGGAAAGACCGACCAGGAGAATCGCGGGAAACCCCGGCCGTTGCCGTAATCGGTGGACGGACTCGCATCGCCCAGCACCGTAGAAGACCATATCTCCGCAGGTGTCGCGGTGGAATTGCCCAAAGCATCGATTTCCGTGCGAGACATCGTCACCGTCGTCAAAGGCATCTGGTCGATGCTCGTCGTGACGCGAAACGCCGTGATGTTCGCGGGCGCAACGGCGGAGAGCGCGCGCAGGGTCCGACTGATTGCTTCCGCGTCGCGGAGGTATCGTTCATTCTCGATCTCGACTTCCAGCACGGTGCCGCTGATGGCAATCCCCTCGACGATCAAATGTTGTGACGCGACCGCCGCGCGTATCTTCCGAATCAGATCGGGCCGCGAAACGGTCATGAATGAGTCGACGCTGGCGGAAACCGGTTGTGGCTGAGCGCGAGGGCCGATGCTGTCGCAAAATTTGATCGGATTCCAATCCGATCCGACAAATGCGATTTCCTGCACACCGGCGATCGATCGTTCCTGACCGGACAGCGCCTCGCAGATCGAATTGGCATCGCGATCTGGCCGGTTGTCGACCTGCACGACGAGCGTGCGGCCATCGACCCAGTTGTCGGTGACATGGAGTCCCGCATTGTGGAGAAGACGGCCGATGTTCTGGTCGGCAGCCGCGGCGCTCGACATCGCCGGATCCGGCGGACGGATGTCCGGTGCGGGCGCGGGCACGGTAAGATCGACAAAATGCACGCGCCAGGGTTCGTCGCCCGGTTGAGTTGCCGGCGGGGAGTTTTCGGCCGGATCTCCACTCGACCCAACTATCGGGTTTGTAATCGGCGCAGACGATTGACGAGCGCTGGCATGAATCTGGGTCGCCGGACCGGATCCTCCGGATGCAATGTCGATTTCCGTTTGGGCTGCGATCGCCTCGGCGTCGGTGCGCGACGTGAAAGGCGGCGGCTCGTCGACTCGCGATGGAAAATTCGGCTTGGTGGGATCGAGCGCCATCGAGACATTCACAGCCAGCTCTTTTCCGCCCATAAACGCCAACCCGACGTCTACGTTCGACCAGAAGCGATACGACAAGCCGACGTTCACGGGGATAGGTTCATAGTTTTTGTGCTGCGCCAGGCTTTCTTCCTGATAGGCATAGCTGGAATACTCGACCTTGAAGGTGAGTTTGGGAATTGGGGTCTGGTATTCGATACCGCCGAACACGCCGACTTCGGGCCCGCGGAAATAGTCGAGAGTCAGCGTCCCTCCTTCTCCAGTGAAGGCGGGACGTACGCAGAAACTTGAATAGATCGAGCACAGCGGATTTGTAAACGTGTTGCGCTGAGCGAGAGCCCCCCAACCAAGACCTCCGGTCAGATCGAACGGACCGACATATTTGGATGCAACCAGATATTCGGCAGAATATTGGCCGGTGCCGATGATGTCCTGAAGGCCTACTGCAATCTGTGGTATGTATTTCGTTTCCTCGAACAGCCTGGCCTTGAGGTCGAACTCGCGGGAGTACAGCGCGCGTTGATCCGGCGGAGGCAAGGCATAGTCGATGGTGTAGCGAATCGTCGCCTCGAGCCAAGGCAACGCCTGGAATGTCAGCGCGATGCGGTCATCCGGCGATTTCAGCGAACCAGTGAGGGAGAGATAACCATCCGGCATGAATCGCGCATTGCGCATGTCGAGCAGGCCGACACCGCCGTAATTCGATGCGGTCGGCAAGAATGGCTGATCGACATAGGTATAGGTCTGAGCGCCGGCGCGACCTTCCGCAAAGGTTGCGGCAGCCGCCGCCGCAAGCAGCCACGTTCGAAGTCTGCTTTTGCGTCGGTGAAAATTTATCAAAAGCAAACACCCCGAACATGGCGCGATTGACGCGTCGCTCATCCGTCAGAAAGGCCGAGACTGCCCCGCAGCCCTAAGCTACATAACACTAAACTATAGCTGCACGCGATTTGCACGCACCCCGTCGCCGCTCAAAAAAGCGAAAAAATTCACACCGATATGCCCGGACGGCCACCGCGCGACGTCTGGTTCGATCCATCCTTTGTCCATCTCTGTGCGCGCATGCGCCGACGACGCGACTCGGTCGGGATCTGCGACTCCCAACTCCTGACTTCCGGACCTCGGCTGAACCCAGCGGCGCGTGGGATATATCAATGGCGGCGCGGCCGGCCAATGGCCGTCGCAGCGACGGGACGTGTCGGGCGTCCCACACAAGTGGTTCGCGGAACGCGTTTATATGCCTTTCAACTTGCACGGGCCTAGACGACAAGCGTAAAAATGGGGCAAAGGGTTCAGTCGACAAAAGGGGCTGCCCCATCGGGCGGAAGACATAGCTCATGCCGTTTCGTAGGATCTGGGCTTGCGCCGCCCTCCTGGTGGCGTGCCTTCTGAGTTGGGCATTGCTGTTCGATCTTGGTTCGGCGGATGCACAAACGCTTCCGAGTTCCACCACGATTCAATCGGTTTTGAGCGGCATCGGGTCGACGACGCCCTCTGGCCCAACGCAAGTTGCTCCGTCGGTGCCCTTGACCGTGACCCCTAACGTCATGCCGTTGTCGCAGACCTTTACGCCTGCCACGGCCGCGTTCCCCCCGCCTTCCCGGCTTGAGTTGCTTTACTCGCAACGCGCGGGCCAGCCGCTTCAGCAATTCGGCTACGACACGTTTGGCGTTGGGACCCCCGTAACCGTCACGCAGGTCGGAAATGTTCAGGATTCCTACATCTTGGGACCTGGAGACCAAATTTCCGTTGTGCTGCGCGGCCACGACATGAGCTCCTATGTCGTGCCTGTCGACCGCGACGGACGAATCATCATTCCGAATTATCAGCCAGTCATGGCTGCGGGCCGCACGTTCGGGCAGGTACGCAACGAGCTTGCCGAAGAAGTGGCCCATGACGCACTTTCAACGCGCGCGTATATTTCGCTCGCGGGCAGCCGTCAGATTTCCGTACTGGTGACGGGAGAGGTGTATGCGCCCGGGCTGCGCACGTTGAGCGGCCTGAACACGCCATTGGACGCCATTTTGCTGTCCGGCGGCGTTCGCAAGACCGGTAGTTTGAGAAACGTCGTTCTCGAGCGCGGCGGGGTCCGCCGCCGCATCGATCTATACGCCGTCATAGGTCGCGGGAACGCTTCCTCGCTCGGCAATGTAACCGAGGGCGACCACATCATCGTCCCGGCTCTGGGGCCAACGGCCGCCGTGATCGGCCTGGTCAAGCGTGCAGGCATTTACGAACTGCCTGCGGGGAGCAGTGCTATCGACGGCCAAGCGCTTGTCCGTCTTGCCGGCGGGTTTGAAATCGGCGGCACTATGCGATTGTCGAAAATCGGTTTGCAGCCCAGCGGCCGCACCGAGCTCATCACATTGGGCCGCGACGGCACGGTCCGGAATGGAGAAATTCTTTCGGCCGACCAAGTCGAGGCTGCAGCAATGGGACGCGTGACCCTTGCGGGCGCAGTCCAGCTTCCGGGCACGCGCGCGCTCAACGACGTACCCAGCCTATCGCGCCTGTTCAGTGACGCCGGCGAACTCACCAGCGACGCCTATACCCAATACGGCATTATCGTTCATCGCGATCCCCGTTCGAACTTCCGGAAGCCGGAAGCATTTTCGCTGAAACGCGTGTTCGAAGGCGCCGAGGACAGGAAGCTTGCAAGCAACGATATCGTCTATGTGTTCACGACCGCGCAGGTGCAATCATTGGCGGCCGTCGCGTACGCCCAAATCCAGAATATGTCGCAATACAGCAACGTGCAGCCATCGGAAATGAATACGACGGCACAAAATCTTAGCGCTCTCAATTTGAGTATGCCGGCACAAGCAGGAATCATTGCAAGCCAGACCACGCCAGGTTCATCGACGAGCGCATCTTCCCCGTCTTCTTCGACGTTGCCTTCGTCAAGCTCGACCGCCCCAACAACGCCCCAGGTGACTCCGCCAATCATCACCGGCACACAGCTTGCCCAGATGGCTGCTTCGGGCCAAAGCCCGACCCAGATCGCAAATAGCGTACAGGGACAGCTCGCAGCCGCTCCGTTGTCAACGGTCGCAACAGGCGTTCTTCCGCAATCGAGCATCACATCCAGCGGAACTGCCCCTGGCACAAGCGTCCCCGGGGCAGTTTCGCAACCTTCGATCGCGTCGCCGTCACCCCCGGCACCAACGACCGTCGATCCGCGGTTGCTGGCGGCGGTCAATGGGAACCCTGCCGCGTTAAGTCCCATCCTGCAGGCGCAAAACACAACGGCTCAGGCCCAGTTCGCAAACTCGGGCGCTCAGGTTCAGAGTAACGGCCTGACCTCAAACGCCGGCCTCGGTTTGCCCCCACAGGATACGTCGCCAACCGATATCGCAGCGTTTCTCGACATCACGCCGGCGGCCCTCCTCAACCTCGACAGCGAATATTTGGTGTTCGTCTCCGGCTCCGTGCGCGACCCGGGTCCGTACCTTGCCGACAGCGGAACGTCGCTTCAGGGCATCCTGGATGCAGCCGGCGGCGTGCAACGCAGCGCGGACTTGTCGTGGATCGAAGTAACGTCGACGGATATCGACGTGTCGACGGGCACATCGAAGACTTTGAGGACTGCCTATAAGGGCAATGCTGCGGAATTCGAAAAGATTTCGCTCCGACCGCTCGATTCGGTGCGCGTGCGCCAGGTGTTCTCCGATCGCGACAGCGGCTTTATTACCGTTGCGGGCCAGGTGCGCTATCCAGGCACGTTCGATATCACGCGCGGCGAGCGGCTTTCCTCCATTCTTGAGCGCGCCGGCGGGCTCACCGACGAGTCCTATGCCTATGGCGCGGTATTTACGCGCGTGAGTGCGGCAATTTCGGAAGCCGAGGGAAATGCGCGCGAAGCAACCGAGCTTCAGGCCGGTATCGCGGCCCAGACGACCAATCCCAACGTGAACTCCACGGCAATGACCTATCTACAGACCCTGGTCTCGACGCTTCAGCATCAGCCGGCTCTCGGGCGCATCACCGTAACGGCCGATCCGGCAATTCTCAGCGTGAAGCCCAATCTGGACATGACCCTCGAGCCCGGAGATTTCGTCTTTATCCCCAAGCGGCCGTCAACGGTGGCCGTGAGCGGCGAAGTTCTCAACCCGGGCGCATTCCAGTATAAGCCCGACATGAACGTGGACGACTATCTCCAACTGGCAGGCGGAACGAACGACGCCGCGGAATCGAGCGAAACGTTCGTTATCATGCCGGACGGAACTGCACGGCCGGCATCCGGCGGCATGTTCTCGTTCATGAGCAGCCAACCGATCCCGCCAGGCGCCACCATCGTTGTGCCGCCGGATCCGGCGCCGTTCAACGCCATGGTGTTCCTGCAGAACGTCTCGCAGATCTTCAGTCAGCTAGCGCTTTCGGCAGCATCGCTTGCCGTGGTTGCAAAAGGCGACTAATCGGGATGCGGGCGACGACGCTCGCGTCTTGATCATTTCGCGAAACGACGCCCACGGTCTTTGCACGTGACGCCGGCTGTCAGGATGCGAGCTTCGCCGCTGCCGGGGACAGACAAAAGACAGAGGCTTGCTTCGCAACTCAACTCCTGCGCGCCGAGATGATCTGGAACGACGAATTTCTGTTTCTGCATTATCCCAAAGCCGCAGGCAAAAGCCTGTCTGTTGCGTTTGTTAAGGCTTGGCAGACTCCGATCAAAGGGTTCGTGTCCGCCGGCCAGTTGTCCGAAATCGGTCCGTTGGCAAAACAGGGCCCCCTCTTTTGGGTGCAAGGCAGCCATCAAAACTCGGGCATGGCTGCACATATTCTCGGCCGGGTCGGACCGGCGCTGCTGCAATTCCGCGCAATATTTGTCGCAGTGCGCTGCCCTTACGATTTGGCGTATTCGACCTACAAATTCCAACGAATCCATGCGTCGAGCGCGCAAGCCCCGCCCGAGTTCTCGCGAGCGGCGAATTCGAGTTTCGAGGAATTCGTCGCGCAATTCAGTCCGTCCGATTATCGCTTATGGTTCCAGTACCAAGAGAGCGACCTACCGAATATACGGGTGATCAGGTTCGAAAGCATCGAATCCGACTTCAAGGCCTATGCGGACGAGTTCGGCTTTCGCAACCCGCGCATGCCGCACCTTAATGCTTCGGGCGGGGAAAGTTATCTGAACGTCATGACCCCCGCCCTCGAGCAGGCGATCTTCGACAAGTATCGGTTTTTGTTCGAGCGCGGGTATTACTCGAGACTCGCGATAGCGAGCGCACCCGCGTCTCCGTAGCGGTTCGCGCGCGCTCTACCGCGCAACCTCCCATCCATGCGCGTGCATGCAATTGTCGAACAGGCGCTGCCGCTTTATCTGGGTCGAAATGGACTCGACGGCCGCGCAGGCCGGACAGAGAGGCGGCG
>Ga0302325_10004796_pt1 | contig 31114 bp, 28 predicted proteins | sample Palsa_T0_2_FD_201948 | JGI IMG/M metagenome (GOLD analysis project Ga0302325, IMG submission 201948) | Peat permafrost microbial communities from Stordalen Mire near Abisko, Sweden - Palsa_T0_2 | ecosystem: Environmental > Terrestrial > Soil > Palsa > Peat permafrost | place: Sweden: Abisko... | reverse complement strand
CGACCTCGATGCGCTGCGAGGCCAGATCCCCACGGTGAAGAACGCGGCCCCCGCGCTCCGCTCGTCGCAGTCGCTCGTGAGCGACGATGCGAACTGGACGACGAGCGTCACGGGGACCACGCCCGAATATTTCGACATTCGCAACTGGCCGATGGAGACCGGCGTGGGCATCACGGCGCAGGACGTGGAGGGGGGGACGAAGGTCGTCGTCCTCGGCAAGACGGTGGTCGAGAAGCTCTTCGGTGCCAACTCGGATCCCATCGGTCAGAGCGTTCGCGTCGGCTCCACGCCGTTCACCGTCGTGGGGGTCGCCATCGGCAAGGGCCAATCCACGAGCGGCCAGGACTACGACGACGCCGCGTTCATCCCCGTGTCCACCTTCGAGCGCAAGATCCAGGGGGGCCTGAACAACTACCTGCAGGGCCCGATCTACGTCGAGGCCGTCTCGATGGAAGACCTCGCGCGCGCGCAGAAGGACATCACGGCGCTGCTCCGCGATCGTCACCACCTGCTCGCCCGTGAGGACGACGACTTCTCGATCCGCAACATGAGCGAGATCGCCGGCGCCCGTCAGCAGGGTACCGAGACGATGACCATGCTGCTGGCGAGCGTGGCCGCCGTGTCGCTCCTCGTCGGCGGGATCGGGATCATGAACATCATGCTGGTGAGCGTGACCGAGCGCACGCGCGAGATCGGCCTGCGTATGGCGCTCGGCGCCAAGCCGCTGAACATCCTGATGCAGTTTCTCATCGAGGCGCTGGTGCTGTCGGTCGCGGGGGGCGCCGCCGGCGTCGGCTTCGGGCTCGGCACGGCGCGCACGTTGGCCTCGCGCTTCGGCTGGCCGATGCTCGTTCAGCCGCAGGTCATCGTCGCGTCGGTGATCTTCAGCGCCTCGGTCGGGATCGTGTTCGGTCTTTACCCGGCCCGCAAGGCGTCGCAGCTCGATCCGATCGACGCGCTCCGCTACGAGTAGCGTCTCGACGCGGCGTCAGACGACCCCCGCGACGAGCGCCACGCCCACGAGGGCAAAGAGGACCGCCGCGACCCGGAGCGTCGTCCTCGGCGACAGCACCTTGCCGACGCGATTGCCGGCGACCGCCGCGAGCGCAACGACCGACCAGAGCGCCAGTGTGGCCCCCACGAACACGGCGACGGGAGCGCGGTAGCGTGCCGCCAGCGCGGCCGTCGCCAGCTGCGTCAGGTCGCCCCATTCGGCCACGAAGAGGACGGCGAAGGAGATCCACGTCGCCCTCCAGAAGCCCACGCTCGGCGCGCTGCCCTCGTTCTCCTCGTCGGGCTCCTCGCGCTGGAACCACATGGCCAGCGCCGATCCGATGAACACGATCCCCGCGACGACGTGGACGATGCGCGCCGGCAGGAGGGCGATGACCTGTCCCGCCCCTACGGCGACGAGGCTCTGGATGGCCAGGGCCGCTGCCGCGCCCAAGAAGACGGGGAGCGGCCGATGCCGCGTGGCGAGCACCAGCGTGGCGAGGGCGGTTTTGTCGGGGAGCTCGGCGATGAAGATGAGGCCATAGACGGAGAGGGCGACCTGGAGGGAGGGAGTCACCCTGCCATCATCGCCCGAGATTCTCCAGGTTGCCGGCCTATCCGTCCGAGGCGCGCGCGTCGTCGAGCCGATCGACGTCGCGAAGCTTGGGGAATCGCCAGATCCAGAGGGCCACGACGAGGAGCGTGCCGACGCCGCCGATCACGACCGACGGTATCGCGCCGAACCACTGCGCCGTGACGCCCGACTCGAACTCGCCGAGCTCGTTGCTCGCGCCGATGAAGACCATGTTGACGGCGCTGACGCGGCCACGCATCGCGTCGGGAGTCGCCAGCTACACCAGCGCCGAGCGCACGAAGACGCTGACCATGTCGGCCGCGCCGATCAGCACGAGCGCGAGGAGGGCCGGCGCGAAGCTCGTCGACAGACCAAAGACGATCGTGGCGGCACCGAAGACCGCGACGCCGAGGAACATCTTTCGCCCGGCCCTCCGCTCGATCGGCCGGAACGCCAGCAGGACGCCCGTGACGGCGGCGCCGGCGGCTGGGGCGGCTCTGAGCGCGCCGAGGGCCCAGGGTCCCAGGTGCAGGATGTCGCGCGCGTAGATGGGCAAGAGCGCCGTCGCACCGCCGAGGAGCACCGCGAACAGATCGAGCGAGATGGCGCCCAGCACGATCTGGTTGGTCCAGACGTAGCGCACGCCCGCGAGCACCGAGGCCCGGGTCGCAGGGCCGCGGCTCGCGATGGGACGTGCGCGCATCGTGGAGACGAGGACGAGCGCGCCGAGCGCGCACCCCGCGGCCATCCCGTAGACCCTGGCGGGCCCGGCGAACGCCGCGTAGGCCACGCCGCCGAGCATCGGACCGAGCACCGTCGCCGCTTGCCAGAGCGACGAACCCCACGCGACCGCGTTGCCGAAATGCTCCGGTGAAACGAGCGTCGGGAGCAGCGCTTGATTCGCGGGGCCGAGAAACGCGCGCGCGACGCCGATCCCCACGAGCACGGCGTACACGGGCGCGACGTGGGTGCCGCCGTCCCTGGCGACCAGCATCAGCGCGATCGACAGCCCCGCCATCGCGGCGTGGCACACGGCAAGGATCGCGCGGCGGTCGAAGCGATCGGCCACGTGCCCCGTGACGAGCGAGAGGCCCGCCGCGGGGAAGAACTGCGCGAGGCCCACCCACGCGAGGTCGAGCGCGCGGCCGGTGATCGAATAGATCTGCCAGCCGATCGCCACGCTCTGCATCTGCATCCCGAGGACCGACAGGATGCGCGCGCCCTGGAAGCGCCTGAAGTCGCGGTGGCTGAACGCGGCCGCCCACGCGACGCGTCCCGCGCCGACGCTCTCGGGGCCCGCGGTCATCGCGCCGCCGCGGCCTGGGCCTTCTTCTTGCTCTTCGTTGGATCTGGATTGCTCTTCGTTGGACGACGGCGGGGCGGGCGCGCCAACGTCCCGCGGCACGTGGGGGCCCCGCAGCGGCAGGGATAGATCTTGCGCAGGTCGTCGAGCGTGTAGGTCTCGTCGGTCATGTACCAGTAGTCGTAGAGGATCTCCTCGCCCTTCACGATGTCTCGCAGGGCGTCGACGAAGACGCGCCGCCGCGTGATGACGATCTCGCAGTTGGGGTCGCACGAGTGGTTGATGAAGCGCGACTCGTTGCCGCCGGTCGTCGCATCGATGACGAGTCGGTCGTCGACCGCGAAGAGGAACGTGTGGTGCTTGCCGTCGTCGTCGTCGTCGGGGTGGCGCCGGTCGGCTTCGTCGTGCGAGATGCGCGCACCGGTGTACTCGACGACGCGCGTCCCGCTCGCGATGTCGCGCCGCGCAAAGACCCCCCGGCCCTGGATCCGCGATCGGCGGACGACGATGTCCGGATTCAACGATGGCCGAACGACGTCGGGGGGAGCGTATGCAGGTACGCCCAGAGGGCGTGCATCTCGACATCGTCGAACTGGCCCCAGGCCTCGATCGGCATGAACGGGTCGAGCGTCTTGCCGTTCTTGCGGATGCCGTGGCGCATGACGCGATCGAAGTCCTCGAACGACCACTCTTTGAGGCCGCTCGCGTCGGGCGTCAAGTTGAGCGGGGTCGGGATCGACGGCGGCGCGCCGGGCAACGGGCCGCCGCTGAGGCCTTCGCCGTGGCATCCCTTGCACAGGCGGCTGACGTACGCTCCGTACGCCGCCGTCGGGGTCGGTGCTGGAGCCATGTCGAGGGGCGCCGTGGCGAGGCGTCTCGCGACGTCGAGAATCATCGCGTCTTTTCGATCCAGCACCTTGCCGAGCGGCCGGACGACGGTCGATCCGCACGGTCTCTCCACGGCGGGCACGGTGCGCACGTAAGACACGATCGCGAGGACGTCGGCGTCGGGCAGCCAGGCAAAGTCCTGGGCGGGCATGAACGTGAGCGATCGCCCGTCTTTCTTCAGCCCGTAGCGAATGAGGCGCGCGAGCTCGGCGTCGCTGTAGGCGGTGCCCAGGCTCGCGCTCGTGATGTTCGGCGCGGCGAAGGCCATCACGGGGCCCATCTCCGTCGTCGGGCCCCCGCCGAGGTCCGAACCGTGGCAGAGCCTCGACGCGCATGCGCCGATGCTGGCCACGAGGTGCTTGCCGCGGGCGAGGACCGCGGCGTCCGTCGAGCGCGTGACCTCGGGCAGCGGCACGTCGTAGACCTTGTCCATGCTCGCGTTGAACCGCGAGATCTGGACGGCCGCGTAGCCCCCGACCGCCACGAGGACGACGACCACGAGCGCGACGGCACCGAGCAATATCTTCTTGAGCATGTCTCTCCGAGCGCCCTTGGGCCCCGAGGCGGCCACGAACCTGAGCGGGCTCAGCGGGCGATACTATCGAGCAACGCCGCGCATGACCACGATCGGTTTGCCTTCCCGCGCCGACGCCGCGAGGTCGACGAAGCAGGAGAGCGCCCAGTCGTCGTCGCCGGCGGGATCGCAGATGACCTGAACGACCTCCCACACCCCCGACTCGGCGGGGGGGCCCTTGGTGATTCGCGACTTGTCGGTGGTGCGTGAGCTGGGATCGAGGCGGATGGCGCCGTGCTCGTCGAAGAACGGCGCGAGCGCGGTCTCGAACGTGGCGGGCGCCCAGCGCTCGGGCTCGGTGGGCGCCGTCACCAGGGATGCCGCCGCCGTCCAGTCCTTCTTCGCGAGCGCGCGCAGGAGCTGGAACATCGCGCCGCGCACGAGGACCGTGAACGCGCGCTCGTCGCGCGTGATGTCCGGCTCCAAGGGCGCTTCTTGCGGCGCCGCCGGCGCTTGGGCCGCGTCGGGCGCCTGACCGAACATCCGCTCCCACTCGTCGAGCAGACTGCTGTCGACCGCGCGCACCATCGCGCGCAAGAAGACCTCGATCTCCTCGACCCCCGTGCTCTTGGCCGGCGCCGGCACCGTCTGGACGAGCGCCCTGTAGACGTCGCTCAGATAGCGAAGCAGCGTCCCTTCGGCGCGCCCGAGCTCGTACTCGCGGACGTACTCGTTGAAGTCCATGAAGCGCTCGACCATCTCGCGCGCGATCGACTTGGGCCGCACGTCGTCGCCCCGCACCCAGGGGTGCAGGCGCGCGAAGGCGTTGAACGTCTCGTACACGAACTCGCGCATCGGCTTGGGGTACTCGAGCTTCTCGAGCTCGGCGATGCGCTCTTCGTACTCGACGCCCGCGGCCTTCAGCTCGCCCATCTTGATCGTCTTCAGCGCCGAGAGCTGCTGGCTCAGGATGTAGTCGGGATTCTCGACGATCGACTCGACGAGCGTGAGCACGTCGAGCGCGTACGTCGGCGACTCGGGGTTGAGCTCGCCGATCGTGTCGACGAGCCAGAGGGCCAACGCATGGTTGAGCGAGAAGTCCTCTTGCAGGTCCACGTGCGCGCGCGGCTGCCCGGTGACCGGGTCGATCTCGAGGATGTCCGCCTCGAGCAGCCCCGTCACCATCGCGCCGGCCTCGCGCCCGAAGATGCGCCGCTGCGCGCGGCGCTCGTGGGAGCGATGGACCAGGCGCGCCAGATCGCGGCACCCGCCGCCCGGCCGCTGTAGCACGTTCAGGATCATCCCGTGCGACACGCGAAACCGAGAGACGAGCGGCTCGGGCTGCGACGCGACCAGCCGATCGAACGAGGACCTGTCCCAGTGCACGTACCCCTTGTCCGGCGGCTTCTTGCGGACGATGCGCTTCATCTTGACCGGGTCGCCGGCGGCCTTCTGCTCGAGGCGCCGGTTCTCGACCACGTGCTCGGGCGCCTGCGCCAGCACGTACCCGTGGTCGTCGAAGCCTCGGCGCCCGGCGCGCCCGGCGATCTGCTGGAAGTCGCGCACGCTGAGGATCGCCGTCTTCTCCCCGTCGAACTTGCAGAGGCGCGCGAACAGCACGCTGCGGATCGGCACGTTCACCCCCACGCCCAGCGTGTCGGTGCCGCTGACGATGGCGAGCAGGCCTTTTTGCGCGAGCAGCTCGACGAGCAGGCGATACTTGGGCAAGAGCCCCGCGTGGTGCACGCCCAGGCCGTGCGCGATGAAGCGCCGCACCTCCTTGCCGTACGGCGTGTCGAAGCGCACCCCCCGGCGCGCGACCTCGTCGGCGATGGCTTTCTTGCGGTCCTTGGGCAAAAAATCCACGCTCATCAGGTTCTGCGCCGTCTCGGCGGCCGCGCGCTGCGAGAAGTTGACGACGTACGTCGGCATGCGCCCGGTGCGATCGAGCTCGAGGATCGTCTCCTGCAGCGACGTCTCGCGGTATTCGAACGAGAGCGGGACGGGGCGATCGTTCGATCGCACCGTCACGCTGGGCCGATGCGTCAGGCGTTTCAGTGCCTTTTCGAACCCTTCGGTCGGGCCGAGGGTGGCGCTCATCAGGAGGAACTGCGCGCGCTCGAGCACGAGCAGCGGCACCTGCCACGCGACGCCGCGCTCCCGGTCGGCGTAATAATGAAACTCGTCGGCGATGACGCAGTCGACGTCGGCGCCCTTGCCCTGGCGCAGCGCCATGTTGCTCAGGATCTCCGCGGTGCAGCAGATGATCGGAGCGTCGCGGTTCACCGACGCGTCGCCCGTCACCAGGCCCACCGAGTCGGCGCCGAACTCGCGGCACAGGGCGAAGAACTTCTCGCTGACGAGGGCCTTGACGGGCGCGGTGTAAAAGCTCCGCTTGCCCTGGCTCATGGCGAGAAAGTGGAGCGCAAGGGCCACGAGCGACTTCCCGCTGCCCGTCGGCGTCGCCAGGATCACGTTGTTGCCGGAATAGAGCTCCAGCATCGCCTGCTCCTGCGCCGGATAGAGCGCGAGGCCAAGCGATTCCACGTGGCCGAGAAAGAGCCCGAGGAGCTCGTCGGGGGATTGCGATCCGGCGCGCGGCGGGATGCGATCCGAAAGAGTGCCCGAAAGACTGCCCGAAACATTGCCCAAAGAAGTGAAGGAGGGTCCCGTCACGGCGAATCGATCACGCTCCATAGCATCGCAATGGAGCGTAATCGTCCAATCCTTACTTGACGATTGAGGGGCGGGGCGCTAAGAGAAAAAACATGCTGAATATGGCCCAACACCCGATGACGCGGATGCTCCGTCTTCGCAAGGCCAGTTGCCTCGTCGCGGCGCGCTCCGCCGCAGCGTCGGCGAACAATCACGTGGCCCACAAGCACGTAGCGCCGATTTGGGCCGAAGAGGCCCGACCCTAGGCAGCCCTCTCCAAGCGCAATCGCGCAGCGAAGGCCGCCCGGGGTAACCCGAGGCGGCCTTCGACGTTTTGGGGCTCCTGATTCCAGAATCGGCGTCGTGCCGCATCGTCGGCGCGCCGCTCGACGCACTCAGCTCGATACGGGGCCGGCTTCGGCGCGCCTTGCGATCACGACTCCATGGCAATGGGAGGCAGTCATGCAATTGTCGAAAACCCATATTCACCTGGACGTAGACGATGCCGGTCAATCGGCGACGTTCTACGAAGCATTGCTCGGCGCGCCGCCTGCCCGACAGAGCCCCCTTGCCGCCGTCTTCGATTTCGATTCGCCGCCGCTTGTCCTGACGGTCGAAGCGTGCGCGCGGGGCAGGCACGCCAAGGGGCGACGCAGCGGCCGGTTCTCGCTGGTGGTCACCAAGCCGCAGCACGTGGGCCTCGCCGCCATCGCCCTGCGGCGCGCCGGCGTCCAGCTCCGGCTCGAGGACCAGGCGATCGAGGCCGAGGACCCGGACGGCAATGCGTGGCAGGTGCGCTTCGTCGAGTCGGCCCCGGGCCGCTTCGTCCAGGCGTTTTGACGACACGCACGAGAGACGCGCCATCGACACGAAAGCGAGACGGAAAGACGCGCCATGAAAACAACGCGAGCGAACGAGCGAACGGCCTACCGGGTCCTTCTGGCGATCTGCTTCTGTCACATGAATAACGACATGATGCAGGCGCTCGTCATCGCGTCGTACCCCACGCTCAAGGAGAACTTTCACCTCTCCTTCGCACAGATCGGGCTCGTGACCCTCGCGTACCAGGTCACCGCGTCGCTCCTGCAGCCCCTCGTCGGGGTCTTCGCCGACCGCCGGCCGAACCCCTATTCGCTGCCTGCGGGCACGCTCTTTACCGGGGCAGGGCTCGTCATCCTGGGGACCGCGACCACGTTCCCGCTGCTCCTCACGGGCGCGGCGGTGCTCGGGATCGGCTCGTCGGTATTCCACCCGGAGTCGTCGCGCGTCGCACGGATGGCGGCTGGGGACCGCCCTGGGCTCGCGCAGTCGGTGTTCCAGGTCGGCGGCAACGTCGGATCGGCCATCGGCCCGCTCGGCGCCGCGATCGTGGTGCTGCGATGGGGGCAGCGCGGCTTGGCGGCGTTCGCGCTCGCGGCGCTGGTGTCGACGGCCGTCCTCACCGCGGTGGGCCGATGGGCCAAGCGGGAGCTCGCTCGCGCCACGGCGGCACCCGCGGCGCCAGAGGGCGGGGGCTCGAACGGCGAGCGCCGTGCCCCGCCCGCGGGAGAAGCGACGCCAGGACTCTCGCGTGCGCGTGTATGGACGTCGCTCGCCGTCCTGCTCGCGCTCATCTTCTCGAAGTTCGTGTATCTCGCGTCGTTCTCGAGCTACTACACGTTTTACCTCGTCCACCGCTTCGGCGTGTCGGTCGCGAACGCGCAGGTTCACCTGTTCGGCATCTCGGCCGGCGTCGCGGCGGGCACGCTCGTCGGCGGCTGGGCCGGGGACCGCTTTGGCCGCAAGCGCGTCATATGGTTCTCGATCCTCGGCATCCTGCCGTTCACGCTCGCGCTGCCGTACGTCGACCTCGGGTGGACGACCGCGCTCACTGTCGTCATCGGCTTCGTCCTGGCCTCGGCGTTCCCGGCCATCGTGGTCTACGGGCAGGAGCTCATTCCAAACCGCGTCGGGATGGTCTCCGGCCTGTTCTTCGGGCTCTCTTTCGGCGCCGCGGGCCTGGGCGCGGGCCTCCTCGGCAAGCTCGCCGACGCCGACGGCATCGAGTCCGTGTACCGCTTCGTCTCGTTTCTGCCGGCCATCGGGCTGCTCGCCGCCGTGCTCCCGGACCTCGGGCGGCGCGTCGAGCGGCGGGTGGGAGGCATCGAGCCCGCTGGTGCCGCCACCGCGGACGCGCTTGCAGAGGACGGGGTGCCCGGCACGCCGTAGAGTGGCCGCATGCCCCTGGATCTCGCGCTGGTCGGCAAGTCCAGCCCTCCGTCGGTCTTCGAATACACGTGGAAGGACGTCGTGCTCTATGCCCTCGGGGTCGGCGCGAAGCGCGACGAGCTCGACCTGCTCTACGAGGGACGCGGCCCCAAGGTCCTGCCGTCGTTCGCGGTGGTGCCCAAGTTCGCGCCGATGCTCGACCTCATCGCCAAGACGGGCGGCGATCTGGCGATGATCATCCACAACGCCGAGCGCTTCACCGTGCACCAGCCGATCGCGCCGGCCGGCAAGCTGGTGACCACGGCGACCATCCGCGGCATCTACGACATGCGACGCTTCGCCCACGTCGTCGTCGATACGCGCTCGAGCGACGATGAGGGGACGCTCGTCGCCGAGACCACCTCCACCATGATCTTCCGCGACGCCGGCGGCTTCGGAGGGCAACCGCCGCCCAAGGACGCCGCCCCCGTCGACAGGCCCAAAGACGCGCCGCCCACGTTCGCGATCGAAGAGACGACGTCGCCCGAGCAGGCCCTTTTGTATCGGCTCTCCGGCGATCACAACCCGCTGCACGCGGACCCGGACTTCGCGCGGCGCGTCGGCTTCGAGCAAGGGCCGATCTTGCACGGGCTCTGCTCGTTCGGGTTCATGGTGCGCCATGTGGCCCGGGCATGCTGCGCGGGCGACGTGACACGCGTTCACTCGGTCGAGGGGCAGTTCCGTCGGCCGGTCTGGCCGGGCGATACGCTCGTGACCGAGGGTTGGCTCGTTCGCCCGGACGCCGTCGCACTGCGTGTCCGCGTGAAGGAGCGCGACGAAGTGGTGATCAACGGCGCCTGGGCGCTATTGACGTAGCAGGCTGCCAAAAAAAGGCGTTGATGAAGAGAAAACCACAAGGACACCAGGACCACCAAGTGAGAATCCGAAGATTTGCGGTCTGAATCCTCGTGTCCTTGTGGTCCAAATCCCCTTTTTTGCAGCCTACTAGACGACGCGTTCGATGACGACGCCGCCGGCACGGCGCAGGGCGCCGATGTCGACCTCGCCATCCACCGCGCGCCGGCCGCGCACGATGACCCACCTGAGCGCGTTGCGCATGGCGCGCGCGGCGCGAAGCGCGGCTCCGAGACTGGGGAACACCCACGCGAGCGTGCCAGGCTGGCTCTCGCGCCAGTCGTAGATGACGAGGGTGACCGTGCCGCGCGATCTGCGAGCGGCTGCCGATGCGAATCTCTGGAGGCGGCTCGGCATGAGGGTCCTCGCTTGGAAGCGACACGATGGTATGTCCATTCCCGTGCTCTGCAAGCGGGCACTCCCGTGGCGCGAGGATAAGATGGTCGCGTGACCCCCGCGCAGTCGTCGTCGGCGCCGGCATCGCCGCCGGCCACGGCTTCGACACCTCCCGTGGTCCTAGCTGCGACAAGCTCGTCACGTGGCGTGTGGCCGCTGCTCCCCCTCGCACCCGCGGTGGTGGTCCTCGTAGGCATCGCCGTGGCAGCGGCCATCGGCGCGTTCGGCGTTTCGAATCTGGCCACCGCCAGCGACGATCACGCCGCGGCTCGCGCGGCTCTCCTCGCGTCGAGCCTCGGCGCGCGCCTCTCGCAGCTGCCGCGGACCGAGCGGCTCGAGGCCATGCAGCACGCGGCGCGCAAGACGGGGGCCGAGTTCATCGTGGTCTCGCGCGACGGCGAGACGGTGATCGACGCCAGCCTGGGGATGTCGGACCGGCCGGCCCTGCGCCGCGTCATCCAGGCCGAGAAAGGCGAGGCCATCACGGGCCTGGGTCGAGTTCGTTTCGCGTCGCAGGTGCTCGAGCCGGCGTCGCAGGTCCTCGTGGCGTTCGTGCGCGAGCCGAGCGCACCCGAGGGCGCGCCCGCGCTGCTCCGCGCGCTCGTCGCGCTGACGACGCTGCTCGTCGGCGTCGCGGCAGCCGTCGCCTACGCGGTCGCGCGCGACGCCAACCGCGACGTCGAGTTCGTGGCCGGTCGTGTTCGCGGCATGATCCACGTTCGCTCGGAGCCGACCGGCGAGGCCGTTCCGGTCCGCACGATGGACGAGGTCGGCGCCCTGACCGTCGCGTTCAACGACCTCGTCGAACGCTTCGCCGCCGCCCAGACGAGCTACCAGAGCGACCTCGAACGCGTTCGCGCCGCGGACCGTGATCGCGCGGCGTTCCTCGCGGCCGTCAGCCACGAGCTGCGCAGCCCGCTCAACGCCATCCTGGGATTCGCCGACATTCTGGCCACGGAGGTCGACGGGCCCCTCACCGGCGACGCGCGCGAAGAGGTCGAGCAGATCCGCGGGTCGGGCAAGCACCTGCTCGATCTCATCAACGACATCCTCGAGCTGAGCGCCCTCGAAAGCGGCCAGCTGCAGCTCTCGCGCACCCGCGTCGACCTCGCCGCCGTCGCGTCCGACGTCGTTCGCGAGGCCGCGGGGCTCGTCGGGGCGCGCCCCGTGGCGGTGCATCTTCGCGGCGGCGGCGGCGTCCACGCGCGCGCCGACGCCAAGCGCGTCCGCCAGATCTTGACCAACCTGGTCGGCAACGCCATCAAGTTCACGCAGCGCGGGGAGGTCGTGGTCTACGTCGGTCGCGAGGGGCCCTTCGCGCGGCTCACAGTCAGCGACACCGGGCCCGGGATCAGCGCGCAGGAGCGCGCCGAGATCTTCCAGGAGTACAAGCAAACCAAGGAGGAGAGGGCTCGCCGGCGCGGCACTGGCCTCGGCCTCGCCATCACCCGTCGCCTCGTCTTGATGCATGGCGGCGCCATCCGCGTCGATAGCGAGCTCGGTCGGGGATCGACGTTCGACGTTCTCCTGCCCACCTGGTCGGATCGCGGACCCGGAGGGGCAGCGTGAACGGCGCGCCGCGCCGGCTCGTGGCCCGCCTCGTCGCCATCCAGGCGGCGGCGCTCGGAGCGAAGGAGGTCCTCGTCGTCCTCTTCGCGCCGCGCCTCTTGCTCCTCGATTCGAGCGTCATCGAGGGGAGCGCGCGGCTCGTCGTCTGGGGGTGGGGCGCGACGGTGGCCATCGTCGTGCTGGCGACGATGATCGTCGCGCGCGGCTTCCGGAACCTGCTGCGCGAGCTTGCCGCCGGCGAGACCGACGTCGAGCCGGCCGAAGTGCACGCGCTCTACGCCGCCCCCGCGCGCCTCGTTTGGGTCGACCTCGTCGGGACGCTCGTCCTTTCGACGGTCACGCTCTTCGCCCCCATCCGTCCCGAGACGAACGACCTCTACACCCAGGTCGAGCTCGCGCTGCTCACGGTGACGATGGCGAGCGTGGCCGCGCTGCCGGCGTACGTCATGATGCGCGCGTCGACGGCCCGCGTGCTCGAGCTCGTGCCGGTCCGCGTCTCGCGCGAGGCGATCGACGCGATGGGCACGCAGGAGCGGCGCATGGCGCGCGTGCGCCAGCGCCTGCTCGCGGCGGTGTGGGCGCCGGTGGCCTTCGTGGCGGTGGGCGCCGCGCTCCTCGTGCATGCGCACCTTCGCGCGTTCGACACGTCGTCGCGACAGAACGACGCGGCGGAGCTCGTGCAAGGGGTCTTCGAGCCGGTCGAGGCCGATGGCCGTGGTCGAAAGGCGGCCATCGACGCCGCGCGCGAGCAGGGGTTCACGCTCGACCTTTTCCGCTCCGATTCGCTCTTTTCGATCCAGCGCACCGACGACGGACAGACGACCCTCGAGGTCCCGGTCGCCGACGGGCACGCGGAGGCGCGGTTCGAGACGGCGCGCCTCAGCCCCGGCATCGGCGGCACGCTCGGTCTCGCGCTCGTGGCCATCGCGATCGCCGGCGCGCTCGGCTGGCGCATCGGCAAGGCGTTCGCCGACGACGTGGCGCTCGCCCAGCACGAGCTGGCGTCGGCGGGCGTGGCCGACGTGCTCCGCGGCGGGCGTATCCAGGGCGACGCGCGCTTCCGTTCCGTCACCGATCTGATGAACGCGGCCGACGAGCTGGGCGCCGTCTTCCGCGAGTTCGCGAGCGCCCAGCAGCGGGCCATCGGAGCGCGCGCGGCCACCGAGCGGATGCGCGGTCTCTTCCTGGCGTCGATGAGCCACGACCTCAAAGCGCCGCTCAACGCGATCCTCGGGTTCGCCGGTCTCGTCTCGCGCGGCGATCTCACGGAGGGCCAGCGCGAGAGCGTGACGATCATCGAGCAGCGCGGGCGCGAGCTGCTCTATCTCATCGACACGATCCTCGACGCGGCGCGCGTCGAGGCGGGGGAGCTCACGGTATCGCCCGAGTGGACGCGCGTCGGCGACCTGGTGATGCCTGCGGTGCTCGACGCGCGCGAGCTGAAGGAGGGCGGCAACGTCGACATCGTCGGCGAGATCCAGCCGGGCGTACCGCGGGTCCTCGCCGACCCGGCGCGCCTCATCCAGGCGCTCACGGCCATCATCCTCGTCGCGTCGCGCTTCGCCGATCGCGGCAACGTGGTCGTGCGCGCGTCGATGCCGGCGAGCAGCGACCAGCTGCGCATCGACGTCGACGTGACCGGCCGAGGCATCGCCCAGGCCGACCAGGAAAAGCTCTTCGACGCCTTCCGCCACGCCGACCGCGCGAGGCGCCACGGCAGTCTCGGCCTCGGGCCGTCGCTTGCGCGGTCCATCGTCGAGCTTCACGGCGGCGCCATCGACGTCGAGACCACCCCCGCCGGGGCCATCGTCTTCCACGTGTGGGTGCCGAGCGAGCGCAGCGCTTCCCGGGCATGAGCCGCCGGCAGGCGCTATAGGGGATCGAGCGAATGACGCCGGTGCTCTCCAGGGCTCAGATGCGCGCGTTCGACGCGGCGGCGGTGGCCCAGGCCCACGTCCCGAGCCTGCTGCTCATGGAGAACGCGGGGCGCGGCGCGACCGACGTCCTGATCCGCGAATGGCCCCGGGCGATCGGCGCGGACGTGACGATCGTCTGCGGCGTGGGCAACAACGGCGGCGATGGTCTCGTCGTCGCGCGGCATCTGCTGCTGCGCGGGTCGCGGCCCGCCGTGTTCTTCGCGGGCGACGCGAACAAGATGTCGCCGGACGCACGGGCGAATCTCGCTGCGTGGCGCGGTGTAGGAGGCGCCGTTCACGAGCTCGGCCCGGTGGGCGGGCCTGGCGCCTTGCGCGACGCGATGGCGAAGAGCGCGGTCGTCGTCGACGGCCTCTTCGGCACGGGGCTCGACCGCCCGATCGAAGGCTTTCTCGCCACCGTCGTCGACGCGATCAACCAGGCGCCGGCGCCGCGCTTCGCGCTCGACATCCCGTCGGGCCTCGATTGCGACACCGGCGTCACCCTCGGCGTGGCCGTGTGCGCCGACGCGACCGTGACCTTCGCCCACCCCAAGCTCGGATTGCTCACGCCGAACGGCGCATCGCTCGTTGGCCGCCTTCACGTCGTCGATATCGGAGTACCGCCGGCCACGATGGCGGGCAAGGAGCGGCCCGTCGGTCTGATCGAGTCGCTGGACGAAGCGCGATGGGCGGCGCCGCGGGCGCCCGGTGCGCACAAGACGTCCGCCGGACACGTCCTGGTCGTCGCGGGATCCCCGGGCAAGGTCGGCGCGGCGCAGCTCGTGGCGCGCGGGGCGCTGCGCGCCGGGGCCGGCGTCGTCACCCTGGCCACATGGCCGGAGGCGGCGGCCGCGCTCGAGGCGAAGATCCTCGAAGAGATGACCGCACGCATCGATCGCGCATCGATCGCCGCGAGCCTGCACACGTTGACGGAGGGAAAGCGCGCCGTCGTGGTCGGCCCGGGGCTCGGAACGGACGACGACGCGCGCGCCGCGGTCCGTGCGCTCGCGTCGTCGTGGCAGGGCCCGCTCGTCGTTGATGCCGACGCCCTCACCTGCCTCGTTGGACTCGTTGGCCTCGTTGGCCTCGTTGGCCTCGTTGGCCTCGTTGGCCCGGCCGGCCCGGCTGGTCTCGTCGACGCTGCGGACCGCGCTTCGAGCTTCTTCGTCTCGAAGAACACCGTCCTGACGCCGCACCCCGGGGAGCTCGCGCGCTTGCTCGGCAAGACGGCGGCGCAGGTCGAGCAAGACCGCTTCGCGAGCGCTCGCGCCCTCGTCGACGCGACCGGCGCCGTCGTCGTCCTCAAAGGTGCCCATACCCTCATCGCCGCCCCCGACGGCCGCCTCGCCATCAGCCCCGTCGCCTGCCCGGCGCTCGCCACCGCCGGCTCGGGTGACGTCCTGTCCGGCATCATCGGCGCCGTGTCCTGCGCGCTCCCCGCTTTCGAGGCCGCCTGCGCGGGCGTCATGCTCCACGCCCGCGCCGGCGAAGCTTGGTCTCGCGCCCACGGCGGCGCCGACCGCGGCATGCTGGCCCACGAAATCGCCGACGCGCTTCTGAGGCGCGCAGTCCCCTAAGCAGGGCGCTGAAAAGGGGAATTGGACCACCAGGACACGAAGGACACGAGGGTTGCAGACGGCAAATCGTCGGTGATTTCTCACTTGGTGGTCCTGGTGTCCTGGTGGTTTTCTCTTCATCAACGCCCTTCGGCCGCCTCTAGGCTCGCGGATTCCACGGGACGTCGGGGACGCCCGCCGTGACGTTGGCGCTGCGGGCGAGGGCGAAGAGCAAGTCGCTCAGGCGATTGAGGTAGACGAGAGGCTCGCGCCGCGGCGGGGCGTCGTCGATCGCGAGGACCGCGCGCTCCGCGCGGCGGCACACCGTCCGCGCCAGGTGCAGCGTCGCGGCCTGCGGGGCGCCTCCCGGGAGCACGAACGTCTTCAGCGGAGGCGCCGCCGAGTCGGCCTCGTCGATGGCGCGCTCGAGCCGCTCGATGTCCGTGTCGGCGAGCAACGGCATGTTCAGCTTGCCCTCGCGGCCCGGGACGCACGCGAGCTCGGCGCCCAGCGTGAAGAGGTCTTCTTGCACCTTCGCGAGGACCGCGTCCGCGCCCGCCGCGAGGCCCGTCGATCGCGCAACGCCGATCACCGCGTTCGTCTCGTCGACCGTCCCGTACGCTTCGACGCGCGCGCTCGCCTTGGGCACGCGCCCGCCGCCGAAGAGCCCCGTCGTGCCGTCGTCGCCCGTCTTCGTGTAGAGCTTCATTCGCGGCGCATCGTGGCGCCGCGCGCGGCCGTGGACAAGCCCGCACGCGCGTCACGCGCGATGAAGCGCCGCCGCCTGCGTCTGCGCCTGGGTCGCGACATATTGCTGGTACGCGCTGAGGGCGGCCTTGACCAGGTCGGCCGCGTCGCCCATGGCCTGGTTGTCGGATTGGACCGCGAAGCCAGCCACGGTGGATGCGGCCTGGTCGCCTTTCACGTCCGCGTCGTCGTTCTGCTCGGAGGCCGCGAGGCTGCCGTCGCAAAGGCTCTGGAACGTCTTGATGACGGCGGCGTCCTGACTGGCCCCGTCGCCGCCGCCACTGGACGAGGACGCCGCCGTGTCGCCCGCCTGCACGCACGCCGAGAATGCGGCGATCCCGAAGTCGACCCACGCTTGCGTGCGCATGAGCGACGCCTTGTCGTGCATCGAAGCCACGGCGGCGTCGTCGGCGTGCTCCTCTTGCAGCTCGGCGGATTGGCGGTCGTTTCGGTCGGCTTGCTCGGCCTGCGCGCCGTCGGCCACTTCGAGGATCGCGAGCGCCGCCTCCGGATCCGTGCCGAGGGGGAGGACGGGCGTCGTGTCGGTGGCGACGCTGGAGGCGCTGGAGGTCGTGGAGGCTACGGATGTCATCGGTCACCCTCGGATGCGAAAGGTTGCGGCGCTGAGGCTGGTGCCATCGTTGATCTCGATCGCCTGCACGAGCGCGGCCAACGAGCCCTGCTGCGTCTGGCTCTGGTCGCTCAGGTCCGAGAGCGACTGCTGCTCGCGCGTGGCGAGCAGCGACAGGTGATCTTGCGCCAGCGTCGCGCTGGCCTGGGCGTCCTGCGCGTCGGCCGCGAACTCGCCCGTTCGAAAATGGACCAATCCCTGGCCCGCGGTGGCCACGGCGGTCGTGCACTGGGCGACGGCCTCGACGGGCGCTGCCAGGGGCCCGAGCAGCGGCGCGACCTCCGTGGCCACGCCCGAGACCATCGACACGTCGGTGAGCACTTTGCCCAGATCGCTCCAGAAGTGCGGGCTGTTCCAGGCCTGCCCCACGTCGCTCCAGGCATCGGAGAAGGCCTTGCCGATGCGCAGGTGAACGAGGTCGCCAACGACGTCGCCCACGGCCTTTCCGATGCACCCCAAGAGCCCGCTGCCGGAGGTCGATTGATCGGATTGCGCGCGCTGCTGCGCGGCCTGCAGCGCGGCTTGCTCTTGCCTCTCGAGGCCCTCGTTCTGCAGCACCAGGGCGTTGCCGGAGCTCACGCCCAGCTGCTGCAGGTCGCAGATGGCCGAATACAGCGCGCCGAGGCCGTCGTCGAAGCCGCCGAGCTCCTGCGGGTCGGTCGCCGCCGTGGAAGGGTCGGGGCCGAGCGACGAGGCCGCTGAGGACGCGGGCGACGTATACAAAGTGACCGTCGAGAGCATCGGTCAGTGCCCGATGTTGGAGACGATGCTGTTCGTCTGATCGCCGAGGGACTGGACGAGGTTCGTCGTGAGCTGGATGGCCGTCTCGCGCTGCGACATCAGCGACTGGATCTGCACGAGGTTCATCTCGGAGCCCGAGTCGAGCGAGCCGGCGGCGCCCTGCAGCGTGCTGATGTAGCTGTTCATCTCGTCGGTGGAGAGGGTGCCGTCGCCCTGGGGCCCGTTTTGCACGGGAGGAAAGCCCGGCATCAGCTGCGGTCCCCCGTAGGCCGGGGTGCCGCCCGTGCCCGACCACACCATGTTGTTGTACGTTTGCGTGAGCGGGCCCAGGTTGGGGTTGCTCGGGTCGGTCTGCTGCATCTGGGTGACCACGTTGCCGAGTGCGCTCTCGAGCGAGGCGCACGAGTTGAAGCTGCTGTTCACGCCGCCCGAGTTTTGCTGGAATGTCTCGATGACGCCCTGAAGCTGCTGCGAGACCTGCGTCGCGTCGTTGTCGCTCTCCATGGTGGTGTCGATCTCGCCGTCGATCGAGTCGAGCTGCGAGTCGCAGTAGCTCATGAGCGAGTCGGACGTGAGGGAGTTGCTGCTGCCGATGGCGGTCGTCATGGTCGTGCCTCCTTGGGCTCTCATGTTCCCCATCGAGCGCCCGCGCGGGCGGTTGCGCGAAATCGCCCTTAGACTCCGCGGGTGACCTCCGACGCCCTGGCCGAGCGGCGCGACCGCGGCGTCGTGCTCATCATCGTCTACAAGGCGATCAAGGGCAGTCTATGGTTCGTGCTCGCCACGGTCATCGCGGTGCTCGTGCACATGAACCTGGCGCACCGCGTCGCCGGCACGGCCGAGGTGCTGCGCCTGCACGCGCGACCCTGGAGCATCGAGCTCGCCAAGCTGCTGCTTCGCGCCTCGAGTCGGCATGCGCTCTGGGTGCTGGTCACGGCCCTCTACGCCGACGGCACCCTGACGCTCGTCGAGGGGTGGGCGCTCTATCACGGGCGCTGGTGGGGACCGTGGGTCGTCGTCGCGGCCACCGGGGCGCTCCTGCCGTTCGAGGTCGTGTCGCTCTTCCGGCATCCGCACTTCGTGCGCGCGGTGCTCCTGCTCGTGAACGCGGCCATCGTCGTCTATCTCGCGCGTGTGGCGTCGCGCCACGCGCGGGCGATCGTCACGCGTCCCGCGCCACCCGACCGAGCATCCGCTCCACCCCCTCGCGGAACGCCGACTCCGGAGTGAGCAGGCTCGCGACCACGTACGCCTCGTCCTCGAAGTCGAAGAAATGCCCCGGGTGCACGTGCACCCCGTCTTGCTGCAAGAACGCGAGGGCCCACGCCCCTTCGTCGCGGGTGCGCGGCAGGCGAAGCGTCGCGTACCACCCGCCTTCCACGTCGAGCAGCGACGCGGCCGAACCGCGCACCGCGCCCTCGAGCCACGCCAGGTTCGCGCGCGTGCGCTTCACGATCGCGCGCTCGGCCACCCCGCGCGACGCGAGGAGCGCCGGCAGCGCGTGCTGCACGGGAGCGCCGAGCGACAGGAACGAGTCCGCGATCACTTCCAGCCTCGCGAGGGCGTCCACGACGCGCGCGCTCTGCCCGCCGACCACCGTCCACGCGAGCTTCATCTGCGGTAGCGCTGCGAGCTTGGACAGGCCGCCGAGCGAGAAGACGAGCGGCGCGCCGGGCGCTTCGAGCACGCTCGCCGCCCTGGCCTGCGGCCGCAGCGCGTAGCGCGCGAAGACGTCGTCGCTCACGAGGGGCAGATCGTGGCTGGCGAGCGCGGCGAATTCGGCCGCGCTCACGTAGGAGCCCGTCGGGTTGTTCGGGCTCACGGTGACGATCGCCCGGGTGCGCGGGGATCGCGCGGCGGCCAGCGAGGGAAGGTCGATGTGCCACGCGCCGTCGTAGCGGAGCGGGTAGGGGACGGCGCGCACCGATTCGAGGCGCGCCAGGTGCTCGAAGAGCGGGTAGCTCGGCCGCGGTACGAGGACGTCGTCGCCCGGATCGCAGAGCAGTTTGAAGAGAAACGCGTATGCCTCGCTGGTGCTTGCCGTCAGCACGACGCGGCCCGCGTCGACCCGCGGGCCGCTCGCCGAGAGGTCGCTCGCCACGGCCTGGCGCGCGACCTCGAGGCCGAACGCCGCCGGCTCGTACCGGAGCGCCTCCGCCGGCGCCAGCGCGCCGAGGATCGCGTCGCCGTCGTACGGCACGCCGGCCGTCGTCGGGTTGGACGCCGTGAGGTCGAGGATCGGCCGCCCGCGTTCGCGCGCTTCGGTCAGCGCCAGGGCCAGCCGGTTGGGGGCAAGGTCGACCGATGATCGACTCGAGAACAAAGGGACCTCGTCTCCCGGCGGCGCGGCGCGCCCATCGCGCGCGGGGCGACTATAGCGGCGGCGGGGGGCGCGACGAGGTATCGGCGAAGAGCGACTGCAGCGACGCGTCGGGCTCGAGAAACTCGATGGCCATCCGGTGGGTCCACACCGCGCGCGGGTTGTCGTCGGGCGCCTCGACCCGGACGATGCGCCCCGAGAGCTGCTTGTCCGGCGCGTCGGGCGCGACGCGAAAGCGCACCGTGACCACCTCGCCCACCTGGAGCTCGCCGCTGCTCGAGATGAGGATGCCGCTCGCGCTCACGTCCTTGCACACCGCCCAGACCCGCCTCGACGCCAGGTCGATCGTGACGGGAAACCAGAGGGAATAGCGACCGTACGAGCGCTTCTCATCCATGCCGGCCCCCCTAGCAGGGTGCTGAAAAGAAGAATTGGACCACGAGGACACCAAGGACACGAGGATTGAAGACCGCAAATCGTCGGTGATTTCTCACTTGGTGGCCCTCGTGTCCTGGTGGTTGTCTCTTCATCACGCCTTTTTTCAGCAGCCTGCTAGTACCCCGAGTCCGTGACGCATCGAAGAATCTCAACAGGAAGGCGGGAAGACGGGAAGGATCGTTTTGCCGAAAAACCTTCCCGTCTTCCCGTCTTCCTGTGATCTCAAAATATCAAGGTTTCACGGACTCGGGACACTAGTACCCGAGATCAAAGCCTTTGAGAGAATTGGATTTGGCCTTGGGCTTGGCCGGGCCCGCCGCGGACTGGACGGCGGGCCGCGCGGCGGCAGCGGGCTTGGCTGCGTCGCGATGCTGTGGCGCGGCGGTGGAGGCGACGACCGGCTGGCCGGTTGCGCTCGTCGCGGGGGCATCGGCGGTGGCGCTCACGGTGGGTGCCGGGGTCCCCGCGGCGCTCGCGGTCGGCGCGGGCGACGCGCTCGAGGTGATCGCGATGGCTTGCGCGGGCGGCTGGCCGGCGGCGGCCACGGGTGTCCGCTCGGGCACGGAACCGGGGCGCGCGAGGACCGCGATGGCCAGCCCCACGACGACGAGCCCGGCCGCCGACGCCATTGCGATCGTACGCCGCCGCGAGCCGCGCGGGTTCTGCGGCATGGGCTCCGCCTTGGAGCGCGCCCACGACTCTTCGGTCCCCGTCTTGCGGAGATCGCCGCCCACGGCGCCGCCCTGCATCCGGCTGATGGCCGGCGAGGTCGTCTCTTCTTCGTTGGTGAGCGTCGCCGCGTTGCGGGCGATCACCTGCCGCGCGACCGACTCGGACGGAGCGGGCGTGTACGCCAGCACCTCGGTGACGCCGTTCTTGGCCGACCACGCGTCGATCGCCTCGGCGAAGATCGCCGCCGATTCGAAGCGCTTGTTGGGGTCGCGCGCGATCGCGTGGTTGATGATGCCCGCGAACTCGGGATCGAGATCGGGCATCGCCAGGAGCGGCGACGGCGCGTCGGACAGCGCGATCTTGAACATCAAGTCGTTGAACGACGTGCCTTCGAACGGCAGGCGGCCGGTGACCGCCTCGTACAGGATGACGCCGCACGAGTAGATGTCGCTGCGCACGTCTGTTTTCGAGGCGCCGCGCGCTTGCTCGGGCGACATGTAACAGGGCGTCCCGAGCACGGCGTCGGCGCGGGTCATCCGCTGCTCGTTGCCCTCGAACGAGCGCGAGAACTTGGAGATGCCGAAGTCGATGAGCTTCACGAAGTCGGTGCGCCCCGCCTTGGACCGGAGGATGAAGATGTTCTCCGGCTTCAAGTCGCGGTGGATGATGCCCGCGGCGTGCGCCGAGACGAGCGCCTCGAGAAATTGCCGCGCGAGCGGCGCGATCTGCGCCGGCGTCAGGCGCCCGAACCGCTCGATCCGTTCGGCCAGCGTCTCGCCGTCCAGGTACTCCATCACGAGGTACCGATCGCCGTTCGGGAGCGATCCGAGATCGAGCACCTCGAGGATGTGATCGTTGCCGATCTGTCCTGCCGCCTGAGCCTCGCGCTCGAAGCGGCGCACCGAGTCGCTGTTGGTGCTCGCGGCGTGGAGCACCTTGATGGCGACACGCCGCCGGATCAGCGTGTTCTCGCCCTCGTAGACCGCGCCCATGCCCCCCGTCCCTATGACGCGGACCAGACGGTACTTGCCGTCGATCACATGTCCGGCCTCAAGCAGCATGCCAGTCCAATGGTTCAAGGTACCATCGATCGCTTGGTTTCGTGCTCAAAGCGCGCAGTCTTCTTGGCTCGCGTAGAGCTTGCTGTGGGGTTTCTGGAGCCAATAGCGGCGCGCCACCACGCGCCTGACATCGACCGACATGTCCCCTGGCATTGCCTGGACATCGTTTCGTATTCTCGGCCCGTGATACTGTTGAGGACTGTGCAGAGGGCTGCCTTTTCTTGTTTCGCGGCCTTCGCGGCCGCGGTGCTCGCGAGCGTCACGCACGCTGCACCGGCGCATGCGCAGGGCGACGAGCAGCGGTCGGCCGCCCGCACCGCAGCCACCGAGGGGCTCCAGGCCCTCTCGGAGGGCCGGTACAAAGACGCGCTCGATCTGTGCACCCGCGCGGAATCCTTGATGCACGCGCCGACGCACCTGCTCCTCATCGCCCGCGCGCAGGTCAAGCTTGGGCACCTCGTCGAGGCGCAGGAGGCGTACATCAAGGTCACCCGCGACACGCTGGCGCCGGACGCGCCGCACGCGTTCGTCGACGCGCAGCGCACCGCCGCCGAAGAGCAGGCCGAGCTTGCGCCCCGGGTGCCGTCGCTCAAGGTCGACGTGGAGGGAGCGACGTCCGAGCAAGCCAGCGTGATGCTCAACGGCGCGCCGTTCGCGCGTGCCCTCGTCGGGCTCGCGATGCCCATCAATCCAGGCACCTACACGCTGGCGGCGAAGGCTCCGGGCGCGGAGGCCTCGCCCGTCACCGTGACCGTCGCCGAAGGGGCGAAGCAAACCGTGCTCCTGTCGCTCCGGGCGCTGCTGGCGCCGGTTATGGCCGAGACGGCGCCCGAGGGGCAAGGGGAGCCGGTGGTGTCGCATGGCCACGGCGGCGTGCTGGCTGCGGGATGGACCAGCCTCGCCGTGGGCGTCGTGGGGCTCGCGGCCGGCTCCGTGTTCGTCGTCCTCAATCACTCCGAGCTGTCCGACGCCGAAGGCTTGTGCTCGAACAACGTGTGCCCGCCCTCGAAGAAGGGCACAATCGAGAGCGACGCGAGCTCGGCGAGCACCGACTCCTCGCTCGCGTGGGTCAGCTATGGCGTTGGCGCTGCCGGCGTCCTCGCCGGTGCGGCCTTGCTCTGGGCGGGGATGCGGTCCTCCGGGGGGCCGCCGGAGCCGCCGACCTCCTCCGCCACCGTGATGCCATTGGTGGGGCCGCGCATGACGGGCCTCAAGGTTGTCTTTTGACAGGTCGTCCCCGGGGGGCTGGGACGTACTGGAACTGAGCCGTTCTGAAGGCTTCCGCGCGAGATCGAATACGAAGGCGCGCCGAAAGATGCTAAGCGGCAAGGTGACGACGTCGAGCCCATGCAACCGTCTCCCAAGCCCCCCACGCCCGCGCTGCGCCCGGCCCGCCGCGTGGGCGTCTACGGGTGGGGCGTCGTTGCCCCGGGAGCGCGCAACGTCGCCGCGCTCGAGGCCCTGCTCGCCTCGGGAACCACGGCCCTCGGCACGGGCGGGTCCGCCGCGCGCCAGGACCTGGGCGGGGGTCTCTTCGCGTCGGGCGATCCTCACTTCGAAGTCGCCGACTACGAGGCGTGGATCGCCGCGCGGCACGGCGACGCATACGTCGCGCGCATGCGCAGCAAGATGGGGGAGAACGTGCTCTTCGCGGTGGGCGCCACGATCCAGGCGCTCTCCTGCGACCCCAAGCTCGAGAGCCTGGTGCGCGAGGCCGACGGCGCGTGCCAGGTATTCATCGGTTCCGGCGTGAGCGATCTGCCGGAGAGCTACCGCGCGGCGTCGTCGCTCCAGCGGGCCACGCGCGTCTGGAACCACTTCTGGGCGCAGCCGGCGCATTGCAGCGCGCGCCGGCGGCTCGACCAGGAGAAGGCGCCTCCGCCAGGCCCGCCGCCGCCTGCGGACCCGGCCACTCTGCCCGTCGACTCCGAGGAGCGCTACGACGCGCTCGGCGCCTGGGATGCCTACTGGGCCTCGCACTCGGCCGATCTGCGCGCGTTCCTGCAGCGCTTCTCGGATGTCGAGCGCCTCGACGCCGACGACGAGGACCACGAGAAGGCGCACATCAACGCGATCCGCAAGCGCGTCCGGGCGCATCGCGCGCTGGTCGAAGAGGTGGGCTGTCCGCCGCCGCCCTGGACCGCCGTCAGCTCGAACCTCATCTGGAACATCCAGAACGCGGCCGCGGCGCAGGTCACCATGCTGCTCGGCACGCACGGCGCCGCGTGGGCGCCCGTCGGCGCGTGCTCCACGTTCGGCGTGGCGCTCAAGTGCGGGCGCGACGCGATCCTGCGCGGCGAGGCCAAGGTGGCCATCGTCGGCACCACCGATCCGCGTCCCGACGGCGCGCTCACCGGCGCGTTCCACGCCGCCCGCGTGATGCCGGGGATCGGCGAGGTGAACGTGCCCTTCACGTCGCTGCGCGGGACGCACGTCTCCGGGGGCTCGTGCGTCTGGCTCGTGGGCGACGCGGAGTGGTGCGAGTCGCGGGGGCTGCGCCCCATCGGCGGCTACGTCGACGCCGTCGCGCTGTCATCGGACGCGGAGCACATCATCACGCCCTCCCAGTCCGGCCCCCGCCGCGCGATCGCCGAGGCCTACCGCGAGGCGGGCATCGCGCCCGACGACGTGGCCCTCATCGACCTTCACGCCACGGGCACCCCGGGCGACCTGAACGAGCTCGCCCTCGTCGACGACTTCATCGGCGAGACCACCCGCATCACGGCGCGCAAGGGACAGCTCGGGCACGGCATGGCCAACTCGGGCGGCTGGGAGCTCACGGCCCTGGCCCTCGGCCTGGTGCGCGGGGCGGCGCTGCCGACGGGCATCCCGCTCGAGAAGCTGCACCCGCGGGTCCGCCGCGCCGCCTCCGTCGTTGGCCTCGAGCCCGTCGCCCTGCACGGCAAGGTCGGGGTCAAGTTGATGCTCGGCATCGGCGGCTTGACGGCCTGCGTCGTCCTTCGCGCGGAATAGCGCGGCAGCTCGTTGCACGAGCGGGGGGAGAGAGACCACAAGGACACCAAAGACACGAGGGTCAGAGGAGTGGGGGGGGCCGAGAACGACTCGACGCGGCGCCACCCCAGCCCCTCTTATCCCCTCGTGTCTTCGGTGTCCTTGTGGTCCATCCCTCTCAATCGTCCGCTGGAACGGGGCGCAGAAATCGTTCGCGCCGACGTTGACAGTCATCACTGTCACAGTTATAAGTGAGTCAGAGTCAGGGAGCGGTCGAGGCGGACGCCAGCAGGGCGCGCTGCCTGGGACGACCGCGTCCCATCACCTGGAGAAGGTCGATGATCACACAATCATCTCGCCGAGGTGCGCCCGTGCGCCCCGCGGCCGGTACGACGAACGAAATCAAGCTGAGCATGCGCGCGGCAGAGTCTCGCCCCGCAAGCGTGTCGCGGAGGGCGTCGTGAGCGCGCAAGCGGCGGCGGACACCGAGCGGTATCGCGGGTTCGGCGAGGAGATCGACGCCATCCGCGACCGCGCGGTCGCCCGCGTCGGCGCGGACGACGTGAAGCGCGTGAAGCGGTTGAACCGCTTCTCCCGGGCCATGGAGGTCGTCGGCAGGGTGCTGATCCACTTCAGCCCCGAACCTTTCACCTTCGTGCTCGGCGTGCTCGCGCTCTGGGTGCACAAGCAGCTGCAATCGACCGAGATCGGGCACACGGCGCTGCACGGCGCGTACGATCGCCTGCCGGGCGCCGAGAAGTTCGACTCGAAGCGATTCCGCTGGGACACGCCCATCGACGAAGAGTCGTGGCGCTACGCGCACAACGTCCGCCACCACGGGAGCACCAACGTGTACGGCCGCGACCCCGACGTGAACTACGGCCTCGTGCGCCTGACCGAGCAAAGCCCCTACGAGCCGGAGCATCGCTGGCAATTGCCGTTCGCGCTCGGCGTCGTTTTCCCGTTCTTCGCCCTCGTCATCAACACCCACGTGACGGGGCTGAGCGAGATTCTGATCGCCCGCGACCGGAAGCTTTTCATCCTGCCCGACCGATCCAAGGCGAGCCGCCGGACGGCCCTCAAGAAGGCGTTTCGCAAGTACGTGCCGTACTACCTCTACAACTTCGTCCTCTTCCCGGCGCTTGCCGGCGCGATGTTCTGGAAGGTCCTGCTGGGCAACGTGCTCGCCGAGCTTTTGCGCGACCTCTACTCGGCGTGCACCATCTTCTGCGGCCACGTGGGCCACGACGTGAAGAGCTACCCCGAGGGCACACGGCCGCACGGACGCGGCGAGTGGTACGCGATGCAGGTCGAGTCGGCCAACGACTTCGAAGTCTCGCACCCCGTCTCGGTCCTCTGCGGCGCGCTCGATCGCCAGATCGAGCACCACCTGTTCCCGACGCTGCCCCCCGAGCGCCTGCGCGAGGTCACGCCCGAGGTGCGCGCGGCCTGCGAGCGCTGGGGCGTGCAATACAAGACCGACACCTGGGGCCGCACGCTGAAGAAATCGCTCGCGCACATCGCGCGCCTCGGCCGCGCCGGGCACGCGGGGGGTGTCGCCGAGATCATTCGCGAGATGGCCTGATGCTGCTAGAACATGGCGAGCTCGGCTCGCAGACAATGGCCCAATCGACCCCCTCGCCCACGCAGGAGCGGACCGAATACACCATCGACGAGCTGGCGGCGGCGGCCCGGGTCCCGAGCCGCACGATCCGCTTCTACCAGTCGCGCGGCGCGCTGATGTCGCCCGAGATTCGCGGCCGGGTGGCCTACTACGGCCCGCTCCACGTCGACCGCCTCAAGCTCATCGCGCAGCTGCAGGACCGGGGCCTGCGCATCGACGCCATCCGCGACCTCTTGACCAGCATCGACCGGGGCGAGGTCGACCTCGCCGAGTGGCTCGGCGTCGAGCAGCAGGTGCAGGCCCCCTGGGCCAACGACCAGCCGCGCACGGTGACGGAAGAAGAGCTCTATCAGCTCGCCGGATCGCGGCGACCAGGCCTGCTCGCGGATCTGCTGCGCTCGCACACCATCGAGCGCCGGGGCGACGTCTACATCATCGAGAGCCCCGCGCTCCTCGCCATCGCGATGAAGTTCGAGGACTTCGGCGTCGACATCGCCACTGCGATGCACGCCGAGTCGATCGTGAAAAAGTACGTCGGCCGCGCGGCGAGCGAGCTGGTCGAGCTCTTCGTCCGCGGCTTTCAGGACGGGAGCATCGTGCCCAAGGACTTCAACGCGTCGTTCCAGGGGCTGCGCCCGCTCGGCATGGACGCCGTCCGCGTGCTCTTCGGCCGCGCGATGGAGCACGAGCTGCGCAAGCTCTACGAGTCCGGCGCCCTCGCGAAGATTCCCGGCAAGGCGCACCGGGCCCGCAAGAAGCGGTAACGGCGCGGGGCGCTCACCTGGAAACGCCCGGGAAGCTCGCCTGGAAAAGACCGCGTACGCTGTATGCTCTCGTGGAAGCGCGTGTACCCGAAGGGATTGTCCGCGTGCAAACTGCCCGGATACGGCCGTGCGGCAGCGCTCGATTCCGTGTCGGCCGTGGTACGGTGAGCGGGAGGAGCATCGCTACATGTCTTCGCGTCGATCGCGACCGCCGCGCAGCCGCAAGTCGCGCAGTCCCGCAGCGCCCCCGCAGGAGACGGTCGTCGTGGTCATGCCCCCCGAGCCCAAGCCGCCCACGATCACGCCGTCCTCGCCTCTCGACGAAGAGCTGGCCGCGCTCGACGCCGGCTGGGACTGACAGGCCGACTTCGCAGGCGCGGTGGCCATGAGCGCCCGGTCCGTCCGCCACGCGGACACCGTCGTCGTCGGCGCCGGTTCGTCGGGTGCGGTCATCGCGGCGCGCGCCACCGAGCGGTCCGAGCGCGAGGTGCTGCTGCTCGAGGCGGGGCCCGACTACCCCCCGCCTGCGCTGCTGCCCGACGACCTGCGCAACGGCACCCGCAACTCGACGCACGCGCACGACTGGGGCCAGATGCACCGGCCCACGCCCGGGCACTGGGGGTTGTTCGTGCTGCCGCGCGGGCGTGTCGTCGGCGGCAGCTCCGCGGTCAATACGTGCATCGCGCTCCGCGGGCAGCCGGCCGACTACGACGAGTGGGCGTCGCTCGGCCTTCCCGACTGGAGGTGGACCGAGTGCCTGCCGGCGTTCAAGCGCCTCGAGAACGACCTCGACATGCGCGGCCCCTGGCACTCGCAGGACGGCCCGCTGCCGCTTCGCCGCTTCAAGCCCTCCGAGATGGTGCCATGGCAGGCCGCGTTCCTGAACGCGTGCGCGGCCCAGGGCTTTCCCCGCTGCGACGACACCAACGACCCGACGACGACGGGCTACGGCCCGCACGCGATGAACCTCGTCGGCGGCGAGCGCGTGAGCGCGGCGCGCGCGTACTTGACCGAGAGCGTCCGCGCGCGCCCCAACCTGCGCATCCGGCCGCTGACCGTCGTGCGGCGCATCCTCTTCGCGAACCGGCGCGTCACGGGCCTCGAGGTCGAAACGAACGGGCGCGTCTACACGATCGCATCCGAGCGCGTCATCGTCTGTGCCGGCGCGACGAACACGCCCGGGCTCCTCCTTCGCTCCGGCATCGGACCACGCGCCACGGTCGAGGGCCTCGGTGTCGACGTCGTCGCCGACGTCCCCGCTGTCGGCGCGCGCCTGCTCGACCACCCCGGCTTCGCGATCTTCTTGCGACCCAAGCCCGGCGTGCAGTCGCTCGATCATCCGCTCATCCAGACCGCGCTGCGCTACGCGTCGAAGGCCGGCGGCCGCGATGGCGCCGTACGAAACGACATGGTGATCCAGGCCGGATCGATTCTCCCGCTGCCGTTCAAGGCGTTGCCCTTCAAGACGCTGCCGCTCGTGAGCCTGATGTGCAGCCTGGGCAAGCCGCGCGGCCACGGAACCATCGCCTACACCTCGTCGAGCCACCGCGCGCCGCCGCGCATCGAGTCGCGCTTCTTCGTCGACGGCGCCGACCGCGCGTGCGCGATCGAAGCGCTGCGCCTGATGGTCGACCTCGTCACGTCGCCGTCGATGCGCGACATGGCCACCTTCTTCTGGCCGCCGGCGAGCGGCGTCGCGAGCAACGAGGCCCTCGGCAGGTGGCTCGGTCGCATCTGCGACTCGAGCTACCACCCGTGCGGCACGGTGCCGATGGGCGCCGACGGCGCCGACGGCGCGGCGACCGACGGGCGCGGGCGGGTGCGGGGCGTAGAGGGACTGGTCGTCGCGGACGCGAGCTTGATGCCGACGATCCCGAGCTCGCATTTGAATTTGACGGTGATCATGATGGGCGAGAGGTTCGGGGAGTGGGTGAGGGAGGGGCAGATCTGAGTGCTTGCGTCGTACACTTGGGGCAACGGAGGGTGTCGGGATGGGAGCGGCGAAGGTGGTCGGGGCGCTTCTTTTCGAAGGGTTCGAGCTGCTCGATGTGTTCGGGCCGCTCGAGGCGTGGGGGATCCTGGGGGCGAAAGGGGGCTGGCGCGTCGTCACGTACGAGTGGCATCGCGATGAAGGGTGGGACCCTTTCGCGAAGATCCATGGGCTCGTGGGGTGAAGGGGTGCGCGAGCCCCGGGCGCACGAACGCGCCCGGGGCTTCGCCATCGCCGCCCGCCTACCTGACGATGATCGACGTCGGCTGGGTCCAGTCGCCCTCGCCCGTCCGGGTCACGGCGCGGCTCCGGAACATCACCGTCGCTCCGGGCGTGAGCCCCGCCACCGTCGTCTTGGCCTGGAGGGTGATCGGCAGGGTCGTCCACGTCTTGCCCCCGTCGAGGCTCGACTGCCACTCGTACGACGCCCGTCGGGCCGCGGCGACCGTGGTCAACGCGATGGTGCCCGAAACGGCGCCCGTCCTGGCGGTGAAGGTCTGCTTCTGCCGCAGGATGGGCTTACGGACCGCCAGACCGGCACTCTGGATGACCTGCTCCGCGGTGTCGGAATCGGCGTCGGCCGTCTTCTGGACGTACGCCTTGAGCTGCTCGAGCAGCGTCGTCATGGCCGTATGCTTCTCGTTGCGGCTGGCCACGGCGCCGCGTGTGCGGGCCCGGACGGACGATTCGGCGGTCTCGAGCGCCGTGAGGGCCGTCGAGAGGGTCGCCAGCGACGGGTCGGGGGTGGGGAACGTGGTCGCGTTGTTCGTCACCGCCGTGACGATGCCTCTCGTCTCGGTGATGAGCGCAGGGACGCGACGGGGAAGGTTGAGCGACACGACGGAGCGTTTCACGGTCTTGACGGAGCTAGTCATGACTCCTCCACGGCTATTGGCGGGTTCGACGGATCCTCAATGCGACACCAGGTCTCGATTGGTTGGCTTTGTGTAGACCTCCTCGTGCATGGGGTTTCGATTGCGACAACCGACGAAGGTAGAAAGTCGACCAACGTCGACATCGCCCTTCATTCATCGTCATGAATCGACGATTGGGTCTCGAACGCGCAGAGCGATGTTTGGTCCGGTCTTCACGACCGGACCTTCGTGCAGCACGACCGAAGCAAAAAGCGTCCTTGTTTCTGGAACGAGCGTCCATGCAGGCAAGCCGTGGCGCACGATCGAGACCGCGCGACTCAAAATAGAGACAAAGTGTGGCTCGACGGGTTGAGCGGTCGCTCTTTTGAAGAGCAAATGGTGAATTCGATCCGGAACGTGCACGGGGATACCTTGGTCGGGTCGATTTTTGGTGACTACGCGCACGCCTACGCCAACATCGGTCGAACGAATTCCGTCATCGGGTCGACCATCGAAGGCCCAGGGCCACGTTTATCGGAGTACGCGCGGACCGCTGTCCGCAAAAGGCCCGCGGCGGGCTCGACGTACCCGTGTCACGGTGCGAGGGCCGTGCCGCTCCTTCTGACTACACATGTCGGAGGAGGGCCGATCGTGACAAAGAAAAATGGAAGCGCGGACCGATTTGGCGGCTGCGCCGGCGGCCCCCTCACGACGGTCACGAAGCGAGCCGCCGCGTTCGATGGCCGGGCCCATGCTGGGACTCGGCGGCACGTTTTGATATGTGAGCCTGCCGCCCGCGCCCGCGCCCGCGCCCGCGCCCGCGCCCGCGCCCGCGCCCGCGCCCGCGCCCGCGC
>Ga0302325_10004792_pt1 | contig 31128 bp, 29 predicted proteins | sample Palsa_T0_2_FD_201948 | JGI IMG/M metagenome (GOLD analysis project Ga0302325, IMG submission 201948) | Peat permafrost microbial communities from Stordalen Mire near Abisko, Sweden - Palsa_T0_2 | ecosystem: Environmental > Terrestrial > Soil > Palsa > Peat permafrost | place: Sweden: Abisko... | reverse complement strand
TTGCTCGTGCTGTCATTTGGTACCGCCGGCGCATTCGTCCGCCCTCCCGGAACACCTCCTCTGCCCATTGCGATTGGAGTTGCAACACCCCTGGTGCTCTTTTTCGCGTCGCTGCGCCTCTCGCAATCCTTTCGCGAGTTCGTGCTCTCGCTGGATCTTCGGCTCATTGCGGGAATGCAGGCCTGGCGTTGGGCCGGTCTGGGCTTCCTCTCACTCTATGCGCAGGGGGTGCTCCCGGCTGTGTTTGCCCTGCCGGCCGGCCTCGGAGACATGGCCATCGGGGTCACGGCCCCGTGGATGATTCTTGCCCTCATTCGTCAGCCTGGCTTCGCCGCTGGCGGCACATTCATTCGTTGGAATGTCCTCGGGATATTGGACCTCATCGTTGCCGTCAGCATTGGAACCGTGAGTGCCCTTGTCGCGACGGGAGTCCCCGGAGAGATCAGCACCGCTCCGATGGCGACACTGCCGCTGTTTTTGATCCCGGCATTCCTCGTGCCGTTGTTCCTCATGCTGCATACCTCGGCGCTGATGCAGAGCCGGCAGCTTATCCGCAGCCGAGCATAGGGGCATGGAACGCGGTGGGGCATGGAACGCGGTGCGCTGCAGATCAGCGTTCATGGTGCCCTAAATGAGTCCACGCTCTGCGAGCGATACGCTGACACCATCGCCGATGATGATGTGGTCAAGCAGCCGGATGTCCACCAGCGCCAGCGCCTCCTTGACACGTTGCGTGATCAATTCATCGGCCTGACTGGGTTCCGCGATGCCCGACGGATGATTGTGGGCGATGATGATGGCGGCGCAATTGCGCTGCAGGGCGGCCTTGACGATCTCGCGGGGGTGCACGCTCGCGCCGTCGATCGTGCCGCGAAACATTTCCTCGAACTGAATCAAACGGTGGCGCTTGTCCAGGTATAGACAACAAAAAACTTCGTGCTCGAGGTCGCGCAGGCGCGCCGACAGGTAGTCCCGGGTCGCCCGTGGACTGGCGAGCGACGGTCCCGCGCGCAGCGCCTCCGTGAGTTGCCGCCGTGCGATTTCAACTGCCGCTTGTAGTTCGGCGAATCGAGCTGGCCCAAGGCCGGGCTCTGCGCAAAATCTTTTCCGATCCGCTGCGATCAGCTTGCGCAGCGAATGAAAATTCTTGAGCACGTCCCGCGCAAGATCCAGCGCCGAGTGGCCCGGCGTTCCGGTGCGCAGCAGTATCGCCAGCAATTCCGCATCGGAAAGCGCGCCCGGACCCTTGTCCAGCAGCTTTTCGCGCGGTCGCTCGTCCTCCGGCCAATCCCGAATTGCCATGCGCCAGCTTTACGCATTGGCGGTGCCCATGACAGGCGAATTTCGGGCCCGACCGGAAAGATACGCAACCTCTTCGGGCCGTCAACAGGAGAACAGCAGGTCGGCGCCGACACCAGGCGCCTGCTGCCTGCTTATGAAGTAGCCGGAGGCGTTGCCGAGCTCCTCGCCGACTTCATGCACGTTTTCATGAACTCGTGGCGCGCATCGCCCGGCTGCAGCTTCTGATCATCCGCCTGTTTCTTGCAGGCAGCCCAGGCAGGGTCATTGTTATGCCGGCCGCCATGCGGAGGGTTGTCGGTGGGCGGCGTATCATCACCGAACGCAACGCCTGCGGTGCCGACGGCCAACGCCGCAAGCGCGATGGCCCGCAGCAATACGCTGTTGTTTGCACTCATGCTCATGCGAAAGACCTCCTTCAGAATGAGCAAAATCCTACCCGGTCGAGGGTCGGGTGGTTACCCTCGATGGTGCAAAGCTATGTCAAGTTCTGTGAGCGGCGGCCGGCCGCGTTTACCCATGTCCGGAGCTGCCGAATCCGCCGCTGCCGCGCAGGGTCGTGGAGAATTCCTCGACCACATCGAAGCTTGCCTGCACGACGGGGACGATCACCATTTGCGCGATGCGATCACCGGGTTGAATGGTAAAGGCGGCAGCACCCCGATTCCACGTCGAGACCATCAGTGGTCCCTGGTAGTCCGAGTCGATGAGGCCGACCAGGTTGCCGAGCACGATGCCGTTCTTGTGCCCAAGACCCGAGCGCGGCAGCAGCATGGCGGCAAACCCTGGGTCTTCGATGTAAATCGAAACGCCGGTGGGAATCAATTCGGCGGCGCCCGGCGCGAGCACCAAGGGTGCGTCGATGCAGGCGCGCAAATCCATCCCGGCGGAGCCGGGTGTCGAGTGCTGCGGCAACGGAAAATCGCGGCCGATACGCGGATCCAGAATCCGCAACTTGATGCGCTGCATTCGAGGAGGGTTCCTTGGGACTAGCGCCGTACGCGGCGGCCGCGCACACGGTCGCGGGGCAGCGCCGCGGTGCTGCGCCGCTTGCGCGACAGGCGCCGCGGGCTGCCGTCCGGCGGCGGCAAGCGTTTTGCGATCAGGCTGATGAGTTCGCGCGCCACGTCGATTTTCAGACCGCGCGCCACCTCCACTTTGCCGCCCGGCCACAGAACGGTCAGCGCATTCTCGTCGCAATCGAAAGCGATGCCGTCGCCCACGTGGTTGGCGGCGATCATGTCCAGCTTCTTGCGCTTGAGTTTGCTGCGCGCATTGTCTTCGACGTCGTTGGTCTCCGCGGCAAAGCCGACCACGAAGGGCCGCTTGCTCATTTCCGCAACCGACTTGACGATGTCCGGCGCAGGCTCCAGATCCAGTTTGACGGCGCCTCCCTGCTTCTTGATTTTTTGTTTCGCGACGGTCGCCGGCTGGAAGTCCGCGACCGCGGCTGCGGCGATGAATACATCGGCATCGCCGACGTGTCTATGCACGGCGGCATACATCTCGCGGGCGCTCTCCACATTGATGCGCGTGATGCCCGCCGGAGTTTCCAGGTGCACAGGTCCTGTGACGATGGTGACGTGGGCGCCGGCTTCCTTGGCAGCCGCGGCAACGGCAAAGCCCATCTTTCCCGAACTGCGGTTGGTGAGGTAACGCACCGGGTCGAGCCGTTCGCGCGTCGGACCTGCCGTGATCAATACATTGAGACCGCTCAGGAGCCCGTCATTCACCGGCGGCGCGAGCAGGCTCTCAGCGAGCTGCAGCGGCTCCCACATGCGTCCGGCGCCGATTTCGCCGCAGGCCTGGCTGCCGGAGCCCGGACCCAAGAAGCGGATGCCCCGCGATACCAGGGTCGCCACATTGGCCTGGGTCGCCTTGTTGGACCACATGATGCGATTCATGGCCGGCGCGATCACGATCGGCGCCTCGGTCGCCAGGCACAGGGTGGCCAACAGGTCATCAGCGCGGCCGTGCGCGAGCCGAGCGATGAAATCGGCGCTGGCCGGCGCGATCACCACGATTTGCGCCCAACGCGCCAGTTCGATGTGGCCCATCGCCGCTTCCGCCGCGCTGTCCCACAGATCGGTGCGTGTCGGCCGGCCCGAAACGGCCTGGAAAGTGGCCGCGGAGACGAAACGCTGCGCGGTGTGCGTCATGACGACTTGCACGTCGGCGCCGCGTTCGGTCAAGCGGCGAACCAGATCCGGGCTCTTGTAAGCAGCTATCCCGCCGGTAACGCCCAACAGTATGCGGGTCTTTGGCGTCATTGGATGTGTTTCAATTCTTTGAAACGGTCGATGTCGCTTTGGAACTGTTTTCGCATGGTGCTTTCCTCGCCGCGTTTCTGACGCAGATTCTGCTCTTGCGTGCGGATGTCGTTGGCGAGTCGCACCAGGTCTTCTGCCACCTGGTCCGGCATGGGCGGGGCTTTCTCATCGCTGTTGTAAGGTTTGAAGCGCATGCTGCCGACGCGCAATTTTTTCATGCGGCCGTTGAGGGTATCCAGGAACTGGTTGGTGACCGTGATCTGCTCCAACAGGAGGTTCAGCCGTTGGTCGCGCAGCCGCTCGATCTCCTGGATCGAGACGTAGGTGCTGAGCAGGTTGCGATCGCGATTTTGCCGCTGTTCCATATCCTCCTTTTTCTGCTCTTCAGCCGCCAACTGGTCCGCCGATTTCTGCGCCTCGAGGCGGTTGATCTCCACGCCCTGCGAATTGATGATGTGCTGTTCCTGCGAGGAATATTCGGGCGGGATCCGGTCACCGTAGTGGGTTACCCCCTGATCGTCCACCCATTTATAGAGCGTGCGGCCGTTGCCGGCCGCCCCGGCGGCGGCGCTGAAGGCAACGAGCGAACTCAAGCACAGTGTCCAAAGCGCCCTGTTCAAGTACCTAACCCTCGAAATTGACGTCATTATTTTGCGGGGAGCGAAAGGTTCTATTCTAGGGCCTACGCCTCAGTCTGCAGGCCATAACGTGCACGATAGTCGCGCATATTCTTCAAGTCCGCTTCCCGGCCCGGTGCGGACATGTGCGCCAGCAGATCCTGCAGGCTGATCACGGCCAGTACCGGGATCCCGTAGCTCTCGCGGACCTCCTGAACGGCAGAAAGCCGGCTGTTCGGCGCCCGTTCCTGCCGATCCAAGGCCAGTAGCACCCCGGCCGGACGTGCACCGGCCTGTTTAATGATCTCGATGGATTCCCGAATGGCGGTGCCCGCCGTGATGACGTCATCGATGATCAAGACCCGGCCGGTCAGGGGGCTGCCGACGATGCTGCCGCCCTCGCCGTGGTCCTTGGCCTCCTTGCGGTTGTAGGCAAAGGGCAGATTTCGCCCATGGTGCTCGGCCATGGCCGCCGCGGTTACGGTGACCAAGGGAATACCCTTGTAAGCAGGACCAAACACCATATCGAAGCCCAGATCCGAACTTGCCAGCGCCGCCGCATAGGCACGGCCCACGGCATTGATGGCAGTGCCGGTATTGAACAATCCGGCATTGAAGAAGTACGGACTCTGGCGCCCCGACTTCAAGGTGAAGGTGCCGAACTTGAGTACTCCGAGGCGCACGCACAGGTCGATGAATTCGCTTTGATACGCCGCGGTCATGGGGCCTGATATTATCCCGCGCAATGCGCAGCGTCACGACACAAGGCTCCATCCTCCCGGGTTTCCGCGTTTGACGGCCGTCGCGGGCGCAAAGCCCACGCTGCTGCAAGCCTTGACTGACAAGCGCATGGTCGCGGTGCTGTTCATGAGCTTCGCCTCCGGGCTGCCGTTCAATCTCACCGGCTTTACCCTGCAGGCCTGGTTGGCTTCGGAGCACGTCGACATCAGGACCATCGGCTTTTTCAGCCTGGTCGGCGTCCCGTATATCTGGAAATTCCTCTGGGCACCGCTGCTGGATCGATACTCCGTGCCCATCCTCGGCAGGCGCCGCGGCTGGATCCTCGTATTCCAATTGGCTCTCGCCGTCAGCATTGGCTTCATGGGATTCTGTTCTCCCACCGAGGATCTCACCACCCTGGCAATGGTGGCACTCATGGTCGCGTTCTTTTCCGCCACCCAGGACATCGTGATCGATGCCTACCGCGTCGATACCATCCCACCTCATGAGCGTGCCGTGGCGGCCGCGGCGGCGGCATTTGGTTATCGAACCGCAGCCATGCTGGCGGGTGCCGCGCTGGTCGTGATCGCCGCGCATTTGGGCTGGCGGCTGGCCTTCCTCGTCATTGCCGCGCTCATGGTCGCGATGATGATCACCACCACGCGCGCTCCCGATCCGAGTACCTCGAGCCACCCGCCGCAAACCTTGATGCAGGCGGTATGGCTGCCGCTCAAGAATCTGGTGAGCCAGAAGGGCGCCGCCGGCTTTCTCCTGTTGGTCTTGCTCTACAAGGCCGGCGATGCCTTCGCCTTGAGCCTCTACAGTACTTTCATGCTCAGAGGTCCGGGCTTTACGCTGGATGAACTCAGCGCCGGGAAGCTGACCATGACCATCGCCACCATCGTCGGCGTGAGCCTCGGAGGCTGGCTGTATCTACGTTGGGGAATGTTCCGCTCCTTGATGATATTCGGCATATCTCAAGCGCTGACGAACCTTCTGTACATGTGGCTGGCGCTGGCCGGCCACAAATTCTGGCTGCTGATATTTGCCACCGCACTCGACACCATGGCGGGCGGCATGGGACAGGCTGCGTTCGTGGCCTTCCTGATGTCCTTGTGCAGCGCGAGTTTCAGCGCGACTCAGTACGCGCTGCTGTCGGCGATGGCCTCGTTGCCGAGAGTGGTTACCGGTGCGATCGCCGGCATCGTGGCGCCGGCGGTGGGATGGCCGAAATTCTTCTTGATCACATGCATCACCGCGCTGCCGGGTCTGATGGTGCTGCTGGTTTTGAAAAAACCTCTCGACGAACTCGCCGAACGCGAGGTCGGCGGCGCTTGAGCGTCAGCGCCGCATGGACCGATCCGCATGACGCGACCAGGATGGGCGTGCGGTATCCTCGAATTCCCGATCCAGATCTTCCGCCTCGACGTCGATCGCGCCCGACCAGTCCTCCGGTGCATCCGCGGCCTCGAGAAGTTCGTCGCGCAGCTGATCGTTCCAAGATTCGAAATCGACTTCGGTCACGGACCCGTCGAAATATTGAATCTCTATCGTTTCATCCTGGTCGTCTATCGCGACCACTTCAAAGAGCTCGTCGGTACCGCCTCGATACCATTGGCCAACGATCGGCTTGATAAAATTCATCGCCGCCTCCGTCTGCTATGCTCATCTTCATTGAACTCCGAATGAGCGCATCGCGCAATATGTAATTTTTGCGCGCAGCAACATCCCCATGCTCCAGCAGCTGATCAAGTTCTTCGTCGTATTTTTCGTGGTGGTCGAACCGATTTCCCTGATTCCCTTGTTCGCAGGACTAACGGAAGGCGCAAGCGGCCCTTACAAGAAAAAGATGGCCGGCAAGGCAGCGCTGATCGCGCTCAGCATCTGCGTGCTGTTCGCGCTGGTGGGCGCCAAGTTTCTGGACATAATGGGAATCTCGTTGAGCTCCTTTCGAATCGCCGGCGGCACGCTCTTGTTCCTCATCGCTCTTGATATGGTTTTCGCGCGTACGTCGGGCACCAAGTCCACCACGCCTGAGAAGGAGGAGGCCAAAATGCGCGAGGATATTTCCGTTTTTCCCCTGGCTTTCCCTTTCATCGCCGGTCCCGGCGCGTTGGCCACCATCCTGCTGACGGCCGGCGAACTCTGGGGAAAACCGCTGCTGTTCGCCGGCTTTCTCGCCGTGGTCGCACTGGTGATGATCGTGTGCTGGATACTGATGCTGGCGACGCCGCGGCTGATGAAAGTGCTCGGCGTCACGGGCGCGAATGTCACGAGCCGCCTGTCGGGAGTGATCCTCGCGGCGCTGGCCGTGCAGTTCATCATCGACGGCATACGCGGCAGCTTTCTCAGCTCATAGCCGTCCCGCCTATTTTGGCGTAGGCAAGATCCCACACGCCATGACCCAAACGCTCGCCGCGCCGCTCGAAGCGCGTCGGCGGCCGGAAGTCCGGCCGATTTACATAAGTCCGATCGGGACTCAAGCTGGCTAGACCTAAGGCGGCATTGCACACCACCCGCATTTGTTCGGCGTAGTCCTGCCAGTCGGTGGCCAGGCGCAGCGTACCGTGCATTCGCAATTTCGCCGTCAACAATGCCGCGAATTCCGCGTCGATGAGCCGCCGCTTGTGGTGGCGCTTCTTGTGCCAAGGATCCGGAAAGAACACCAGTATCTCCTCGAATGACTCGTCGGCGATGCGCTCGCGCAGTACATCCACCGCATCATCGCAAATGACACGCAGGTTTCGCAGGCCGCCACCGGCTGCCCGCAGCAAGAGCCGGCCGACTCCTGATCGATGCACCTCGATGCCGAGGTAGTCGCGGTCTGGATGACTCTCCGCCAGGTGCCCGATTACTTCACCTGTCCCAAAGCCGATCTCCAGACAGCGCGGCGCCGGCCGCCCGAATAGGATCCCAAGATCGAGCACGCCCTTGGCTTCGACGCCATAGGCAGGCCAAAGCTCGATCAGCGCTCGCTCCTGCGCAGCAGTGGTACGGCCTTCGCGAAGTACGAAGCTGCGAATGCGACGGGGGGTGTGCATGGGCGCAAAGTGTGCCTGATATGATGCTTTCATGCGCAAAACCTGCCTAGGCTGCCTCGCGGCATTGCTGATCTTGTCGGGGTGCGCCGGCCTGCCGCGGCACGTCCAAAAAACACGTTCCGAGGCACTGGACAATCCCGCGCAAACCCATTTGGGCGAGATCGTCGCGGCCGACCAGAGCGGCAAGAACCTCTCGGGAGTTCGCCTGCTGGCCTCGGGCGAGGAGGCGCTGGCAAGCCTGATCGCCCTTGCGGACCGCGCGCAGCACACGCTCGACATCCAGTACTACATCATTCATGAGGACGACTCCACGCGCACGCTGCTGCGGCACGTGCGGCTGGCCGCGGAGCGCGGCGTGCGGGTGCGGGTGCTGGTCGATGATTTGAACACCGCCGGCGAGGATCGGAGATTCCTGCATCTGAGCCAGCGAGCCAACGTCGAAGTGCGGGTGTTCAATCCCTTCCCCGGAGGCCGTTCCGCGACCTGGAGCCGCTTTCTCGCGTCGGTGAGCGACATTCCGCGCATCAACCATCGCATGCACAACAAGCTTTTCGTCGCCGACAATGCCCTGGCCATCACCGGCGGGCGCAACATCGGGGATGCATATTTCGCCCGCGATCAACGCAGCAACTTCATCGATCTCGACGTGGTGGCGGCGGGCGAGATCGTGCCGCAGCTGTCGGCGACCTTCGATGCCTTCTGGAACAGCCGCTACGCCTATCCCATCGCTTCCGTGGCCTCCGCCGAGCAGCCGGAAGCGATGACGGCGCCCCTGGTGGAGACCACCGCCTCGGCCAACGCGAATTGGCTGGCTCATGAGCTGGATGACGGAGTGCTGAATCTGATCTGGGTGCCCGCCACGGTTTTGGCGGACAAGCCGGGCAAGCTTGCCGACGATGCAGCCTCGGACGAAGAGGTGGTCGCCAACAACATCGGCGCCTTGATGCGTACCGCCAAGCAGGAACTCTTGATCATCTCCCCGTATTTCGTGCCGGGTCTGGAGGGCATGGCGATGATGCGGCAGTTGGTCGTGCAGGGAGTGCACATTCGCATTCTCACCAACTCGCTCGCCTCAACGGATTCTCCGCTGGTGCATACCGGCTACGCGCGCTATCGCGTCGGTTTGCTCAGGCTGGGCATCGATCTGCGCGAGATGCGCCCCAAGCTCGGGCAAAAGCGGCCGCGTTTCCATCCTTTCCGAAGCTCCAACGCCAGCCTGCATGCCAAAGCGTTGGTCATCGATCAGAAGACCGTGTTCATCGGATCGCTGAACATGGATGGCCGTTCCAAGCGCTTCAACAGCGAGCTGGGCTTGGTGATGCGCAGCCCCGACATCGCGAAGCAAGTTACCAACATTCTCGATGACTTGAGCTCGGACGGCAGCTACCGCCTGAGCTTGATGGATCACACCGACAAGATCGAGTGGTTCAGCGGTGAGCCGGGCGAGGAGAAGGTGTGGCACTCCGATCCAGAGACCACGTTCACGCAGCGATTGGCGCTGCGCGCGCTGGCGCCATTCGCGCCCGAAGAATTGCTTTAAGGCGCGATCTTGAGCGAGCTGAGATAGTCCTTCACCCTGCCGCGAAATCCTTCGCTGCTGGTTACCGTCGCGCCGCCGGCCAAGGACAGGATGAAATCGCCTCGCAGGGTGCGGTTCACTTCCTTCACGTAGTTCATGTTCACCAGGCAGGAGCGGCTGATGCGCAGCATCGGCTGCGAACGCAGCGCAAGCTCCGCCTGCTGCAGCGTGCTGCGCGCATGAAAACTATCTTTCCCCACGCGGATCGACACGTAGTTGCGGTCGGCCTCCAGCATCTCCACCTGGGCAACATCCAGCACACGCAGATGTCCGTTGAATTCGGCCAGCAGGCGCGCCTTCTCCTCGCTGGATCCGCGGCCCCCGCGCTCCAGCTGCGCCAGCAATCCCGCGAGCAGGTTCCGGCGCTCGTCGGCTCCGGAACTCGCATGCCGCGGCCGCACGCGCGCGAGCGTCTTGCGGAACCGCTCCTGATCGAAGGGCTTCAACAGATAATCCACGGCGCAGACCTCGAAGGCCTCCAGCGCGTAGGTGTCGTAGGCCGTGACGAATACCAGCGAGGGAAGTTGCGAGGGGTCGATGGCACGCGCCAGGTCGATGCCGTTCAAGGGGTCCATTTGGATGTCCAGGAACAGCAGTTGCGGCGGCCGTAAACGGATCGCGTCGAGCGCGGCGCTGCCATCGCCGAATTCCGCGACGACACGCAGATCGCCTTCCGCTTCGCAGAATTCACGCAACGTGCGCCGGCCTGCCGGCTCGTCGTCGACGATGATGACATCCATCATATGCGTGCGAGCTTGGCGGCGCGGTACTTCTCGCCGAACATGGGCTCGCGCGCAGCCGAAGGCGATTCCAGGATGGCAGGCAGATTCAACTCGCTGCGCCACTCCGAGTCGCCCGCGGTCGTGATCAGGCTGGCACGGCCCTCGAATTGTACCGCGATGCGTTCGCGCACGTTGCGCAGGCCAATGCCCGCGGCGCCCGGAGTTCGGTTGGGGGCGATGGTGTTGCGTACCTGCACGCTGAGAACGTCATCGCTCAAGGCGACCGAAATCGTCACCACGACCGGGGCGTGGTGGCCGGCCATGCCGTGCACCACGGCGTTCTCGACCAAGGGCTGCAGGATGAGGCTCGGCACCCAAACGGCCGGTATTTCCGAGGGAGAGGGCAGAACCACCGTGAGCCTGTCGGCGAAGCGTCGTTGCTGCAGCTCCAGGTACAGGCTCGCAAAGTGAAGCTCATCCGTCAGCCGCGCGAAGTCGCGTTCGCCGGCGTTGAGCAGGCGGCGCAGTAGATCGGCGAGCTGCACCACCATGGCCTGTGCGCCCTTGGGATCCCACTCGATGTAGCCGCGAATCGTATGCAGCAAATTGAACAAGGTGTGCGGCGACAGCTGCATGCGCAGCGCCGCGAGACGCGCGGCGCTCCACTCGCGCTCCAGCGCCGCCAGGCGCAACTCGGAATTGCGAAAGCGGGTATACAGCGCCAGACCGGTGATCAGCGCCAATCCGAAGCCGTATGCGGGCAGGAAATTGACGAAACTCGCCAGCCATAAAGAGAGAAAGAAGGGATCGCCGAGCGTGTGGATGTGCCGCAGCACCGGCTCGTGCATTTCGCCGCCGCCCAACATGGTGTTGGCCAGGATCAAAGCCGGATAGGCCATGGCGGCGAAGGCCGTGCCCAGAATCAGCTGCAGGGGCAGCGTGATCAGCAAAGGACTCCACTGGACCTTCAAGGAGGCCCAGAACGACACCAGCAACATCGGCAGCAGAAACAGATGCTGCAGCAACCTTGCGTCCCAGGCGGCAAACAGCATGACCGTGCTCAGGTGTGCAATGCCCGCGCGCATGCTGTAGCCGTAGAGAAGATTCGACACGGTCACATACACCCAGAACAGGCAGGTGATGAGCAGGAACTGGCGGCGGGTCAAACCCCCGGCGAAGCCACGGACGGGTAGGAGCGGTGCGGCCTGCAAATCCATGGGGCAAGCCTAGCGCAAGTGACGCATGTTTGCGGCCCCGGCTGCCGGGGCAGGGACGAAATCGGGATTCCCAGGGACCAACTCGACGCCTGGGCGCAGACCGGCCGCGGCCTCCAGGTGTCTTATGTACGCGTTGCCGAACAATCACTTCTGAAAGGAGATGTCATGATCAAGAAAACCCTTCTCGTCGCCGCTGTCGCTGCGGCAAGCATTGGTTTCACGGCTGCGGCCGGCGCCCAGTCCGACGCTTCCGCGCGGAAACTCGTGGTCCGTTACAGCCCCGCCAGTCTCAGCACCGAGCAGGGCGTGCGCCAGCTCTACGGCCGGTTGATTTCAGCCGCCGAAAAAGTCTGCGAGGAACCGCAATTGGGCAGAGTGACCAATCCTACGGTGATCACATGCCGCAAACAGGCGGTGGCCGGTGCCGTTGCGCAGATCCACAACTCGCGCCTGGCCGATCTGTCGGCAGGTTATTACAAGATCGGCTAGTGCTGGCGGGTCAGCGTCCAGCCGCAGGATCGAGCGTGACGGTGTTTTGCACTATCGTCGTGTCTCCATCCTGCGAGCTGGTTGCCACGCGCGGTCTAACGCGCTGCAGAAATTCGCCGCCAGGCAGCGAGTAACTCTGATCGAACAGATGCGCCTCGAGCGAGGTGCCGTGCACATCGACGGCAAAATCCATTCCCTGCGGTTTAAGACCGACCACGTGCAGCCGGGTCATGCCGTTCTGCGTATCGAACAGCGGCACACGCCTTCCTCCCGCCGCCTCGTGCAGGATGATTTCGCGAATCTGCGCGGCGCCGGGGAACGACACGTCGATCTCGGGAGCGCCACGCATGGATTGCAAATGCACGTTGTAGCGAGTGATTCCGCCGGATTGCGCCTGTGCTCCGCGCAGCGTCAGAAGCGGCGGTTCGAGCGCGCTCCACGGTGCCGGTGCATAGAAGGCCTGCACCCAGCCGCCGAGATATTCCACGCGCGGCTTGGCATCGAAAGCCGCTGCCGCGGCAATATCGGCGGGCAGCTTCAAGGAATCCGGTTCGGCCACCCAAACAGCCCGATGCTTCTCCATATCCTGCTGATACTCGAAATTGACGCGCTGCGGCCAGTCCGCAGAATAAGTTGGCAATGCGAATGTGACCACGACGCCGACGACGCTCACTGCCGCCGCCACGGCGATGATGCGGCGGCGCAGCGTAGCGCTGACCGTTGCCAGCAAGGGTAGCAGCAGTGTCGCACTCAAGCTGTACAGCACCGTATCGATGAGCCATGCAACGCTGCCGATGGCGGCGTAGAGCAACGAGATCAGAGGGATCATCAGGGCGAACAACACCCACGCCGGCACCAGCGTCGCGATGTCCATGCTCCAAGAGGGTGTTCCGATAGAGGCGGCGGCGCCCGTCGGAGGGTTCGCGCGCAGCGAGGGTATGACGGCAACGGCGGCGATTCCTGCTGCGAGCAACGTCGGAAAGCCAATGCCCGGCCGCAACACGGCCAGCAGTTCGGCGCTGAACGCAAGAAGCAGCACGGTCCCCAGCCAGAATCCCCAAAAGCCAGCGCGCCGGCCAAACCAATGGCTGCTGACTCCGGCGGCGGCGGCGGCCAGCGCTGCGCACGCCATATTCATCCAGGCGGGGTGTGCGATCCAAGAATATTGGCCGAAGGGAGGAACCTTGCCGCTCTTGCGCAGCGCCACCAAGACCGCAGCGCCCGCGATCCCGGCCAGGACCAGGCAGGCAACCGCGCCGAGGCAACCCCAGGCGATTTGCCGCGCGTTTATCCGCCGAAGGCGGCACAGCAGTGCCGCTTCGATCAGCAGCACTGCCAGGATGGCGGTTGCGGCAACGATGGAGTCTCGCGCCGGCCAGGCGATCAGCGTGCGTGCAAGCACGTCGAAGTAGACGGCATCGCCGGGCGGCTGCGCGCGTAGCGTGCTCGAGTCCGCCAGCGCCAGCAAACTCGCCAAGGCGTTGTCGCCCTGGTGCTGAATACTGCGCAGGTCAGCATGGGCAAACGTGTCGAGCGCTGTATGGTAGTGCGCGACGTCGCCGATGAATGCGAAATTGAAGCCCTGCCAGTCGGCCGATTTGAACACGGAAAAATCCGTGTCGTTGTGCAAGGTCTTGTACGTGGTGTAATAGACTGAATCGGTGATCGGACGCGCGATCGCGCTTCGATACAGGTTCATGAGCCAGGAGTTCGCGCTCCCGGTCTCGAACATCAAGCTGGGCCCGGAGCTGCCGCGCGCTTCCAGGTTGACCGCCGCGCGCACGCGTTTCGCCAGGGGATGATCGCGAACGAACAGCAGCGCGCCGAGCAGACCGGGCTCTTCGCCATCGCTGATCAACAGCGCGATCGGATGCCGCGTGGGCGGCCTCACCGAGAGAATTCGCGCAATCTCCAAGGCCGTCGCGACGCCGGCGGCATCGTCGGAGGCGCCGGGACCCGCCGGTACCGAATCATAGTGGGCGGCGAGCAGTACGAGATCGACATCATCCTCGGCCTCGCTGCCGGGGGGGCGCGCTTCCTGCTGCCTCGAAGGCAGGCGCGCGATGATGTTGCTGGGAGTACCGCAGACCGCGTACTTGTTGCAGACGAATCCGGACTGTACCTCGGCCTCATACCCGAGATCCGCCAGCCGCCGCACGATGGCGGCGCGCACCCTTTCATTGGCTTCGCTGCCGATCGGGTGCGCGATGCCGTCGCCTACCAAAGTTTTGAGCTCTGCTTGCGCGCGAAACGCGGAGAAAACGTCGGCCGCGGCATCGCTGCGAGGCAGCGGCAGGCGATATGCGAGAGCGCTCAAGATGCACAACGCGGCCATGCCCGAGAGGCACAGCACAAGTGCGCGATTACGCGGCATCGCTGCTCATCGATCGTCGGACCTTGGCGTGGGTGTAAACCACGCACTATACCTCGATCAATCGATCGCGATGGCCCTCGGTTGGCTCTCGGCGATGAAAGGGGATCCCGGCACGGCGCTCAGCGCTCCCGTCGCGGTGTCGATGGAGAACACCGAGACCGTGTTGGAATTCTGGTTCGCCGCATACAGGTACAGGCCCGATGGGTCGACGGCCAAACTTACCGGCAATGTACCGCCGCTCGCCACCGTGTTGGCGACGGCCAGCACGCCGCTGGTCGGCGTCACGGTATAGGACGAGACGGAATTGTCGGAGGTGACGTTCGCCGCGTACACGAAACGTCCTTCGGGATCGAAGGCGAGCGCCACCGGATCCGTAGTCGTCGCAAAGGGAGAACCGGAAACGGCGGTCAAGGCACCGGTGGTGGAGTTGACCGCGTACATCGAAATGTCCGCACCGCCCTCATTGGCGACGTAGGCAAACGCCCCGGTGGGGTCGATGGCGATGGAAATCGGGTCGGTGCCGGCGCCGAAGGGCGATCCGGAAATGGCGGTCAAGGTGCCGGTCGCCGCATCGATTCCGAACACCGAGATGTCGGCGCTGCTGAAATTGGCGACGTACAAATAATTTCCGAACGGATCCACCTGCAACGAACTGGGGCCTTCGCCGACCTGAAAGGGCGATCCCGTGACCGCCGTCAGCGCGGCGCTGGCGCCGACCGAAAACACCGACACGGTGTTGTCGCCGAAATTTGCCACGAAAAGATAATGTCCGGCCGGATCCATGGCCACCGCGGCCGGCTCGCTGCCCGTCGCACTGCCGAGGCCCGACGCGGTCAACTCGCCGGTGGTGGGGTCGATGGCGTAGGCAGTCACGGTATTGGTGGTGTTGTTCGCTCCGTACAAATAAGCGCCATTGGGATCGACAACGAGCGCGGTCGGCGTGGTGCCGCTCGCAGCAAATGGCGAGCCGGCAACGTCGGTCAGCTCGCCGTTGGTCGGATCGATGACATAGGCCGAGATATCGTTCGCCACCCCGTTGGCCACGTAGGCGAACTGGCCCGGCTGCGTGCAAATCACGATGACATTGCTCACGGCGGCCTTGTCGATCGTGCCGGTGCCGTTGCGAACCGTGCAGGTTTGCTCCACGGGCTCGGTCGGCTGCGTACTGACGGTTACCGAGTACGCGTTGTCGTTGGTCACCCCTTCACTGAACGTGAAGGTGCCGTTGCCGGTCAGGGTCAGACTATCGCCGCTATTGTTCTGCAGCACGATCCCGGTGCTGCCGACGGCCAGCCCTACGAGCGTTCCGCCGACGCTATATTTGGCGGTGAAGATGCAGCTGCTCGAGGCCAGTGCCGCGATCACCATAAATACGGTCATCTTGATCTTCACAAAACTTCTCCATTGCGCGAGTGCCGACGGATCCGTCTTTCTGACAATGTTGTGACCCATTAGTTGTCTCTCGCTGCGATTTCACGTGGATAATAGACAGACTGTCCATTTACTTGTCGCCAATGCGAGACATGCGAACGAAATGGACGCTGGGTGAACCAATTGTAAGCAGGTCGTTCCAACCACGGCAAAGGAAAACACCGTGCCTCGACAATTCTTTACTATTGATGATCGGGTGATTGCGCTAATCGCTGCGCTTCTGGCCACACTCTTGAGTCCAAGCATTGCCTCAGCCGCGCTCGGCGAGCCGGAATCCTCGATACAGGGCGACGCCGCAAAATTCCAGGGTGCCGTCAATTCCATCGAACATCTGACCTATCGAGTGCACGAAATCGCTCTGCCCTCGGGAACCGTCGTGCGCGAATTCGTCGCGCAGGGCGGCGGCGTGTTCGCCGTTGCATGGCATGGCCCCGCCATTCCGAATCTTCGGCAAGCCCTGGGGCGATACTTCGATAACTACGTAGCGGTGGCCAAAACCACGCCGGTCAGCCAGCGCCGCATGGACATCAATCAAGCGGATTTGGTGGTGCACGTCGCCGGCCACATGCGCGCATTCACCGGACTTGCCTACCTTCCGCAGGCAATTCCGAGCGGCGTGAGCGTCGGAGAACTGCAATGAAGGGCGCACTGATGCGCGCCTTGGGCGCAGGATTCGCTGTGGCCTTATGCATGCTCGCCAGTGCCTGCGGCGGCGGCGGTGACGACGTCGGTGTTCCGGGTGGGACCACGACGACGCCGAGCGGCTCGAATGTCGCACCCGCCACCATCGACTCAGGGCCGGCCAACAACAGCGTGAACACGCTGTTCGTCAGCGTCACCGTTTGCGTGCCAGGCAGTACCACGAATTGTCAGACCATCGATCACGTCGAAGTCGATACCGCATCGTACGGACTGCGCCTCCTGTCATCGGTGGTAACGGTAGCGTTGCCGGTGCAAACCTTGTCGACCGGCGCATCCTTGTTGGAGTGCACCGCTTTCGTCCAAGGCTATAGCTGGGGGCCGGTGGTGTCGGCGGACGTGCAGATCGCGGGGGAAACCGCGAATTCAATGCCCGTGCAGGTGATCGGCGATCCCAACTTCACCAACGTGCCCGACGATTGCACGGGCCTTGGCACGGCGGTGAATACTGTCGCGGACTTCGGCGCCAACGGCATCCTCGGCGTGGGACCCTTCGTGGAGGACTGCGGCTCGGGCTGTGCTGAAATGGCCGTGCCGGGCAGTTACTACGCATGTACGGGCACGAGCGAGTGCGCCGCGACCGCCGTCGCCACGACGGCGCAGGTACAGAATCCCGTGAATTCGTTTGGCACTGATAACAACGGCGTGATCGTGCAGCTGCCGAGCGTCCCCGCCGCAGGAGCGGCTACGCTTTCGGGATCCCTCATTTTCGGCATCGACACCCGGTCGAACAATGCCTCCAATGCGTCGGGGACCGAGACCGTGTTGACGGTGGATGACGGCGATTATTTGACCGCTACCTTCAATGGCCGGTCTTTGTCGCAGAGTTTCATCGACAGCGGCACGAATGGTATTTATTTCAACGACAGCGACCTGCCCGTGTGCAGCGCGAGCGGTTTGACCGATTTTTACTGTCCGTCGTCGACGACGAGTCTCAGCACGACGCTCACGGGCGCCAACGGCGTGACCGCGAGCGTGCAGTTCAGCGTCGCCAACACGCAGAGCTTGCTGAACAATTCCACGTTCGTGGTCTTCTCGGACTTGGGCGGCACCTTTCCCGGGTCGAACGTGACCTTTGATTTGGGACTGCCCTTCTACTACGGACGGCGCGTGGCGACCGCGATCGAGGGATATACCACTACCGTGGGCACGGGACCCTATTTCGCTTTCTAGACCATGGCTACCCCGTGGTTGTGAGGCAGGCTAAACTGCCCCAATGAGTACCACGGAGTCCGATACGCGAGCTGCCACGGCGGCTCTGCGCCTCGATGATTTGCCGCAGGCGTTGCTCGAGTCGCAACCTTCGCCCTGGTGGCGCAACGTGCTTGGCGTCGTCGGCTTTGCCCGACCGCCGGCCCTTAGGGGGCGCGTGCCCATCGCGGCGACGATGACCCCGACGCTGGACGGCGGCGACTTGTGCGAAGTCTGGCGTGTGGCGGACGCTCGAAGTCAGTTTTCCTTGGGCTCGGCGCAGCTTGGCCGCGTGCACTACCGCTCCTGCGACGACCTGCTGTTCGGCTGCCTGAGCATCGAGGAGCGCGAGGTCCTCGCGGAAGGGGGCGCTCAGGCGCTGCTGCGGAGCGCGGAGCTTGCCTATGAGGAAATTTTTGCGGTACTCGATGCGACTCAGCATCAGCATCTGATACGCATTTGGAATTACGTACCCGAGATCAACGCCTCGGCCGGCAGCGAGGAACGCTATCGGCTGTTCAATTCCGCGCGCCAAAGCGCGTTCCGCAAATCGGGCCGGGCCATTCAGGGCAGCGTACCGGCGGCCTGCGCATTGGGCTCGCCCGCCGGCTCGCCTATCAGCGTCTATTTCCTCGCGGCGCGCCGCTCGCCCAGGACGATCGAGAATCCGCGCCAGACGAGCGCCTATCACTATCCGCCAAAATTCGGCAAGCACAGTCCGACGTTTTCGCGCGCCTGCATCTTCGGAGGCCCGCTGCACGCGAATCTGTTCATCTCCGGGACCGCCAGCATCGTCGGTCACGAGACGATACATCGCGGCAACGCCGCGGCGCAGACGCGCGAGACACTCGCCAATATCCATGCGCTTCTCGACGAAGCGAATCGCATCGCGGGATCCGGGCGTTATTCCATGGAGTCACTCAAATACAAAGTGTACGTGCGCCACGCCGCCGACTTGGGCGCCGTCAAGGGCGTTCTATCCCGCGAGCTGCGTGCCGACAGCCTGCTGTATCTGCAAGCCGACGTTTGCCGCGAGGACTTGCTGATGGAAATAGAAGCCACGGGCGAGGCTCGTGGCGAGGACGTCACTGCCGCTTGCTCATATGGCTAAATGCGGCGCTACTCGCGCGTTGCTTGCCCGTTCATATGCGCGGGAGATTTGCAACAGCAAGCCGTCCTGATTGCGGCGCGTCACCAGCGTGATCCCGACCGGCATACCATCGATCAAGCCCGCGGGAACGGTGATGCTGGGGTAGCCGGCAATGGCCGCCGCGCCGGCAATCTGTGGCCAACCGCCGCCATGGCGATCGCCCCAAAGTACGTCGATCAGTTCTGCGGGCCCATTGCTTGGCGCGAGCAGTACCTCTACGCCTTGATCGAGCAAGGCCGCCAGTCCTTCCGTGTCAGCCGCACGATTCAGAGTGGCGAGCGCCTTTTGGTAGGAGGGAGAAGTAAGCGGACCCTTCATCTCAGCCGTTTCAAAAAGCTCCTGTCCAAAGACGATCAATTCCTGGTCCGCGTGCGCGCGATTGAAGTCGATCAGATCGGCCAGAGTGCGGCTCTCGACTTGAGAGCGGTCGAGACCGCCCAGATAGGCATTTATCGCGGCCTTGAACTCGTACTGCAGCGCTTGGTTTTCCGGCTCCTCCATTTCGTCGAAAGCCGCGGGTGCCTTGACATCCACGGTCTCAGCGCCTTCCCGTTCCAGCACCGAGCGTGCATCCGCAAACAGCCGCGGCGTATCGGGATGCGCGGATTTTGGCATCGGCATCACGCCGATGCGCACGCCCTGCAGCCGGAACGCCTCGATATCGCTGCCCCGCGCACCGAATCCGAGGGGCCGTTCGGCCATATAGCCCGCGAGCAGCGCTGCGTCGCTGACAGTGCGGCACATGGGACCGGCCGTATCCTGGCGCGGCGAAATCGGTACGACGCCCCTGCCGCTGACGACGCCGACGGTGGGCTTCAGACCCACCAATCCATTGAGCGAGGAGGGCGAAAGTATCGAGCCGTTGGTTTCGGTGCCGATGGCTCCGGCGCAAAAACTCAGCGCCGAGGCGACGCCCGATCCTGCGCTCGAGCCGGATGGGCTGCGCGCGCGCGCATAAGCGTTGCGAGTTTGACCGCCGACTCCGCTCCATCCACTGCACGAATGCGTCGATCGAAAGTTGGCCCATTCGCTCAAGTTCGACTTGCCAAGAACGATGGCGCCTGCAGCGCGCAGGCGCGCAACCAAGGGTGCGTCCGCCGGACGGCGCGAGCGAGTCAGCGCGAATGAACCGGCCGTGGTCGCAATGGGGTCCTGGGTTTCGACGTTGTCCTTGATGATGATGGGAATGCCGTGCAGCGGACCACGCACCTTGCCCGCGGCTCGCTCGGCATCGAGCGCGCGTGCCGCGCTCAATGCGTTCGGGTTCAACGCGAGAACGGAGCGATACTCGGGTCCATGCTGATCGAAGCGAGCGATGCGCCGCAAGTACGCTTCAGTCAAAGCTTGAGATGTGAGTGCGCCGCCGCCCAGTGCGCGCTGCAGCGATGCAATCGATTGCTCGGTAGGATCGAAGCCCATGGTCTCGGCGCGAAGCTCGAACTCGGAGCCCGCTAGAATCAAGCCAGCGGTCGAAATGAAATCTCTGCGGTTCATCCTTCCTCGCGAGAGACGCCGGCCTTCAGGCCGGCGAGGGATAGCGACACGCATTTCTGTGTATTAAGCGCAGTTTTTCCCATGTTTTTTACCTCAAAATAGCTATACTGGATGCATGTACAGGTCTGCTCAATCCACCTTTGTTCGGGTCTTGCGCCTGCGGGTCAAGGACAAGCATGCGGCGTGGCTTTCCTCTTTGGGCCGCGAGGTCAACACGGTCTTTAATTACTGTAACGAACTTTCGATGAAGGTGTTCGAGCGCGAACGGCGCTTTTTGTCCGGCTACGATTTTTGGCCGTTTTTGAAAGGGACCACGCGTGGCGAGTGCGGCTTGAATCTGCCGGTGCAAGCGGTTCAGGAGATCGCAGAAGAATACGCGCGACGCCGTCGGCAACATCGGAAAGTCAGGCTCGCTTGGCGCAAAAGCTTCGGCGTGCGCCGCTCGTTGGGTTGGATTCCCTTCAAGGTCAGGACGATTCGATACAACGCGGGCCAGGTCTACTTCGCCGGACGCTGGTATCTGAATGTCTGCGTGCCTGCGGCTCAAAGGTCGGCAGGCGACAGAAATAAGCCGTCCGTGGAATCGATTCTGGATCGATCGATTCCGAGCATCGGCATTGACCTCGGCTTGAGAGAGTTCGCGGCCTTTAGCGACGCAGGCCTGCCACCGGTCGAGGCCAAACGCTTCTACCGTGACTTGGAACCTAAGCTTAGACAAGCCCAGCGGGCGCGAAAGAGACATCGCACTCGGGCGATTCACGCCAAGATCAAGAACCGGAGGAACGATTTTTTGCACAATCTCAGCACCCGCTTGGTGAAAGCCAACGGTGCGATCGTTGTCGGCAATGTAAATGCCTCTGCCCTTGCAAAGACTCATCAAGCGAAGTCCGTGCTCGATGCGGGGTGGAGTGCGTTTCGAACCATGCTTCGTTATAAGTGCGATGACGCAGGAGTGTGGTTCGATGAAGTCGATGAAGCGTTTTCCACCCAGACCTGCAGCGTGTGTAACAGCCGCACCGGCCCTAAAGGCCGGGAAGGTCTTGGAATGAGGGGATGGAAGTGCATTCTGTGCGGAGCGGTCCATGATCGTGACGTCAATGCAGCTCACAATATCCTCGCGGCGGGACATCGCCGTCTTGCAGAAGGAATCTCCGTCGTTTAACGGCGGAGAGGATGTCAAAGGGAACTCCTGGAAACCAACAACACGCCGGCGCAGATCAGTGCGATGCCGAGCACTTTCGCCAGATTCAAAGTCTCGCCCATCCACATCGCGGAGACGCCGGCCACGACCACATAGCCGAGCGACAGCATGGGATAGGCTACGCTCACCGGCGCTTTCGACAAGGCGGCGAGCCAGACGCAGACGCTCGCCGCATAGCACGTCATGCCGGCCCAGAACGGTACGCTGATGGCGAGCACGCCGAGGCTGCGCATCAGGGTGTCGGCATTGAACACCGTGAATGCGCTCAAGGGACGCGCCGCGGTCTTCAGCAGCAATTGCGCGGCGGCATTCAATCCGACGCCCATGAGAATGAGCACCCAGGTAACCAACGTCATTGGCGTGCCGCCAGCAGCCGGTCCGCGGTCCGGGCCACGATCCGCAGCGGAACTCCGTCACCGTGCAATTTTTCGTACATCGAAGGCTCCATGACGGCGAAGGCTTGGGAATCAGCCGACCAGCGTCGCTCGAACTCCTGCAGGTCCGCAATATTGACGGTGGGATTCTTGTTCAGGCCGTAATCGAGCTCGCCGCGAAAGCGTACCAGCGTAACGCTGCGCTGCAGGTAGAACTCGAGCGTTTGATCATAGGTGGCGATACTGTAAATCGGTGCCTGCCGCGAAGCAGCCGGAACCGCTTGTGCCAAACTGACGCCGGAATACACGGGTGCGACGGCGGCGGCATCGACACCGAGCCATGCCCACGTGAGACACCAACCCGCGCCGAGAAACACGCCTGCACGGGTTGGATCGCGCGGCGCCTGCAGGAGCACGAATACCGCTGATACGGAAAGCAGCGCCGCGATCTTCGCCGCCGGTTTCGCCAGCGGCAGAAAATAGAGCGCGCGGCCGGATGATGCCAGCACCTGCGGCCAATAGAGACTCGCCACCCCTAAGGCGACGCCGACGATGAGGGTAAAGATCGCCGCCGCGACGCAGTCGCCCTTGAACACCTCGGGCGGCAACAGCGCCACCAACACTGCCAACGCCGGCGCGATCGGCAGTATGTAGGGCATCATCTTCGAATCCGACAGGGAAAAGAACACCACCACGAACACGACCCAAATCCATAGAAACAGGCGCGCGTCGAATCCTGCGGCGGCCGTTCGGCGCCAACCGACGGCGACCACGCGCAGAGCCGACAGCGTCCACGGCACGCTGCCTGCCACGAACACGGCGAGAAAGAACCACCACGGCTCGACGCGCTGCGCGATCGGCGTCAGATAGCGCGCCACGTGTTCGTGTACGAAGTAGAACTGCAGGAAATCGCCATCCCGCCGCGCCGCCAACCAGTGCCAGGGCACGGTCAGGATGAGAAACAGCGGCAATCCTGAGGACAATCGCAGGCGCCGCCAGGGCGTGAAATCCCGTGTCCAGAGCGAGTGCAGGATGAGCACGGCCGCCGGAATGGCGGCCGCAATGATGCCCTTGGTCATCACACCCAATGCCGCGGCGGCCCACGCCACCAGCATCCAGCGGCCTCGCGCGGCACCCCGGCGTGGCGCGGCACCCGGGCGCAGCGCGGCGTCCGAGGCGGCCTCGCCGGCCGCGGGCTGCGCGAACAGGAAGCCGGCCAGGCTCAAAGTCAGGTAGAACGTGAGGCTCATGTCCAGCGTCAAGAGGTGGCCGAGCGCATCGAAAATCAGCATGCCGGAGAGAACCGCAGCGGCACGCCAGGCGCACTGCGAGCCGCCCTCGCGGCGCGCGATCAGCCAAACCAGGGCAATCGTTCCCAAGGCACAGAGGGCACAGTAGAGCCGCGCGGCGAATTCATTGAAGCCGAACACCCGGTAGCTCAATGCCGTGGCCCAATATTGCAACGGCGGTTTCTCCGCGTATGCCAGGCCGTTCAGATGCGGGATGACCCAATCGCTCATCGCCAGCATCTCGCGCGGAATCTCCGCGTAGCGTCCTTCGTCGGGATTGAACAGCGGCCGAATCCCCAGGCTCGCGAGCCACACACAGCCCAGCATCGCCGCCAGTCCCATGTACAGCCAGCGTTCGCGAGGGCTCGGAGCGGGCGCGTTATTCACGCGCTCGCCGCGTTTGCCGCGCTCGCCGCGCTGGGAGCATTCGGCGCCTGCACGGCCAACAGGCCCGAGCGCCCAGCCACCTCGCCCATCAGCACCGGCTGATGCGGCAGCGCCTGAACCTGGGCAAGGGCATTCAAGTCGCCCATGGGGCAGATGCGCGCGCCCGCCTCCCGCCAGCTCACGAGCAGCGCGTCGAAAGCATCGAGCAAGAGCATGCCCTCCAGCTCGGCGTGCAAGGTGAACACTTGGCACTCGCCGCTGCTTCCCTGGGCCAGCGAGCGTTCGAACACGCGCCGGGCGATGTTGGACTCATCGACCCCGTCCTGTCCCAGCAACTCATCGAAGGTCGGCAGCGTCGTCGGCAACTGCAGGCAGGAGGGGCCGCCGCCGGGAAGCACCGGCCAGAACGGGGTTCGGCCGCGCGTGTCGCTGGCAAATTGGAGGCTGTACTCGCGTTCGAGTTCGAGTCCGTGCACATTGATCTGCCAGCCCGCGGCGGCGTGCGAGGCAGGCTCGAATCCGAATACCTGCCTGAAGGCTTCGACGCCGCGCTCGAACTCGATCCGTGTCCAGGACGCCGAGGCATTCGCGACGTAGTCCTGCCAGCGCACGTGATCGAATGTGTGCAATCCGACTTCGAAGCCCGCGTCATGCACGCCGCGCATCACCGCGCCGGCCTGCCGCCCGATGTGCGGGCCGGGAAGCAGCACGCCGTACAGCAGCGTCTTGAGGCCGTAATGTTTGAGCACCGAGGTCCGCGCAACCTTCTTGGCGAATCCCTTGCGGAACACGCGGCGCAGCGCCCGACCCGTATTGTCCGGGCCGACGGAGAAATAGAACGTGGCTTGAAGTCCGTGCTTGCGCAGCAGCGCGGTCAAGCGCGGCACGCCCTCGCGGGTGCCCCGCAGCGTATCCACATCGACCTTCAGGCCGATGCGCGTGTTCTCAAGCATCGCGCGACAACAGCGCCGAGGCGGAGGGGAGACTGTGCGCGTAGGAGTCGAAAATGGCGTTGAGCGCGGCCCGCATGTCCGTCTTCGGCGCCCAGCCCAGTTCCGCCGAGGTGTTCTTGATCGAGGGCAGCCGGGCGGGAATGTCCGCATAACCCTTGCCGTAGTAGGCCACCGCGGAGGTGTCGATCAACGTGGTGTTGCGCGCCGTGGGCGCGTACTCGGGCCGCGCGAGGGCAATCTCCAGCATCATCTGCGCCAGTTGGCGGATCGAATACAGATTGTATGGATTGCCGATGTTGTAGATCTTGCCGTCGGCGATGCCGTTCGGATTGTCGATGATGGTCGTCAGGCATTCCACCGCATCGTCGATGAATGTGAATGCGCGGGTCTGCGTGCCGCCCTCCACCAGCTTGATCGGTTCGCCGCGCACGATGTGGCCCAAGAATTGCGTGAGCACCCGCGAGCTGCCCTCCTTCGGGTCGTCCATGCTGTCGAGGCCCGATCCGATCCAATTGAAGGGGCGGAACAAGGTGAACTGCAGGCCCTTTTGTCCATAGCCCCAGATGATGCGATCCAACAGCTGCTTGACGCAGGAATAGATCCAGCGTTGCTCATGGATGGGCCCCAGCACCAGATTGGTGGTTTCCGAATCAAACTCCTTGTCGCGGCTCGCCCCGTAAACTTCCGAAGTAGACGGAAATACCACGCGCTTCTTGTACTTGACGCAGTGACGGATGATGGGCAGGTTCGCCTCGAAATCCAACTCGAACACCCGCAGCGGCTCGCGTACGTAGGTCGCCGGCGTCGCGATCGCCACCAGCGGCAGCACGACGTCGCATTTACGCACGTGATACTCGACCCACTCGAGGTTGATCGTGATGTCACCCTCGACGAAATGAAAGTTCGGATTGCCGAGCATGGTGGCGACGCGCTCGGACTGCAGGTCCATGCCGTAAATATGCCAATCGGTGTGCGCCAGAATGTACTTGCTCAAATGGTGCCCGATGAATCCATTGACGCCGAGAATGAGAACGTTTTTCATGGAAATGCCTTCGAGCCTTTCTGAATAATTCAGCCGAGCGCCAGCGGCTGGACCCCCAGGGCCGGCGGGACGCTATTGTGCGCTACGAGGACCCCGTTTACGGCCAATTGCAGAATCTTAAGACGCCGTCCGTCGGCGCAATCGGCATACCAGGCACCGTCCACGGCATACAGACAAGGCTGGGAACGCGGGTATTTCGCGTCCTGCCCTTCGATTCGGGTCTCGAGAATGCTGAGCCGTTGGCCGTTCACCTCGGTAAATGCACCGGGAAACGGCGGTGCGACCGCGCGCACCAGGTCATGCACCTGAGCGGCGCCCAGACGCCAATCGATGCGCCCATCCTCCGGGGTGCGCTTGCCGAAATACGAACCCTGCTTGAGGTCGAGCGGCCTAATGTCGGCCGTGCCGGCGATCAGCCGCGGCAAACTGCGCCGCAGCACCTGTTCGGCCGCAGCCGCCACCTTCATCGAGACGTCGAGCGCGTTGTCGTTCGGCAAAATCGGCACCGACTCTTGATCGACCAGCGCGCCGGCGTCCGGCTTCTCCACCATGTAATGCAGGCTGGCGCCGGTGACCGTCTCGCCGTGGATGATTGCCCAATGCACGGGCGCGCGCCCGCGGTACTTCGGCAACAGCGAGCCGTGGATGTTCAAGGCGCCCAACCGTGGCAGCGCGAGCCAGGCATTGCCCAGCATGTAGCGGTAATAGAAGGAGAACACGAAGTCCGGGAGCGCCGCGCTGCCCAAGGCGATCCATTCTTCCGTGTTGGGAGAGTCCGGCGACACGACGCGCACGCCGTGTCGCTCCGCCAACTGCCGCACGCTGCCGAACCACTGCTTCTCGTGCGGGTCGTCCGCATGGGTGAAGAGCAGCGGAATTTGCACGCCCTGCATCAACAATTCGCGCACGCAGCGCACGCCGACCTCACTGTAGGCGAACACCACCGCCCGCGTCACCGCTCTTCCCAAGCTTTCGCTTCCAGCCCCACTCGCTCCTGCAGCCCGGCGTCCGCGTCCAGCGCATCGTCCGCCTCCAGCACCGCTTCAACGATGTAGCGCGGCCGCTCGCGCACCTGCGCATAGATGCGGCCGACGTATTCGCCCAGGAGGCCGATGCCGAACAGCGCCACACCGATCAGCAGGAACACGATGCTGAACAAGGTGAACAATCCTTCCGCCTCGGAGCCTACGAATATGCGGCGCACCAGCAGCACCAAGAATGCCAGCGCCGAAAATAACGCGACCAACATGCCGGTCATGGAAAACAGCTGCAGCGGCACGACGGAAAAGCCGGTGATCAGATCGAAGTTCAATCTGATGAGGCTGTACATCGAGTACTTCGAGCGGCCGGCGAAGCGCTCCTCGTGCGCGATCGGCACCTCGACCGGATTCATCGCGTAGATCGAAGCCAGCGCCGGGATGAAGGTGTTGACCTCGCGGGTCTGATTGAGCGCTGCAACCACCGAGCGCGAATAGCCGCGCATCATGCAGCCCTGATCGGTGATGCGCACCGGCGTGATCCACTCGCGCACCTTGTTGATCATCTTGGAGAAGGTGCGCCTCCACAGGGAATCCTGGCGCTGCTGGCGGATCGTGCCGACATAGTCGTAGCCCTGATCGAGTTTCAATACCAGCTTGCCGATCTCCTCGGGCGGGTTCTGCAGATCCGCATCCAACGTCACTACATAGTCGCCGCGGGCATAGGCGAGCCCCGCCATGACGGCCGAATGCTGGCCGAAATTCGCATGAAACAGCACCACGCGGGTATGGTGCGGGCGGCGCTGGAACTGCTCGCGCAAAAGCGCCACCGAGCGGTCCTTGCTGCCATCGTTGACGAATACGACCTCGTAGGCGATGGCCAGCGCATCGAGCGCCGGATACAGACGCGAGAATAGCGTCGGCAGCACCGCCTCCTCGTTGTACACCGGAATGACGACGCTGAGTTTGGGAGTACTGGACATCTCGCCGTTCTTGAAGGTCAGTGGTCCGCGGCGACGGCGCCCTGCGACCTCAGCAGCTCCAGTACTTCCTCTGTCTTGGCTTTCATCAACGTCAGCGAGCCGCGTGCCTCGACGTTGAGGCGCAGCAGCGGCTCCGTGTTCGAAGTGCGCAGATTCAGGCGCCACTCGGGGAATTCGAACGAAATCCCGTCGGTGCGATCCACCGAGGTCGCCTGCGTGCCGTAGCGCTTCTCGACGGCCGCGATCGCGGCTTTCGAATCCGGCACCCGATAGTTGAGTTCGCCGCTCGCCGGAAATTTGGCGATGCGCTCATTCACCAGCCGCGACAGACTTTGGCCGGATTCACTGATGATCTGCGCGACGATGAGCCAGGGGATCATGCCGCTGTCGCAGTACGAGAAACGGCGAAAATAATGGTGCGCGCTCATCTCGCCGCCGTACACCCCGTCGACCTCGCGCATGCGCTGCTTGATGAAGGCATGCCCGGATTTCGACAACACCGCCACGCCGCCGCTCGCCTCGACGACCTCGATCGTGTTCCACGTCAGGCGCGGGTCGTGCACCACCTTGCCGCCGGGCTGGCCGCGCAACAGCACGGATGCCAGCAAACCCACGATGTAGTAGCCCTCGATGAATCCGCCGGTTTCGTCGAACAGGAAACAACGGTCGAAATCGCCATCCCAGGCGATGCCGAAATCGGCCTTGTGGGTCCTGATGGCCTCGATGGTGGAGGCGCGGTTTTCCTCCAACATCGGATTGGGGATGCCGTTGGGAAAATTCCCATTGGGCTCGTGATGCACCTTGATGAACTTGAAAGGCAGATGAGGCTCGAGCTCGTCGATGACCAGGCCCGCGCCGCCGTTGCCGGCATTGACGACGATTTTCAGCGGCTCGAGCGCCGCCTGGTCGACGTACGACAGCAGGTGAGAGATGTAGGCCTCGGAAATGTCGATGGCATGCCGCACCCCCTTGCGGGCCGCGGGGGGAAAGTGTTCGGTTTCGGCGAACTTGCGAATTTCCTGCAGGCCGTTGTCGCCGCTGATCGGCTTGGAGGATTCGCGCACGAACTTCATGCCGTTGTAATCGGATGGATTGTGGCTCGCGGTGATCATGATGCCGCCGTCATAGCCGCCGTCGAAGGTCGCGAAATACACGCCCTCGGTGCCGCACACGCCGATGTCGTAGACATCGACGCCGCTGTCGGTCAAGCCGCGGCACACCGCATCGGTGAGTCCGGCGCTCGATAAGCGGATGTCCCTGCCGACCACTATGCGTTTGGGAGACAAGAACTGCGCGTAACCGCGCGCCACCCGGTAGGCCACATCGTCATTGAGCTCGCCGGGAATGCGCCCGCGCAGATCATAGGCTTTGAAGCATGTGATCGATTTCAAGAATTGGTGCCCTTGCGGCCGTAGTTGTCTTCGAAACGCACGATGTCGTCCTCACCCAGGTAGGAGCCGGATTGCACCTCGACGATGTGCAAGGACACCTTGCCCGGATTTTCGATGCGGTGCGTGGCGCCGATGGGAATGTACGTCGACTCGTTTTCCGAGAGCAGGAAGGTCTTGTCGTCGCAGGTGATGCGGGCGGTACCCTGCACGACGATCCAATGCTCGGCGCGGTGGTGATGCATCTGCAGGGAAAGAACGCCGCCCGGCTTCACCGACAGGCGCTTCACCTGGAAGCGATCGCCGTTGTCGATGCTGTCGTAGCTGCCCCAGGGCCTGAATACCTCCCGGTGCAAGGTAGACTCGCTGCGGCCCGACTTCTTGAGCATGGCGACCAGATTCTTGACGTCCTGGACCCGGCCCTTGGGCGCCACCAGGATGGCATCCTTGGTCTCGACGATGATGTGATCGTCCATGCCCACGGCCGCGACCAGCCGGCTGGTCGAATGCACGTAGCAGTCGTGCGTGTCGTGAACCATGACATCGCCCTGCAGCACGTTGCCCTCTTCGTCCGCCGGCAAGGCATCGAACAGCGAGGACCAGGAGCCGACATCGCTCCAGCCCACATCCAGCGGCAGCACCAACGCGTCCTTGGTTTTCTCCATCACCGCGTAGTCGATGGACTCGCTGCGGCACTTGGCAAACTCGGTCTTGTCGATGCGCACGAAGTCCAGATCCGATTTCGCCGCGTTGAACGCGGCGGTCGAGGCTTGCAGAATGTCGGGCGCGAAGGTGGCCAGCTCTGCCAGATATCGGTCGGCTTTGAACACGAACATGCCGCTGTTCCAATAGTAATCGCCGGAAGCGACGAACTCCCGCGCCAGATCGAGCGGCGGCTTCTCGATGAACTGCGCCACCGTGAACGCCGGACCCCCGCCCTGATCGCGGCGGATGTAGCCGTAGCCGGTCTCGGGCGCATGCGCGATGATGCCGAAGGTCACGAGCTTGCCCTCTGCGGCGAGCGCGGCGGCAATCGTGGCCGCTTGCTGAAAGCCGCGCGTATCGCGCATGACGTGATCCGCCGGAGCGACCACGAGAATCGCGTCGCTGCTGATCGCGAGGGCCTTGAGCGCCGCCAGCGCGACCGCCGGGGCGGTGTTGCGTCCGGCAGGCTCGAGCAATATCGCCGCTGGCTGAATGTTCAACGCGCGCAGCTGCTCGGCGACGGTGAAGCGATGAGCCTCGTTGCACACCACGATGGGCGCGGCGGCGCCGGCAATCCCGGCGAGCCGGGCGGCGGTGTCCTGCAGCATGGTTTGCTTGCTGGTGAGCGCCAGCAGCTGCTTGGGGTACATCTCGCGCGACAGCGGCCACAGCCTGGTGCCCGCGCCGCCGGACAAAATCACCGGAATCAACATGGTATCGAGTCGCTCATTTCGAATTTAATCCTCGTCCAATCGCATAATAACTGAATCCCGCCCGCGCCATCTGCGCTGGGTCGTACAGATTGCGGCCGTCGAATATCACCGGCGCGGTAAGGGCTGCTTTGATCTCCTGGAAGTCCGGACTGCGAAACTCGCGCCATTCCGTCACGATCGCCAGCGCATCCGCGCCGCGCAACGCCTCGGCGCTGTTGCCGCACAGCACGAGATCCGGGCGTTCGCCGTAAATGCGCCGGCATTCGGGCATGGCCACCGGGTCGAAGGCGCGCACCTTCGCGCCCGCTTCCCACAATGATTCGATCAGCACCCTGCTGGCCGCTTCGCGCATGTCATCGGTATTGGGCTTGAAGGCCAGGCCCCACACCGCCAGCGTCCTGCCCTGCAAATTACCGAAATGCGCGCAGATTTTCTTGAACAGCTTCCCTTTCTGGAGATTATTGACGTTTTCCACGGCGCTCAAGATGCTCTCGTCGTAGCCGACCTCCTTGGCGGAGCGGCGCAATGCCTTTACATCCTTGGGGAAACACGATCCCCCATAGCCTAAGCCTGGATAGATGAAGGCATAGCCGATGCGCGGATCCGAGCCGATGCCGACGCGCACCTGCTCGATGTCGGCGCCCAAATGCTCGGCGATATTGGCCAGCTCGTTCATGAAACTGATTTTCGTGGCGAGCATGGCGTTGGCCGCGTACTTCGTCAGCTCGGCCGAGCGCACGTCCATGACGATCATGCGATCGCGGTTGTGCGTGAAGGGCTCGTATAAAGAGCGCAACAGGTCGGTCGCACGTGGGCTGTCGGT
>Ga0302325_10004791_pt1 | contig 31133 bp, 48 predicted proteins | sample Palsa_T0_2_FD_201948 | JGI IMG/M metagenome (GOLD analysis project Ga0302325, IMG submission 201948) | Peat permafrost microbial communities from Stordalen Mire near Abisko, Sweden - Palsa_T0_2 | ecosystem: Environmental > Terrestrial > Soil > Palsa > Peat permafrost | place: Sweden: Abisko... | reverse complement strand
AAGCGCGCCGAGGCTGTCGTGTCGTCGCCTCCCGCAGCGGCGCCGGAAGCGCGGCCTTCTGAACCGGCTGTTACCTCCGTGCAGCCGGTGACGAAGGCCGTGTCGACCAAGGCGGTGGTGAAAACTCCGTCGAAAGTGGCGGCGGTGAATATCGACCAGATGCTGGCTACGGTCGTGACGTACTGGGGGACCGATGGCCACTCCTATACGCAGACCGCAAAGAAGTGGCTCGATCACTTCGCCCGCGGTTATTGCGCGCCCACCGACGCCGCAGAGATAGCGGCGAACGCGATCGCCGTCGCCGCCGCGCGTAATCCACCGCGCGAGATGACGGCTGAGGGGCTGGTAATTTGCTGCCGCTGGATTATTGATCGCGGCGGAGCGGATTTAAATAAGGCGACAAGAACCCTGGTTTCCCGCGTCAGATTGCCGGTTCCGTACTTACTCACATCGACGGCGGAGGATGTGACCATCGGCGCCTACTTTAGCTGGCGCGACGAGGAGGCTATCAAGCAGCAGGAGAAAGCTGTGAAGGATGCGGCGCGCGCGCATGAGGACCTTGTGGAGGTTCTTCGGATATATAAGCGCACTCTCGAACACGTCGGTCGATTCGACAAGCAGGTCTACGACTATCTGAAAGCTGCAATGGTTGAGCTTGCCAAAGACGACAAACTCTGGAAGGAGATCGACGCACTGAAGGAGCCGACAGAATGAACGACGACAGATGGCAAGAGATAACGGACGGAATCGCGCTCGATCCCGCGAAACGAAGGCTCTTGAAAACCGGGCTGGGTAAACTTACCACAGCGTACTACCGGTTTAGGTCTCCACTGACGGCGGCAGAGAGCCGCGAGCGGGCAATAAAGTGCCTTGAGGTGATCCAGCCATTCGAGGGCCTACTGCCGCGCGAGATCACGCGCCGCCTGCGCCTGCGCTACGGTTCGTGGACCGATGAGAACGGAAAACTGTGGCGCATGATGCGGCTGCCCGCGCCGGGGCCCGACACAAACACTCGCCGCTCCATCGGAAACTCCGAACCCCAAGGGGCAGCATGAGATTCAACACCCAAGAATTTTACAAAGGAGGTGTGGAGCTAACCAGAGCGTAAGTGAAACTTGGCGAGCCGCTGGGCGCTCGGTTTTGATTGGAAGCTAAACCGGGCGCTCGGGCGGCTTCAAACGAAAAGGAGAGTGGAACGATGAGCAGCCCGTTGGGTATTTCGAGAAAAAGAGCGAAGAAAACGCGCAGGCCCCGGCCAGACACGGAGAGGTATATAGCTCCAGGTCGCGCGAAGGCGAACGAGGAGCGATACGCTGCTTGCTATGCCGCCGGGTATGCAGCGCAGAGCGAAAGCCGTGTGAATCCAAGCGGAAGAATCAGAGGCATGTGGCGCCCACGGGGATCCCGACGCATGAAGCAAGCTGCGACGAGTGGCTTCAATCAGTCAGTGATCGATCAGTTTGTAGCGAGAGGACAGAAGGCTCGTGCGGCATCAGGAGATTGATAGCTTGACACCTTCGGGCAGCTCTACAAATCCGGCGGCTCCCCGATGAGAAGGGGACTGAAATATGAGAAGGGGACTGAAATGAAGGTGTCAACAAAAAAGGAGATCGTAAAAAGTGGAACATTACGAACCGGGAAACGGAGAGAAGAAAGTAGTCCGCGGCCGCCAACTGCAGAACGCCATCAAGGACTGCTTGAAATTGCGCGGGTGGATACCAAACGGAAACGGCTTCTGGAAAGATCCGTGCGACGGGGGATTTAGTCACTGGACCAGAGCATTCGATAGCCTGACGGACCCCGAGGCCGAGCGGCTAAAGCATCTCATCGTCGACTACCTAAAGTCGCGCCGCTGGACTCCATCAAGGGCAGGCTTCTGGAAGGATCCAACGGAACGCGGCGGAGTCTATCACTGGAACTTCGCGCTCGATAAGGAAACGGACCGGGAGGCAGTCGAGGTCCTGACGGCAAAAGCTGGAGGCGCGTCATGAAGTGCCGAGTCTGCAAATGCACGCATGAGCGGGCCTGCGATAACAGCTGTGGCTGGGCTACGGAAGAACTCTGCACCAACTGCGCGAAGATGGCCGAGGCGCTGCGCGAATACGCGGAGGTCGTCTACCGATTCAGCGCGGCCGCTCTGCTGAAGGAAATGAAGCACGGCCCCAGGAGGCGCGTCGCCGGAGGTAGATCCGTATGAAGCGAGCCAGCGAACAGCCTCCCACTGCGCCACATCCCGCGGACGTGGAACAAGCGCACGTAGCGCACGTGATTGAGCGCACCGTCGATATCCTCATCGAGCAACACCGGCGCGCCACCAGGGTCCGAGTAATGGGGCAGAAGCGCTATGACGCCGCGTTCTCCGCCATGTTCCCAGAGGATGAATGGACGCGCACGCGAGGTGGCCGATGAGCCCCGCACGGTTTTCCGTCTACGAAGTAGAATGCCTCTGCGGAGAGAAGGTACGAACGCTGGGCAAAACAGCAACGTGCGAAAAGTGCGGCCGTGAAATAGAAATCGAGTCCTGGCAGATCCGCCACACGATCACGGCGAACGGGCTGCTGATTGAAAACGGAGGTGCGAGATGAAAGCCTATACCTGGTTCACCGACGCACACATACAACTCGTAAACGAGATCCTACCCGGCTTGGACGCGATAGCAGCGTACCGCCTTGGCATCGGGAGCGCGTTTGCGGTTTCGGTTGGATTGGAACCGACGAGGAACCTACTGGAGTCCTGCGCAAAGTGCAACTCGGTGGCAGAGGCTGTCGAATTCGCCCAGCAGTGGGCTGATCACGCGTTCGAGCAGGGACCGAAAAAGGGGAGCTTCCAATGACCGACCTATCCACCTGGCTTACTGAATCGGAAGCAGCCGAACGCCTGGGTATGAGTGAACGCACACTGCGCGAGCATTGCAAGGAAGGCAAAGGTCCGGAGCGCCGGATGCGGAAGCGCGAAGGACTGAAGCCCCAGCCGGTCTACAATCCCGAGGACGTCGACCGCCTGGCCGCTTCCCCGCCCGCCGTGTTCTCGAGCAATTCCGCGCTGACTCCGCGTGTCCAGATTCCCGCCGGCCTGATGGCGCCGGGCTCGCCGCTTGAGCAACTTGTCAAGCTGCTGGCAAATCGCCTCCAGGAACCGCCGCCGCGGCCGCCCGCCCGTTGGCTTGACCTGAGGGCCGCGAACGCCAGGACGGGCTTATCCGTCGCGTTACTGCGCCGTTTAATCGCCGCCGGGCGCCTCAAGGCTATCCGCGATCGGTCGATTAAAGTGCTTCAGGCTGATTTGGACAATCTGGAAGATTTGGCAGATAGCGTCTTCCAAATTGCCGGATCTTCCAAATTGCAGCGGAATGCTGCAAGTTCCCGGAGCGTGCAATGAGCGCGACGGAGGATTGAATGCGAGGGGAACGTCCAAGAGTCCGCACACCAACAGAATGGCGCAGAGTAGCGGTTAAATCTGAACCGGGCAAAAGGAATGCTGTTAGCGAGGGCCGCGAGCTGTGCGTCATCGTCCAGGGCCCGGAAGGAAAGGGCGAGAATATGCGCGCCACACGCCTGCCGGTGACGGTCGATCCCGCGCTCGGACTCTGTTACGCGCTGGTCAAACAGGTGGTGATGGGCCAGACGGAATACCTGGTGATCGCCCAGGTTCCAGGCGCGCCCGAATGGCGCGTCGTCAACGCGAGATACGATCCTGTCCGGCGCATCGGGCTCGAACTGCTCAGACGCAACAAAATAACCGCGCCGCTGCAAGTGCTGCTCGGCTGGGATTTCATCGGACGTTCGATGCAGGTGGGCCACGGGCGCGAGGCGAGGCGGCGATGATACAGGCGATCGCAAATCGATTTCCGCATCGCGTAATCGGGTGGGATGTCCCGGCCGGTCCGCTGCTGATCCGGTACTTTCTCTTCCGCGCCGACCGGTTCGCGGTGTACCTGCACCGGCTCTGTCGAAGCGACGAGGACCGCGCCCTGCATGATCACCCGTGGAGCTTCATTTCGATCATTCTGACGGCGGGATACATCGAGCACACACCACAAGGGCCGCGGCGTCATCGTCCCGGATCGGTGCTGATTCGTCCCGCGGAATGGCAGCATCGTCTCGAACTTGCCCGGCCAGCGTGGACGCTCGTGCTCCGATTCCGCCGGCGCCGTGAATGGGGTTTCATCTGCCCGAGCGGCTGGGTAGCGTGGCACATATTCGACCGTCAAGGCGGCTGCGAATGATGCGCCTGGTCGAGCTACTGGTCGATCTATTCAGCGAAGCGCCCTGCTCGCGCCACGAAGCAATGATGCGCCTGGCCGGCCGGGCGCCGCGCGATTCAGTAGGCAGCACGAAGCCGAGGCCAACAGCGGCAGCCCTCACAGCAGAACGGAGTGTGCGGGTCAGTCGTAACGAACGTAAAAGGATTGGGAATTATATAGATGAGTCCCTTGCGTAAGAAACCGAAGGCTTTGGACCTTTTTTGCGGCGCGGGCGGTGCGACGAAGGGATTGCGTCTCGCTGGCTTCCACGTCACGGGTGTGGACATCAAGGCACAGCCGCGCTATGTGGGCCATGTCTTCCACTTAGCGGACGCCATGACTTTCCCGCTGGAAGGATTCGATTTCATCTGGGCGAGTCCGCCTTGCCAGCGGTTTACGTGCCTGCGGAGCGTTTTCGATAGCTCGAAGTACGAAGACTTGGTAGCGCCCGTCAGAGCGCGCCTGGAGGCTTCCGGCGTGCCGTTCGTGATTGAAAACGTGGTGGGTGCTCCGCTGAGGCGGGACCTGATGCTTTGCGCCGCAGCGTTTGGCCTTCGCAGCTATCGCCATCGAATCTTTGAATCGAATCGCCCACTAAAAGGCATGGAACATCCCAAGCATATTACGCCCGTAAACCGAAGAAAGAAGAACCGGCGCGGGCATTGGGACGCTGGCGGGTTCGTGACGGTCGTAGGGGACATCGGCTCGTATGTCGGGCCGGAAGCCATGGGCATCGACTGGATGACTGGCAACGAACTCTCTCAAGCCATCCCTCCGGCGTACTCAAAGTTCATCGGTAAACAGATAAGGGACTTATGTATATAAATCCCAAAGGATTAGTGAGGCGGTGAGCTGAATGCCGATCAGTCCTGAACTTCAACACCTCTATGAAACCGAGGAATGGTTCACAGCAAAAGGCCTGGTAAGGATGCGCTCCGGAGGCTGTTGCGAATGGTGCTCCCGTCCGAACCGCCGCTGGATCTTAACGGCGGATGACGAAACAGGCCGATGGTACGATCCGACGAAGTGGACCTGGGTATCGCCATTTCGCGATTGGCTCGCCCCGCCGGCGCCACTTCCCGAAACCGGCGTATTCGTGCTGGTACAACTTTCCGTCGCGCACCTCGATCACGATCCAACAAATAACGATCTCTCCAACCTGGCGCACTTATGCAGGCGTTGTCATCTGATCCACGATATGCGGCATCACCTTGCAACCGCGCGACGACGCCGAGATGAAGAAGTAGGGCAATTACGAATGGAGCACACGGCATGAGGGATGCGCGATTTGCAGAACTGGACCGGCTGATTGCCGAGCAGGGAAACGACGACGAGCCACCGCCGGTGCAGCGGAAGAAAAGGGCGGGCCGCCCGCGAGGACCAAGCGGATCGCTGGCTACGGCGCGACGGCGCAGGCTCGAACCGATCGCGGAACGGATGCGGGAGAAGTACGGAAAGGCGAGGTGGCGCGCATGAAGGAATTCACGGTTCCGCCTATTTATCGGAACATTGGGCCAGTCAAAGGCCTGCCGCTGAACTGGCGGGACGAAGTGACCGGCGTCCTACCAGCGGCGGTCAAAGCCTACCTCGATAACCGCATCGACGGAACGCAGCTCGATGAGATACAGCTTGAAATTGTGCGCGTATTCATGGAGCACTACATCAACGCGCCGTGCTGGGACCATATGCTTACACTCATTGATCCGGGTGAGGTGAGCGAAGAGACCTTGCAGGAAATCGCTGGAGAACGGCTGGCGCTGGTGGGCCTGCGCCTCGATGTCGCGTTTCTGAAAACTCCGGAGGCGATGGCCATGTGGATCGGACGCTGTCTCGATATTGGAATCGACCCGTTATGAGAGCTGTGGAGGTTTACGAAGGCAGCGACGGCGCGCTCACCAGGGCCTTCTACGCCGCACTGGAGGCCCGCGGTCCCGCTGGCGTGGTAGCTGTGAATCTATTCCGCGCCCAGAAAACCAGCACGCGCGCCAAGCTCTACCGTGGTGGAATCCGCGGCAAGGGCAGCTACAAATCGATGGCGTACGACACCAAACGCTGGGCGATGGAAAATCTGGTCAAGGTGCTGACGGAGCACGGCGCCGCGCTGGGCATCACGTTCGGATGGAAGGAAGATCCGCAAACCGTTTTCGGTGAGGAAGCTTCCTGGGTGCTGTACGTCGACCTACCGCAAGGGCAGGTATCGTTTCATTCGCCGAATAAGCTGGCGGGACCGCTATACGCGCGCGATTGGGATCAACAGAAGCTCTCGGCGCAGCGCGTGATTGAGTTCGCGGATTCAGTAGCCAGCACGAACCCGCCGCCAACAATCGCCGCCCCCACAAAGTCCTCGACGGCCACCGAGACAGGTAGCGGACAATCAGAATGATCAGCTCAAAGGCCGCTCAACTTTCCGCGCAACTAGATGCTGTCCAGGCGACCCTGGATAAAATACTCGCAATCTTGACGGCGCTTCAGCAGTCGGAAGAAGCCGCTACGACATTGGTTTTGAAACTGGGAACTCCGGTCCCCACCCCGAAGTAAAAGGAGAATCAACAGTATGGGAAATTTTCAATTAGGCGACACACAGCAAGTGCCGTTTACAATCACAGAACTCGATGGCAAGGGGAACCCGGCGGTCCCTCAGCCAGGCGACACATTTTCATCGAGCCTTAGCGACAGCACGGCGGCAACCGTGACGTTCGACACAACCCCAGCAGCCGGCAGTGTTGCCTCGGGCGTGATTGTGGCGCAAAAGGAAAGCTTGGGCCTGGTGATCACGTTCGCGCTCCAACACCCCTCCGGGCCGGCGCTCACAATAACCGACACGATCGACATCGTGGGTGGCCCGGCAACGACGATCGGCGTCGGGCTCGGCACACCCGTAGCGCAAGGAACGCCGGTAACCAGCACCACACCCGCGCCCGCTGGTCCGTAAGGAGGAAACCATGTTGCGTCGAGCTTTGATTCTGCTGGCGCTCTCCTTTCTACTCGGGCAGCCCACTATAAAGGGCTGTCCGGGGTTCTTGATCTGTTTTTGTTTGGTTTGGCATCGTACTGCCGCCGTGGGGTACGGAGTTTCCGGGGAGGGCTGCCGAATGAAAATTCTAATTGCACTGCAAGACTTTCTTGTGACCACTCCGTCGCCTGAAGGCGACGGCTTCTCAAGCAACGCATGAGACTACAACCTCTACGTTAGCGCTTGAAGGCCCGATCCAGGCCCGTTTGAGTATCAGTTGAGCAGAAACATGATCGCGACTAGCAGACAATCCGCAAGCCGGGCAAAAGTGCCAACGATCCGCAAGGGTCTTGGGCACTCGCGCCCCACAGAGACATTCTTGCGACGTTCCTCGTGCATCGACTTTTCGGTAATCTCGACCAGCATCTTCCGCTTTGTACGAGATCATATTCAGAAAAGCCGCCCATCCCGCATCGTGAACGGACTTCGCCAGCATTCCTCCGGCGAGCCCTTTCACGTTCAAATCTTCCACGGCAATCAGACCGTACCTGTTCACCAGCTTGCGGGATTCCTTGTGCTGGAAGTCCCTGCGCTGGTTACCGACGTGTGCATGAGCGCGCTGGAGCAATCGAACAGCCTTCCGGCGCCGGTTGCCGCCCTTCTTGCGCCGCGCTACCTTTCGCTGTGCGCAGCGCAGCTTGGCTTGAGCCTTCCGGTAACGCCGGGGATTCTCGATCTCGGAGCCATCGGAGAGGACCGCGAAGCTGGTCAATCCGACATCGATTCCGATTTCGGTGGAACTCACCGGCAGCGGTGCGGCGGCGCGCTCGATGCTGAAGCACACGAACCAGCGGCCAGCTTCCCGCTTGATCGTGACCGTCTTGATATCGCCTTCAACCGGGCGATGAAGCTTAACCTTGATGTGCCCGGCGCCCTGGACGCGAAGCTTGCCGGAATCGAGCAACCGGCAGCCGTCGCCGTAGGACGGGAAGGTGATGCTGTCGTAGCGCCGGAAAGAACGGTAGCGCGGGAAGCCCGGCTTCTCTCCGCGCTTCACGCGGGCATAGAAAGCCTTGTACGTCTTGTCCACGCGGCGCAGCACGTCTTGGCAACAGGAGAAGTTTGCCAGCGTGAGGCATCCATCGGCGCGCATCGCTTTCAATTGGTTTGCCTGATCGTAGTAGTTGATCGACTTGCGGCAAGTCTTCCAGGCGTCGTCCCGTTCCTGCTTAGCTGCGTTGTAGAGAGAGCAGGCATCGCGCAGCTCGCCATCGAGAAACACGGCCTGCGCAGCCGTGGGATACAGGCGGTATTTGAAGGCGAAGCGCATCTACTTCCCCTTCTGATCTTCGATGTACTTTCGAACGACGACTTCACTGACGGAGCCAACCGAACCAGCGTAGTAACTCCTGCTCCAAAGGGTAGGCAGCCGCGACTTGAGAAACGGGAACTCCTCCCGCAATTCATGCGATGTGAAGCCCTTCAGCCCGTTGACGATCTCGGCTACGCAGATCGTCGGCGCGCCCTCCACAAAAAGGTGGACGTGATCGGGCATAACCTCCATCACGTGAATCGTCAGGTTCAATTCGGCGGCTTTCTGACGCAACAGCACCTTCAATCGCGCGTCGACCGGCTTGACCAGAACGGAACGGCGGTACTTGGGACACCACACAACGTGGTATTTCAGGCTGAATACCGCCCCGGCATTTTTGGCGTATCGCTCACTCATCAGCCCGAGTATGCGCCTTACAGACACTTACTACAAGGTTCAAAAAAAGGCAGTCCGTACTGGGGTACGGAAAGCCTCTTCCGCTGTCGCCTGAAGGCGACAGTCCCCGAGGCTTAAATTCTATAGCGGCTGGAATCGTCGCCGGCGCGATGATCGCGGCGGTTGTGGATATGCTGATTACCCGGCGGCGCGCTGAAAAATTGAGGGCTGCGAGCGCAGGACCGGTGACGTTACGTGACTGGCTGAATCTTCAAACCGAACCACGTGCTAGTTTTGGGAATTATATACATGACTACAGTGGCGAGTACTAGGTGAGCGCATGGTACAACGAGATCGATCCGAAAAAGGCCGCGTGGCTGCGGGAGTTGATTTTGCGTGGAGTGATCGCGCCGGGAGTTGTGGATGAGCGATCAATTGCCGATGTTCGAGCCGATGACCTCCGAGGATATAACCAGTGCCACTTCTTCGCCGGGATCGGCATCTGGTCCTACGCGCTCCGGCTCGCCGGATGGCCAGACGACCGCGAAGTCTGGACTGGCTCCTGTCCCTGCCAACCCTTCAGCGCGGCCGGCAAAGGCGAAGCGTTCGACGACGAAAGGCATCTTTGGCCAGTCTGGTTTCCACTCATCGAAGCACGACGACCTATCGTTTGCTTTGGCGAGCAAGTTGCGTCCATTGACGGACTCACTTGGCTCGACCTTGTTCAATCTGACCTGGACCGTGCGGGTTACACCTGCGGGGCAGTCGATCTCTGCGCTGCGGGCTTCGGAGCCCCTCACCGAAGGCAGCGTCTTTATTGGGTGGCCGACTCCGCAGAAGCACGACGAACGGGAGCGGGGCAACACGATGGCGGATCACCATTACTTTCCCCACGACCTGAGCAATATGGCGGTATTGGCCGCATGGCCAACGCCGGTTGCGAACGACGACAACAAGACACCAGAAGCTCACTTAGCGATGAAAACGAGAATGGGCGAGCGAGACGGGACGGGTGCGAACCGGACGGCAATTACCAGTCTTCAGGTGATGGCGCAACTGTCCGGCTGGAAAACGCCGTGCGTTCCAAACGGCGACCGGATCAGCGGGAACCAGACGGACATCGGGAAGCATCAGGACGGGACGAAAGCTCAAATCGGATTGGAGAACGAAGCGAAGTTGAGCGGCTGGACGACTCCCACGTCAACGGAACGGAGCGGGCAGGGACCGGCGAACGAATCACTAACGCTGGATGCGAGGTTGGCAAGTTGGGCAACGCCGAAGGTGGCGAGTGGGGACTATCAGAACAGCGGGACAGAGAAGATTCTGAATCTGCAAGGCCAGGTCCGGTTAACGGCTTTTGGCGAGACGCCAATTGGGTACTTACTCGGCCCCAACGGGTGGGAGATCGTCCCGGCCTCAGGCCAGTTGAACGCGGCGCATTCCCGCTGGCTCATGGGGCTGCCGCACGTGTGGGACGACTGCGGGGTTACGGCGATGGCATCGTCGCGCAAGCGGCCAAAGGATTCATAGAGGCGTATCTTGAGGTAACCAATGGAGCACTGTAGTCATGTATATAATTCCCCTAGTTTTGGCCTTCCGTATTCGATTTCGCGCACAGAAAAGGTTCAGTGCGACATACGCTGCAAACACAAAGGGAATTTAGTTTCGTCCGCGAGTGGCATCGGCCGCGATTACGAAGACGCCTTCCAGAAAGCCTTGGTTCAGATCGAACTGACGATAGGAACCGAGTGGCGTAACTCAACACCAGCCGCCCCCGCAACAGCCGAAACGGGCGCTCCAGATGAGGCCAAACAATGAAAGCACTCGCGCTACTGATCACACTCCCCTTATTAGGGCAGCCCATAACCATCTATCCGGGAAGCCCAAGTGATACGGGATTATTCTCAAGCCCGCCAGGGATCTCGACAACCGCGTACACCGTGCCGAACTACACACCGGTCTCACCAAATGTAGGGACCATGCGGTACGGAACGCAGTTCACTTATCACCTGACAGTCAGCTCACCAGGGCTGTATACGGTGACGCTCTCCTTCCTTGAACCCTGCACGCCGGCGAGCTGCGGCGGCTGGATCGCAGCGCCAGGCCAGCGCGTATTCTCGGTGACAGCAAACGATCAGCCGATCATTCAGAATCTGGATCTCTACGCGGAGAATGGAGCGATGACGCCAACCTCACGTGCGGCCTTCCTCGCGATCCCGGGCACGACCTTGAACCTGACCTTCACAGCCTCGGTTCGCAATGCGGTGATATCGGCGATCACGATCAGCAGCGATCTGACGATTGGAACGCCAGTCGCCACGATTTCACTTGTGAACGCCACCGCCCGCACCTGTCACACTAGAGGTACACACAACAGGAGAGCGATACTTTGACAAGTAAGGAAAAGTCCGTCGTTTCCCTCGAAGCCGACCGTTTCGGCTATCTCGATCAAAAACTGGCGCCGTTCAAATCCGAAATTGCGGAGCGCGAGAAGCTCGGCAAGACCATGCGGGCGCGCGCCGATGCAGAGCCGGCGAACCAGCCGTGCCTGTTCGAAGGCGAGCATTTCACCCTGAAGCTCAGCGCGCGGACGATGAAGCGCGTTTTCAAGCCGGGCGCGCTGAAGCGGCTGTGCGCGTTTCTCGGCGATGCGTTCTACAAGATCGCCGACGTGCCGCTCGGCAAGTTCGATGATCATGTGACGATTCTGGATCGCCCGAAATACGTGGTCGAGGAACAGATCGGCTACCGGACGATTGAGGCGATTGAAAAGCCGGCGTTGCAGAAGGCAGCGTGACAGATTGGAGAAATGAAAGGCTACTTGAATTCGTCCGCGAGCATTTGCGACCGCGCCCGGTTTTCTATTACGATCCGTGGGTCGCAAGGGCTGAAGCCGAAGAGAAAACAGCACTTGGATTTATCTGTGTCCAGGTTCGCTGCACTAAGGCGCACGGAGGGAGCCAGAAACAGCTCGATCTGCTGAACCGGCTGCAAACACGTCCAAGGAAGCTGGCGCAAACGCTCGCCGCCCTCGGTAATCCGTGAATCGAGACCGATTCCAAGTAGCGAAAAACAAAGGGAGACCTAACTGTCAAAAAAGAAATCCAAAAAGCGGCGTAAATTACAGGTCATTTCCCCTTATAATGGTTCTGTTGTAAAGCCGTTTGCAGTAGGCGGCTCTAAAGACGCGCACTGCCCCGTAGTCCTCATCAGCGCCCCGAAGCTGACCCAATCAGAATCCACACCACAACCTCATCCCGATGTACATTCCTCTGACGTTCGTGTTTACGTGGGTGATCCTCCGGTATTTCTTTTCGAAGTAGCCGAATGGCAAGCCCGCGACAAGATGAAGTTGGGAGAAGCGGAGCTGCTGTTCGGCAACAAGCCCGAGCGCGGAATCCGCCTGGTCAATAAGCCAACGATTCAGGAACGCGAGCTTGGCAGCGGCCTGGCAACAATCGAGCAAGTCGAAGGGTTACCAGTAGCAGGTCCTGCAGTGCGCCTGTTCTATGAAGGCGGTGGAAACTGGCGTCCGTCGATAGTCCTGCGCCGAAGCAGCAAGCCGGTCATCATCAAAAAAGCCGCGTAACGATTGTTCACAATCGATAAGTAGATCGTCCGCAATCGATATTCCCGCCCGCTGGAGGTTTCCTTTGGCAGCTCCTGAATTCGCTCCTGAGCCCGAGGTTCGTCCGATCATCTGGGCGCATCCAAACCAGGTAATGCGGGACCAGGTCGACCTCCTGATCCGCCATGCCGAAGAGCACGCCAACTGGCATTCGAAAGAGGGCGGCTGTTCCTGCGGAGAGTGCGGAAAATTCGAATGGTTCCGCGCCCAGCTACTGCAGATGTTCAAGAAGCCGGGCGGTCGAAGGTGACGAAAACCGCGCGCAGTTTCTGGTGGCTGTTCGAAGTCGACGACCACGACGACCCGGTCTCGGATCTGCTGGGTGACATCGCCGGCAGAACGGAAAAACGCGCTCCGGTTGCACACTACAGCAGGAAATCGCGTTTTCAGGCCAACCTGGAATCATCGAGATAGGCCTGGTTTTTCGAGCCCAATTGCACAGTTTGCGGTATTTTGTCTAACCCGAAAATGAGGCACACCGAAGTACGTAAGTACCTAACGGAAGCGGAACTTACGAGGTTCATGAGTCGCGTTTCCGCGGAGCAAAACGGTTACAACAGGGCCCGAAACGCGGCAATCTTCACCCTCATGTACTGGCGAGGCCTGCGCGCTTCGGAGATTGGAAAGTTCAAATTGTCGAGCTGGCGGCAGGAATCCGGCCGGCTGTACGTCGAGCGGCTGAAGGGTTCGCTTACCAGTGAGCCTCTTCTGTCGCCGGCGGAAAATCGAGTCCTGAAAGCGTGGATCCGCGTTCGAGGTCATTCCCCGGGCCCGCTGTTTCCATCGAGAGAAGGCGGAAAAGGCATACAGCGCGGAATGCTGCATGTGCTGTTCGTCCGCTATGCCACCGCGGCGGACATTCCGCAAGACCTTCGCCACTGCCACGTTTTAAAGCATTCGATCGGCACGCATCTGATGGGGAAGCTGTCGCTCGATAAAGTGCAGGCCTGGCTTGGACATCGCGATCCGCGCAGCACTGCTGTGTACGCCCAGTTCCGATCGCTCGAACTGGACAAGGCTGCTGTTGAGGTTTACGAGCAGTTGGGATGAAAATGGCTGCATGCCGAGACCCACTTGCCATTGCGGACACTGCATAACCTGCCGGCATCGGGTCTACATGCAGGAACGCCGGGATCCGGAAAACCCAGAGTACGGCAACCGCGGCAACGAGAAATGGAGAAGTGAAGAGCGCATGCCCTGGCCGAAAATATACTTCGAGCTCGATCCACGCTCTGGATGTCCGCTATCGAGCCCAACAGAAGCGAGCATCATTCCCGCGCGGCGCCACATCGATGCAGAATGACGATCACGAATTGCGTTTTCTACAGCAACATGAAGATACTCTTTCCCGGTCCAGGTGAGCAGCTCGTCTGTGAAGCATGCGGCCGTCCGCTCATCGATGAGCCGGAAGCTGCAGAAGCGGACCTCTGTGAATACCGCTGGTGCGAGCGCTGCATGGACTTCGTTCGCGGCCTGGTCGTTCCGATAGCTCCGCCCACCCGGTGGGAGAGACTCAAGGGTTTATTGAAAAAGCATTTCTTAGACCCTTGCAGCGGGCCTCAAACGTGGTAAGTCAATAAAACTTGAACATTCGGGGACGATAATCAGCTCATGAGCAATTCACTCACAAACTATCTGACTCAGCCAGGCGGCGCATTCAGCGGCGTAGCTGGTCCTACTCAATCCTTCGCGCAGATCGCAGCAAGTCCTGCAGCATCCCTGCCAAGTCCGATACCAGGCATGTCGCTCGCGGCCTACACCCTGATCTACGGTCCACCGCCAACCTTGCCGCCCACACCGTTTCTCGCCGAGCTGCCCGCGCTGACTCCTGCCATGGCGAGCCCGCTTGGATCGCTGTCCGAATACTGCCCTGGGTACGCCTGGGCCGAGCAGCTCGCGACGGCGCTTCGCACGGTGCTGCCCTCACAGATCACGATTCCCGCGGGCGACGACAGCGCAGCGCCTGGCACGATCGAGACTCCGGCGCCTGGCATCTACACTCCGAGCGTTGCTCCTTCAGGCGGCGGATTCGAGATCAAAGTCCAAGGCGTCGAGTACCTGAACCTTTGCCTTCGCTTCCAGATCGCACCGGCAATAGGACAGCCGTTTCAGGTCACCGGATTCAATGCCGTGCTGATCGTGCGGCAGTTTCTCGCTCAACCGAATAACGTACAGGGTGTGATTGCCGCGCTGGTCAACAGCATTCTCAGCGTCGGACATTAAACCACCTCGCATGTAAGCCGGGCGGCCAAGAAACCGTAACAGAAAGCCGCCCGGTCAGTGGTTTGCTGCTCTCCGCCTGCATCGCGCGGGGGATTTTGGGGGCCATTATACCAACTGCTCCGCTCCGCCCCTGCGCATCCCCCGGCTGCCGCGAGCTGGTCGCGCACGGCTACTGTCCGACTCACCGAACCGGACCGCACGGCAACTCCCGAGATCGCGGCTACGATACCGCCTGGGATAAGCTCCGGCGCATCGTGCGGGCAGAGGAGCCGCTCTGCAGGGCGTGCCTGGCTGTCGGCATGATCGAAGCGACGCGGCAGATCGATCACATCGTTCCGTTCCGCGGGCTGGATGATCCGCTGAGGCTCGACCGGGCGAATTTGCAGGGCCTGTGCGCGAGCTGCCACTCCCGGAAGACAGCAGCTAGCACTTGTGGCAGCGCGCGGCAGCGCGTTTAAGTGTCATAGCGCCGCACGTGCAGCGTTCTGTTTGGCGCGGGCGGCCAGACCTGGGGCGTTTGCCACCCCACGTCGCTTTTGGCCCTCTTGTTTTACCAGATTCCTTCAAAGTGTTCCCATCCGTGCCGGCCCGCGAAGGCTGTGATGCGGCTATTGATTTCGTCGTAGGCGCGATTATTCGGTCCGTTGTTCTGCGCCTTGAGGTTATTCAGGGCGAGCTGTCTCAGGTCCTTGAGTTCCTCTGCGCCGTCCTTCAATTCGCGTCTGATCTGCTCTACGCTGGCCGTCTTTGTTGTGCTCTTCATACTTACAATTATTGCCCCGTCACCTTGATTTTGTCAATAAGCGGGCAAGCACAAAAGATACTTAGACAGCCAACCTTAGGAATCAAAGAATGGGGGCAGCAAAGTTAGGTATTCCGAGCTTGCGCGCTGACATGCTGTCGGATATCGTGCCCGAGACGACCTGGCACAGATACGGGAGATTCGACGCGGCGAAGACCTTCTTCCTATTCCGCGCCGGCCGGTTCGACCACCGGGGAATCGGCGGAACGCTGGGATTCTATTGTGACGACTTCCGGCTGGAGGGCGTGTGGACACGGCGCGCCGCATGGACCGCAGACTTCGTGCGCCAGGCTTGGGCTGGTCTGGTATGTCCGGACTTCTCGTTGTGGCGAGACGCGCCGTACCCGGAACAACTCTGGAACGTGTATCGCTCTCGTGTGCTTGCCCTGGCATGGCAGGATGCCGGACTGCGCATCGCGCCGAACCTATCGTTCGGGGCACCACAGTCCTACAAATTCTGCTTTCAAGGCATCCCATGCGGCGCGCCCGTGGTGTTCTGCCAGGCTCGCACTGTGAGAGTGGCAGATCGAAAGCTGTTCTTGCGCGGCCTGCGGGCCGGGGTTCGGGCGCTCGAGCCACAACGCATCGTGTTTTATGGCCAGGCGAAGTGGCTGAGCGACGAGGAATTGCCGATCGGGCCGGTCTACAGCAGACTTCCCGCTGCAATCGACGGCATGCGGAAAGTTGGATTTGGGCGAGGAGCAGCGGACACATGGGCGGAAACGGCGGGGCGGGCGCAGGTGGCGGCGGCGGAGCAGCACGGACGGTGACGGCAAGCGGCGTGACGTACACGGTCGAACCGGTTAAGTTTGGCCATACCCTGGTCACGGTAAGCACGGCCAAGCTGGACGCGGCCTGGTCTAAGGACTCCGCCTACTACATTCCGCCGGGCGGCGGAGGCGCACAGATAGGCGACAGGCGCGATCGCTTCGCTACGTTCCTGGCGTCCACGACCAAGCCAATCATAGCCCCGGTGGTGACCCTGACCAGTGGCGGCAAGATCGCCTTCGAGAACGGGCGCCATCGATTCAGCGCGCTGCGGGACCAGGGCAAGCAAAAGGTGGTGGTCTCCGTACCCAATGGAGCAGCAGGACGACTGAGACGCTCGCTCGGCCCATAACCAACATGAAAGCGGTAAGCAGCCTGCAACAAAAGAAGCGGGCCGCGCGGCAAGGGAAGGGGTGGGTCAAATCCTGAAAAAGTTTTTGCGCGGCGCCGTTGCCAAGGCACCGCGGTAATCCGCAGGTTTCCGAGTAAAAAGTTTGCCAAAATTCACCAAGCGCAACAAAGCAGTCGAGATAGCCGTTCCGAAGCCGACCGCGCCCGATTTGTCGCCGTCCGCGCCCGATTCCGCGCGCAAGTGGCGCAACCGCATCACGGGCCACGCGGAGGTCGAGGCGAAGAGCCTGCTGGCCAATCCGAAGAACTGGCGTATCCACCCAAAGAATCAGGTCGATGCGCTGGCGGGCGTGCTGAGCGAGGTTGGCTGGGTCCAGGACTGCATCGTCAACCAGCGGTCCGGCTTCGTGGTCGACGGACATGCGCGCGTCGCACTCGCAATTAAGGCGAACGAGATGGTTCCGGTGGTCTATGTGGACCTATCGGACGAAGAAGAAGCCCTGATCCTGGCGACGCTCGACCCGCTGTCCGCTATGGCGGAGAAAGACGACAAGCTGCTGGCGGAACTGCTGGGCTCGATAGTGGTGGGGGACGATGCGCTGAAGGCGCTGTGCCTGGATCTGGCCGGGGAGAAGGTGGCCGAAGGCTTAACCGAGCCGGATGCCTGTCCGGAAGTCCAGGCGGATCCGATTACCGTGCCTGGGGATCTGTGGCTGCTGGGATCTCACCGGCTGCTGTGCGGCGACTCGACCGACGCGCTGGCGTTCGAGCGACTGATGGCGGGACGGAAGGCCGGCTTGATGGCTACCGATCCACCGTACGGCGTGAAGTACGATTCGTCCTGGCGGGCGAAGTATTCGTCGGGCGAGTACTCCTCGGGCACTATCGAGAATGACGACCGCGCGGACTGGCGCGAGGTGTGGGCGCTCTGGAATTGCCCGGTGGCTTACGTTTGGCACGGCGGCCTCCACGCGGCGGCGGTCGCGGAAAGCCTGACGGCCTGCGATTACGAGCTGCGGGCGCAGATCATCTGGAACAAATCCGTGATGGTCTTCGGGCGCGGCGCCTATCACTGGAAGCATGAGCCGTGCTGGTACGCGGTCAAGAAGGACGCGAACGCGAACTGGCAAGGTGACCGGACGCAGAACACGGTTTGGGAATCGGGCAACGGAAGCGGCGCGGGCCGAACGGGCGACGTCGCGGATGACTTCCACGCGAATCACATCTCCCAGAAGCCGGTTGAGCTTTTCCGAATCCCGATTCGGAACCATACGGCGGCGGGTGCGCTGATCGCCGAGCCGTTCGCGGGCTCGGGATCTCAGTTCATCGCTGCAGAGGAGTTGGGGCGGATTTGTTTCGGGATGGAGTTGGATCCCAAGTACTGCGACATGATCGTGAGACGCTGGCAGAAGTTTACCGGGCAGGAAGCAACGCTCGACGGAGACAGCATCGGCGGCGGTCGCACCTTCGCGAGTCTCGCCGCCGAGCGCGTTCCGGTTCAGGCTCCGGCTGCAGTAGCCTTGGCCGAGTAAGTCCGCTCACCGTCGACCTTCGCGGAGACCACCTCGATCCCCAACTTTTTGGGGACGGTGGACATGAATCCGCGAACCGTGTGCGCCTGCCAGTCGGTGGCTGCCATGATCGCCGCCAAGGTCGCGCCGCCAGGCTTCTGGATCATGGCGATGACCTGGGCCTTCTTGCTGTCGCCCTTCGGTTCGGCCTTTGCCTTGGCGCGCGGTTCTTTCGCCGCGGTCGCCTTCCTGGTCGCCTTGGCCGGCTTCGGCGCTACCACGGGCGCCTGTGGCGCGGCGTCGGGCGTTTCTTCGGCCGCTTCCGGCGCCAGGACCTGGATAGCTTTCCAGATTCGGCCGATCGCGACGGTCCGGCTGGTGAACTTCGTTACCGGCTCGACGCCGGGGATGCCGTTCCAGATCTCGATCAGGCGGCTGCCGCTGCAGCCAGTCAGGATCGTGTCGAGTTGCGATGGCGATGTGAAGAGGGCCACGCCGTCGCCGGCGCCGTCCTCCGCTTCCTTCCGGCTTGGATAGGCAGTGATGCCGTTTTCGTTGTCGATTGCAAAGGTGACTACTTTCTTACCCATGATGGTTCGCTCCTATTCGCGCTTGCTGCGCAGTGTCGAGCTTCGCTCTGGATCGCTAACGAGTCAAGCGCTTTGTTTTGCGGGGAGTACCAATGGGGCTTAGAGGTCCAGCGCCGAAGCCCTCCGCCATCGAAGCGCTCGAAGGCTTCCCCGGCAAGCGCGCGCCCAACCGCCGCGAGCCGAAGCCAGCCTCGGGCCGTCCGAAGATGCCCGGATACCTCGACGCGCGGGCCAAGAAGGAATGGCGACGCCTATGCCCGATGCTCGAACGAATGCGCGTGCTGACCGAGGTCGATGCGATCGCACTGACGAATCTGTGCGTCGATTGCTCATTACTACAGCAGGCCCAGGAAAGCTTGGCGAAGACCGGGCTGCTTACGAAGACCACCAAGTCCGGGGTGATCCACCAGAATCCGTTGCTGAACGTCGTGTCCGTTACGACAGACCGGGTTACGCGGGCGCTGCGCGAGTTCGGCATGACACCGGCCTCTCGGTCGCGGGTGCAGATGATGCCGGAGGATACCCGGATGGATGCGATTGAGCAGGCGCTGTGCGATCTGCCGGTAGCGAGGCCGAACTGACGGCAGAAAGTACCGAAGTATAGCGTTTGAACCTAGTAAAAACAGGGGCTTCGGCGCACTGTGGAATATGCCGAGACGAACGCTTGAAATATGCGCCTGGTGTTCGTCCGCAACCTGGTGCGAGATCCGGGGGGACGGGAAGCCCCAGTGCGGCGGATGCAAGGCAGTCGCGTTCTTTCGCTGGCTCTACAAGCACATCGACTTCACCGTTCTTCCGTGGCAGGAAAAGGTCTTGCGGGACCTGTACGGCGCCTGCGATATAGACACCGGGCAACGGCGCTATCGGCGATCTTACCTGTCGATGGCGAAGAAAAACGGGAAGGCGCTCGGCCTCGAAACTCCGATCCCGACGCCGGACGGTTGGCAGACTATTGGCGGCATCCGCTCCGGTGCTCGCGTCTTTGATGAGCGCGGTATTCCCTGTACGGTGGTCGGCATAACCGAGACGATGGTCGGGCGTCCCTGCTTCCGGGTGAAGTTCTCCGATGGCTGCGAAATTGTGGCCGACGCTGAGCATGAATGGCTGACAATGAGCAGGCTCCCATCCTTTAGGGTAGGAGCGAAGCGCCAGCCGTGCGTTCGGATCAGGACTACGCAGGAGATTGCGGATTCTATTCGAATAGAAAGCCCTGGCAGCTCGGGCAGTAATCATTCCATCCGGGTATGCGGGGCGTTGGCGCTCCCGGACGCGGCGCTCCCCGTTCCGCCCTATGTCCTCGGGGCGTGGCTCGGCGACGGGACTTCGTCAATTGCGACCATCACCGTTCATCCCGACGATTTGGAAATCATCAGCCAGATCGAAAAAGAAGGAATCACCTGCGACCGCTTCAAGTCCGGCGGCTTCGCCAAGAGCGCGCATAGCTACAGGCTCGGAAAGAGCGCGATTCCGGACACCGGCCTGAAAAATACGCGGGACGGATCTTCGTTCCAGGCCTTGCTCGGTCGGCTGGAGCTGCTGAACAACAAGCACATCCCGGCGGTGTACCTCAGAGCATCCATCCATCAGCGCATGGCCCTTTTACAGGGCCTGATGGACACCGATGGTTACGCGACCAAGGGGGGCCAGTGCGAATTTACGACCACGAGTGAGGCGCTGGCAAAGCAGGCGGCGGAACTGATTCGTTCGCTCGGCCTTAAGCCGACCACGAAGCGCGGTGAAGCAAAATTATACGGGCGCGTCATCGGTCCCAAGTGGCGGATCCAGTTTTGGAGTCGGGCCGATGCGCCTTGCTTCCGGCTGCGCCGCAAATGCGCCCGGTTGAAGAAAGCGGCGGGCGCGAAGAAGCTCAGGAGCACGACGCGGCATATCGTATCAGTCGAGTCCGTACCGAGCGAGCCAGTGCGGTGCATCCAAGTCGATTCCCCATCCCACCTATTCCTGGCGGGAGAATCGATGATCCCGACGCACAACTCGTTTTTCATCGCCGGCATGCCGCTCTATCACATCACCTCGGAAGGGGTGGACCGGCCGGAAGCATACGGCGCGGCGGCCGCCCGAGATCAGGCCGGACTTGTTTTCTCAGCAGCAGCTCGATTAGTCCGCGCGAATCCGACGCTCCGGGAGCGACTGACCGTTCTCGATTCCACCAAGCGGATCGTCCGCAAGGACAAGGCCGGTTTCTATGCGGTGCTCTCCGCGGACGGCGGGGTGAACGACGGGATCGAGCCGAGCCTCGGTCTGATCGACGAGCTGCACAGGTGGCGCACGCTGGCGGCGGACACGCTGTACAAGGTCATCACCAAGGGAACGCTGTCGAGGGCAGAGCCGCACGTGGCGCAGATCACGACGGCGGGCGAGATCTACAGCTCGCAGATTTGCCATCGCGAGTACGAGTTCGCCAAGCAGGTCCTCGCCGGAACGGTGGAGTCGAAGCGCTTCTACGCGGCGATCTGGGAAGCGGATTCATCGAAGGTCCAGATCGAGCCGGAGTATTGGAAATCGCGAGAAGCCAGAGTCGCGGCGAATCCGAGCCACGAGGACCTGGGCGGCTTCCTCCGGGACGAAGCGATTGTCGAGGAGCTGAATAAGGCCATCGCGGTCCCAGCGGAGCAGACCGATTACCTCCGGCTGAACCTTAATGTCTGGGTTCAGAATGAAACGCGAGCTATCGACCTGGCGCAGTGGGACGCCTGCCCGAAACCGTGGGAAGCGGAAGGCTGGGTCGGCGGGGATTATGGGCTGTCGAAGGAATTCACCGACCGCTTCATCGAGCGCGAGTGCTGGATCGGCGTCGACCTTTCGGCGTCGACGGATCTCACGGCAGTGGTGCTGGTGTTCCCGACCGACGACGGAAAGCTGGAAATCGTGCCGTTTTGCTGGACGACAGAGAAGGCGCTCCGGCAACTGGATCACCTGCGCCGGCTGGTCGACGGCGGATTCCTCGAGGTCGTCGAGGGGAACCTGATCGATTACGACCTGATCGCCGAGCGGATCCGCTGGGCCTCGCGCATGTTCAACCTGCGCGAAGTGGTCTTCGATCCCTGGAACGACAAGGGCGTGGCGAGCTCGCTGATCAAAGACGGTTTCACCTGCATTGAGGTCCCGCAGACGTACGCGCAGATGAGTCAGCCGACGAAACAGTTTCTGGATCAGATCGCGGCGGGCACGATCATTCACGGCGGCCACCCGCTGCTTCGGTGGTGCGCGGACTGCCTGACGCTGGTTCGGTTCAACGATAACGTGAGGCCAAGTAAACCGGATCGGGGCAAGTCGAGCAAGCGGATCGATGCGATTGTGGCAGCCATCATGGGAGCCAGCAGAGCGGTCCGGCCCGAGGTCAGCGTGTATGAGACACGCGGAATTCAAACCATCTGAATGAGATTCAAAGCAGCTTATAAACGTGTCGCCGGAGTCATTTCCGCGATTGTTCCCCGAGCCTGTGAGCAGATCTTCTTCTTCGGCGGGATGAGTTCCGTCGCTTATGGATGCTGGATGGTTTACAGGCCTTCGGGTTTTATTGTGGCTGGTCTTCTACTCTTCTGGCTTTCCACTTTAATATCCGCTGAAAACAATTCTTGAGCCGTTCGCTACCTGTCTTCGGTAGCAGGTTTCCTGCTGTTGCGGGGGCGGCGGATTCAGTAGCCAGTACGCAGCGAACGCCAACAGCAGCAGCCCTCGCACAGATCGAAAACGGCAACCAGCATTCGTAGCGGACCCAAAATGAAAGTCGTCTATTATCCCGAATTGGTAGGCCCCCAGCGGTATCGAATCATCCGCCAGGTCACGTTAGAAGGTCAGTCACCAGTTCGAACCACCCATCTGGATTTTCTGACCGATCCCGGAATGGCCGAGCACATGGCCTGTCTGAAAAATATCAGCCAATGAACCTAGTCCGCAGAGCAGCCCGACAGATCGAACAGCGCATGTCCATTTCAGATCTGGACATGATGATGGACTTCCAGGCCCAAGGGAATCCAACATACACGGGGAAGCTCGTCTCGCCGCAGAACGCTCTGCAGGTAACGGCCGTCTGGGCCTGCGTGAGCGCAGGATCGGATGACATCGCCACGGCGCCGCTTCTGACGTATTACAAGCGGGACGATGGCGTATATCCCGCCACATCGCACTATCTGTGGAGCTTGTTGCAGTACGAAGCGAATCCACAGATGACCGCCTTCCGGTTCAAGCGGCTGATGCAGACCTGGGTCATGCTCTTCGGAAACGCCTATGCAGAGATCGAGACCAGCGGGCGCGGCCAGGTGGTCGCCTTGTGGCCCTGGCGTCCGGACCGCGTGGAGATCAGGCGCACCTCCCTGGTACCGAACGCGCCGCTGATCTACCGGTACAAATTTCAGAACGGCCAGCCGCCCACGAAGTGGATCCCGCAGGAGAACATGCTTCACCTGCGAGGCCTCGGGATGGATGGTGATATCGGCCTGTCACCGATCGATCTGCACAAGCAGACCGTCGGCGCGTCAATGGCGATGACTGAGCACGGCGGGCGGTTCTTTTCAAACGACGCCACGCCGAACGGAGTGATCCAGTATCCCGGCAAGCTGAGCGATAAGGCGCGCGCGAGTCTCGGCGAGGGCTGGAACACAGAGCACAAGGGCCTTCCGAACGCACACCGCGTGGCCATCCTCGAGGAAGGCGCGAAGTGGCAGGAAACCGGCGCGAAGATGGTCGACGCTCAGTATCTGCAGCTCATGCAGTTCTCGGTCGACGACATCGCACGCATGTACAAAATGCCGCCGCATCGGATCGCCTCGCTGCTGGGGGCAACAAATAACAACGTCGAGAACGCGGGCAAAGAGTATGTCGATTACACCTTCGGACCGTGGGCCGCGAACTGGGAAGCAGAAATCGAGTTCTCGCTGCTATCCACGCGCGATCGCGATAACGTCTGCGTCCGCTTCGACAGCCTGGCTCTGACGATGGGCGACATGGCGGCGCAGGCCGCCTTCTATGGATCGCTGACCACAAGCGGCGTCATGGTCCAGAACGAAGTCCGCAAGCGGCTGCGCCTGAATCCCCTGCCCGGCAAGCTCGCAAACGAGCCCTGGAAGCAATCCGCCATGATGCCGGCAGCCGATTACACGCCGCAAGGACAGCCCGGCCCGAATCAGCCCGGCGCGCCGACACCGCCCGATCCCGGCCCGACAGCCCTGGCAGCCGGTGAAAAGCCAAACGACCAGATTAAGGAGCCCGCAAAATGAAATCCCTCGTCCACCTGGCAACCCGGCTATTCAACCAGCCGCTGATGGTCCATCCGGCGAAGTTCAACGCGATCCTGCATGTCCTGGGCCCGCGGCTCGGGTTCGCGGGCGCGATTCCAACGATCCCGGATACCGACGACATCGACATGTCGAGCGAGCCGTCCGATCAGGAAGGCGACGACATCCAGCCGGGCCTGGCGCTCATTCAAGTCCACGGAACCCTGGTGAAGCGCTCGACGGGAATGGATGCCATGTCGGGACTGACCACCTACGGAAGCATCATGCAGGCGGTCCAGTCCGCGATGGACGACGACTCGGTACAAGGGCTCCTGTTCGATTTTGACTCGCCTGGCGGAGAAAGCTCCGGCATGTTCGAACTGGCGAGTTACCTCTCCGGCCTTCGGGGTCAGAAGCCGATGTACGGTGTCAGCAATGATTCCGCATACTCGGCCGCTTACGCCCTTGCTTCCTGCATGGACAAACTCTATCTGACCTCCGTCGCCGGAGTCGGATCGATCGGCGTCTACATGCTGCACGTCGACCAATCGGAAGCGGACAAGCAGGACGGGCTGAAGTACACCTACATCTCAGCCGGTGACAAGAAGCTCGACGGCAATCCGCACGCCGCGCTGAGCACTGGCGCTAAAGCCGATGCGCAGGCGGAAGTCGATCGACAGCGGGACATGTTCGTGACGCTGGTCGCGAAGAATCGGAACGTGACGGCGCAGTCGATAATCGATACACAGGCGGGATGTTACCAGGCCTCCGGTTCCAACTGCGCTGTTCCGATGCTGGCCGACCAGGTGGGCGGCATGGACGACGCGGCGGACGACATGTGCAAGCTGCTGGGAATGGCGCGCAGTCCGAAGCGTGCGCTTGCCGTGCGCACAAAAGGCGATTCCGTGCGCACGGGCGAGCTTGCCGCGGCTGCGATCGCACCGCACTCGACCGCCACGTCTGACGGCGCATGGGACGGACCGGCGGCTGAAGCGCGGCTGAAGGGCGATCAATCGGCGAGCTACTACCGCAAGGAATACGCCTGGGTCGACGGCGAGAAGGACGCCACCAAGAAAAATGCTTACAAATTCCCCCATCATGAAGTTTCCGGAGGCGGAGATATCGGAGCGGCCAATGTCAAAGCCTGCCAAAGTATTATCGGAGCCCTCAACGGCGCTCGGGGTGGTAGCTCGATTCCGTCTGGCGATCGCCAAGGCGTTTATAACCACGCCGCGCGACACCTCAAAGACGCCAAAGTCGATCCAGCTCCGCTGAAGAGCGAGCACGACGCGCTGCTCGCGGCGATCTCAAGCCTGCATGAGCTGGACAGCAACCCGTTCGCGACCGTCGCGGGGATGCGCCGGTGGGCTACCGGTGCGCCTCGGCATCGGATCTCGTTCGGATACGAAGGCAGCGACATCGAGCTTCACCTGCGCAGCTTCCAAACCCGCGCTACGGTCCACGCCAGCAACCGGCAAATCACCTGCCTGATCGCGCCATACGGCCAACTCTCGCAGGACCTGGGCGGATTCAAAGAGATTTACGAGCCGGGCTGCTTTACCGAGGCGCTGGCGGATTCGAATGACGATCCGTGCGCCCTGTTCGCTCATGACGCACGGTACGTCATTGGCTGTAAATCCGCCGGGACTGCCCGCTTCTTCGAGAGGGCGGACGGTCTCTACTTCGAAGCCGACGCGCCGGATACTCAGTGGGCGTCGGATCTTCTCGTCTCGATGCGGCGCGGCGACATCAAACGGTCGTCCGCTGGCTTCTTCATTCTCCGGCCGCGCTGGGAATACCAGTCAGGCCAGAAGGTCCGCGTGATCGAGAAGGCTAAGCTGGTCGAGGGATCTGTAGTCAGCTTCGCTGCGTACGATGCGACGACGGCTGAAGCGGCTCCCGATTTGGCGGCGCTGGCGGCAGCGGAAACGCTCAAGCTTGAAATTGCTGCCCAGTACGACCGGTGTTCGGCGCGTCTACGACTACTCAAGGTCGCGTAGTTTTCTTTTGTTTCGCCCACCGAGCGCGGGCGGCGGCGCGGGGCAACCCGCCAGCCGCCCGGCGGTTCCCAGGACGGTTGAACCACTCGCTTGATGGTTTCCCAGAGCTTTAGCTGTAACCCAAGCTCAGTTTCCGTCCGGCATTTTTGCAGAAATTCAAGGCGCTCCTCGGCGTGGGGAAGCCCGCGAAGAAGGGTGAGGAATTCGGAATCGTTGAGAAGTGCGGCGACAGTGGGCACTCGCCCATACCGCATCAATTGCGAGACGCCGTTTGTCGGCGGGTTCAGCGTGTGCTTCCGCATCACAGGGAAGCATAAAACAGTTCGTAGTTTCCGGCAAGGGCCAAAAAAGGCTCTGTAGTACCAGCAGTCAAAATCCAAAAATCACTAGCGTCGTGAGGACGCGAGGAGAAACACCAATGGCAAATCGGACGCTGCAATTGCAGCAGGACCGTGACGCGCGGCTCGCCGACGCAAAGGCAATTCTGGCAGTCGCCACAACCGAAAACCGGGCGATGAATCCGGAAGAGCTGACCCGCTTCGATGGCTTTACCACCCTGGCGGAAGGCATCACCGCATCGCTCAACGCCGAGCAGCGCGCCGCCGCGCTCTCGAACATCCCGAACGACAACCCGGCCGGATCGGCCGAAGTGCGCGACAACTGGCGCGACAAGGAATGCCTGTTCGGTGACGAGCCTGTATCGGGCGAATCGAAAGAAGCTCGCAAGGACCGTGTTGGCCGCGGATTCGGCGCCCAGATGCTGGCCGTCCGCAACGCCGCCATGTCGGGGGGCAATCCGGCCGCAGTCGACAAGCGATTGCTCGAGCTGAACAACCGGTATCAGAAGCGCCTCGGCACAGGACCGGCCGGAGCCTCGGAGCAGGTTCCCGCAGACGGCGGATTCCTCGTTTATCCGGAGTACTCGCAGGAAATCGTCATGATCGCGCATGACGTGGGCCAGGTCTACACCAAGACCCGCCAGTTGCCGATCGCGGAGACAACCAACACGGTCAACATCCCCGGCATCGACGAGCAGAGCCGGAAAAACGGCAGCCGGTGGGGCGGCATTTTGGCCTACTGGCAGAACGAAGCGGACGCGCTGAACGCCACCAAGCCGAAGTTTCGCCTGATCACGCTCGTGCTTAAGAAATTAACGGGCCTGATGTACACGACCGACGAACTGCTGGTCGATGCGCCTTCTTTCGGCGCGCTGGCCATGCAGGGGTTCGGTGAGGAATTCGCGTTCCGGATGGACGACGGCATGATCAACGGCACCGGCGCCGGAATGCCGCTCGGCATCCTGAACTCGCCCGCGCTGATCACGATTGCGAAAGAGAGCGGACAGGCGACGGCGACCATCGTGTTCAACAACGTCACCAAGATGTACTACCGCCTGCATGCGCGCAGCCGGCTGAACTCCTGCTGGTTCGTGAACCAGGACACCGAGCAGCAGTTGCTCACGATGTCCCTGGCTGTCGGGACTGGTGGATCGTCGGTCGTGCAGGGCATCGGGCCCGCCGGCGTCGGCGCGTACACTCCTGGCTCGCAGTTCCAGGACGGATTCGCCCGGCTGCTGAACCGTCCCGTGGTCCCGATCGAGCAGGCGCAGACCCTGGGAACCTTGGGCGACATCATCCTCGCGGATATGAGCCAGGTGGTTCGCATCCAGAAGGACATGCAGTCCGCGGCGTCGATGCACGTGAAGTTCCTGACCGACGAAATGACCTACCGGTTCATCTGGCGCGCCGATGCCCAGCCGATCTGGCACACCGCTCTGACCCCCTTCAACGGCACGAACACGCTGTCTCCGTTCGTTGCGCTCGCAGCCCGGCCGTAATTTTTCAACCTCCTCAGCGCGACGGGAAGGCTCTTCGATAGGGCCTTCCTGCCCGCTCCGGAAATTCAATCTCAGGAGAAAAAAGAATGCAAGGATTTAACATTTCCGAAGCCGGGCACGTCGTACCGTTGCTTTGCCCGGTGTCTTCCAGCTCGACAGTTGTCGGGACCAGTCAATGGTTTTCGATGAAGGGCTGGGCGCACGCTTCGATTCTGATTCTGCTCGGCGCCAATGGCTCTGCCACGCCGACCGGAGTCACGGTCAATATCGCAAGTTCGGCCGCCGGCGCTGGTAGCGTCGCGATGGGCTTCCGGTATTACAAACAGGTCACCACACCGTCCGGCGACGTGCTGGCCGGGCCAACAATCGCGACCACGACCGGCTTTGTGCCGGCGACGTCGGTTGCCGGTTGCCTCTACACCATCGAGATCGACTCGGCGGAGCTGGAAGGCAACACGGATGGGCTCTGCTATGCGCAGCTCGTTCTGGCTGGTGGAAGCGCCACGCTGATTGCCGCGCTTGCAGTGTTGAGCGCCGGCCGTCTGGCTTATCAGGGCTCTGCCACCGTTCTGACCTAAAACTCTTTCCCTTGGGGGAGTTGGTTTATCCAGCTCCCTCTATTTTTTGTTCGACACCTTCGGGCGGCTTGCCATCTTAGGAGATTTCAAATGAGCGATGTATTCGGAGTTTTCACTCGCAACACCGGCGCGGACATGGAGTTCGTCGACAAAACGAGCGGCGTGGTTCAGTTCGCCTTCCGGACCTCGGTCGGAAGCCAGACCGTCGTTTCGAGCACGGATAACCTTACGGCGCATGCCGGCGGCGGGCAGACGAACGCCCTGCAGCTCGCGGCGGCCATCAACCGCATCACCACGGTCGCAACCGGGAACGACTCGGTAAAGCTGCCCATATCGGTGGCGGGCCTCGATGTGGTCGTGATCAACGCGGCGGCCGCCAACGCGATGTACGTCTATCCGCAGACCGGAGACATCATCAACGCGCTTTCGGCAAACACCGCCCTCAGCGTGGCGGCCAACAAGACGGCGACCTTCTACTGCTGCACCGCCGGGCAGTGGCATTCGCTCGTGACGGCGTAAATTTCAGGCTGGCGTGCGGATTCGAACCGCCGCCCGTCCGCCCCAGCGAGGCAGGTCCGGGCTGATCCGTGACGCTATCGCCGCTGGAATACCGCGCGCCCTGGCCGCGTTGGGCCATCCCGCGCATTTCGCCAGCTCGGTTCCAATCTTAAAGGACAGCGGGGCTGAACCGATTTAGGGCGATGTGCCGTGTTAACTTTTCACGGCGTCACGGGGACCATCTGAGCTACCGTGCCCATCAGCCCTCTTTGTCGGGTCCGACCTCCTGGCGACATGGTCAACCAGGCGCTCTCGTCTTCAGCCCCACCACTTTCCAATCTAGCGTCGTTGACGACGCGAGGAGCAAACCATGTACGCCGGCCTCACCCTGGTGACGCCGCCCACTGGGGAACCAGTGTCGGTGGCGGACGTCACCCTGCACTCGCGTATCACGACGTCAGCCGACGCCTCCATGGTGGCCGGTTACATCTCGGCATCCCGCCGGCTCATCGAAGGCCAGGCGGCGATCGCGCTCATGCCGCAGTCCTGGCGGTATGCCTTGCGGCACTGGCCGGGGCGCTCGTATACCAACGTCGCGCGCAATTTCTCGACGCTGGCCGAGTACTACAAGTTCAACTACATCGAGATTCCGCGGCCGCCGCTGCAGTCGATCACCACGTTCACCTATATGGATGTGAACGGGAATCTCTTCAACATGCAGCAGGGGTATGCCAACACCGAGGGCAACTACCTGCTCGACCTCGACTCGCAGCCGGGCCGGATCTTCCTTCCGTATTCGGGCATCTGGCCAACGACGGTCCTGCTGCCCATGGATCCTATCCAGATCGTCTTTGTCGCCGGTTATTCGGCCTTTGCCGGAACGGTGAATGTAGACGCGAGCGGGCTGCTCGTTTCCTGGGCCTCGGGCAGCCTGTTCGATCCGACGATGGCCGGATCGTTCATGCAGATCGGCGGGGCGAGCTGCTCGGTTCAGACCGTCACGGACGCGAACGATATCGTGCTGGCGGTCAAGACGACGCCGAACCAGACGGGCGTCCCGTACACGGCGAATTCAGTGCCGCAGAACTACAAGCAGGCAATCATTCTGCTGGCCGCAGATATGTATCAGAACCGCGAAGCCACGCTGATCGACTCGATGCCGACCGACATGCCTTACGGGGTCAAGGCGCTGCTTGATCTAGACCGGAACTTTCATCCGATAGGGCAGGGATTCTGATGTGGCTCCGCAGGCTTTGGTACTTGGTGCTTTACGCTTTCTGGCGCTTTCAAGAGTGGCTTAGCGGCCTCCACGACGTGGGGCTCTAATGAAAGCCTTTCAGGGCCAGACCGCCTATTACGGCGCAGGCCAATTCCGCCAGTATCTGAGCCTGATGGTCCCAACCTACAACGCGGCGCGGGATGAAATCGTGCTGGATGCGAACGGAAAGCAGACGTACACGGTCTCGATCCAGTTCTGGGGCGCGCTCGAACCGGCGCTGGTCACAGCCATGCGAGCTGGCGCGGCCATGGTGGTCGAAGCGGACCGCGAGATCTCACTGGGAGAAGTGATCGTGAGAACCCGGTACATGCCGGGAGTGGTGGTCGATACGTCGATGCAAGTTTATAACCCCAGCTCGGGTCTCACTTACGATATCCGCTCGGTTTCCGACATCGCGGCGGCTCAGCGGGAGCTGCATATTGTTTGCAGGATAGTGAAATGACGGAAGCCCAGTACGACATCGTTGAGAAGTTCCATGCGCTGTATTCCGGAGGCCTCGCGCAGTCGCTTCGTGAGATCGCCGGCGGGACTCAGATGACAGTGCAGGCAGATCAATTCTAAATATGCCGGAATGGATGAACATCGCCGAGATGGCGATTGAGCAGCCGGAAAAGCGGATGCACATGGAGCGCTACGAATACGCCGCGTCCGTCCTCGGCGGCAAGCGCGTGCTCGATTGCTCCTGCGGTATGGGCTACGGAACCGACATCCTGGCGGAGACGTGCGACCCTTTCGGCGTGGATATCGATCCGGCGGCCGTTGATCTGGCGCGGGCTCAGTATCCGGCGCGGCGGTTCGAGGTCGGCGACATCCACACGGTCCCGATGGAGGGATACGAGGCATTCGTGTCCTTCGAAACACTGGAACACCTCGAACGGCCGGAGATCATCATCGACCGGTTGCCGGAGAGCGTAATCGATATCGTGGCCA
>Ga0302325_10004790_pt1 | contig 31134 bp, 28 predicted proteins | sample Palsa_T0_2_FD_201948 | JGI IMG/M metagenome (GOLD analysis project Ga0302325, IMG submission 201948) | Peat permafrost microbial communities from Stordalen Mire near Abisko, Sweden - Palsa_T0_2 | ecosystem: Environmental > Terrestrial > Soil > Palsa > Peat permafrost | place: Sweden: Abisko... | reverse complement strand
GCGTCGTTCCCGACGAGGAGCCCGAGATCGTCGCCGCCCTTAATGCGTTGCGTGCCCGTTACACTTACGTTTTCACGACCGGCGGCATTGGGCCTACTCACGACGACATTACCGCGGATGCGGTTGCAAAGGCGTTCGGCCTTCCGATCGACTACGACCCGCGCGCGGTCGAGATTTTGCGCGCGCGGCTTGCAGTGACCGGCGGCGAGATGAACGAGGCGCGCCTGCGCATGACTCGCATGCCGAAAGGCGCCGAGCTGGTGCTCAACAAGATCTCGGCGGCGCCCGGATTCATGATCGGCAATGTCATCGTGATGGCCGGCATCCCGCAGGTGATGCAGGCCATGCTTGAATACGTGACGCCACAATTAACGACCGGGACCGCCATGGTCTCGCAGACGGTGCGTGCCGACCTTCGTGAAGGCGACATCGGCACCGAGCTTGGCGCCATCGCCAAGGCGCATGCCGGCGTGGTGATCGGATCCTATCCGTTCATGGATGAAGAGCGTCGCCCGAACACGCATATTGTTTTGCGCTCACGCGATCCGCAACAACTCGCGGCGGCCAAAGCCGCCGTGGAAGCGATGCTCGAACGCGTGCACGCCACGATCATCTGACGAAACGAAGGCGCGCCCTAGGGCTCAAATCGGCGTGATGGCCGCGGTTGCGCGGCTCACGGCCATGCTCCTTGCGGGAGCAGGGCCCCAATCCTACCTTCAATGGGCGCTTGGTAAGCCAGGGCCCAATGACCGAAAGCGAAAACGAAGCACTTTTCAGTGTGCTGCGGCAATCGGCCAACCCGAAGTGTGCCGGTGCCGTCGAGGCCGCGGTCCGCGACGCGGAAGATCGCGAGCTTTGCCGCATCAATCCGCTCGCTTTCGCGGCCAAAAATCAACTCGACGAGGAGCGCACCATTGCCGCGTTCCTGCATGCGGCGCGGCTTGGCATCTTCGAACTGTCGTGGAATGTACTTTGTCCGGGCTGCGGCGGCGTCCTTGATGCCGGCGCCACTCTCAAGAACGTCAACCGCGCCGAATACGATTGCGGGCTGTGCGCTGCCGGCTACCAGCCGACGCTCGACGAGATGGTCGAGGTGACCTTCACGGTGAGTCCGCGCGTACGGCACATCGCGGCGCACAGTCCCGATACGATTCCTGAAGTTGAATACTATCGCCAGATATTCTGGGGTTCCGGCGTCGATCTTCCCGAAACGCTGGGAGACAGTCTACGCGAGTTCACGATCGATTCGATCGAACTGCCGCCGGGCGAGAAGGCGGTGCTGTCGGTGCAGCTTCCCAACGATTTCGTCATCGTTTTCGATCCGGTGACCCACGGCACGCAATTCATTGACGTCAAGGGCGAGCCGACCCGCGACCGGCAGACGCTGTCGATGGTCTTCAACAAAGTGAAAGCGCCGACCGGAACGATCGAGATGCGGCCCGGGCCGCTGCGGGTGACGCTGGAGAACCAGACCGAGCGCCGCGTGCTACCCGGCCTGTGGATCGCGGGCGACGCGCTGCACCAGCTGATGGGCAAGCGCCGGCCGTTCCTCACTGCCAAGCGGCTTCTGAGCAACCAGACCTTCCGCGACATTTACAACACCGACACGCTGGATGTGGATCAGCGGCTGAAGATCACGAGCCTGACGTTTCTCTTCACCGACCTCAAAGGTTCGACGGCGCTCTATGAGCGTGTCGGCGATCTCGTCGCCTATGATCTCGTCCGTCAGCATTTTCGCGTGTTGTACGACGTGGTTGGGGCCGAAACCGGCGCCGTGGTCAAGACCATCGGCGACGCGGTGATGGCGACTTTCACGACGCCGGACCGGGCGCTGGCGGCGGCTTTGCGCATGCGCAAGGAAATGGCCCACATCAATGCCGAGCGCGGCAACGAGGACTTGCTTCTTAAAATCGGCATCCATGAAGGGCCGTGTCTGGCCGTCACGCTGAACAATAACCAGGACTATTTCGGACATACCGTGAATGTGGCCGCGCGCGTGCAAGGCCTTGCCTCCGCGCACGCGATTTTCGCCACCAAATCCGTGGTCGAGGACACCAACTCGGCGAAAATCCTCGAAAGCTCAGGCCTGCAGCCGACCATGCAGCTCGCGTCGCTCCGCGGGGTTGCCGATGAGACCATGGTCTATGAGATTCCCTGATTGCCTTTGATGCGCCCGGTCTGATAATCGGCAAGGAGTTTCGCCCTAGCCGCGAGGACCGCCGATGACCGAGGTCGCAACCGAAACGCCGGAAGCTTCGCTACGGCGCGATCCGGCGAAAATCTTTCCCGTTTCCTGGGATCAATTCCATCGCGATTCACGCGCGCTCGCCTGGCGATTAAGCGGCGCCGGGCCTTTCGAGGCCATTGTCTGCATCACCCGCGGCGGGCTCGTGCCGGCGGCGATTGTCGCCCGCGAACTCGGCATCAAGCTGATCGAGACGATTTGCGTATCGAGCTACACCGGCATCAACCAGGGCGACTTAAAGGTCCTCAAGACCGTTGCCCAATCGATCATTGGGCTTGGCGGCGGGCAGGGGGCGCGGGTGCTTCTGGTCGACGATCTCGTCGATACCGGCAAGACCGCAAAAGTCGTGCGCGAAATCGTGCCGCGCGCGCACCTCGCCACCGTCTATGCCAAGCCGATGGGGCGTCCGCTGGTCGACACCTTCATTACCGAGGTCTCGCAGGACACCTGGATTTATTTTCCGTGGGATACCGGCCTTGCGTTCCAACCGCCGATCAATGAGGCCGGTCTGTAAGGGAGGTCGCTCGCATGGACGCCATCACGCCGAAGGGCAAACACGACACCGCCGACACCCATTCACACGTGGTGCGGCCGGCCGAAATGGAATGGAAAAAGACGCGCTTTCCCGGTTGCGAGGTGAAGGGTCTTTTGTTCGACAGGGCGAGCGGGGTCGTGACCGCGCTGATGCGGCTCTCGCCTGGCGCCATCCTTCCCGACCACGAGCACGTCAAGATCGAGCAGACCTACGTGCTCGACGGAAAGCTTGTGGATAAGGAGGGGCCCGCCGAAGGCCTCAGCGTTGGGCCGGGCGAATTCGTCTGGCGTGAGTCCGGTAGCCGCCACGTCGCCTGGACGCCCGAAGGCGGCCTGATGCTCGCCATGTTTCAGGTCCCGAACAAGTTCTTCGAAGCCGACGGCCGCGTGACGGATATTTCCGGGGCCGATTGGAACAGCCTCTGGGGCCATATCTTCAAGGAATAGCCGTCCGCGCTATTTGCAAGGCGTTGCGCCGCCCCTCGGGCGGCTCGCAAGCCATGCCGTGCTTTGTTGGCAAGTGGGCCACAAGGGAGAAGCGGTGGCCGGTCCTCTTTCCCTTCAGCAAACATGCGGCAAATGCTAAACATGCGCCGCGTACATTAGGTCCTCGGCCCGCGGACGTGGCGAAATGGTAGACGCAAGGGACTTAAAATCCCTTGGGGGAAACCCTGTGCGGGTTCGAGTCCCGCCGTCCGCACCACGGCGCAGAGATGCCTCATCGAGCGATGACGCTGCGCTGACTTTTGATTGGTAATATCGCGGCTCAATTGCCGCGGGTGACAAATGGAAGAATGAAAACGAACCGATCCTGCGCAGTGCTGTTTTCAGGACGCCGGTTCAGGTTGCGATAAAATTTACGGAAAATTTCTCCGCTATCGTCATCGAAAAAATCGTTGAACTGGCAGAAACCCCCTGCGTATGATGGATGATCGATGGCCGTGCGAGGACACGGTCAGCCGCGGGAGCAGTCGGCTGCTTTTTTAATCCGAACTTCGTTTGCTCAACAGCCGTTTAAACAGCTCTCCAAACGGAAGCGCACTTCTTGCGGCAGGACGCCGGGCGGTTGCACTTATCTGCGCGTTATTACCGGCCAAGCTGGAGAAGCTGTCGCGCTTTCCCAACTCCGGTCTTCGCGGTGCGATCGCTCAACCGTCCCTTCCTATTCGCCAGCCGCGCTCCCGACTGAGAGCGCGCCAAAGGAGGTCGGGCATGGTTGCTAATCCCAACACCGCCGAGCCGGACGTCATTCTCATTGGTGCCGGCATTATGAGCGCTACGCTTGGCACCATGCTCAAAGAGCTGGAGCCGACACTTAATATCGTGTTGTTCGAAACGCTGCACGATTGCGCGCTGGAGAGTTCCGAGGGCTGGAATAATGCCGGGACCGGCCACGCCGCCAACTGCGAGCTGAACTACACGCCTCAGCGCCCGGATGGCAGCGTCGATATTTCCGAGGCGCTCGAAGTCAACACCGAATTCGATCTATCGCGGCAGTTATGGTCATTCCTGGTCACCAAGGGCGCGATCCCTGACCCAGCGGCATTCATCAACGCGTGCCCGCATATGAGCTTCGTGTGGGGCGCTAGCAATGTCGCGTTCTTGCGTCGGCGCTTCAAAGAGATGTCGGCGCACCATTGTTATCACGGCATGGAATACAGCGAAGACCGCAGCAAAATCGCCGACTGGGCGCCGCTCATCATGGACGGGCGGGACGACAAACAGCCGTTCGCGGCGACCCGCATGATCACCGGCAGCGACGTCGACTATGGCGCGTTGACCCATCTGTTGGTCAAACACCTGTCCAGTCAGCCCGGCTTTGCAGTTCACTACAATCGCAAGGTTGTTGGCCTCGACCGCGAGCAAGACGGGCGCTGGCGCGTGTCGGTCGAGGACACCAATGACGGCGGGGCCGCGACCTTGACGGCCAAGTTCGTGTTCATCGGAGCAGGTGGAGGCGCTCTGCCGTTGCTGCAGAAATCGAAAATCCCCGAAGGCAAAGGCTACGGCGGATTCCCGGTCAGCGGCATCTGGTTGCGCTGCGATGTCGACGCCATCAGTAACCGCCACCATGCCAAGGTCTATGGCAAGGCCGCAGTAGGCTCGCCGCCGATGTCAGTGCCACATCTCGACGAGCGCATCATTGGCGGCAAGCGCTCGCTGCTATTCGGCCCTTATGCGGGCTTCTCTACCCGCTTCCTCAAGCATGGTGGACTTGCGGACCTTTTCGAGTCGCTGACCTTCGAGAACTGCATTCCGCTGCTCGACGTCGCACGCGACAATTTCCGCCTGGCCGAATATCTCGTTGGCCAGGTCCTGCAGACTTCGAACCAGCAGTTCGCCACCCTCAAGCAGTTCTTTCCGCGCGCGGTGAAGAAGGATTGGAAAGAGGCCGTGGCCGGACAGCGCGTGGAAACCATCAAGCCAATCGAGAGCAAGGGACCGCTTAAGCACGAGGAAGGCGAGCTTGAGTTCGGCACCGAGCTCGTTGTGGCGGGTGACAAGTCGCTCGTCGCGCTGCTCGGCGCCTCGCCGGGTGCGTCGACCGCGGCATTCATTGCGATCGAGGTGCTGCAGAAGGCCTTCGACAAGGAATTGGTGACGGGAGGCTGGCTCGACCGGCTCAAAACCATCATACCGACCTACGGCATCGATCTAAAGAAGGACGCAGTCGCAACCCGTAACACGCGCGCCAAAACCGCTGCCGTCCTCGGATTGCAGAATATCTGAGCGGGCGAGGACGCGGCTCCGCAACTGGGATCGCTCAAATGATCTCTATCATTCTCGATGCATTGAGCCTCTGGCGGTAACGGGAGGAGTCTTCTAATGGACAGCCTCGCGCTTCTATTATCGCGGCTGCAATTCGCCTTCACGATCTCGTTTCACATCATCTTTCCATCCTTCACCATCGGGCTCGCCGCCTGGCTGACCATTCTCGAGGCTTTGCACCTCGCCACCGACCGGCCGGTCTATCGCGTGGTGTTCGACTTCTGGCTGAAGATTTTCGGCGTGACGTTCGGCATGGGCGTCGTGTCGGGCATCGTCATGGCCTTCCAGTTCGGCACCAACTGGGAGGTCTTGGCGCGCATGACCGGCCCGATTCAGGGCGTGTTGCTGGCCTACGAAACCTTCACCGCGTTTTTCCTCGAGGCCAGTTTTTTCGGCATTCTTCTATTCGGGCGACCGCGCGTGCCACCCTGGTTTTATTTGTTCTCGACCGCGATGGTAGCGCTGGGCACCACGCTGTCGGCGTTCTGGATCATGGCCAACAACAGCTGGATGCAGGTGCCGATGGGAACCGTCATCGAAAATGGCGCGTTCGTGCCGACGGACTGGGGGAAGATTGTCTTCAGTCCCGTGTTATGGGTGCGCTTCCCGCACATGCTGCTCGCGTCCTTTATCACCGGAGCGTTCTGCGTCGCCGCCACCGGCGCTTGGTACGTGCTGCGGGGGAAATTTCCCGCCGAGGCGTACGTCATGCTGCGCATGGGGCTGTTTCTCGCCGCCGTCCTGGTGCCGGTGCAAATCTTTTTCGGCCATCTTAACGGCGATTACGTCCACGATTATCAGCCGGCCAAGTTCGCCGCCATCGAGGCGCGCTGGCACGACGAGCAGCCTGCCGGCGAGGTGCTGATCGCGATCCCTGACGAGCAAACTCAAACCAACTATTTCGAGATCAAAATTCCCGTTCTTGGCAGCCTGATCGGAAGCATGAGCTTTGATTCCAAGGAGCTTGGTCTGACCGACTTTCCGCGGAACGATTGGCCGCCGGTGTTCATTCCGTTTTGGTCGTTTCGCATCATGGTCGGCTGTGGCCTCGTCATGTTGCTGCTCGCCTGGCTGGGCTCGTATCTGAGCGTCAAGAAACGCTTGGAACGCAATCGCCTGCTGCTTTGGGGGATCTTCTTAAGCTTTCCGCTGCCGTTCATCGCGATATTGACCGGCTGGTTCACCGCCGAAGTCGGACGCCAGCCGTGGACGGTCTACGGAGTGCTGCGCACCGCGGACTCGCTGACGCCGTTCCTGACCGCGCATGCCGCCCTGATCTCGCTCCTCGTCTTTTGCGCGGTCTATGGGTTAATTTTCATCTTCGGCGCGCTTTATATTCACCATCTCCTGCGCATCGGGCCAGCTGGGCGCCTCGCCGAACCGCCAGCCCACGCCATCCCCAACCGTCCGCTTTCCGTTGTTGATGATCCGGTCACGACGCAAGCTCAGGGAGAATAGTCATGGTCTCGTACTGGGTCTTCGTCTTGGCACTGAGCATCCTGCTCTACGTTCTGCTCGACGGCTTTGACTTAGGCATTGGCATTCTCTTTGGTCTGACGCGTGACGAGGCAAAGCGGCGCGGGATGATGGCCGCTGTGGCGCCGGTGTGGGATGGCAACGAGACTTGGCTGGTGGTCAACGGCGTCGTGCTGTGGGGCGCTTTTCCGATCGTCTACGCGACTCTATTTTCCGCGTTCTACCTGGCGCTGCTGCTCATGCTTGCCGGCTTGATCCTGCGCGGCGTGGCGTTCGAGTTTCGTTACAAAGCCGAGCGCATGCGTCCGGTCTGGGACCTCGGCTTTGCCGGCGGCTCCTTTGTTGCCGCTTTTATCCAGGGCACGATGGTCGGCGCTTTGGTCCAGGGACTTCCGGTCGCTAACGGCCGCTATATCGGCGGCGAATTCGGGTGGGTCAGTCCGTTCGCCCTGATCTGCGGCGTCGGCCTCTGCCTCGGCTATACGCTTCTAGGCGCCTGCTGGCTGGTGCGAAAGAGCGAGGGCGAGCTTCGCGAATCCGCCTATCGGCTTATTCCCTACCTGTCGATTGGCTTGTTTGTCTTCCTGATGGTCGTGTTCGGCTATGCGCTCGCCGAAAATCTCCGCGTCATCAGCCGCTGGCTGGAACGTCCTTATTTGTTTGTCTTCCCGGCGATCGGCGCCGTAGCCGCGATCGTACTCGCGCTGAGCGTGCGCACGCGGCGCGACGGGCTGCCCTTTTACATGGTTTCTCTGATCTTTGTTGCCGCGTTCGGCACGCTCGCCATCTCCTTCTGGCCGTACATGATTCCCTTCTCCATCACCGTCACAGAGGCTGCGGCGCCGCATTCGAGTCTGGCCTTCATGTTTTGGGGAGCAGGCCTGTTCGTGTTTCCGCTGATGCTCGTCTACACCGCGATCAGCTACAGCGTATTCAGAGGAAAGATCGGCCCGAGCGAAAGCCACTACTAGTGGCCAAATCCTTGAAAGGGTCGGAGGAGACGGAGAAATGGTGCGAGCGTTCAAGTTATACACCGGCGCGGATGGTGCATCGCATGTGCTCGAAGGCACGGTTGACGAGAAGGATCGTACCGATGTTGTCGCCATCCATTTCAAGGAGACGCCGGCGCACTCCTCTTACGATTGGCATCCAGATCCGGAACCGCAATTCGTGATCACGCTGTCGGGGACGCTGGAATTTGTTACGCCGGACGGCGAAACATTCGTGGTGCACCCGGGTGACGTTCTTCTCGCCGAGGACCATATCGGCAAGGGTCACAAATGGCGTCTCATAGATGATCAACCGTGGCGCCGCGCCTACGTGGTGCTCAAGCCCGGCGCCAAGGATTCCTTCGTACCGAAGGGGGCATAACCCGCGGCGCGGACGAATTCCAATAGGATGCACGAAGGAGCGTAGATATGACGGAGATGAGAAAAGAGACTGACAGCCTCGGCGTCGTTGAAGTTCCTGCCGACAAGCTTTGGGGTGCACAAACCCAGCGCTCACTCGAACATTTCAGCATCGGCAAAGATCTGATGCCCCGAGAGATGATTACCGCCTACGCGACGCTGAAGGAAGCCGCCGCCATTGCCAATCACGACGGCAAGCGGCTCGACGATCAGCGCTCTAAATTGATCGTTCAGGTTTGCGACGAAATTTTAGCTGGCCAGCACCACGATATGTTTCCGTTGCATGTCTGGATGACCGGCAGCGGCACCCAATTCAACATGAACGTCAATGAGGTGATCTCCAACCGGTGTTGTCAGCTTGCCGGTACTCCTCTTGGCAGCCATACCCCGGTTCATCCCAACGATCACGTCAACATGGCGCAGTCGTCGAACGACTCGTTTCCCTCGGCGATGTGCATCGCTGCCGCCGTCAATGTACAGCGGCGCCTTATTCCGGCGGTGACCGATCTACGCGATGCAATCGATAAAAATGCCAAAGCCTGGGACGAGATCGTCAAGATCGGGCGAACGCACATGCAAGACGCGACGCCGTTGACATTGGGGCAGGAATGGTCCGGCTATGCCGGAATGCTGTCGGATGACCTGGAGCGGCTCGAAGACGCGCTAGGAGGTGTGTACCGTTTAGCGCTGGGTGGTACGGCGGTCGGGACGGGTATCAATTCGGCGCCGGGCTTCGCCGAAGCGGCGGCTGCTCGAATCGCCAAGCTCACCGGCCTGCCGTTTGTCACCGCGCCCAACAAATTCACCGTACAGGGCTCGCACGATGCGCTGGTCCAACTTTCCGGAACCATGCGCACGCTTGCGGTGTCGCTCTACAAGATCGCCAACGACATTCGGCTGATGTCGTGCGGGCCGCGGGCCGGATTTGCCGAGTTGCAAATCCCGGAGAACGAGCCCGGCTCTTCGATCATGCCCGGCAAAGTCAATCCGACCCAGTGCGAGGCGTTGACCATGGTCGCCGTGCAAGTCATGGCCAATGACGTGGCGGTGGGCTTTGGCGGCGCCAGCGGCTATTTGGAAATGAATGTCTACAAGCCGCTGATGATCTTCAACATTACTCATTCGATCACGATCATGACCGACAGCTGCACAAACTTCCGAAAATTCCTGGTCGAAGGGACCAAGCCCAATCTGAAGAAGATCAACGAATACGTCGAACGATCACTGATGCTGGTGACGGCGCTTTCTCCGGTCATCGGCTACGATAAGGCTTCGAAGATCGCTCACTACGCCATGGACAACGATCTGACGCTGAAGGACGCTGCGTTGAAGCTGGGGTTTGTCACCGAAGCCGAATTCGATCGCGTGGTCGATCCCAAGAAAATGGTGAGGCCGTATGTGGCGGCGACAGGGAAAACCGCGAGCGCGGCCTAGGTCCGCCACTTCGAGAAACGAGCTCGGCGGGATTGCCCGCGGGGTCGGGCGCGGTAACTTTGCCTTCAAATACGACTCGAGAATGCATTGGCGGGCTCATCATGTCGTTGCAGGAGCGTTCCGATCTCGTACTAAGTTTCGCAAAGGTGCTGTTCACCAACGGCCAGGCGACCGATCAGACCATTAGTGCGACGGAGCGGCTGGGCCGGGCGCTCGGGCTGCGGGCAACCGTTATCCCGCGTTGGGGCGAGCTTACAGTTCAAACCAAGGATGCGAATACCGGGCACAGCGCGCAGATTGCCGCCGATCCGAGCGGCGTAAATATGGATCGCGTGGCTTCGACCATGCGCGCGATCGAGGATGTCGAGTCCGGTCGATTGACGGAGGATGCGGCGTATCGAGCAATCGCCGCTATCGCAAAGGCGGCTCCGGCGCCAACCTGGCTGTTTGCGCTTGCCGCGGCGGCCGGCGCCGTCGCGCTGTCGGTGATTTTCGGCATCGAACATTTCCGGCCCATGGTGTTGATATTTATAAGTGCCGGCGCCGGTGCGTTTTTGCGCCGCGCGGTGGCGCGGATCAGTACGAACTATTTTATCCAACCATTCTGCGCGGCCGCTCTCGCCGGCGTCATCGGCGCGATTGCGGTCCGCAGCGACCTTAGTTCGTCGTTACGTCTTGTCGCCGTCTGCCCCTGCATGGTCCTGGTCCCCGGACCGCACTTTCTCAACGGTGCTCTCGACCTCGTCGCGGGCCGCGTTCATCTCGGCGCTGCGCGGTTGATTTACGCAGGATTAATCGTTCTGGCGATCACGACCGGTCTGCTCCTGGGGCTGGCATTGCTCGGGATTTCGCTGCCGGTCGATCCGGCGGGCCATAGCGTGCCGTTGTGGATGGATGTGATTGCCGCCGGCGTTGCCGTAGCCGCCTATTCCATTTTCTTCTCTACACCGCTGACCATGCTGCCTTGGCCTGTGGCCGTGGGAATGCTGGCGCATGCTCTGCGATGGGTCGCCATCAATGTGCTTGGTCTCGGTGTCGCCACCGGCGCTTTGGTCGCGTGTGTAGTAGTCGGGCTTATCCTCACCCCAGTCTCGCGCCGCATGCACATGCCTTTCGCGGCCATCGGCTTTGCTTCCGTCGTCTCAATGATACCGGGCGTTTATCTGTTCAGGATGGGGAGCGGACTTATTCAGATTGCGGGGGGCACACAAAGCCCAGCGGACCTGGTGGACACTGCTGCCAGTGGCGGCGCGGCCGCGATGATCATTTTTGCTATGAGCTTTGGCCTTATAATTCCGAAGTTGATCATCGATTATTTCGGCGACCGGCGCGCCAAAATAAACGGGGCCGCCCGAAGGGCGACCCCGTAAACGCAGTAAACAGAAACACTCTACTTGGTGGCGTTCTTGAACGCGTCCTTCACATTGCCCGCGGCATTGTGCAAGTCGCCCTTGGCCTTGTCGACCTTGCCTTCGGTCTCGAGCTGTTTGTCGCCGGTCACTTTGCCGGCGGTCTCCTTGATGGCGCCCTTCGCCTTATCGGCCGCGCCTCGCACGTGTTCGCTATCCATTCTAGCCTCCATTGCGTGGGTTCCTATAAGAACGCGCAGAGGGCGTGAAAGTTTCCTACTCGACACGTGCTATTGGCGACCGACTAAAGCTTTTCCATCACGCCGGCCAACCGTTGCAGCATGTCGTCTTCCTGGCCCGGCACGATATTGACGGCGATTTGCTTGTAACCCATTGCCGCCATGCCGCGCGCCCGGTCGACGAGTTCGGACCGCGTGCCGGTAAAGGTGAGCGCCCGGATAACCTGCGCGGAGAGGTGCTTCTCCTCCGGCCGGACAAACATCAAATGACCGCGGTGGTTTGATAAGTAGCGCGCGTCCGCCGGCTCATATTGCTGATAGACCTTGCGATAGGCCTCGAGTTCGGCCTGGAACGGGAACGGCCCTTCCATCGGCACAATGGTGCCGAACTGATCGATTTCAACAAGATTGTGAAATACAATGGCGGCGAAAGGCCCGGCTTGCGCCATACAGCGCTTGCTGTCCGCCGGCTCGCCGTCGTCGAGGACGCATCCGCCGCAGCTTGCAGACGCGTAGAAATCGGCGAGGTTTCTGCCGTTTTTCACCCACGCTGCATGAATATCGTCGATGTCCGCTTTTTCCCGCTCCGGATAGCTTACATTGCCGATCCAACCGGCGCCCAATTTTGCCGTTAGTGCGCGGGCTTTCGGTCCGAATGCGGATACGAATGTCGGTATCGGATCCTTGATGTTGATCAGCCCAAGCTCGGGATTCAAAAATCTGATCTTGTGCGTGCCGCCTTCTTCCGACCACTCCACCGTCTTGCCCTTAAGCAGGCCTTCGACCACCTCGACGTATTTTTCCAGTCGGGCGAGCGGAATTTGACCGAGCCCCATGGTGCGCCGTCCGGTGTAACCGGTGGAAACGCCAAACACGATGCGGCCGGGCGCCAAGGCGTTCAAGGTCGCAAGCGCATTGGCGGCGACCGGGGCAATCCGGTTCGATGGAATGAAGACTCCGGCGCACAATTTGATTTTCGACGTCTTCATGGCGGCGGCGCCCATCGCGACCAGGACGTCGGCGCTCAGCAAATGCGTGTCGTAGAACCACGCATAGTTGAAGCCAAGCTTTTCGGCGCGCTCGACCACTTTCCAAGAATCGGCTTTTGTCGGCAGAGTAATACCAAACTCCATGTTGTTCCTCCCGATGAAATAGTTCAGCGCGGCTTAGCTGCCGGTTGCTGCTTGCAAATGCGGTTCACGTTGTGGGTGCGCCGGTAGAAGTCGCAACGGTGCGGCTGAAAACGACGCGTTGACGCGATCGGTCGGCGCGCCGCCATAAAGTGTTGTGCGCTGGCGAGGCCGTCTGCCGAGCGACGTAATCGTTTCTTCCATCGCTTCGGGCGGCATTTCTTCACCGTGAACCGCGCCGGCGGCGCGCGTGATGCTTTCGTTCATCAGGGTGCCACCCAGATCGTTGGCGCCTGCGGTTAGACAGGCGGCGACGCCTTGAGGTCCCATCTTCACCCATGATGTCTGAATGTTTTTCAGGACCTGGTGGAGCGCAAGCCGCGCGACCGCGTGCATGAGCACGGCTTCGCGGAAGGTCGGCCCAAGCCGGCAGCCCCCGCGCAAGTGGATCGGCGTCTCCATAGGGACGAAGGGCAGGGGGACGAATTCGGTGAAACCGCCGGTGCGGCTTTGCAGCTCGCGAAGGCGCAAAAGATGCCGCGCCCAATGCGCGTACCGATCGACATGGCCGAACATGATCGTAGCCGTCGTGCGCAGTCCCAAAAGGTGCGCGGTCTCGATCACCTGCAACCATTGCGCGGTGGTGATTTTGTCAGGACAGATGACGGCGCGGACTTCGTCGTCCAAAATCTCGGCCGCGGTGCCGGGGAGGGTGCCGAGACCGGCGTCCTTCAGCCGGATCAGAAACTCGCGGATCGAAAGTCCGAGCGTCGTTGCGCCTTGCCAGACCTCGAGCGGCGAGAAGGCGTGGATGTGAATGTCCGGGCAGACGTCCTTGATGGCGCGGCAGATCGCAAGATAGGTCGAACCATCATAGGCCGGATGAATGCCGCCTTGCAGACAAAGCTCGACCGCGCCGCGGTCCCAAGCTTCGACCGCGCGCCGCTGGATTTCTTCGAGGCTCAGATCGTACGGGCGTCCGCGCAAATTCTCGCTGAGCTTGCCCTTTGAGAAGGCGCAGAACTTGCAGCCGAAATGACAGATATTGGTGTAGTTGATGTTGCGGGTAACGACGTAGCTCACGTCATCGCCGCACATCTCCGTGCGCAACGAGTCGGCCGCTTGGCATACGGTGTGAAAGTCTTCGCCACGGCTGGCGAATAAGGTGACGATAGCGTCTTCGCGGAGCGTCCTGCCCGCGAGCGCGGCGGCGATGATCCCATCGAGCTTGGTAGGGACCAAAGGGCTCCGTGGTTCTTCACTCATTTTACTGAGCGTTCCAGGAATCCAGGGGTCAACACGGGCAAATCCTTCACCGTCCGCCGCGCGCATGACCGCGGTGCGGAGCCCGTGATCAAGCCACGCGTCCGGGCGTCGAACGTAAGACGGGTAGATTGCAAGCCGCTCGACGAGCACTTTGCCGGCTTTGGCCGTGTCTCGAGCCAGTCTTTCGATCTGCGGCCATGGCCGCTCTGGATTGACGTGGTCGGGCGTGATTGGAGAAACGCCACCCCAATCGTTGATCCCGGCGGTAACGAGCTGTTGCAACGCACCGGGCGATAAATTGGGCGGCACCTGGATGTTCATTGCGGCGCCGAAGACAAGCCGTGCCGCCGCGATGGTCCATAGATGATCGTCGAGACTGGGCTCGGCGTGGTGCGCCATTTTGGTGCCCGGCTTGGCGCGAAAATTCTGAATGATGATTTCCTGCAAGTGCCCAAATCGCTCGTGCAGGGCCCGCAACTCGAGCAAAGCGGCGAGGCGCTCCTGGCGGGTCTCGCCGATGCCGATGAGGATCCCGGACGTGAACGGAATGGCAGCTTCGCCGGCAGCGCGAATGACTTCGAGACGCACGGCGGGATGCTTATCCGGCGAGCCGAAATGAGGACCGCCGCGTGCGCAAAGCCGCTCCGCCGAACTCTCGAGCATCAAACCTTGCGACACTGAAACACACCGCAGCGACGCAAGTTCGCCGGCGCTCATGACCCCGGCATTAAGGTGCGGAAGGAGGCTGGTTTCTTGTAATACCAGCGCCGCCATCGCGCGGAGGTAAGAAAGAGTCGTGTTGTGCCCGAGTTGGGTCAGTTCTTGACGGGCTACGCGGTAGCGTAGCTCGGGCTTGTCGCCCAAGGTGAAGAGCGCCTCGCGGCATCCGGCTGCCACGCCGGCGCGGGCGATGGCCAGCACTTCTTCTTTGTTCAAATAGGCGCGCGTGCCGCGCCGGGGCGGATGTGCAAACGTGCAATAGTGGCAGCTATCGCGGCACAACTGGGTCAGTGGAATGAAAACTTTTCGCGAGTAGGAGATTGACGCGCCATGGCCGCGGTCGCGCAACGCGGCCGCTGCGTCCATGAGCGCGGCAAGGTCGGCGCCATCGCCCGCCAGGGCAAAGGCGTCGGCGTCCGACAGGCGATCGCCATCCCTGGCGCGGCGCAAAGCGCAATTGAAGCTGTTCATTGTGATTCGAGCACCACGGTCGCTTCGTGCTCCCATTCCGCCCGGCGTTCGTTGAGCAGCTTCCAGCTGCGCGTAGGGGAACGCTTGCTCATGAATCTTTGGAGATCGGAAGGCTCATCGATATCAAGCGCAATCGCGCCATTGCGGACGACGGTTGGCGTCAATCCAACCGTGCGGGCTGCCGCAAGGTGCGGGAAATAGCTGTCAGGACCAAATCGCAGCGGGACGACATCGGCTGGCGAACAGACGATTGCGTTCGAGCCGCGCTCGTCCCACGCGGGAACGATGGTGAAAGCGGGCGCCGGAAGGTGCGCGGCCAGAACGCTGCTAATGTCGACGCTCGACACGAGCGGGATATCCCCCGGCAGCGTCAACATCGTGGATGAGGCCACGGCCAGGCGGCGCGCGGCGGCGCTCACGGCGCCGGTATGACCGTCATGCGCACCTTCGGACCAAACCTCCACATCGGAGCGTCGCGCGATTTCGGCGACGTTCCGGTCGGCCGTTACGACCGCAATACCGTGCAGCTCCGGCACAGCCGCGACCGCGTCCAGCACGTCCTGGAACATGGCAAGCGCCAAATCCGTCCGCAGCCGCGGCGAAAGCGCGTCGGCCAGCCGCTGTTTCGCCAGCGCACCACCTTTTACCGGAATGACGGCCCAGATTTGGGGATGCGACACTCGCCGATCATTCGCCATTGAGCGTTTCCATCGGGATGTGGGAAAGGCGCACCACACTTCTCTGCCGCCGCCAGAGCATGGCGTCTGTCCTATTTCTTTATGACGGCGGCTTGCGAATGACGCCGCGAGATATCGTCGGCCAATGCCAGCGTCATTTTCGCCAGTTGCTCGCGATCCGCAAGCGAAACCATCACTGCCTTGGCCGCGATGGCCGGAATAGGGAGTGTGGGGAGAAGAGGGGCGTCCCCGTCATCGACGATGAAGCCGTCGAGCAAGTCGGCATAGCGCTCGGCCACAGTTTCGGCGCTCACCTTGAGCCCAAGCTCCCGCATCATTTTCGCCGTCGGTCCTTTGACCGCTTGATCGCCGACGATCGGGGCAACGGCCACAACCGGCGCGGCGCACGCCCGCAGTGCTTCTCGTACGCCTGGCACCGCCAGAATGGGCTCGATGCTGATAAAAGGGTTTGACGGGCAAATCACGACAGCGCGCAACTCGGGGTGGGTAAGCGCTGCGACAAAATCGGGATGGGGCTCTGCCGTCGAAGCTCCGTCGTAAGAAAAATCCGTCACCGCCGGGCGGCATTGCTGCTCGACAAAATAACGTTGGAAGTCGAGCCAGCCAGCGGCGGTGCGAACGCGCGTGCGGACCGGATCGTCGCTCATCGGCACAATTGCGGCACGAACGTCGAGGCGTTTGGCAAAGTCACGGATGATGTTGGACAGCGGCTCGCCGGCGGAGAGCCGGCGAGTGCGTTCGACGTGAATAGCAAGGTCGCCGTCGCCCAAACGAAACCAAGTTTCACCGCCCAGCGCGGCCAGTACCGCCATGAACGTCCATGTCTCGTCGCGCCGTCCCCAGCCGGTTTCGGAATTATCGAGACCTGCCAGCGTGTAGAGCAAAGTGTCGATGTCGGGAGATACGTGCAGACCAAGATGCTCGAAATCGTCGCCGGTGTTGGCCACAATGGTGAGCTTTCCGGCAGGAACGACGTTGCGCAGGCCAAGCGCCAGCTTGGCGCCGCCAACGCCGCCGGAAAGCGCGAGCACGCGATCCTGCTTCAGGCTTTCTTGAGTCATCGAAACAGGTCGTCCTTGGCATCGCGCAGCAATTGCGCAGCCGAAGAGGCTTTCGCGGACCAAGTAAGCCCGCGCACGACGATGACCGGCGTAGCCTCATCGGCCTGTCCCATGAGCAGCGATGCCGCCGCGGCAATTTCGTCGGCAAAGCCGGTTTCGCTGACTTGCAAGGGGCGGTCATAGAGGTCGGGTTGGCCGCGAAGGTCGCGAAGCGCCGGAAGACCAGCGGCGCCGAGTGCGACGCCGACAGTCCCAAGCCGCCAGGCGCGGCCCAAACTGTCATTGATGACGACCGCGATGTTTTTGCCGAGCCGCCGTCGAAGACCTTCGTGCAAAAGCCGCGCCGACTTATCGGGATCCTCGGGCAAAAGCAGGACAGGCTTCGCCGCGCGCCGGGGATCGACATTTGATTGATCGACGCCGGCATTGGCGAGCACGAAGCCCAGCCTGTGTTCGACAATGAGCACGCCGGGTTTGTGCCGCAGCACCTCGCGGGACTCTCTGACGATCACCTCAACGAGCCGCGGGTCCTTTTGTACCTCCTTCGACAGCGCCACTGCACGTTCGCTCGGCTCGATCGCGGCCAGATCGACATATCGCCCTTCGGCCTTCGAGACGATCTTTTGGGCGAGGACCAGCACGTCGCCGTCGCGTAAAGCCGGCCCTTGGCTTTGGGTAATGTTGCAAATCAAAGAAAGAAGATCTGTTCCCGGTTCAATGAGAGGAATTCCCGGAACCGAGATGAGCTGCAAATCGCGCGTCTTCGCTGCATTGCGCATGCGATGTTCAACTGTTGGCGGGCGGGATCATTGCCGGGACCGGGACAGCCGGCAAGATGTGCTGCGGGGGCGATGTGATGCGGCAAAACTCAAATCCCCGGCCGTTGCCGACCGGGGACCGTTAGTGTTTTACCTCAATCGTCCGATAGAGCCAGCGGCTTTATCACGCCCAGCCGCTTTTCACCTGTACGGGGACGAGCTCGGAGTCAGCGACGCCGACGGCTGAAACCGAACGGAAGAACCCGTTCTGCGACTCCCGACGGTGTAGGCGATGTTTTGCAACTGAGTCCGCAGGTCGATCTCGCCGATCACGGTTTTGAAAGTGTGGGACAATGCGTCCTCGGTGGACCGGCCTAAGCATTTAGGACAGACTTGCGTTGAGCAGCACGCAAGGATGCCGATGCCCAAACTTGGCGCTGACGAAACTGATAAATCGAGGAGGGGCCCGTGAGTGCGGTCGCCGGACCCGCGTCCAATGTTGCAACACTGCGCGTGGGCGGCGGAGCCGTGGGTTTCAACTGGCTTCCGGTGATTGTCGCCGAACGCCAAGGCATGTTTGCGCGACGCAATCTGGCGGTCGACATCAAACGTCTCGGCGCCGTCGACAAAGTGACCGCTGCGGTCAAGGCCGGCGAACTCGACCTTGCGATTACGCCGCCGGAAGGGGCGATCCGCGATTGCGCGGGCGGCGGCAATCTGCGGATCATCGCCGGCAACGTGAACCGGTTGCCGCTCTCGCTGATCGCCAATCCGCGCATTCGTCGGATCGAGGAGCTGCGCGGGGCGCGCCTGGGCACCTCGTCGCTCACCGAAGGCACGGCGCTCTACACTATGGAAGTGCTGCGGCAGCACGGCCTGAATTATCCGGGCGACTACGAGTTTGCCGTCGTCGGCGTCCACCCGGCGCGCTGGAAAGCGCTGCAGGAAGGAACGATCGACGCGGCGGTCCAGCTCATTCCGCTGAATTTTGTCGCCGAGGATGCCGGCTACAATAATCTGGGCGAGGTGACCGACTACATACCGGAGATCATCTTCACCGGCCTTATCGTCGATCGGGCGGCAGCGGAAAAGCGCCGCGACCAGATCGTTGCCTTTCTTGGCGGCGTAATGGAGGGAACTCGCTGGGTTTACGATCCCGCCAACGACGAAACGCTTTTGGCGTTGACCAAAGAACTGACCCAAGCCGAGGGCAAATACGGCCGGCAGGCCCTGGACTATATACGGGAGATGCGGGTCTTCTCGCCCGAGCTTTCCACTCCCGACGCGGCCTTTGCCAAATCGATCGAGCTTATGCAGAAGGCCGGTCTGGCTGACGCGCAGCTTGTGGCCGGCGCGAAAGCCGTCCTCGAGGACAGTTTCCGTGCTGCCGCGCTAAAATCGCAGTGAGCAATGACGGCTCTTCCGTTCGATTTTGTACTCGATGCAAGAAGTGCCGTGCGCATTGTTTGCGGAGCGTTCTTCCTGCCGCACACGATTGCGAAATTACGCAATATCGACCGCGCTTCGGTCCTGTTCGACAAAGTCGGCTTTCGGCCGCCGCGTCCGTTCGTTGTGCTGACGACTATGATGGAGCTTATTGCGGCATTCGGGTTGATTTCGGGCCTTTATCCGCGCGTGGCTGCCGTTGTGGCTGCGACCGTGCGCTTGGGGGCCGCTTACGCCATCGCTCGCAACCACACCCTGATGTGGAGGTGTGGGCTTTCTGCCGTAAGTCGCGGCGGCGGAAACATGTTATCGCTGTCTTAGTTGTTCACGTTAGCCCAGAAGCCAACAAACTGGCCGGGCGGCAGGCGGAGGAGGACGCCAATGATCGTCGTTCTGCGGCGGGTTCTGACGAACGCTGGAACCTCGGCGCGCGCGCGAGGTGGTCAATTCGATCGGCACCGACCTAAGGCGACGTCTGCTTCGCCATGCTGGAAAGAGCGCTCAATGCGGAGCACCGGGCGCTGTTTCGTTTCCGTTCCGGCAGCCCGTTAAAATGCGTGGCCACGGCGAGCAAGCGCGACAAGGCGGCGGCAAGCTCGGCATTTCCTGGACCAACGAGCTTGTTGCCCTCTTGAGTAACCTCCACGCCGAGCGATCTTTGGCTTCCTAACGGATCACCGGGCGCTTGGGGCAGGTCCGGGTCATTGCGCCCTTAAATGGCTGCTTTCCCAGCGGTCGCGGATTGTTAACCATTAACTTTAATCAGGGACTCACCAAACCTCGCTACTCATGCGCCGTCGGGCGCACGGTTGGACAGGGCGTTGGTGGTGTTCGCAGAACGGCTTATCCGCAAGCGATTCGTGCGGCTGGCGCTAGCGGTCTTGCTGATCGGAACTGCGGGCTGGGCTTTTTTGCCCTACGTCACCCATCGGGTCGCCGCGTCCGCGTTCGTTAACTCTGAGCTGGTGCGGGTTAGCGCGCCATTCGCCGGCCGGCTCACGAATGCGCTGCCCCGGCAAGGCGATTTCATCGACAACACCAGATCGGTGAATCTGATCGAAGCTTTGTCGCCGGACCGGCGCCATCTGTTCGAACTTCAGCTGCAATACGCGCTGGCGAACAAGACCGGCGAGCTCGCCCAACAACACCTCACCGAAATCGCGTCGCTTGATGCGGAGTTGGCCAAGCGGATAGACACTTACCGGCACGCCATTGTTAATCTGATCTCTCACGAGGGCATGGAGGCCGAAGCGGAACGGGCCGGATGCATCGAGGAATTAAAGCACCGCGACGATGTCGGTCTGCGCATGGACACATTGACAGAATCGGGATTGGCTTCGGAGATTCGCTCCTCCGATGCGCATGCTACTGCGCGCGCTGCCTCGACCCGGTGCGCCGTTGCGGCGGCGCGCGGCGATCGGATCAAGGCCGAGCTGGAAGCCGCGCAAAACGGGGTATTCCTGCGTAATGGCATCAGTGACGTCCCGTACTCCCAGCAGCAGCGGGAGAATCTGATGCTGCGTCGGCAAGAGTTGCAAACCCAGGCGCTGCAAGAGTCAGCGCGTTCCACACAGCTCGCCGCGGACATTGCAGCAGAGCGCGATCGTATCGCGCAGCTGGATAATTATAGGCCAGCGCTGCCGGGGGGCCATGTGGTGTGGTCGACAACCGCGAGCCCAGGTTCGGCGGTTATCGAAGGCCAAACCATCCTAGATCTCGCCGATTGCGAGCATCGTTTCGTCGCCGTCGACCTTCCGGAACGCGATTTCGAGCAGATCAAGATGGGTGATGTGGCCGCCGTCCGCCTGGTCGGCGGTAACGAATGGCGGGAGGGCCGTGTGCGGCAAATCCGCGGCTCCGCGGCCCGCGCTGACGATCGGCTGTTCGCGGCGCAAATACCAAGTCCAGGTCCCGCGACCATTACGGTTGAGGTATCTTTGCCGCCCGACGATGTCCGCAGCGACGGCACGAATTTCTGCGGCATCGGGCGGCTCGCTGAAGTGCGCTTTCCCCGGCCTTTCTTCGATATGGCGAAATTCGCCAAAGTCGGATGGCATTGGCTGACGGGCACGCGGAACGCCGAAACCGCGTCGAACGCCGCATCCGGCGGCTGACGTGGACTCCGATACCGTAACGATTTTCCAGCTACTGGCCCCGACCATATTCGTCGTGGGCGCCCTTTATACGCTCGGCCCGATGCTGCCGATTGACCGTTCCTGGACGCGCATCTTGGTGTTCTGTGTCGTCTGGCTGATCGTTGGGCGCTACCAAAGCTGGCGGCTGTTCGTCACCGTGCTGCCGGCGCGCGGCGCTTGGTACGAGATCGGCTGGGTTTGGTTCGTTTACCTCGTGGAGCTGTTCGCGACCGGCGATGCGGTGATCCTTTACCTGATGTTCCTGCGCGGTACGGACCGGAAGCCTGAAGCCGATGTCCACGAGGCGCGCCTGCGTGCGACGCCGCCGTCGGAACTGCCCAACGTCGACATCTACATTCCGACTTATAACGAGCCGATGGACGTGCTGGAAAAGACCATAACCGGCGCGCTCTGTCTGGATTACCCGAACTTCCAGGTTTGGGTGCTCGACGATGGCCGTCGTCCATGGCTGAAAGAATTCTGCCGTGACAAAGGCGTCGGTTATCTCACCCGGCCCAACAACGTCCACGCCAAGGCGGGGAATATCAATCACGCACTCACGAAAACGAACGCTCCGTTCGTTGCGATATTCGACGCCGATTTCATTCCGCAGCAGAATTTCCTGATGCGGACGATGGGCTTCTTCGCCGATCCAAAGATTGGCATCGTTCAGACGCCGCATGCTTTCTACAACAGCGATCCGATGCAGGCTAATCTGGCGCTGCGCAAGACGCTCCCGGACGACCAGCGGTTCTTCTTTGAAGCGATCATGCCCAGCCGCGATGGCTGGGATGCCGCGTTCTGCTGCGGCTCCAATTCGGTCACTCGGCGTGAGGCGCTACGCAGCGTCGGCGACGCGTTGCCGACCGGTTCGATCACCGAGGACATGCTGCTCACCCTGGTGCTACTTCGGAAAAGCTACATAACGCGCTACTTGTGCGAGCGGCTTGCGTTCGGCCTGGCGCCGGAAAACATCGAAGCTTTCTTTGTGCAGCGGCAGCGTTGGGCGCGCGGCGGTATGCAAATCCTGTTCTTGCCGGAAGGCCCGCTTGGGGCGGGCCTCGGCTTTATGCATCGGCTGATGTTTTTGCCGTCGCATTGGTTGTCGCAAAGCTGCACGGCGGCGCTGACGATCCTGACGCCCTTGGTCTTCCTGTGGACCGGCTTGTTGCCGCTGGTCAACGTTACCTCGGCGTCCATTATCGACTACATCGTGCCGATGATCCTGGTGCTTATGGGCGGGATGCGAATCTTGGCCCCGGGAAAATACTTCCCGCTCGCCTCGCAAGTGCTCGGCACCTTTCAGGCTTTCAAAATCCTGCCGACGGTGCTCCTGACTTTGATCAAACCCTTCGGCCATGCGTTCAAAGTCACGCCCAAAGGCCGAGACGCCCGGCGCTCAAATTATGATCGCGGCATTTTCTGGTCCGCCGCCGCTCTGATCTTTCTGACAATGGGCGGGTTGGTTGTTAATTCGATGCCGGAAATACGGATCATCGATGACGCGTTGCTGCTTCCGATCCTGGCGCTTTGGTGCGTCATCAACATGGTCGTCCTTTTTCTCGTGTGCATGCTGTCGGTGCAGGCGCCGGTGCGGCGGTCGGAAGAGCGCTTCACGCTTGACGAGGCGATCGGCTTATTCGGCGCAAGCGGCGAAGTTTCGACCGGCTTTATTCGCGATATCTCGTTATCGGGGGTCGCAATCGCCGTGGACGCCGACGCCGAAATCGTCACCCAGGTCGGCCAATACGCTCGGGTGTTCATCAGGGAAGTGGGTTTCGTTCCAGGCCGCGTGGTGCGGCAGAACGGCAAGTTCCTGGCTTTGCAATTCGACTTGCCGCAATCGGTTGAGCGCGACTTGTTGATCAGCAAGCTCTTTACGCTCGGGCTCAACACCACTGCGGACGTGACCGCTTCATCAGCGGCGACTCTCGCCATCCTCGGCAGCATCCTCAAGGTCCGCTCGCCCTATGTGCGCGCGGAAGCCAGCGAGGGCGCCCCGGCGGCGCCCGCCGAAAAGCTCGCAGCGGAAAGCTTGGTTCTTCAGCCCAGCGAGCAGAAGCAGCGTCTGGCCGAACTTGGCGCCCAGCGGCGCTCCTTCGCCGCGTGATGCGATATCATGCGGTTTCACCGGCCGGATCGCCCGGTGCGCCGCCGCGCGCCACTATGCCGCCGTCGATCGTGAGCATGGCCCCGGAAATGTACGAGGCGCGATCCGAGGCGAGAAAGGCCACGACGCCTGAAATTTCGTCAGGACGCGCCGGGCGCCCGTAAGCCATGTTGCGATAGAAGCGCCGGCGCCACTCGTCGCGCTCTTGCGGCGCAACTTTTTCCTCTTCGATTTTGCGCAGATAAGACATACGCGCCGTCTCGACCGGTCCCGGATTGACGCCGCAGACGCGCACGCCATAGCGCACGCTTGCTCCGCCCAAAGCGTGCGTGAAATTTATCAACGCTGCGTTGGCCGGCGCGCCACAAATATAACCCGCATTGGTCATCAGTCCGCCGGCGCCGACCACGTTGACAATCACGCCACCGCGGCGCGCGCACATTGCCTGGTAAACAATGCGCGTGATGCCGATATAGCCGAACAGCTTGAGGTCCCAGGCCTCGCGCCAGGCGTCTTCGGTTACCTGATCGAACGTGCCGCCGGGGATCGCGCCAGCGTTATTGATCAGGATGTCCGTACCTTGGCATCGATGCGCAAAGGCGTCGCGTTGCTCGCGCTTCGACAGGTCAACCGCTTCCGTCTCCACACTTATCTGGAAGCGAGCCCTAAGATCGTCAGCGGCCCGCCGTAATTCGTCGCGATTGCGCGCCGCGAGCGTCAGGTTGACGCCCTCGCGCGCCAATTCTTCGGCAATGGCAAGACCGATGCCTTTGCTTGCGCCGGTGATGGCGGCCGATTTTCCTCGCAGATGCAACTCCATGATGACCCCGTTGTTGGTTGCCGGTAATAGGGGGCTTGATAGCGCTGAAGGCATGACAAGGCTAAAGGACGGTGCGGGCCGCGCAAGGATTCCACACTGGGCGTCACGTTCATCCGGCTGTCGACATTCGTAAGGGCAGACAATGCAATCCCAGGCGCAAATATCTCCGATCGGCTGCTATCATCGCGCGGCGGATGCCCGGAACGTCCCGCTTTATGCCAGTACAGGCTCGATATCGAGGAAAGCAACATGGAAGGCCAACCTCCAACCATCGCGGTCGTCGGCGGGACGGGCGCCGAGGGAAGCGCCATTGCGCTGCGCCTCGGTCATGCCGGCTACCGCGTGATTATCGGTACGCGGGACTCCGCAAAGGGTCTCCGCGTGACCGCGGAACTAAACGAACTCCTCGGTGCAGAGGCAATCGCGTTTTCAGGGAACGCTGAGGCAGCAAACGCAGCCGATATCGTGATCCTGACGGTGCCATACGCCGCCCAACAACCGATCGTGCAGGAGATGGCCGCCACTCTCGAGGGCAAGATACTGATCGACGCAACGGCGCCTTTGGTGCCGCCAAAGGTGAGCAACGTCCAACTCCCGCCGGGCGGCTCGGCCGTCGCCGAGATACAGCGCCTGTTGGGTGACAAGGTGCGGGTCGTATCGGCTTTTCAAAACGTCGCCGCGCACAAGCTTCGCCGGCTTGACGCAGACGTGCAGTGCGACGTGCTGGTATGCGGCGATGACGTAAAGGCGAGGGGCATCGCGTGCGAACTCATTAAACGGATGGGATTGCGCGGGCTCGAGGCCGGTCCAATTAGCAATTCAGCGGCGGCCGAGGCGCTGACCTCGCTGCTCATATTCTTCAATCGCAAATACAAGGTCTCCGGCTCCGGTATCCGCATCACCGGTTTGGAAGAAACGGCGAACGGCTGATGTCCTTGGCTCTCAGGACAGACAGCAAAACTCGTCGCTGAAAATACTGCTGGAAAGGATCGGGCGGTGTCAGCGACGTTGTGGCGCGATTAGCGAAAACCCGACGCGTGGAGCAGTGAATGTCGAAGCGCACTAAGCCGCCGTTTCGCTCAGACCAGGTAGGGAGTCTGCTGCGTCCCCAATATCTGCTCGACGCCCGCGGCAAATTCGACAAGGGCGAAATTACTGCTGCGCAACTGCGCAGTATTGAGGACGACGCCATTCGGCTCGCGGTGAAACGTCAAGAGGAGGTTGGTCTCAAAGCCGTCACCGACGGCGAGTTCCGCCGCCGGTCCTGGCACATGGACTTTATCTGCCGTATTGGCGGTGTCACTTCGGCGGGCACCCAGTTGAGGCCGTTCTACAACGAGACTGGTTCGGTCAAGAACGAAATAGATCTGCCCAAGGTTGTCGGGAAGCTCGGCCTCACCGAGCCGATCTTCGCCGACGACTTTATGTTCCTGCAATCCGCCACCAAGGCGACGCCGAAGCTTTCCATTCCGTCGCCCAGCATGTTGCACGGGCTCGGCGCTACTGAAGACAAGAGCATTTATGGCCGGCCAGAGGAGTTCTGGGCCGATCTTGTCAACGTTTACAAAGAGGAGCTTTGGGCGTTGAGCCGCATCGGCTGCGCCTATCTGCAGATCGACGACACGATGTTTGCGACCTTGAGCGATCCGTCTTTCCAGAAAAAGCTTAATCCATCCGCCGGCACGCAAGATCAACTGTACAAGACCTATATCCGGCTGGTGAACGAGTCGATAGCGCAGCGGCCGCCGGGAATGACGCTTTGTGTCCACACCTGCCGCGGCAATCATCGTTCGGCTTGGGTTGCCGCCGGCGGCTACGATCCGATAGCCGAGGCGGTGTTCAACGAGCTCGACGTCGATGGTTTCTTTCTGGAATACGACGACGAGCGCTCCGGCACATTCGAGCCATTGCGGTTCGTGCCGAAAGGCAAGATGGTCGTGCTCGGGCTATTGACCAGCAAGAAGGGAGCCCTTGAGAAGAAGGACGACATCAAACGGCGCATTGATGCCGCCACGAAATATATCGATCTTGAGCAGCTCGCGCTTTCGCCCCAATGCGGATTTGCTTCGACTTCGCTCGGCAATTTGCTGACGGAAGATCAGGAGTTCGCGAAGCTCGCGCTCGTCGTGGAAATCGCCCGCGAAGTTTGGGGCGAATGACGACAGCGCCGTCATTTAGCTGCCAACGAGCCACAATCTCGCGGCAATCCGCCGCGACTGTAGCCGCCGATTCATCAGATGGCGTACGGGAGATGGCGAGATGACGATGCGGCGCTTTGGTTTCATTGCGTTGTTGTCGGTGGGGCTCATTGGCATTCCACTGAGTGTCGACGCGCAGGTGATCTGCACCGGCAATGCCAGTCCGCCGCCTGAGCTGCCGGTCTACGATGAGCCGCCGATGCCGGACCCCGGTTACATCTGGACGCCGGGATACTGGGGCGGCGGTCCACTCGGCTATTTCTGGGTTCCCGGAACGTGGATCGAGCCGCCCGCCGTCGGGCTGTTGTGGACGCCCGGCTATTGGGGCTTCCGAGACGGAATTTATGTCTGGAACGCCGGCTATTGGGGGCCGCGCGTCGGCTTCTATGGCGGGGTCAATTATGGCTTCGGCTATGACGGTGTCGGTTATCTCGGCGGGCGTTGGGTCAACGGTGTGTTTGCCTACAATCGGACGGTCAATAATTTCGGCTCCGTCCGCGTCACCAATGTCTACGAAGAAGCCGTCACCATCAACAATGGGCCGCGTGTCAGTTTCAACGGCGGTTCGGGTGGTACAACGGTGCGACCGACGCCGGAGCAGGAAGCTGCCGCGCGAGAGCAGCACGTCGCCGCCAATCCGGCGCAAATCCAACACGAGCGCACCGCCGCCGCCAACAAGGATTTGCTTGCGTCGGAAAATCACGGTCGGCCGGCGATTGCGGCGACAGCTAAGCCCGGGGAATTCAGCGGCAAGGGGGTGGTTGCCGCGCGCGAAGGAAGGCCTGGCGAAGAAGGTCTGCAAAAACCGAACAACGCGATGCGACCGGCCATAATCGGCAATAAGCCGATGGAGCGGGAAGACGCGCCGAACAACGTGATGAAACCCGCCGCAACCGGCACTAAGCCGATGGAGCGGGAGGACACGCCGAAAGCCAAGGACACCGTGAAACGGGAAGTGGAACCTAATCCTAATAACGCGATGCGACCTGCCGTAACCGGCAACAAGCCGACGGAGCGGGGAGAAACGCCGAAAGCCAAGGAGACGGTGAAACGGGAAGTGGAACCTAATCCGCCGACCAATAATGCTGTGGTGCCGAACAACAACAAGCCGCCGCATGACCAAGCCAAGCTGCCTGCCGAAACGCCGAAGCTACGAGAAAAACCGCCTGAAGGCGCGGCCGGTACCGCCAATCCACCGCCAAAAATTGCTACAGTTCCAAACGCTAATCCGAAAGCGAAACCTGACCCCAAAGACAAAAAGCCGCCGCAATGAGGCGAACGCAGACCGGATATTTTGTCCCGCGTTCAGCCGATTAATCTTTCGGTGAGAAATCGCGCTTACTCATCGACCGATGCGACAATTTCTGATTGCGCTCTTCGCCGGCTTGATCATTGCGGCTGCAGCCGACCAAGTGCTCTATGGCGGCGCATATACGGTCGTGCCGGCGAAAATTGCCGGATCGAACGCGGTCAATGAGTTCAATTATCAGCTGAGTTTGTTGCTCAGCAAAGTCCCCTGAATTCCGCGGGCCTGTTGCGCCTCGCGAAACCCCGTATGCTAAGCGCCGGTGAATTGGGCGGGGCGCTTTTCTAGGAAGGCGTTGACGCCTTCCTGAAAGTCCGCGGTGGCACCGGCGAGCCGCTGCATACGGCACTCGAGATCGAGCTGTTGCTCGTACGAATTCTCGGGGCTCTCCCAATAGAGACGGCGAATGAAGCCAAGCGCCGCGGTCGGGCCGTCCGCGAGTTCGCCCGCCAGACGCAGCGCTTCGCTTATCATTTGTTCGTCGTCAAACACGCGATTGACGAGCCCCCACGCCAAGGCCGTTTCCGCCGGCAAGCGCTCACCGAGAAGTGACAGTTCGATCGCCCGCGCGCGGCCGATCAATCTCGGCAGCAGCCAGGTCGAGCCGCAATCGGGCACCAAGCCGATGCGCCGAAATGCTTGCAGGAAGTAAGCCGACCGCGCGCACACAATGAGATCGCCCATGAGCGCAAGACTCATGCCTGCTCCGGCGGCCGGCCCGTTGACCGCCGTCACGATCGGGTAGGGCAAATCGCGCAACCGGCGCATGAAGGGGTGAAATAGCGTCTCGAGCGTCCGCCCGGCGCCGCGCGGCGTGAAGTTCTTGCCGCCGCGGCCCTGCAAGTTCGCCCCGGTCGAGAAGGCGCGCCCAACTCCCGTCAGCACCAGACAACGGGGCTTGGTCGCGGACTCCGCGAGTGTGTCGAGCGCCTCGGAGAGGCCTTGGAGCATCTCCGCCGACACGGCATTGAGCACTTGCGGATCGTTCATGCTCAGAAGCGCGACCGATCCTTTGAGCTCTAGGCTTGCTCGTTCAAACTCGAAATGCGTCTTCATCGGCGATGCCCTCGTGATCAAGTTCGCGCTCTGTAATTGAACCATCTTAGTCGCAATTCTCTGGTTTTCGGCAATGGCCGGCAATGGCTGAGTTCACGGCTTTTCTGGCTTGCAAAAAAGCGGCTAAGTTGCGAACGCCTTATTTGCGGCGCAGACGGCTGCAACCAAGCGTGCAAATCTCGGGGGGCAGGGGCGTCGCCCACAAATCGTTGCGGTTTTGGACGTTCTCATGGTTATAAGCGCGGGTGGGCAGGGCGTGTTTCTGGCAATGTGTTTGGCCGGTGCGACCGCCGGGTGCTCGACCAGCGTCGACACCTACCTTGTCGATCCCGGTCGTTATTCCGCTTACCATTGCAAGCAGCTCACCGACCGTCTGAAGGAGCTACAAACGCGCGAACGCGAATTGCTCAACCTCACGGACAAGGCAAGCGAAGGCGGCGGTGGCGCCTTGATCGGAGGGATGTCTTACCGGGTTCAATATGAAAAGGCCGTGGGTGAGGAAAAGGTCTTGCGCCGGACGGCGGCCGAAAAGAAGTGCGCAATAGAAGGGCCCGTGTTGGAGAGCGACCAGGTCATCCGTTGACGCTGGTCTCGGTCGCTGCCCTAGAGCACGGCAAAGACCACGCCGGCGGCGGCAAACAAGACCAGAACGATGGCGCTCGCTGCGGTCGCGCGTCCGCCCGCAAAGAACGCGGCATAGAGCGCTTTCAGGACGTTGTTTGAGGAAGCGGCGATGAGAACCGCAGCCGCGAGCGCAGTGTTGGTCATGCCTGTGGTTCCGCGCCGCGCGAGGTCGTGCAGTTTCTCTCGCCCAGTGAGCAAAAGCACCCCAGCGACGGTGAACGTCACCGCCACCCACGGCGGCAGCGCCAGCGCGATGGCGCCGAGAAGATAAGCCTGAATGTTAAGGACGGGCACGACCAGCCCGGCATTCGTCTCTCCTCCTTCGTCCTTTTCGTGGAGATGCCGGGAATAGAAAATCGCCAGCCAGATGCCGAGGATGATCAGACCGCCGGTGGATGGAACGAGATGGGCCGGGTCGAAGACGTAGAGGATGCCGCCGGCAAAGGCGAGCATCGGGAAAGTTCGGATGCCGCCCGGACGTTTCGGCTCATCGGTGGTAAAAAAATCCTCGAAGGCGAGGCCTAAAAACAAGCTCAAGCCGAGAAGCAGAGCGACGCCGGTCGAAGAGGGCGGTGAAATGGACACCGAGAGGACACCTAAATCGCGGTCGCCGTTGGCAGTTTCCCTGCCTTTATCATACATTGACTGCGTAAACGAGCAGCGCGCCGGACAGACCATTTAGGCCGGAGTGAGCGAACCGCACGCGATTGGGAGACCATAAACATGAGCTGGATGCCCGATAAGGATCCTGTGCTCGGCGACAAGCGCTCTTGCGACGCGCTCGAATTGATTGTCGTGCCACGCGTGCGCGACCTTGGTGATGGCTTCAACGTGCGCCGGGCGCTACCGCACGGTCAGCGCCAGATGGTTGGTCCCTTCATCTTTTTCGATCAAATGGGGCCGGTGCAGCTGATGGCGGGGCGGGGAATGGATGTACGTCCGCATCCGCACATCGGACTTGCGACCGTCACCTATCTGTTCGACGGCTGCATCATGCATCGCGACAGCGAAGGCAACGCACTGGAGATTACGCCTGGCGCCATGAACCTGATGACGGCGGGACGCGGTATTTCGCATTCCGAGCGCACGCCGCCGGCGGTGCGCACCACCGGCGGTGACATGTACGGCATCCAAAGCTGGATCGCATTGCCGCAACAGCACGAAGAAATGCCGCCTTTATTCGAGCATTTTGATGCCGCCGTTCTTCCCAGCATCGAAGATCAAGGCATTCGCGCTCGTGTCATCGCTGGTTCCACCTTCGGCCAGCGGTCTCCGGTCGGCATGGTGTCGGAATGGTTCTATGCCGAAGTCCTACTCGAACCCGGCGCCAGCGCGCCGCTCGACGCCGACCACGAAGAGCGCGCGATCTACGTCACCGAAGGCGAGATCGAAGTTGCCGGCGATAAATTCGAGGGACCACGGCTTCTGATCTTTCGTCCGGGCGATCGTATTACCGTGACGGCGACGCGGCAGGCCCGGCTGATGTTTCTCGGCGGCGCGGCGCTCGAAGGGCCGCGCTATTTGTGGTGGAATTTCGTTTCCTCGCGCAAAGAGCGGATCGAAGCGGCGAAGGAGGAGTGGAAAAGCGGCCGCTTCGCATTAATCCCCGGCGACGAAACCGAATTTATTCCGCTGCCAGAAAATTGAGCCGGCCGCGGACAGCCTCTACAGCGCAGAAAATAAGGGACTAATTGCTATTCGCTGCCGGTCGTTGCGGATTAAGCGCAAATCGTGATTCAGTCAGGCTTCGGTCGCTTTATGATTCGAAGTCTCGATGAGTCGAAGTCTTGCCCTTGGCAAACCTGGACAAACTCAATCCGCAGCAGCGGCGCGCCGTCGAATACGGCGGCCTTCCGGCCGCCAATTCCGGGCCGCTCCTG
>Ga0302325_10004789_pt1 | contig 31136 bp, 37 predicted proteins | sample Palsa_T0_2_FD_201948 | JGI IMG/M metagenome (GOLD analysis project Ga0302325, IMG submission 201948) | Peat permafrost microbial communities from Stordalen Mire near Abisko, Sweden - Palsa_T0_2 | ecosystem: Environmental > Terrestrial > Soil > Palsa > Peat permafrost | place: Sweden: Abisko... | reverse complement strand
GCAGCACTCTACATCGACATAAACCCCGGCTCCCTTCTTCTCCTGTCCTCCCTGGCCGCAATCCTCACTCCCTGCATATACCGTAATACCCCTACCGGGCAGTGCCCAAACGAGCTGCGGAACAGTGAGTAATAGTAGGCCCCGTGTCGAGTTTATATGCTTCTCATCTAGCGAAGAAATGGATCGCCGCATCAGCGACGACATCGTTCAAGGGAACAAGTTATTTACCTTCCACGCCACAGTATTTACTCGCCGTGGGGAACCTGGGGACTACTTCCCCTTCGTCCTTGCTCAAATCACTGAAATATTATCTCCGTCGACGGAGGGGCGGAGTAAGTCCTCTGTTCACACATAGTGCACTATGTCTCGCAGGACTATTTCTCATGACGGGGTTGTTTGTCATTGCAGATATTTGGATTCATCTTGTGTCTACGGCTGTTGTGGATACTGGTATTGCGGTGACTGGCACGGTCGACCAGGATGGAGCGGGGAATTTTAGTAGAGTTTTTGCGCCGCCGGCGAATGCCTCGCAGGCGCCGTGGCGATTACAACAAGGTCTACAAACCTTTCTGGAAGTCAATTCCCTTAACACAGTCCTCAAACTCAATACCTCCACCGTCCTTCTTCCAAAGACCCTTCCTCAGGAGACCGATATCGTGGCAACGACACTGGGTATCGAAATGTCCTGCGACTTACTTAATTCCGGATGCACTTTTTCTCAAACTACTTCTTCTGCTCCATTGATATGGGATTGCTCTTCCGTGGAAGCAGGCGCTTCCGGAATCCTGTCAAATCCTCTTACAAACCCCGTTAACACAACTTTTCTTCCCAACCCTGCCAGTGGCACCACCTCCAACGCAACTTCGAATTTCACAATACTCTCCGCCATGGCAATTCCCTCTGTATTCAACGCCTCCACAACCATCACCGTCGCCCAAGTCTTCCGCTGCACCGGGTCCCTACAGAACATCACGTACTCCTTCTCCGCAGCGGGTGGCGGCTTTCAAATTACACAGAAGAGCGATAGGGAGGTGAGTCCCTTGGTGGAGTTGTTGGAGTCGGATTCGGTACCTGGGAAGGCGCAGCTTCTGGAGGAGGTAGGGAGGACGGTTGCGCAGAGTACGATTTTTGTACAGGGGATGAATGTCGAGGGGATTGGGGGGGTTTATGAAGATGGATTGGGGAGGATGTTTGTTGCGTTTTTGGCGGGGGAGATGATTCCTGCGCCATCGTTAAAGGTACTATACCGTCTCCCAACCTTGATCCCACATACAAGCACCTCCCCCGTACCCCTCGGTTTTTCAATCTTTTGATCCATGCATGGGTACTGACTGGATATCAGGAATCACCAAATCTCTCCGGATCGCCTAGGATTCTATCACGCGTGCCCCTAGCACCGGTCCTCTTCCTCTCGCTCCTCACAGCCCTCACCCTCATTTCAATCCTCGTAATCTCCCTCCTCGCACTCCTCTCAATCCTCCGCCCGCCGACCCTAAACGGCAACCCAATCAGTATCCTAAACCTGCACAAACAACTCACCTCGCCAATGTCCGTCCTAGCGTCCACCCTAGGCGACAGCCCCCTAGCCATGAAAGTCCTCTTCCGGGGCAACGAGGAGGGGACTGTGCATTTCGATGTTCGGAGGAATTCGATGGACAGCACAGGAGTGACAATGACCAAGGGAGATACTACTAGTAGTCGTAGGAGTTTGTATTCTGAGGGCGGGAATGAAGAGGGAGCAGGAGTGGATGGCTCTGAGTTTAGGTTTGATGTCACTCCTTTGGGCAGTGGGAGACCATTTTGGGGGACAGAGGGGAGTATTGCTAGTGGCAGTCGTGGGGTGCCACTGTATAATCCTAGAACCCGGGAGGATCCCAGTGCGGCCTGGAGTCCGGCAAGTACGAGGGGGTATTACCATGCTGGTCAACGGTATCAGAGTCCTGAGACTGCAGCGGGTAGTGCTGGTGCCAGAAGGGAGATATTTGGAGGTTTGAAAAGGAGTGGGAGTGGAGAGATGGCTGAGCAGGGGATGGAAGATCTCAGTGATGAGGAGAATAGAGTGTTTTTGGGGATGCAACAGAGACAGGAGGCGAGGGAGTCGGGTGATGAGATGGATAGTACGGTGACTTCCAGTGCGTCCGAGAGAGCCCTGAAAAGAGCCGCGGAAGGGATTCCCCCACGAGAAAACAGACTATAGTTCCTCACAATACCAGGCTTCAACTTGTATATAAAACGTAGACACCAATGAATTAGGAATATTTCTACAATGCTTTTGAGCTTTTCATACAATGCCCTAGCCTTAACTACCATAATCGCAATACTTTTCCTACTTATGCAATATTAATCCTCCTTCCAAATCAACTCCCCTGCCCGACTAACTCGGATAAAAAGCCTTCAAAGTCTGCACAACACTAGTCGCCAAACTCAAAACTGTAATCACCCCCACCACAGCCGCAAAAATGAACGCCCACCAAGTCAACGGATCCCGATACCCACGGACCCATAAATCCCGTGCGGTCTGTGGCCTCCAATCGTTCATCTCGCGCTGCAACTCGTACAGTCGCGGTCTGAATAATGTGAAATCCTCCAGACGCGGGATATTGCCCCAGTGCAGGGAGTCGTAGAAGGTCTTTTTGAAGTTGTAGGGTTGCAGCTTTGCAGTGAGGGAGACTAGGTTTAGGTCGAGGTCGAGGGAGTGGGCGAGGCGTTTGGAGCGGGGGGTCGGGGATTGGAGGAATAGGAGGACGTAGGAGCGGGCTATTTCGAGGCCTAGGTGGGAGATGCCGGCGCTTCTACAAGTATAAGTATAACAACGTGATAAGTTGCAGAAGGTAGGCTGTAATTATGGAACGGTTGGGGTCCGGGCAGAGCTGGGAGGGTATTCTTTCCAGGGAGTTTGGATGATTCTAGAGTAGAGGTAGGGGATAATGACCTTGCAATGATATGTGCTTGAAACATATAGGCTGTGATCCCTAGTGAAGGGGACACATAGATCCTAATCTCCCTCTCCTTACTCAATGTAAGATGTTCCTGCACCCTCCTCGTTCTCACAAACCTAAACGGTCCCGTATCGATGAAAGTGGCTTCCAAATCCACAATACTGCCCGTCATACTTTTCAAGTCCTCCTCCCTGATGCCCCTGAACTTGAGTCCGAATCCCTTCCACAGTAATTGCTCTATATTATCGAACACAAGCACTCGTTTATCCCAATCTGTCAACCCATATTCGAAGAATTGATCGTAATCATCGACTAAACCAAGAAGTACGCAACATGCTTTGCGGCTGTATTCATGGGTTGAGCGGAGCGTGTTTGGACGGAAGAAATACCTACGTATCTCACGCTTGCCCTGTTTCGCTAGAGTATCCCGTTGACTGATCCGTTTTTGAATAAAGTCCTTTAGCGAAGGGAACGGTTGGCCCTCGGGTGTCTCACAGCTGTCTTTCAACCACTTGGCCAGGTCAACAAGATCCATAACATACTCCCTCAGACAATCCACTCTATCCCGTCGACTGGCCTCCAACTTGCCCTTCTCATTCTTCCGTGGAAACGCAAAATCCTGCGGCGCCCCTCGAGCGCAATAAATCGCGGTGTGAAGAATAAACCGCTTCACACTCTCAAGAAGAACTCTTTCACTGTCCCCAAGCTTCGACATCCAATCCTCCGTCAATAAAAACATCGACGGATCATCGTTCTCTTGTAGTGGAACGAAAATCGCTTCTTGCAGTGTTCGGTAGAATGTGTCCATCACACCAGAGACGTTTTTACTGTTGAATTGGTTACCGAGGGGGGTGTTTGCGGGACTTCCTTTGCTGGCAGGGGGCGCAATAAGATAGAGCGACAGGAGTTCCATGTTGCCTCGTGTTGCAGGCCCGAAGCGCACGGGAGCCATCCATGGCTCTTGTTCTCCCGTTGGGTGGCCTACTGTAAGTTGTCCATTCAGCTTTGTGATACAAGATACCAAGCGGAATATCGACTGTGTCTGGAGACCGATTCGGCGGCGGCGGAGTGAGGATTCTAAGAGGCGTATGAGTTTGAATGGGAACGAGGTCTTTGTTTGGAAGTGTCGATGATTCGCTGGCCGCGCCGCCACTGGCGTGAGGATTTTCAGGGGTATCAACCACAGTGATATTATCCGAGTCCATGATAGCGTAGAGGAATGACGAGGAACAGGGGTGAGGAGTATGCGCTTATAGCTGTCCCGAGTGCATGGCTTCGCTTTTCTCTGGCGAGTCGCGACGTTGACGTTGGCCGTGTTTTGATGTGGCCGCCGAAAAGCATGGGTGCGCACGGGTCGGAATTTGACGCAGCTGAAATTAAATGAAATGCCTAAATTTGGGATCTGACTCTTGGAATCGAAGTTAACGTTGGCCATGGAAGAAATGTCGCCGACACGATCTTCTCGCCACAACTTCATTTCTTGAACTAAGCAACGCCTTGTGATTGTCTCTATCAGGGGTCACAACAGCTCATTATTTTCCGTCATCAAGAGCCGCGGCCTCCAACATCGGATATTGATATTATCTGCTGACACAACGCGTCTTGCTATTAATATTGTCAGATCACATTGCTCTTGATATCGATGGGCGCGGCATTCAAAATTGGTCAACACCGTTGTACTACGTACCAGAATTCCAAAGCAACTGCAGCTGGCTATCAGATGGACTTATCCCCCGTCGCAGGCGGCGGGTGTAAAGGCTCTTAAAGGCATTTCGAACTCTTCACGATTATCCCTCTCGTTGGCAAACGGTAATTTCGAGAGACTTGAATTCCGAAGGTGGATTGGTGGGTTTTCAAGTCAAGTGTCAACAAACGAAGGAAATATTCTCCGCAGTTAACCTCTGCGCGTAGATCGATAGATGATGTCCACACTAGAGTCGCCGATAAACCCAATCGGGGATCGCAACTAGTATTGTCTCGAAGCGAGTGCTCCGTAGACTGTTAAGGGGCGTTCAGACCAGATTTCTTGAGTTTCTCTTGGATCTCGTACATCAAAGTGCTACTAGTATTCAGCTGCAGGACAGTTTTTTTGGAATTATTAAACAACTTTACCGGCCGAGACTCTCAGATGGCGGGGTGGAAACGCTCCGATATTACCACTGTGAAGTAGTTTTCTCTGTCTCAGTATCGGCTGCCTATTACTCAATGACAACCCATTGACGGCCTAAAAATGTGTCTCATGCAATCTAAATTCGACTTGGTATTGACGCTCTAGATCACATATATTGAGGATTCCGATAATACGAAAACTATCTGCTTTCAATCGAACGGCTAAAGAAATCTCATATAGTTCTCAACAACAAGGAAATGTACGAACGACATTCGCGAATTAAGATACGTTTATAAAAATAAATTGAGATCACAAAACGATGTCTTACCAATCTCCGCACTTCGACTACGACTGAGGAACTCTCAGCTGCCACTACTCCCCCCAAACACAGAAGGAGATTTATTGAAGGTCGTATACTTTGTGAGATCTGGCAAGAATCACAATATTACAGCGAAGGATTGTTCATTCACCAGAGCTGTATAGGCTTCCAGGTGGCTACATTCGCCGAAAACAGTTGGCGGCAACTCCAGGGCTATGGTTTAGTACTAGCTCCTATCATGTTCGGACTCTTCTACAGAACCACGGAGGCTCATTATTCCTTCGGAAGCTTCCAGTTACTGATTGATGTCCATCTGACTACAGCAAGCAGCGAGATTCCCAATTCCTGCCGAAAGCCTGATGCAATTAGGCCTTTCTAGTGCGGCAAATCAAATGTACCATTCCTGTAATATTTGCAGCTGTACAGCCTTGGATAATATCCAAAGGTGGATATCGAGTTTCTTTGAAGCGTCAGAAATCCTAGGTGACTATTCCCCGCAACATCTCCAGAACGCAACTAGTTGAAGAAGACCTGAAGTGCTCGGAGCGTAAGATTAACGTGAGATCCCTGAAGTAATACATAACTGATTGTAGATCTCTCATCTGACGTCAACCTTTGTTCTTTCTATTGATCCTCCGCGGCGACAGAGCAATGTAATATTAGGAGACGAGTTCATTCGATTTAGATTGCATCCGAGGCTTTACTTATTCTCCACTCAAACTCAGCGGCTCACGAAAACCGTTCTTAAATTTACACTCTCCTAAGACATCGCCTGCATCGATTCGAACATTCACGCTGCGAAACTGATGAGCGAGGAACCCATTTTATTCGCACGACTCGAACAACAACACATCTCCATTCCCCCGATCGCTGTTACATCCAGAATATTCACCACGCGCCCGGGTGGTTATATTATCGTTCAGCGTTTTTAAATCGCATATCTGTGTGCAGAGCACCAGAATCGGTTGAAACTATTTTTTGTTTCACAAGTGCGGAAACTCGGCGGATTGATGGTTAAACTCTCAGCAAAAGTAGTATCCGCCGGGCAGGTGATCTTTCCGAGAAGTTTAGTTCATTCTCAGTGACAACGGAACAACAGTCAATTCGCCAAATTTCGGACTAAGTAGGTAATGACAAGGTTACGCCCACTGAGAGTTTGGATATACGTAGGATGCATATGAGGGTGAAACGAGCTGGGAAAATATCACCATTGGCATGACATACCACTGGTTAGAAGATACCCTCCACAGCGTACCATATTGGGTCGTGTGGTTCGCCGCAGACGAACTAGCGACTCTTCCTCTTTCGTATTAAGATATTTGGGTTGGACTCGTCGGCAGATTCTGGGAACACTGCGGCAATCTTCCCCACGCTTCACTTATAAAGTCTCGCTTCAAAGCCCGTCAGGCATGGCGGATTTGGCTCTATTGCAGAAGGCTCGATACATTACTGCCGGATTGGTGGCAGAATTCAAGCGTTCTGGATTTACGGAGGAGGTTAACCATCCCTCGAATCCGCTGATGCTAGACGTTAAAAGACCCTCATTTTCTATACGCTTTTGTGTCAGTGGATTATTCTTTGCCGAAAGTGGTAGTAAGAGAACCATATTCCACGGCCCGCTGACAAAAGTTTTCATATCCATACGGGCCGGCAATCACAATCGATTCTGTATACATACCTTACAGTGGAAAGCCATCCAGGCCGTCGGCTATCTCAAACAGAAAGGCTAGGATCTAGTACCGGTGGGAGTACGTCGATGTACTAGTCCCTAATATATACCAGGAGTCAAGGGCCTTATTGTATGCCCCGCCGCGCGTAACAGCTCCATGAAACGCGCATGATTCTCTTCGCAAGAGAAAACAATATATACAGTCTTATGAGGGTGTCTTATAGGCCGAGAAGTTGGACCTTGGAGGTCACAGCTTCGATTCGCGTGCATCATACGGTTGCACAGTAAGGAGAAGGAAAGGTTTTATTGTCTCTCGTCGCTTGCTTGAAAAACACAAGGGCTAAAAACTGGTACATGTCTATTTCCAACGCTCGCCTTCGTACCTCAACTCAGGACGGGAAGGAGCTCTTGAAACGAGATTTCGGTATTAAGCCGTTTCGCGCAAAACAGCTCGCACAACGCGAAACCTTCTCTTTCTCGCAAGGTCGCCCGGTACTTCAATATTTCCATAAGAAAGTCGCTTGTCTATTCGCTGAGGTGAGAGTAGAAGAAGTTAAGAGACTTATTGTGTACAAAGTTTTCCCTGACCGGTCTAATGTGACCCGTCGAATATATGGCGGTAGTAATGAGCGAGGACTCGCTGCGGGGATTGAGACTAAAGCGTACGTGAGATGAAAGCTAAGGGAATTCGGATGGATGCATCATGACTCGTCAAACATGGAAATTGTGTCTGGCGAGCCTATGTATTGTGGATTACGATATATACATATTGAGTCGATAGTTTTTACTTGACTTGAAGATATTATGACGAAGTAACAGGGAATTATAGATTGTACGACGGGAATATGGACTTTATTATACATCAACGTCCTGATACCTAGGATGTATCCCATTCCACCCTGGACGTGGTCATTAATGATCAATCAGATCGTTAATCGCTATCCAGACTCCTGAGATCTCCTGTTAATTCTCCCCTCGACTCCGTCAAGTCAATTGCACATCGCCGTGAAAAGTTCCACCAGCGCGTCCTGAAGATCCCTAACCACAACGTCACTCATCATCACCACCACCGCCATCACACAATGGTCGCCATGGAAGCATTCCTAGGCCCCGACCTTCATGCCCACTACAAATGTACATCCCAATCCCCATTCAAATCCTCCCATCCACCCCCCCCTGCGAGTCAATCCCTGATTCCGCTGACTGACCTGATCAGGTGCGTCCCTCGCGCTCGTTACCCTCGGATTCCTCTCAGCGGTGTACCTCGCCATCCTCGTCCTGTCCCTCCTCTACCGCCTCCTCGTCCCTGGGACCAACGTACTCCTCCCTTGACCCATGTGAATCCAATTGCCAACGTCTAGATCAAACACTTCCGCAAAGGCAGCCCCAAACCCTGGGCCATAATCACCGGCCCAACCTCCGGCATCGGCAAATCCTTCGCCTTCCACCTCGCCAAGCAAAACTTCAATCTAATCCTCGTCTCCCGCTCCCTGTCAAAACTCCACTCCCTCGACACAGAACTTAAATCCAAGTACCCGAATGTGGACACCAAACTTGTGGATCTGGATTTAGGCGCGTTTCCACTCGGCTCAAAGAAGTTAGTCGATGTGCTGAGGGGATGTACGCAGGAGGGAGGGGATGTCAGGATTTTGGTGAACAATGCGGGGGTTAGTCATGAGATGCCGGTTTTGTTTGAGGATTGTAAGGCGGAGGAGATAGAGGGGGTTATGGGGGTTAATAATGCTGGGGTGTTGCGTGTTACGAAGGATGTTCTTCCGTTCATGTTGAATGACAAGTATCCCCCCCTCCTCTCGGGTCCCGACTTCTCGGTCTTGGATCCGTCTGTCCCTTGTATCTCACGCGATATGTGTGTTCGTTGGTTTGCGTGTGCAGGGCTGATTGTGTGTGTAGGAAGAAAAAGAGGTTGATTATCAATGTGGGAAGCTTTGCTGGATATACACCTACTCCTGTACCTACCTTTCCCGCTCCTTTCCCGCTCCTTTGCTTGCTTTGGATGTCGGTCAGTGAATCATGGGTTGATGGATAGTTACTTGCTACGTACTCTGGATCCAAAGCCTTCCTGTCAGCATGGTCCCTCGCCCTCAAACACGAACTCTCCTCCAAAAACATCGTGGTCCAACATCTAAGTCCTTCCCCCCGCAAACCCTCAACCCCCCCACCCTTGTCTGCCCAGACAATAACTCTAAATCCACGGACTAATACCTTGTCTAGATGCCTACCTAGTAACCACCAAACTCGCCAAAATCCGTCGTCCATCACTCTTGATTCCGACTGAATCGGCTTTCGTGGGTGCAACGCTCCATAACCTTGGCCGCGATGGTGCGCCTTATTGGTCTCATATGTACCTCCCATTCCCCCCTTCCCCCTTTCCCACCAATTGTCTTTTTACTTGCCTCCGTCATGGCATTGGTTTGACTTGCCCCATGTGCATGTCCGCCTTATCTCCCCTTGCCGTCCGCAGATGATACTTGACCCCTCGCCCACCCGCTGCCTTTTAATTCCTCGTTATCCGTATCGCGTGTATTGTCTTGCCTTGTCTTGTCTTGTCTTGTGATATTAATTGTTTTTAGGATCTTCGAATGGATTCTCGAATACCTAACCCCCGTCGTGGGCGGTCGAAAAGGTCCCCTAGTAAGTTCCATTAATAAACGTATGCACGAGGATATTCGACGGAGGGCATTGAGGAAGGCCAACAAGGGGAAGGGGGAGTAACTTGGACAGGGGAGGATTGGGGAGGGATAGGGTGTTGTTGCTAGTGGGTGGGGGTTTGCTGTGGTTGCTGCGAAAAAGGGGGTGGGGTATTTTGTTAGGTTGTGTGCAGTTCCTTTTGAAGTTGGACGAAAGGGTAGTCCTTCCACGAGATGGGGTGCTTTTGCCATAGGGCAGCTATACGGTGCAAAAGCGCCTCATTTCGTGGAGGACAACCCTCTCGTCCGACTTTACAAGGAATTGGCCCGGCCGTGGCGTGTCGAAGCACATTTCAATTGCTTAGTACTTGAGAGCGATAAGGAATAATTCTGTTTTCTTTGCATACTAGGAGTACAAAGTTGACCTGACTTGTATCATCGATAACTGCCGTACTACAGTAGTAGTACCAAGTGATCTCCCGAACAACGCCGATCCCCGGCGGCACGGCTTACAGTGACCGACCGCCACGCGCCATGCCGAATCCCGACCATCGACACAATCCGGGGTATATATCCTCATCCCTCGCCATCCCCAGATCCACCCCCACAATCTCACGCAGCCTGAAATGCCCGCGCCAGTAAAATCTCTTCTCGCCGAAGAATGGTCCAAAGACCCCGATGTCGACTCCTCCAAGTATCCCCTCCTGCCATACTCCCGTCCTCCGCAAACGACCGCCCGCAACATCAAATACGCGCCCCTCGTCGAGATCGATTTCTCGCGCTTCGACGAGCCCGGCGAGAGACAAAGGCTGGCGAATAAATTACACCACGCGGTCAGGGACGTCGGGTTTTATATCGTCACGGGACATGGGATTACAGATGACGAAGTCTTGGAGGCATTGCGCATTGCGAACTCGTACTTTCATACCCTGAGTCTGGAAGAGAAGAGGAAGAATCCGATTGATTTGGGCGCGGGACAGAGTTTTGGGTATAGGGAGCCGACAAGGTACTTTGGTGACACGGGTATTAAGGAGACACTTGAAACTGTACCGCCCTGAACTTATGCTCTGAAGACACGTTCGCTAATGGTATGAAGTACGAAGTCCATAAAGATCTCTTAGAGTACAAAGACCGCCCGACGCACGCGTTCTTCAAATCCCACTGGCACAAATTTGGACCCTTCCACCGCAAGGTCTGGACCAACGTCGCCCGTCGCCTGCTAATCCTGCACGCCCTGATCCTCGAACTCCCTGAGGACTATTTCCTCAAGATGCACGACTACGATATCCCCTCGGAGGACTTTATGCGGTTGATGTTGAATCACCCTCGTACGCGGGAGAATCACCTTATGACGGAACCGTATAATATTGGCGGACATGCCGATTTCGGTTGTCTGACCATGTTGTTTGAACAGAATGTCTTGGGATTGCAGATGTTGTCCCGCGAGGGCGAGTGGTTGTGGGTTAAACCTGTCAAGGGGGGGATCACTATTAATGCCGGCGAGTCCCTTCAGCATATGACGAAAGGTATCAACTACTAAGTCCTTTTATACGGCAAGAGATACTGACAGGGATAGGGTACGTTAAAGCCACTATCCATCGGGTTCATGCGCCCCCTGACGATCAACTCACCTACGAACGTCTAGGCTGCATCTACTTCTGCAATGTTGGCGTATCATCCCCCGTAGTAGAATCTCTAACAGACTTTAGAACACCTACGAACTTCGACCCGTTCCATCGCCCTTGTTGAAGAGATTGGGCTTAGTGACGCACGAGGAATTAGATCCCGCCAAGGAATACCCTTCTGGAGGCGAGTATGTCCGCTCTCGGCGACGGAATGTACATAATGTGAAGAAATTTGAGAAGAGGAGGGCGGATAAGACGGATAAGGTTGGGGGATTGGAAGTTCGTAGTCATTTTGATTGAGTTCAAGTGCGTGTACGCGTGTTTCAGAGTGAGCCTGAGGTCACTGTACATAACACAATTTGAAGATTTAGGATGTTTGTAGATACTGTAATTGAGAGTTTGGGTCCAAAAGCACTGCATCAGAAGTTCGGGCTGGCTATTCCCTGAGACTGCACATCTGAGAGGAGTTTTCGTGCCTCTCGAACAAGACCAGCGCAAGATACAGTGGGGCGTCTCAGGAAGGTCGCATTTTGCTTGCACTCGTCAAGTCCAAAGGAGTAGTAACTATAAAAAACCTAATAAGCCACGATCTCACGAATTTCTCATTAATTGGCCTTAAATCTCAATATGATTTGGAAGTTTTCGAACTCAAGCTGTTGATTCAATAACACTGTGGACAAAACTAATGCAGCTAATTATCAATACATGAATTATGATGTGTCTACGAACTATCCTATATGAGGCAGAACATTGATCCAATTTGTGGTGTTGTATGCTCCCATGGGTAGAGATCGTACGCTTATGAACGATTCCCCCACCAGAAACATCCGCGACCCACAATACGGAATGAGCAAAAGTAGCATCATATAAAAAACCACCTCACTAACATTATAAATCTCGTAGGCCAAACCTTCTGCCCTGTAAAACTTGTGAAGCACCTTTGACCTCCAGAAGCTGAAGGCCCACAACACAAAACCTCCACCACCAACTATGCAGACTGATATATGCCACAGCAGGCGCTCGATGACCGTGGGGAAATGTCCGTTCCAGGAGGAAGCGTGTATCCCTCCGTACAGGAGACCTAGGATTGCGAAGGAAGCAAGAGTTTTCTGTGAGCTTAGAGCATCACGCATGTCGACCGTTACTACGTTTGAAGCTGCTGAAATCAAGCACTCCGCGCCACGAAATATAACCCGCTGCAACTGTTCAAGTCGTGTTTTGCTCGTATCTCGCTTCAACTCCAAGATTTGGATATCTCGCTTGTTCAAGAGGAGGGCTGTGGTCTCGTCATCATTACGAAACGGAACGCCTGATATAGATTGGCCGGGAAGCAACACCAAGCACGAGTTATGCAGCTTTCCTGGTTTAGCTCTGACAGGGCCGAGTCTTGAAATGTGTGAGAGACCAGTAACACTACCGACGGGCGTTCCAATTACCGTATACCGGCCCAAATCTGATGACAATTCTCGTGTCGCATTTCGGCTTCTCGTGTTCTTGCTCCTCGGATAACCCCTGCCTGCGACAACTTGTACTTCGGTCGTACGTGACTCGACGGCAGATCTGGAAGCCGAGTTGCTTGACGTTGCGCCAGATGATCTAGAAGTGGATTTCCACGCCTTGTGTCGCTCCCCACTCGCTGTGCCCGTGAACCGAGCGAGGGGAAAGTCCTCATGATAAGACCCCAGCAAAAAGGCTAACGCCGGCTCCACCATGATCTTCTGAGTTTCTTGGACGTTTTGTGGTTTATACCACCAGAGAGCATACATCACCACGGCGCAACCCACATGTGCCAGGGTATTCAGCTCCAATAGCGTTATTGGTAACCCTGCTGCCTTGCGCGCAATAACTTGGACAATCATCTCTATCGCTTGGAAGCAGACGAGAGTTTTGGCGAGCGTATCGGCTTTGCTTCGCGCCTTGATGGTTTCCACATCTATCACAGGCAGTGAATCCAGTTTTTCCAGCGCAATCAACCCCCACGCATTTAATACCCGTTTCTGCTTTCCCCCGAACTTCTTTTCCAGAATCCATTCATATTTCTCGTCGACATCTATTTCGAATCCTCCCATGGTGGCGAAAAACGCATGACGCAGAGTCCACGCTTGCCGCGCATACTCCTCCTTGTTCAATTTCTTTTTAAGAGATTGATTGATGTCATCTCGAAGTTTCTTTGCATTCTGCCATTGCGTAAGGGCCGTCCAGAGCACAAACTCTGGCGCGAACAAAGCTGCCAGCGCCCAAATGAATTTCCACCAAATTCGAACCCGTGATTTGGTTCCGCTCGGGAAGATATTGATGTGAATGGTCTGAGTAGTAGTGATAGTGACGAGGACTCATTACCTAGTCTAAGCGATATGATCAAGTTTCTTACTCCCCGGACGACAAGGGTTAAGGGCGTTGAGAGCAAAGTGGTGGATGGGGGATCCCCGTCGAAGGGAAGGGGAGGGAAGGAAGGGGGTGTTAAGAGGGAGAAGGAAAGTAGCAAGATGCTTGAGAGGAAGGGGGTGAATGAGAAAGGAAGGGGGAGGGTTGGAGGGGGGTTTAGAGAGAGTTTTGGGGGGACGTTGCATGAAGTTGATGGGGATTAAATGGCATTGTTCTAAGTCTTTTGGTTTTGGAATCGAAAAGGAGTATTTGGGCGGAGGGATTTTGAATCGGGATATCGAGTATTACGAGGAAATTCAGACTCATATGATACAATATGAGTTAAGTAACAGATTACAACTCAGATTACAACTCAGATTACAACTCAGATTACAACTCAGATTACAACTCGTCAATTAATGATCAGAGCTTGTTGACGAGGTCGTCAGATGAGCTCCTCGACCCATGATTCGATTGACCTGGCTCACACGTCCGCAACTGGACTCACAACCGACGAGAAACAATACCGACGTGAACTTCCTCGGTGATTTCCACGCCAGGTCGGATTGTTCAGAGTGGGCAACGGAGGATTCGCATGCTCAATTGGATACTCACAGAGTGAGCCAGCGCAGATTGGTCAGAGTGAGCCACGGAGGTTCGCTATAGCGCATATGCTCAATTGGATAATAGAGTGAGCCAGCGCAGATTCTGACTGGCTAGACCGCTGCGGGTTGTGGGTCGGGGGAGATAAGCGCAAGAGAACTTGGATTTAATGCGTCGCAATACGTCTATAATTAGAGTCTTCTGAACTTTTATTTGGCAGCTTGGGCCTTCTCAACTGTCATACAAATCGTGCACCGCCCCTCCGTTCCTCGCATTATAGATACTCCGTTCCTCGCATTAGAGATATTCCGTTCCTCGCATTAATATTATAGATAAGGGTCCCGGCCTCTTCCCTCGCTCCAAAAGAACACCGACTTTCATCATGCCCGTGCCGCCCTTGATCACTCTGTTCCTCCTTCAGATACTCACCGGCATCTGCGCTTTGCCAATCGGTCCTACTGGTCCATCAGAACCAGCATACGTACCAGATCCCCAAGGTAGAGGCACCTTCATTCTGCATCGATCGTGAGTCCCCAGCGCGGAATCGACTTCGTAGGGGTGCTATAGGGGTTGTGCTTTAGTGAAGTTTTACTGGAGGCGCCGGGGGGTGGGGAGAACGAGACGGACGACGACGGCTCGAGATCGAAGACGGCGGGAAGGACCGGGGGAGAGACGGTGGACTTGGTGGGGATTTTGATTGACATTGGGATTTCGAATTTTGGCGGGGAAGGAATTGGTTGTCGTTGTTGTGTTCGTGATTGTGATGGAGCAGTTAACGGAGATGTAGTAGTCCCCCGTAAAGATAACGCGTTGAATTTCCGTGACGGAGAACTTAAAGGCGACAATGACGACAGTCCAATCTGTTGCTTCCGTGGAGATATCCCATTCTCCGCACCATCCAACGTACTGGCCCCTAAACCCACCGTGGTCGCGGTGGTCGCGGTGGTCGCGGTGGTCGTGGTGGTCGTACGTCTAGTAACAAACTGCTCCATAGACCCCACAGTCATTCCCCCCTTCCCCTTCGCCTTCCCCACAGCCTTGATCTTCTTAGGACTCTTCTTTGCGTCGACCTGGTCTTCAAATCTCGCCACCCACCTCGGCATCGTATGTCGAACATAAACCTCAGGGATCCATATCCTCTCAACCTCATCGGGGGACCACTTCGATTCATTGTATACTCGTGGCTCGGTCCCATCAGAGTCGATATCCTCGGAGGACCCGTCCGAGGACGTGGGTGGGGCGGCGCGTTTAGACGGCGAGACAGGCGGTACAGGCGCGGTGGATTTGGTGGGGGATGTGAGTGTGCTGGCAGCGGATAGGGGAGGATTCGAACGGGAGAGGTTGAAGTTTAGCGGGTGGTAGGGGAGGATTGTTGAGGGGAGGTAGGATAGACGGAGTTCGGGGGTTGAGTCTGTGGAGAAATGGGTCCGTGAGGAATGGATATCCAGGACCAGGGATTTATGGGGGATTGTTGAGGATGAAGGTGTTGTCTCCGTCTCCGATATTGATATTACGGTTGCAAGTGATGAGTCTGGGTCGAGGGGGTTTGAGGAGGAGGTCTCTGGCTTTGATGTCGACACGGAGGATGACTTTGTCGATTTGAAAAAATCGGTCATCGTTCTCTTCTCTTTCTTCACTCCCTCCTTGTCCTCCTTCCTTTTGCTCTGTTTCGCCGCCCCAGCACCCCCTTTCTTCTTCTTCGTCTCCTTCAATTCCGTCGTCGTCTCCCCCCTGTCGTGATCCTCAAACCGGTCCCCCTCATGCACCATCAACCACACCAAATACCCCGGCACAAAACTCCTCATAAACCGCTGCATCCCATACTTACTATCCCAATTAAACAGTTCCTTGCACAGCGCCGCCACCTCGGCTACCTGGGGCCTCGTCCAGCGTGGCTGGAATTGGCCAATCTTGTCGTCAGACGAGACAATCGGGCGGGAATAATAGGTCAGGATAGTGGGATCGGGGAAAGAGGAATTGAGGATCCGTTTGGCGAGAGCGGGTTGTTTTTTTGTGTAGGCTTGGGAGGTGTTGAGGGTGAGAGAGAGGGCGAGTTCTTCTCTCCAGGCAGAGTAATCTTTTGCTTGCATTAATCTTGTGCCGAAGCCCTCGCGCGCGATCTACTCTCAGCTCACGGCCTGTAACGGCCACGAATAACAAGGGTAAAGGGATATACTTCAGCGGCGATTTTGGGACCACATCCTGGAACGCCGGCAGGGAGGTAATCCCCACCACTCATCATAGCAATCAACACCATCCCATCCCTATCCAATCCGACCCTCCTGCCAACATCCTCATACAGCATAACATGACTCCTAATCTTGATATCGCGCTCAGGCAACTCTCTCGCAACCCTTGTGGCCCCAAACATCAAACAATCCACATCCTCCGAGATCACCAAATCCACGATCCCAAGCCTCTGAAACAGCGCACACTCCGCCTCCGCCTCCCCCGGCGCATCCCAGTACTCAAAGCCAAACGCCCGGATGAGTCGCTTTGTGAGGTTATCTTCGAGCGAGGTGGCGCCGCCGCCGTAGAAGGACTGGGTGCGCTGGTTGCGCTTGAAGGGCGGCTTGCTGGGACCGTCGAATATGAAGAGCGGGAGGACGTTGGTTGAAAGGAGGCGGCAGAGGCGGTAGTACAGGGTTCGGAGGGGGGGGTTGGAGCCTTTGTCTTGGCCGGGGCCGTTGCGGGCTTGGAAGATCCAGATTGTGGTGTCGATGGCGACTTTGAGGGGCTGGCCTGTCCGTTGGAATGTCTCTGTCGCCAGTTTCGAAAGAGCTACGGTTGTTATTTAGGCATTCAGGAAGGGAAGCAGACCTACTCTCTCCGATGCGGGAGATAGTTCCTCCCATAGACCGCCAATCCCCATTTCGTGCTTGTTACTTCATCCCTGGCTAACGGTCTCGTTGTTCGTCCGTCCCTGACATCGCAACAATCTGGGGCTCGGGACGCGGGAGTAAACACAAAGTCTCGTATCCAGTGCGTTCGCTTTCACAATCTGGTGGATAATTACACCTACAAAGATTGAACGTCAAGATAATTAACCACTTTTTGGGCATGCTCCCGCCGTTTTGGCTCCCCCTGGCTACAGCAGTTTGAACGTTAGCCTTGAAGAAAGTTCCCAAAGAAAACAGTCCTTCCAGTAAGTATATGTAGTCTATACCTATGAAGAAATTAAGCAAAGTGTACCCAGCATTATAATACACCGCCATGCTCCGAAAAGAGCAAATTCTCAAATATTTAAAAAGGTTGGCGGAAAAGTTCCACCTTTAATGTGCCCAAGGGAGGGGCTAGGATACAACAGCTGTGAATTACTATACTATCGGCGCAGGGAATTGGGAATCGTCCTTCCCTATCGCAGCGGCGATATCGTCTTCATCCGATTTTGGATGTTATTACATTTTATCAGAGAATATAGATAGTGGACCAGAGAGGTTTGTGATTGTCTTCTCTACCACTTATTCCATATTCAAATGGCTTCAGAAAACCTTTTAAGGTTCTGTTTTACTTTCTGTTTTTGAAGCCATTCGAATATGGAATAAGTGGTAGAGAGGACGGTCACAAACCTCTCTGACCCACTTTCTCTGATAAAATGCAACAACATCCAAGATCGGATGAATACGATATCGCCGCTGCGATAGGGAAGGACGATTCCCAATTAGTCTGGAGCTGAAAGTGCGAGCTGAAGCTGGTGCGCGAATGGAGGCTGGTGCGCTAGGCTGGAGACTAGAGCCGCTAGCTGGGGCTGGAGCTGGAGCCTGGAGCTGGAGCTGCTGTGGAGCTGGAGCCTGGAGAATGCGAGCTGGCGCATGGAGCGTGGTCAGGCGGTGGAAGTTGCGGAAATTTTGTGTGGCCCATGTTTACTATGGAGCTTTGTGTGTTAGCGCACGCACTGCTCGTATCCAATGAGCGGGCTTGACACCTAACCCCGACGGCTTATCGGAATTTGTCACGATCAACAACTTCTACGCACTAATACTGAAACCACGCTGTATCCACACCAACCATGGCACTCTGTCGAAATCGTCTCAGCGAAGAACGTAAACTCTGGCGCAAAGACCATCCCTACGTATGCCTCCCCCATCTGCTTCCCTCGTCCTCCCTATCCCATCTGCGTTCGCACTCCTTGCCATTCGAATTAGCTCCTCGCTTTTCTTCCTGGAGTGGTGAGAGAGGGAGGCCATGTTTTGCGCTCTCCTTGTGTTCTTGATGTGGCTGTTGGGTACTGATGTATTAGGGATTCTATGCGAAGCCGGCGAAGGCAGCTGATGGGTCTTTGGATTTGATGAAGTGGGAGGCAGGCATTCCAGGCAAAGCAGGCACAGCATGGGAAAACGGCCTTTTCAAAATCAACTTGTTCTTCCCCGAAGGTACCCTCCCCCCTTCCCCCCTTCCCCCTCTCTATTGCGCTGTTAGATCAACTGTTATCCCTGTTATCTCCCTTCTCACCATCATTTAATAACCCCCATCCCGCACGTCGCTTGTTGGTTGGCACTTTTACCCGTTTTTTGGTGCCGGCAGTGCGCTAATTCCTAGAATACCCCACTCGTCCACCTAAATGTACATACCCCCCACTAGCACCACGAGATAAAGGCTCCCTTTCTTTCAAGGGGGAGGGATTGCGTTGGAGACTTACTGACTTGGGATGATAGGTAAATTCGATCCGCCGTTGTTTCATCCGAATGTTTATCCCTCGGGAACAGTCTGTCTGTCCATCCTCAACGAAGACGAAGGCTGGAAACCAGCAATCACTATCAAACAGGTACTACAACCCACTCATTCATCCCAAGCACATCCCATCCAATGAATCCATATTCTACGTTCTCTCTCCCCTTTTCTGGTTGCGTGCTCCCCCTTCATCTGTATACATACATACATTCATTCCCTCCCTCCCTCCTTTCTCGCGATTTTGTGCTTCTCCAACTTCTTCTACCACTCCTTCTATCCCTCACCTTCCATAGCCTTCCATCCATATACACCGTTCAAGGGACCCCTTTAACATTAGATCCTCGTAGGAATCCAAGACCTCCTCGACAATCCCAACCCCGAATCCCCCGCCCACGCCGAAGCCTACGCCCTATTCAAGTCCCTCCCCCTCCCCCCTGTCGCGCAAAACTAACCATACCAGGAAAGACAAAACCATGTACCAGAAGAAAATCCTCTCCCAGGCAAGGGAACGGGCTGCCTAGCTCCCCCCCACCAGAACCACATCCCCAGGAACCGGATTCACTCACTCGTTTGCATGGATCATTCCCATGTCTGTCGGGGGATGCGGGCGGGGGATGTTGACTTGGGGGGAATGCGGCCGCCGAGCGGGGATCTGCAGGGGAGAGAGAGGGGTGTATATGGGCTATGGATGGAATTGCATTGGCGTATTTTGTATCATTAGCGTCGGTCTGTCTGGTCAAGAGAGTGGGTTAAGACATACTACACACACACACACACACAAATTGAGAGATAACGTATTTATATATTCTCCTTCTCTACGTGATCCCTCTTCCTTGAATCGCTTGTCCCGCCGCTCTTACCACCCTTCACACTTCACACCCCTTCATACCATACCAGCCGCGTCATGGGGATACCCCTACACCACGTGTGTGTGTGTTTAGGGGTTACTTCCCGCGGCGACAGCGGGGGCAAGAATTTGTGAGGCTATTTCCCCGGAGGAGTTGACCCCTGCTGCTGCTGCGGTGACTTTGTGGCTGTCTTCTTCTGAGACTTGACCTTGTCGGGGTAATTTGCCTTCTTTTATTTTCCTGGCGACTTCAGGATACTTTCCATTAGCCCACGAGCTCAAACGCACAAATATATATCACTCCCCAAGTATGCTTAAGCACCCGAAAAGACAACGGAGGGGAAAGGACAACGGAGGGGAAAGGGAGTAAGCCATGGGAGTGGGTAGTGGAAAAAACGCAATTGAGGGGACGAGAGGGGCGGGCGGGAGGGATAAGGGGGTAGGGGGGTACCTTCTGGATGGCAACGTTTTCTGCGTCGTTTTCAAAGATCCACGGACGGAACGGCATTTTGATACTCTCGGGACTGAATTCCTCGGCATAGAGGTCGGTTTTATGCCACATCTCACGGATATGTTTTCCCGTTTCCTGGGCCTGGCATACATGCTCATAGCTAAAGTCAATCTCTGACCACCGAAGCATGAACACTCGTAAACGGGCACTGATGGGAATGGGAGCATGTGGATCTGGAATGCAGACAAGATGGTGTGGATCTGAAATACAGACTAGATGGGAAGAATGGTTCGGGGAGGGGTTTGGGGGAAGCTTTTTTTGGGGGGGGGGTGGCGGGATGTACCGAATGTTTTCGTAGGCTAGAAGGGCGGTGGGGACTTCGGATGAGGAGCCGGCTAGTTTTAGGACTGTTGCGATGGTGACGCCGTCTTCGATTGCTTGAGATGCGCCCTGGACGGAAGTCGGCAGGAAGGGATGGGCGGAGTCTCCCATCAAGGCGATTCGAGCGTGTTTCGAAATCCACTATCAAGGGATTAGAAAGCTGCGAGACGAGGAAACTAGAACGGGAAACAAAAACATATTGTTAGGAGGGGAGTAAGGGAGGGAATATTAGTGCGAGGCTTCGGGATGGCGAGGGAGATGGGAGAGGATACAGTTGGGAGGGGATCGCGATAGACGAGTTTCCAATCTAGACATGTTGGAGTATTCTTGATACAATGCACGACGACACTATTGTTACTTGCATCTCCAAGTAGTGGGTAAATACGGATCCCATCCTTTAACAACCTCGAGCGCGTCCTTGACATCTCCAGGGTAAATCCAACTCTCCTCAATATTCAAATTATCCTACAATCAGCCTAATCCCAGATGATCCCAGCAGATGCACACAACCCCCGGCCGCGGAAGAGTCTGATGGGTCGGGGAGATGGTAAAATCCTCACCTTATGCGTCATAACCCAATTGAATTCTTTTCCCTTTTTGTAGGCAGAAGCAATGAAATGGACATCCGGTCCGATCCAGACATTCTTTTGATCCCCGCCCTCGGCAGCGAGATGTGCGCAAATGGGATCTTTGCGGATATCCGCGCCATCGAACCAGGCTCGGAAAATGGCGTAGCCAGAGGACTTGGGTGCATCGTAGAATCCTAGCACTTGCTCTCTCGCCCTACTCTTGACACCTGTATGTCATCAGCAATCAACCCCCCCAAAACAATGCTGGCATGCATATGGGTTTCGCGCGCAGAAAAGGGATAAGAGGAGGAGTGACCATCAGCGCCGACGACGACATCGGCAGTATATTCCCTCCCATTGGCTTCGACTCCCGCCATCGCCTCCGTCTCAAAGTATCTCTCGACAGGGGATCCCAAACGCACATCGGCGCCATACTCGCGTGCGGTGTCGAGGAAAATTTGATGTAAATCCCCCCGGTGCATATCATACCCCGGGGAGTTTTTCCATATCTCGGGGATTTCGCCGTCTTTCTTCATCCCGCCGCCCATGGACTGGGAAGCAAGGAACTTGCCGTCGTTGCGGTAAATCTTGAAGTGGTCCATGTGGCCTGAAAGGGGGTCGATGAGGCCGTGGATTCCCCAGCGGTAGATTAGTCGTCCCGCATTTGGACCGATTCCCTTGTAGACACGTTAGACCCTCGAGAAAACGGCGCTGGGAAGCAAACCCCCAAACGGAAGGATGGGTCTTAGGAGGACAGGGTGGAAGTACCAAGGTATCCCCGATTCTCATGATTTCAGGGGCGTTCTCAAAAACAGTGACTTCATGGCCCTTGCGCCGACACTCAATCGCACACGCCAAACCACCCAATCCCGCGCCCACAACAATGACTTTCAGGCCCGTTGGCTCGCCAATGAACGGATATCCCTCTGGTTTCGACATCTTTTGTTACTGACAACGAGTGATGAACGGTCTGGATGATGTTGCGCAGGGAATTTTGTGTCGGTTGTGACCGCGGGCGGTTGTGGCGAAGTGCCGATATGTAACTGCCGGGTTGCCCCGGATTTGATCGGCAGTTCGCGGCGTGGGTGCTGGCTGCGATAGAACTTTACGAGATAATGCCATTCTGAACAGAAAAAGAAAAGGGAAACGAGAAAGACTACATCAGAAAGAATACATCTTAATTTCCACAGACATCCCGACACACTCTCCTGCCCCCATAAGCAACGCCAAATAAAAACAATGATTCCATATACAATGATTTGCACAAAATTCTCGACGTACCTATGTCCGCTCACATTAAATCTATTGCTTCCTCACCCTCGGATCTGATGTCTTCGAGGGGAATAACAAAATTGACAGGAGCGTTTGGCGGGAGCGCTACGGGACCAAATACAAGGGCCGAGGGGACGGTGAATTGTCCTGCGGGGATTGGGGCGGGTTGATTTATAGGAAGAAACGAACTTATCCCATTGTTGTCCTCAGTTTGCTCTTCGAGACGAAGACCGAAGCCACTGTTTGCTCGTCGGCTCCATCCCGCCCAGAAGAGATTGTTCAAAGTTTCTCAGATTGATTTTCAGACCAATCCACGCGGCCGCCGACGTATTCGCATGAAAATACTTGTCCGAGGCGTCAGTGAGCAGGCGTTCTCGGTTTTCGTGCGTGATAGAGACCTCTACGACGAGGGAAGGATAGTGTTGTTGCGTATTGGGCTGATACATGAGGTGATTATGCCGATCTGGTGGGGGCATAATGCGAGAACGATAGGAAGCATCCGGTAACTTGACGTGTCCCGGAACATATGTATATCAAAGCTATAATTAGTCACAGAATTGGTCGGTCCTTACCAGCAGACCCAACATGATAGATTTCATGTTCGCCATACGAGTTCCTCATCCACGAATCAAATTTTCGAGATAAGTACTCATGGACTATGGTTGCATACTCGGCCAATTTAATGCGAGGGACTTCCGGAGATGCTTCCTCCTCAACAGGGGCATCAGCCTCACGAACAAGTCTGACTAAAGCTGACCCAGAATCACCGGCGTCTGCAAACATAGTTCCCATACCGTCTTCATTTGTTCCGAGAACCGCATGACAGGCACACTTCACTTCTCATTCTTGTCCAGTTGACACCGCTGTTCCGTAAGGTTCAATCGCGTAACCTGCCTCTTGTACTCTTCCAATTTCTGCTCACACTCCTTTTCGTTCGCGGCCGCTATCTCTAGTAGACGTTGCTCTTGGTCTTCCGCCGTTCGTCTCCATTTCGCTTCATCGTCTGCAATATATTCGAGGTGCTCATGTAACTCAGCGATGGTATTTTCATATTCTGCGGCGAGGGATTGAGGGCGGTCTTGGAGCTGGCGTTTGTCGGCTTCTGCTTTCTCTTGAGATGCTTGATGGGTTGAAGCGAGGACGTAGGGATTAGGTGGGGGATCACTTGAAGGCGCGTCCTGCCCACGGGCTTCTCAGGCAAGCCTCTCCATAACCTTCTTTGCCGCAATCAGATTGCGATGGAATTGATGAGTTCGATGCCGTGTTTGATGTTGTTTTGTTCAATGAGTTGCAAAAACTCAGTGACAGTAACTGACGTCGCCAAAAGATACGTTCGATCCGCTTGCGATAATTCATCCGCATACCACCTTTCGACAATGGTTGAAAATTACGCATCAAAATTATTAGCTGAAACAATTGCCATAGGCACAGTTGGCGTATCGGTAGTAGATATTGACGACAAGGACGGCGAGGACGCACTAAAGGCGGTTCGATATCATGGGAAAACGTATGTTGACTGCTTGTTTCAGACCAGCCTCTGGCGTCAAGCATTGTGGCGAACGTGTGGGATTTTAGGAGCGAATTCGGAGATTAAATACTTATCTTGATTGAGACTGCCAATGAAAAGAGGTATGTGAGAAGTGAACCTGCGAGATGAGGAATCTATAGTGCGGTCGAGGTCGAAGTTTTAGCCGTCCTGCGGCCCTCCCCTAGCCAAATCTACGAACTCGTGCCAGGTACCATGTGACTCGTGACAATGCAACTAAAGTATTTGAAATGAAGAGGAGAGCACAGTTATAAGATCTTACATGGACTTTTCGGGGATAGATGAGTACACAAAGAATGGATTATTACGGGTTTTATATTTTCAGTTCATCTAGTATCCTCGACGCTATCATATCAAATACTTGTCCTAGCTCTGCCGTATTCTCTGCTATAACAGTTGGTCGCCCTTGATCTGCATCCCGACAAATGCTCTGGTTTAATGGGATGCTCCCTAATACAGGTATATCATGCTTTTTAGCTTCTCTTTCAACGCCGTCAGATAAAAATACAGAAGTCGTATGATGACAATGAGGACACATAAACGACGCCATATTTTCTATCATCCCAAGAATCTACGTTAACCATTTCAGTGGCGTGGAAGTACCGGCACTTGAACCGTGCGGAACATGTTAATCCCGCGAACGGCGTCGATAAGAGCAATGTCCTGCGGCGTCGAAACAATAGCCACCCCTACCCCCTGATAAGCGGATTCACGAGGGATAAGTACCATCGAGGAATATTTGTTGAGTTATGGTAAGTTGAGTATCACCCGTGCCAGGGGGCATGTCAATCACCAGGACATCCAACCCGCCCCACTCAACTTCATGAAGTAATTGCTGCAGCACTTTCATAACCATCAATCCCCTCCATACTATTGCGTTCTCCGGAGGAACCAAGAACCCCATAGACATAGCTTTGACTCCGAAATTAGCCAGCGGTATCAATCTGTTCTCTACAATATCAATCCCAAATTTATTCAGTGTGCATACGTACGTTCATTCGTACGGGGTTCGCCAGACAGGGAGAGAAGACGGGGAATCGAGGGTCCAAATATATCGGCGTCGAGGATTCCTATGCGTCTGCCCTTCTGTGCCATCGCTAGGGCAAGGTTGACTAGAAGTATAAGCCATGGCTTCCGTGGTTGCTTTTACCTGCGATGGTGCTTTTGCCAACACCGCCTTTGGCGCTAGCAACAGCGATGACCTTGGATACATCTCTAATGCGTTGTTTCAGTGGTAATCCTCGCGTCAGATTGGGTATCGTGCCCCTTAAGGGAAGTCCGGTGTATACGGACCTAGAGACCCTCATGCTGAACCGGACGGTCGCTGGTTGTCAAAAGGCACCCCCAGGCGATGGACGCAAAGAACTTTTCCCCTGGCAACGGATACCGATGATTGTCCACTTGACAGCCTTGGAAGCACGCTATTGTCGTAAAAGGAGCAATCAGCGGTCCATGTCCAAAGCTCGCGGACAATTGGGGGCCGAGCTTCTTTTCGGGCCTCGGAATATATTTGAGGGAGGGAGACTGTCGATCGCGACTGGTTAAATAACTACTGGCAAGATGGGGGAAGCAAATAAGGCTGTTAAACGCTTCATCGGCGAAATATTTCTACGCCCCTGTTTGGCGTGTTGTCCACGGTCGCGATCACCACAGGGACTCGTACGACTCAAGATATCGTACGACTAGCTATCACAGAAGCGCAGGGATTTTTTTTGCTCCTCTCGATGGATATGGACCAGCACATTGATGCTGACCAACAATCCGATTTTGACTCGCTTTTTGATGAGATCGATGAAGAAGAGCCCTTGAGAGCTGGTGCTATTGCACGCGGGACTGTTGTCGATGTATCCGCTCTTGCCATTCCTTTGAACTTTACGTTCTGACCTGTGTACACAGGACAATCGTGCCCAGGGAAATCGTGCCCAGGGAAATCGTGCCCAGGGAAATCGTGCCCAGGGAAATCGTGCCCAGGGAAATCGTGCACAAGGCACTGTGAATGACGATGTTTCGAATCCGCAGCATGATCCTGCCAGAGTACCTTTGGGATGGGACCCCACAGCTCACTTTGCTTTGTGTGAGGAGGGAACGGAGGAGCAGAATACGCGGCATTTTGAGGAGGTATACCTACCTTAATTCCCTTCGACGGTATCTCTAACATCTGCGTGCAAAAGGCGGAATCGTTATTGGATATGCGTGACCAGAGCCAAGGAACAATGGTATTTTGAATAGCTGTGCATATCCACTCAAACGTATAGAGCTTCACGGACATGTTGTCGTCTCCGGAGGTTCATTCCCTGGGTCTCGCACGATATTGATATTTAGTACGGCGACATGCCTGAGTCTGGGGCCCACCAACAACATGGAATACAATTCGTAGTCCCGTACCTAACTTACTGACGTGTAGGACGGACGAGATTTCTACCAAGTTCGAACCGTTTCTGTGATCGAGTCTGTTGATGTTTAGGGTGCCGGTAATGTACATCAACAAGCCCCACAAGTCGACCAGGAATCACTTTTTACTGGCATTCAGAATCCTGCTGGCCAATATCAACCGCTATCTCTCGCGTCTTTCAATCTTGCTGACAACCGAATCCCGACCCACTCGATCCCCAACATTGCCCCTAGCTCTTCAAGGGCACCCCCGTATCCTCCTTTTTAGGTCCGGATCCTGCTGGCCAATATCAACCGCTATCTCTCGCGCCTTTCAATCCTGCTGATGACCCACGGCTGGCCCCCAATATTCACGACACTTCCCCCCGCCCCTGGAACCTTCCCGTACTACCTTCCCCCTCCGATATGATCTGACAAGAACATCATCCTTCCGTATCCACCGGAAGAGGAACTAGGTGACATATTGCCCGCCCCGCTTAACTGGTGTTTGGTGGACTGGGACGAGAGCCTGAAACCCCCGAAGCGCAGGTTGGCCCATGTGCCTCGCAGGGTGGTAAGGATAGGGTTGCATGATGAAATCAGTTTTTCCGCCTTTCCCACTGGTCCGCTGGCCCTCATTTGCCTTCGCGAGCTTGTTGAAGGTGACGGCAACACCCTCATGAATGTGGCATGTCGTAACGCTTCATCTCCCCTGCTCCAGGAACGACTTGAAGTCATTATGCAATTTTTTTGCGAGGTCTGCGAGGTGGCAAGAGAGGATCGATGTATGCATTTGATTGAGTTCGGGACTCTTGGGTACAGGAAGACGCAGCTTTTTCAAGCACTCCTACAACCCTTTGGTGTTCAAGCATGCAGAAATGACGATACCGAGAGACCAGCTGTTTGGGCTAAGTTCAATCTGAACACGCATATGCCTTCTCTTGGGTCTCTCAATACCGCCTTGGAACTCACGCTATTCTTTATTCGTCTCGGATTCCCTTGAGCGGCTTGGCAGCTATCAAGCACTTCGCTTGCTGTGTTTTAATGGCTGTTCTGGATTGGACTACAGTATTTTGCATTGGTGATTTGACTGCATGGTTTGTTCACTGTTGGCTTGGTTTGGTTATGGCTGCTGGAACTTTGAGGTTTCCTTGTTTCTTTGGCGTTTGCGTGGTCTGTTTTAGCGAATCCTGTATTCAATATAATTATACATCCCCCCTTCAACACGATTTGATTAATCTCATGGTCAGATTACAGATGACTGATCTTCCTCCATATTACAGAGATGATTCAGTTCTTCAAACAAGGCATGGTATTCTGCTTGTGCAGCTCTCTTCTCTCTTGAAACAAGAAACTGTTCCTCGATTAGCGGTTCTACAAGAGGAATACCATCAACTGTCGTTTAACTTTGAGATATGAAAAAGAAATGTCCTGAACTATCCAAACTACACAACCATTTTGAGCCAACATCAGGACATATCAATTAGTCTCCATCGCCCTTGATATATATAGTGACATGAAGGAAGTAATAAAAACGAAAAGAACGGTGGTTACATGGACTTTGCGGGAGTGGATGGTTATTCATGGTGGTAAGCGCTTGACAAGCGAAATATTGTCGGTCGCAAAACTCTTGTCCGGATTTGCAATTGTCTGCTACACCGATTAAATAAAATTGTGACCCCAGCTCCAGCGCATCCACCTCGCAGCTCACGCTAGGGGCTCCAGGCTCCAGATCCAGCTCGCGCTAGCATTCTCCAAGTTCCAGCTCGTGCCACCAGCTCGTGCCACCGGCTCCAGTTCCAGCTGGCATTCTCCAGGCTCTAGCGACTCCAGGTCCTCGTGGCACCAGGTCCTCGCGGCTCCAGGTCCTCGCGGCTCCAGGTCCTCGCGGCTCCAGCTCCAGCTGGCATTCTCCACGTTACAGAGCATTTCCGTTGCCATAGCATAGTATAGTAATGAACAGCTATTGTCTTTCGTAGCCCCTCCCTTGGGCACAATGGTGGAACTTTCCGCCGCACTTTTATTTGAGAATTTGCACTTTGAGCATGGCGGTGTATTTTATGCCGGGTACACTTAGCTTAATTTCTTCATAGGTATGGTCATTATACTTGAAGGAATGTTCTATAGACTTTCTTCAAGGCTGTCGTTTAAGCTAAGGCTGTTTAGCCAGAGTTTTAAACGGTAGCCCAAGGGAATCAGGGGGGAAACGGCGAGAGCATGCCCAAAAGCTAGTTAATTATCTTGGCTTGAGACATTTGTTGGTGTATTTACTGCGTATTGTGCACAGAATTGCGACTAGACCAAGGCACCTTGAGTCTAATTTGGCGCGGTCGCGCCTTTGTTTACGGTTCGCTCGTCATCATCACTTTCGAGTCATCGAGGCCCCAAAAGCATTCATACTTCTCGTCACACAATTACAATACATACCAGCCCAGACAGTTCTCTTCTTGCCGTAATGAATATTGCGGATCTCCTAGGCCTTAATCCCTTGGTTGGCGATGATGTACGTGTGGGGAATGTTGTCAACGTATTCCCCTGGCCCTGCCCTTGAACGTCGCCATCTGACGTGCAAAGAGCGACAGGAACCTGGAGAATTTGTCTCAGACGGGAGGGAACAATGGCGACGATGTCGATGGAGGTGCTGATGGAGTTGAGGAGGTTGTTGTTGGTGGAATTCGTGAAGATGGAGGAAGCCGTTCGGACGAAGAAGGGGTGGAAGTGGAAGGTCGCGCAGAAAGTGAGGAAGCTAATATCGACCCTGTTCCTGGTGATGTATCTACCGAAACCGTATTCTCGCCCACCCGAACTCCATCTCGTATTTATATGCTAATACATGCGTTGTTAAGAATGACCTTGGCGTGGCGACCGGACCAGACCCAACGACAAATTCGTATGGCCCGATCCCTTCCACTAATGAGCTGGAGACATGGCAAAAGGAGTTAGACTCTGTGGTCACTAAGTTCGACTCCTTGGCCGCAAAGTGGAACCAAAATATGCGAGACTGGGAAAGTGTGATGATTGCGGCAGCGTTGCATCGCCGATTTGATCAGATCACCCAAATCCTAAAGCAGTCTGAGACATCTCCCTCCGTCGATCAAACCACCAACCGAGTGTATAAAGTTAGCGTCGCGGTGAAGTGATCTAGCTTGACTACTCTGAGGATGACACAATATCAAGATATCCCAGACACCACGCGATGGTTCTTCCTTCATCTCCTAAGATACGGGGGGCGTGACCAGCTTTTCAAGAGGAACATGAAGTACAGTTTTCCAAAACCGCTTGTCTACTTGAGTAAACCCCGTGAGAATGTGTAGCTCCGAGCTGACAGTATTAGCGCCCCAGGAAATGCAGAATTCAAAGTATGATCCGGAACGGAAAATCCTCAGCAGCAGTTCATACATCGCCCCTGTGGCGAGAGCCGGTCGCGATCCGGAACAGGATCCGAATCCAAAATACTTGCTTATGAGACATCCTTCAACTCAGCAGCAATTGAAGAAAATGCGCTGAGGGGATATTGTACTATTCATCGACATCCGTTGTTCGTTGAGTACATTGAAGCACTGACTGTCGTCCTTGAGAAGGCATATGGAAAAATGATGAGTGTCATCGATTTGAATGCAGTCAATGAGATCAAGGTCAAAGCAATCCAGCGACATCTTTCCAAAGGCAAAAGCAGATTTGTACGGCAGAATCTGCATCCACTGGAGTACACATTTTTTGAGCATCAGTTTTTATACCCAGCTGAGCTGGTTTTGACAGGATGGGAGAATAGTACCCAGATGCACTATAGAGATGGAAGGAAAGTAGTTGAACGGATTTACCGATTTTGCAAAGGTTGGCCCTGAGTTACAGTCTCTGAATTAATGTTTAGGATGTCGTCTCGGCCAACTCGACCACAATGCTAGTATCGGTCATCTCATACTGGTTTCCCAGGTTTTGAGAACTCAACAATTGTTGCCGGTTATTCTCGATTCTATGATGACCAAAGGGTCGGAAAAAGTTAGTCCGGATTTGAATTCTTGGAACGCGCATCGCGTAAACACCAACTTGCCATTCGTCCTACGACCGCCATGAAGCAGGAAACACGGGGTAGAGAAGTGAGTCCAGGTACACGGAGGGAGGTTATTGGCCTTCGTAAAGGTGGCTTGAAATATCCTGCAATTGAGAAGGAACTGGGGGTGAAAGCGGATACTGCAACAAAAATCATGCAAAGATGCAACAACGGACACAACGGAAAGTCAGCTCCAAGGACGGGAAGACCCAAGAAGTTGGGCAAATGGGATCGCAGACATCTTGAGAACTATATCACAAAGAATCGAGACCAACGACGTGAGCCATTGGCTGACATATCAACCACACTCAACCTCAATGTTCATCCGGATACAATTTATACTGCCCTCGTGGAAATGGGACTGGGTCATTGGATTGAACGCAAGAGACCATATCTATCGGCTCAACAGAAGAAGAAACGCTTGGAGTTTGCTAAAGCACATATTCATTGGGGGGAAGAAGAGTGGAGACGGGTGGAATTCACTGACGAGATGAGATTACAAACAGGTGCAAATCAGGGGAATATTTATGTGTGGAGATATCCAGAGGAGGAGTATGAAGAGGATGTTTGTGCTGCAACTCATAAGAGTAGATTCAAGAAGATCAAAGTATGGGGTGCAATGCGCTATGGGGCTCTCAGTAACCTCGTGGTGTTATCTGAGAAGAAGGGAGGCGGGAAATTCAATTCAAGGGAATATGTGG